>Ga0213876_10002322_pt1 | contig 11223 bp, 13 predicted proteins | sample BarmaccomBMRX_R9_FD_160113 | JGI IMG/M metagenome (GOLD analysis project Ga0213876, IMG submission 160113) | Root-associated microbial communities from Barbacenia macrantha in rupestrian grasslands, the National Park of Serra do Cipo, Brazil - RX_R9 | ecosystem: Host-associated > Plants > Roots...
TTTGAAACCTTCGTTGAGCGCAGCCGATTTGCCATAATTGCGCTGGAACTTGATGCCTTTGAAGCGGTCGTTCTCTGCGTGTTTGCGTTCGATGAAATCCCAGCTGTTGTCAGTACTGCCGTCATCCACCAGGATCACCTCATAGGAGAGCTGGTTGCGGGTAACCACATCCTCTATCCAGCTGCACAATTCGGGCAGCGATTCATCTTCATTGATCAGCGGGATAACGATCGATACATCCATAGCCAACGTGTTAATCGAGGAACTGCTTTTCTTTTCTGATAATTAGGGCGATCAATAAGCTTTTTATAAAATCCCAGATTAAAAATAGCCCTGTTCCCAGGAAAATTTTTCCAGGTGTTGTGCTGGGATTCTCTTCAGCTTTCTTCATCTGTTTTGCGATATCTTCTTCGCTGGCCCCAAATTTTTCCATTGTTACCCTGATTTTCTCGAGTGCTACCTGCATGGATTTCTCCCCAAGCTGTTTGTCTATAAGATTATATAGGACATAGGTGGACACTGCCGTCATTACGGCAACAACCACATACCCCAGAAACGTAAACTTCAGCGCATCGGCATAAGATAAAACACCGTCGTTTTGCTTTCGCAATTGTAGTCCCGCAAAAATGAAAATTAAGATCATATACGGAATGAAATTGCTATAAAATTGGCAAGTAACAAACGTATTGAGGCCTGCCGCCCAAGATCCATACATGATCGCAATTGAAATCAAGCCACAGATGACGCCATACTGGATGCCTTGGTTTACAATGTTAGGTTTCATCACAGAGAATATTTAGGTGAAGTTAAAATGCCCTTGTTAATTGTTGCGATTACCATTCCATTTAGCTGACGTTCAAAAAAAGCACTGTTCGCAGATTTGCTTTTGCGTGTTTGCTTATTAGGCTCAGTTATCGACCCGCGCGTAAAAAATGTCAGATTCGTCGTTTCGCCCTCCTCGATATTGGTCACAGGCAAGTTAAAAATATTACGGGCATTCGTTGAAAACAAAGCGATCAGCCTGTCATTGGTCAACTCGGGAAGCAGGTGGTTGACTACGGCAAAAGCAGTTTCCAGACCCGTCATCCCGTTCCGCGCATATTCGAACTCGCAGTTCTTGTTGTCCCAGTCGTAAGGCAGGTGATGCGATGCGATGCAGTCGATCGTACCATCGAGCACAGCTTCCCGCAGTGCCACCATATCGGTCCGGCTGCGGAGCGGCGGATTCACTTTCAGGTTGGTGTCGTAATCCTGCAGGTCTTCATCGCAGAAGAACAGGTGGTACGGGGTAACGCTGCAGCTCAGCTGGAGGCCTTCTTTTTTTGCTGCTCTTACCAGCTCAAGTCCGTTTTGTGTGGAGATAGCCGTCAGGTGCAGCCTGGAACCGGTATAGCGCAACAGGTCGATATCGCGTTTGATGATGACTTCCTCGGCGAGCGTGGGGATACCGGGCAGGCCCAGCCGCGTGGAGATCACACCTTCGTTGATGAGACCGCCCGCTCCGATCGAAGTATCCACCGGCACCTGAACCAGTATGCCGTCGAAGGCCTTAACGTATTGCAGCGCTTTCAGGAAAAGACCGGGTGATTGAACGGGGCGGATGCCATCCGAAAAAGCGATGGCGCCACTGTTGCGCATATCGTACATTTCGGCCAGCTCTTTGCCTTCCGCCCCTTTGGTAATAGCTCCCAGGGGATGAATATTGACAGGGAGATTCGCCGATTTGGCAACGATATATTCAACCTGGGTTTTATTTTCTACTATGGGTTTGGTATTGGGCACTACGAACACATCTGTGAACCCGCCGGCTGCCGCTGCTGCTGCCCCCGAGGCAAGGGTTTCGCGGAACTCATAGCCCGGATCTGCAAAATCGGCGAAGATATCCACCCAGCCAGGGGAAACGGTCAATCCTTCGGCTTCCAGGGTTTCGTCGGCGCTGTCTTTGAGGTGGGAAGAGATTTTTACGAGCCTGCTGTCATGGATCAGAATATCTGCAACCTGGCCGTGATGAGCAGAACCAGGATCGGCAATGGTGGCTTGCCTTACGAGAATCTTCATGCAGCGTTGGTAAAATTTTGTGCAATATAGCCTGAATTTTCCTTTTCCCCTATATTTGCAGCCCCTTGCTGTAAAACATGTTTACCCACATTTTTATGGCTTTTGTTTTATTTCTCGGAAAATTGGAGATATCGTGGAATTGGATATCGGATTCGGGACGTAGCGCAGCCCGGTAGCGCACACGTCTGGGGGGCGTGGGGTCGCAAGTTCAAATCTTGTCGTCCCGACAAGTATAAGCCACTTTGCTGAAATGTAAAGTGGCTTTTTTTGTGCAACCCCGCAGAGCATCCGTCTTGCGATAGTTAGCTATCAGGATGTGCTGCCCGGATCGCTCGTGTAGCCGGTTATTTTCTTTATCACCTGGTCGAGTTGGTCTACGCTTTTAATCATTAACTGCAGGAGTTCCTGATTGGCGAGGTCCCCCCAGTTTTTCGTGTCGACTAATTTGGATAATCCCAGGATATTAGCAACGGGAAGCCTGAGTTCATGGGATTGGGTCCAGGCAATTTTCCTCAGCAGGGCATTTTGTGTTTCGATCTTCTGGATATGCAGGTATTGTGCTGTAATATCCCTCGCAAAACAACTGATGCCGACGACCTCCTGGTTTTTGTTGCGTATGGGATTAAAACTAATTTCTTCATAGGCCTTCCCTTTTGCAGTTTCAAAACTGCGCACTGTTTTGAATGCCTCACCTGTAAAAGCTATCTGGTAGTAGACTGCCCACTCTTTGAACATCTCTTTGTCAAAATCAGCTCTCACAAGTGAGCCTTCCTGCATGCCAAACTTGGTCCGCAGCCTATCCCGGAAAGCCGCGTTCGTAGAAATAAACCGGAAATCGCGATCGATAGACCAGATGGAATCATCAGTAGTATTGATGATGGCGCTAAGGTTCTGTTCGTTATCGTATATTTTCTCCTGTATTTTTTTCTGTTCAGTGATATCGACAAAATAAACGGAGATGCCGTCCTGCGAAGGGTAAACCCTGATCGCTCCCCAAACCTCCAGGGGCGAATAGCACTCTTCAAACTGCACGGCCACTTTTTCGGTCATCGCACGCTGGTATTCTTCATAAAATCTTCCTTCCCTTGACCGCGGAAAATAGTCCCAGATATTTTTACCGATAACATCCTCTCTTTTGCAACACAGTACCCGCTCGGCAGTTTTGTTGAAATAGGTAATTTCCCATTTACTGTTAAGGGCATAAAAACCATCGGCGATACTCTCCAGGACGGCCGCTATCTCCGCATTTTTTTCAGCCAGTTGTTTTTCAACTTTTACTTTCTGATCAATATCAACAGCCATCACGATGGCCGCTTTCCGGCCTTCCAACTCGCTGCTGAAGGCATAGATCTGCACATAAAATGGTTCAAGATTTTTTCTCAGGTGCCGCCAGCGTCCGAAATCATAGTAATTATCCGGCACCCCTATATTGGCAGCTCTGAAGGAGGCTACATCCTCTGCCGGGCGGAGCTCCACAGCGCTCATGGATAGGAATTCCTCTCTGGTATAGCCATACTGTCTTAACGCAGCATCATTCACTTCAATGAACTCGAAGGTTTCATCATCATAAATGTACATAGGGGCAGGGCTGTTTTTGAACAGCTTCCTGTAGCTATCGCGGGAGTTGATCATTAGTGGAAATTGGACTTAATTAAAGGTAACTCATACTTCGGAAACCGGCGATCGAACCGTAAAAATTGTACTTTTTTTGTCTTTTCTCATATTGGGGAACTTAGCAATGCGTTCACGTTTGGTTCCCGAAGTCATGATATTATCGGAAATCAGCATTTAAAACCAAACATGTTCTCTAATTGCCCTCCTGCTAAACGGGAAAGAAGCTTTCATGATCAGGCACGGCCGCAGGCTATAATATTCGAATAGGTGATATTGGGTTGATATGGACTGTTAAGGCAAATATTCGTTAACAAAAGATCTGCTGAACGATTTGATTTGGTCACGCACCGCAGCGAATGTCTTCATGATCTCCGCATCGGTACCTGCGGCTTTTGCGGGGTCGGGAAAATTCTGGTGGATAGTTATGGCGCGTGAGGGGAAAACCGGGCATCGTTCTTTGGCATTATCGCAGACGGTGATCACGTAATCGTAATCGATACCCGAATACTCGGCAACATGGTTGGAAGTATGTCCTGAGATATCGATCCCGTCTTCCAGCATGGTCCTGATTGCGCGTGGATTTACTCCATGTGTTTCTATGCCGGCACTATACACCTCGGCCCGGTTGCCGGCAAAATGCCTGAGATAAGCTTCTGCGATCTGGCTGCGGCAACTGTTGCCGGTGCAGAGGACCAGTATTTTTTTCATTGTGATACTTTAAATGCGTTAACCAGGCCGGCCTGAAACTTTACTCAGATCATAGCCGGCCTGGTGTGTTCAGGTGATCTTATGGATCAATTGCAGCACGCCGGGCCGCAACAGGTTTTTTGTGTCAGCGGTTTCCGCGCAAATACAGTTATGCTGTAAATACCAACCGGGCCGTTCCTGAGCTCTGCCAGTTCTTCGGCAGACAGGTATTTCAACAGGATATCATCCGGTACGTCGATCTGCTTTTCTTTCTGAACCGTTATGTCTTCGAAACCATTGTCCGTTATCATCTGGAGGTACAGGTCTTTTTGGATGGCGCCCGATACACAGCCGGCATACATTTCTGCCGCCTCCCGGATGCTCCTGGGCAAAGTTCCTTCGAGCACAATATCGGAAATGCTGAAATGTCCGCCGGGCTTAAGTACCCGGTATATTTCTCCGATCACGGCATTTTTGTCGGGCACCAGGTTCAACACACAGTTGCTGACGATAACATCTGCGGTATTTGCGGCAACCGGCATATTATCAATATCGCCCTGCCTGAATTCCACATTCGTATACGCCAGTTTCTCAGCGTTGGCCCTTGCAAGTGCGATCATAGCGGGGGTGAAGTCTATCCCGATCACTTGGCCTGTTTCCCCGGTTTCCCTGCGGGCGATAAAGCAGTCATTGCCGGCGCCGCTACCGAGATCTATTATGGTATCGCCTTTTTTTATTCTGGCAAACTGTGTGGGCAACCCACATCCCAACCCAAGATCTGCCTCGGGTTGGTAGCCTGCAACGGCGGTGTAATCGTCTGTCATGATATTGTATACTTCAGAACTGCAGCCGCCAGAACCGCAGCAGGATGCCTGGTTGGAAGTTTTATCCTGAAGGGCGATCCCGCTGTATTTCTCCCGTACCATTTCTTTGATCTGTTCCTGTGTTTGCATGATTGTAGTTTTTATTTATTGTAATATTGCGATCAATACTTTCAAAAAAAATCAACAGCAATTTGCTTTCAGATCCACATCCTGGAAAAAAGCCGTAAACAGGTCTTTATACCGCTTCCATAGTTTAGGATCGATGCAATAGCATACACTCACCCCTTCGATATTGCCCTGGATAAGTCCTGCATTCTTCAGCTCTTTCAGGTGCTGGGAAGTGGTGGCCTGTGCCAGCCCCAGTTCATCAACGATGTCTCCGCAAATGCAGGCGTTCTTTTTAGCCAGGTGCTGGAGGATGGCGATGCGCGCCGGGTGGGCGATCGCTTTTGCCATAGCCGCCAGCTCGTTCTGCTGCTTTGTGAACAGTTCTGTTTTTGTTGCGCCCATTGTATCGCAATATTACGATGGATATTCGGATTGACAAATTTTTTTTAGGTGGCGGACTGGGCTGAATGGTGAATAAGAGTTGTGTTTAGGGATCGTGAGGCGTGAGACGTGAGTCGGCAGTTTGAATTTGCAGCATATTTTCGAGCGCTTCTCGCGCCTCACGTCTCACGCCTCACGATAACAATGGCCCGTTTATTTTAGCCAGATCATCATGGCCACACAAAGCGCCGGCATATTATTGTATCGTATCCGGAATGAACAGCCGGAATTTTTTCTTGTACATCCAGGCGGACCGTTCTGGAAAAACAAGGATGCCGGCGCCTGGTCCATACCCAAAGGTGAATTCGCGGGCGATGAAGATCCCCTGCAGGCTGCGATCCGTGAGTTCTGCGAAGAAACCGGCGTGGCGTTAAATGGTGATTTCAAAGCTTTATCACCCATTCGACAGAAAGCCGGCAAGCAGGTATTCGCCTGGGCTATAGCGGGTGATATAGATGCGGCAGCCATCAAAAGTAATTCGTTCGAAATGGAATGGCCGCCGCGCTCCGGCCGCAGGCAGCAGTTCCCGGAAGTGGACAAGGCAGGCTGGTTCAGCATCGAAGCTGCGAAGGAAAAAATACTCCCCGCCCAATGGCCGCTGATCGAAGAACTTGCAACGGCTTTAGACCGATAAAGCTATCAATGATGTTCTTCTATCAATGATTCTATCGGAATATTGTCGAGGTTGCGGCTTGCAGGCCCGGTAAGCACTTTGCCGTCGCAACTGTAACGCGCGCCATGGCAGGGGCAATCCCACGACTGTTCGGCCCCATTCCATTCGACCGTGCATTTTAGATGTGTGCAGACCGGGTTTACTGCGTGCAGTTGTCCCTGGTGGTCTTTATACAGTCCTACGGTCTCGCCTTCATACCGGATCACTTTCCCTTCACCGGGAGCCAGTTCAGCCAGTGATTCCATTTTATCCGCCGGCAGGATGCGCAACAGCAGCTGCTTGGCTACATCTGCATTCTCCTTCACGAAATTCGTAAAGCCGGCGATGGGTTTAATGCGGTTGGGATCGAATACCGCGATCAGCGGATTGTCTTCCTGCATTACCAGGCTTTTCAGCACCTGCGCTGCCACGCCACTGTAGGTAATGCCATTGCCGCCGTAGCCTGTAGCCACATAGATATTATCGGGATGACCGGGCAGATGACCGATATAAGGCAGTCCGTCTGCAGGTTCGAAATATTGCGATGACCATTTATAGGCAATGTTCTCCACCGCGAAATATTTACGGATATGGGCTTCCAACTGCAGAAAACATCTATCTGTATTCTCTTCATGCGCAGTCTTATGGTCTTCACCGCCGGCGATCAGGTATTCTTCCCCGTTCACGATCTGGCTGCGGTAATAATGGTAGGGATCGCATGAATCATAGGCCAGGCCCTGGGGATAACCTGATCTGTTTTTCAGCTTCACGGCCATCGCATAGCTGCGGTAGGGGGCACAACGAAGGTGCAGGAGGTTTACGCCCATCGGTATATGGGTGGCGTAGATCAGCGCGCCGGCTTCGTATTCTCCTCTGGAGGTTTCAACGGTGATGCGCCCGTCGCCCCGGGTATTCAAAACCCGGCAATGCTGGATGATGACACCGCCGGCAGCTTCGAATGCTTTGGCAATTCCATACAGATAATCCAATGGATGGAATTTTGCCTGCTTGTTGATGCGCAAAGCCTGCTCGAACGGGATCGGCACCGGGATATCCTTGCTATAGACGATATCGAGTTCCACTTTCAGACAGGCTTCATAGAGATCCTGCAGTTCTTTGGTCTGTTTTTCGGTTTGGGAGAACAGCCAGGCCGGGGTTTCCATAAAACCGCAGTCGATATGGTGGGTGCGGATATTCTGTTTAACCAGTTCGATGGATGCTCTTGCCGCATCTGCCACCAGTTTTGCAGTTTTCTCGTCGAAATTGCTGATGATGGTGGTATAGGGCGTATCCAGCAGGGTATTCAGGTGGGCCGTTGTACCGCCTGTTGTGCCGAAACCCAGGGACTGGGATTCCAGCACCACACAACTTCTGCCTGCCTGCTGCAACAGCAGGGCGGTGCTGAGTCCGGTGATACCGCCGCCGGCGATCACTACGTCGTAGTTCCTGGCAGTAGACTCATTGCGGGCTGTATAGTAGGGTACGCTATCCTGCCAAAGGCTGATCGATGCGCCGTCTCTCTCTGTCATAGGGTATATTTTAGTAGGGGATACCCATAGGCCAAAAAAAATGTACCAGCATGGCATGGGTTTTTTGCAATATGACAAAACACTTATATGAAAGCCAACGACGCAACGCTGAACCGCCCCGAGGGCGACCGGGTACTGGATGCGCCCTATGTGATCGCCAATATCGAGGAACGCATAGACCAGTTAAAGGACGAGGACGCCTGGGATAAAAATGACCGCAATGGCATTACACTCGTCAAAAATGAAAAAATGACGATCGTGCTCACCTGCCTGCACAAAAAAGCGGAGATCCGTGATAACCAGCTGGATGGTATCCTCACCATTGAAGTGCTCGATGGCCGGGTTAGAGTGAGGACGGATGTTGACAGTTTTGAACTGGAGAAGCGGAGCCTGGTCACTTTCAGGGCCAATATCTGCCATAGCATCCTGGCAGAAAAAGAATCCGTGATCCTGCTTACCAATCACAGCGCCTGATCTATTCACCCATTAAATATTCATCTATGGCCAAGTATTCAAAAAAAGCCGGCACCAAGGTTGAAAAAGCCATGCACGAAAGAAAACATGGCACCCTTAAAAGCGGCAGAAGCGGTAAAAAAGTAACCAGCAGGAAACAGGCGATCGCCATCGGGCTCTCCGAGGCGCGCGAAGAAGGCGCCAAAGTGCCTAAAAAGAAAGCGGCGAAGAAAAAAGCGGCAAAGAAATCCGGGGCTAAGAAAACAGCAAGGAAGAAGGCTGCGCCGAAGAAAAAAACAGCGAGGAAAAAATCGGCTCCGAGGAAGAAGACTGCGCGGGAGAAAAGTTCCCGTTAGACTCACCCGACTCACCCCGACTCGCGTCGCTCGTCACCCCTCTCTATGGGTAGAGAGGGGGTGTATATGTTATCTGAAGACGATTATTTTTCCTTGAGGATGAAACTGATATTGCCGTTGTTTTCCATATAGGCGGATTCCACTTCTTCGAGGGATTCTTTCTGGGCGTCGAGGCGGAGGCTTTCGAGCAGGTCTTCTTTGCTGAGGGAACATTTCAGCAGGTTTTTACTGTACAGCTTTCCCTTGCTGTACAGGAGCATTTTTCTGCCGTTCATCAGGCTTGCCAGTTTCGGATTGTAAATGCAAAGTAAGGTGACCAGGCGGTGCACGGCTACGAACACGGCCCCGGCGGCAACTACTGAACCAAACGGCGCGGCGCCGGTAATGCCGCGCGAAAGTATTGCACCGAGCATAATAGATACCACTTCATCGAAAGCCGATTTCTTTCCGAAGATGCGGATGCCGCCGAGCCTTACCAATAGCAACGCGATAAAGAACATCGTGAATGTCCTGACACAGATCTGTAAAGTCGTCAGGTCTTTTCCTTGACCGAACAGGTCAATCAGCAATGATCCCATTTACCTGTTTTTTTATGAGTGAATAGGCTTTCTCCGGCTTGAGCATATTGCCCGGCCGGAATATTTTTCCTTCCGTCTTATTGTAGTTGACAAAAAAATCCTTCAGCTGCTCGATGTCCTTCTCCGGCAGATCGGCCACGGACCTGATATGCCGGTATTGTACCGAGAGTTCGGGGATAAAGAAGAACCGGTCGTTACCGATCGTTTTTTTCTTCTCGCTTTGTTCCGCTTTCATCACGCCGATCAAACGACAGCGGACCACGCAGCCCGGGAAGAATTTAAATTCGGAGATCACCAGCGCATCCAGCGGATCGCCGTCCTCGCCAAGGGTATTGGGTATAAAACCGAAATCATAGGGGAATGCCATCCCCAGCGGGAGCGCTTTCTTAAACCGGAATATCCTGTGCTCCGCATCATAGTCATATTTTTCGATACAGCCTTTCGGCGTTTCGATCATGATATCAAGGGTTCGCATATCCGGATCCTATAAAAAAAAATACCATTTTGGATTTGGGGAAAATTATCCATAAAACAAGTACAGGCACGATGCGCTCTCTGGGGAACTTTGTGCGCTCAGTGTCTCTGTGATGAATTGAGATCTCTTAGTACGCTGATCATCTTTCTGTAGGTGTATGCATTTCACCACAGAGGCGCAGAGGGCACAGAAATTCACGGAGGCTTTGCGAGGGCACTGTTTTTTCGATAATTCGGCTATGAGACCGATCGTGTTGATAAGCCTGTTATTATTGGCAGCCTGTAACAACGGCATGGAGGATAAAAAGCCGCCGGTAGTCGATTGCATGCCTGCAGTGGCAGTGTCGGCAGTGGACACGCCGGCCGCGGGTTCTGCAGCTGTTGGACAGGCGGATTCCTTTACCACCGATCTCCCGAAGATCAATACCGGCCAGGTGAAGCCGGATTCGCTGGTGGCTTTTGCAAAAACGCTGATCGGAACGCCTTATGTGTACGCGTCCACCGATCCCAAGGTCGGCTTTGACTGCTCGGGGTTCATCACCTATGTGTTCAAACATTTCAATATCGCCGTACCGCGCTCTTCGGTTGATTTTACCAATGTGGGGCAGACCATTGCCGTAGCCGAAGCGAAGAAAGGGGATCTGATCCTGTTCACCGGAACCAATCCTTCAGAACTGGGTATCGGGCATATGGGACTGGTGGTATCGAACGATGCGGCCGGACTGCAGTTCATTCATGCCACATCCGGCAAAGCCATGGCGGTGACGATCACACCGCTTAATGAGATGTACAAAAAAAGATTTGTAAGGATCAGCAGGATATTTCCGGGGGCAAATCAGCCCAAAGCGATCGCTACTCGATGATGATCTGCTGCGAATAAACCGTCCTGTCGAATGCATCCGCAATATGCACGAAGTATACGCCGCGCGCATGCTGGGCCGGGAAGCTGAAAGAGGTAGTGCTGGTCTTGGTTCCGATATTCATCTTTCCTTCCATGATCGCCTTGCCATTCACATCCATCAGGATCATCTTGTATGTTCCTTTCTCCTTCATGTTCGCCACCTTCACCTGGAACCGGCGATTGGTGACCGGGTTGGGAAAAACGCTGATCACGGGAAGATTGTCTTCTGAGGTTTCAGTAGCGGAGAATGCGACCACGGTATTCGTGGCTTGCTTATTGTCTTTCTGGAACAGCAGGTTGCTGCTCGCCATGTCCGATACATTGCTCACATCATCCACTTTCTGCAGTGCAGAAGCTTCCAGGGTTGTCCAATTTACTTTATAGAGCGGTGTAAAATTCTGGCCGGTTGTCATTCCGCAGCTCACCACCAGGTTTCCATCCTCATCCACGGACGCGCCATTGGAAGTATAACCCTCGGGCAGCTTTTTGATCATGCCTACATAATCGGCCTGTTTGCTTGGGAGGCTGATCCTGAAAATATGGTTGCG
>Ga0213876_10002323_pt1 | contig 11221 bp, 5 predicted proteins | sample BarmaccomBMRX_R9_FD_160113 | JGI IMG/M metagenome (GOLD analysis project Ga0213876, IMG submission 160113) | Root-associated microbial communities from Barbacenia macrantha in rupestrian grasslands, the National Park of Serra do Cipo, Brazil - RX_R9 | ecosystem: Host-associated > Plants > Roots...
CAGATCTACACCAACGACACCGGCCGCCAGGCCGCCGACTACGCGCCGCTGCTGGTGGCCTATCGCAACGGCGCGGCCGTCCGGCTTTCCGACGTCGCCGAGGTGGTCGACGGGGTGGAGGACGTCCGCAATCTCGGCCTCTATCTCAACAAGGACGACGTCCACGCGGGCAAGGGCGCGCGGAACGGCGTGGGTCCGGCGGGCAGGCCGGCCGTCGTGGTCACCATCAGCCGAGCCCCGGGCGCCAACATCATCTCCACCGTCGACCGGGTGAAGGCGCGCATCCCGGCGGTGGAGGCGGCCCTGCCCCAGGACATCAACATGGCGGTGGCCATGGACCGGACCGTCACCATTCGGGCCTCCCTCGCCGACGTCGAGCGGACGGTGCTGTTCTCCGTCGTGCTGGTGATCGCGGTGGTCGCCTTCTTCCTGATGAACGGCCCGGGGGTGCTGATCCCGAGCGTGGCGGTGGCGGTGTCGCTTCTGGGCGCGCTCGGCGTGATGCTGCTGCTTGGCTTCTCCCTCGACAACCTGTCGCTGATGGCGCTCACCATCTCGACCGGCTTCGTGGTCGACGATGCGATCGTCGTCCTGGAGAACGTGACGCGGCACGTCGAACTGGGGATGAATCGGCGCGAGGCGGCCCTGAAGGGCGCCCAGGAGGTTGGGTTCACGGTGCTTTCGATCAGCATCTCCCTGATCGCGGTGTTCCTGCCGATTCTCCTGATGGGCGGGCTGATCGGGCGGCTCTTCCGGGAGTTCGCCATCACCCTTTCGGTGGCGATCCTGGTGTCGCTGGCCATCTCGCTCACCACCACCCCGATGATGGCCGCCTTCCTGGTCGGGAGGCCGAAGCCGGTCGAGCGGCGAAGCTGGTTCGGCCGGCTCTCCGAGCGCTCGATCGGGGCGATGCGCAGCCTCTACGAGCGATCGCTCGACTGGGCGCTGGCGTCCGGGCCGGTGGTGCTGGCCATCCTCGTCGCCGCCATCGCCCTGAACGTCTATCTCTTCGTCGTCGTACCCAAGGGCTTCTTCCCACAGCAGGACACGGGCCTGCTGGTGGGCGGGCTGCAGTCGGACCAGTCGAGCTCGTTCCAGGTCACCCAGAAGCGTCTGCGCCAGTTCGTCGGGATCATCGGCCATGATCGGGACGTGCAGTCGGTGGTGGCCTTCCTGGGCGGCGGACGCGGCGCGGCGAGCGCCTTCATGCTCGTCTCCTTGAAGCCCAAGAGCCAGCGATCGGGGAGCGCCACCGATGTCATGGGGCGCCTGCGGCCGCGGCTCGCCCGGGTCACTGGCGCGGCGCTCTTTCTCGCGCCCGCCCAGGACCTTCGCATCGGCGGCCGGCAGTCGAACGCCAGCTACCAGTACACGCTGGAAGCGCAGAACCTCGCGGACCTGCGCCACTGGGCCGGGCGCCTGACCGCCGCCATGGGCGCCCAGCCCGCGCTGGAGGACGTCAACAGCGACCAGCAGGACCACGGCCTGGAGAGCTACGTCACCATCGACCGCGACAAGGCCGCCCGCCTCGGCCTCAACAACACCACGATCGACAACACCCTCTACGACGCCTTCGGACAGCGCGACGCCTCGACCATCTACGAGGACGTCAACCAGTATCACGTGGTGATGGAGGTGGCGCCGCGGTTCGCCCAGGACCCTACGGTCCTCGGCCTGGTCTACGTCTCGACCCAGCAGCCCGCCGCGGCCGCCGCGCAGCCCGCCGTCCAGGGCCAGACGCCGATCGGGGTCGCGACCGCGGCGGCCAACGTGACCGCTGCCAGCCAGGCGGCGGCGACGGCGTCCGGCCTCGCGCCGAACCCAGGGACGCCGGCGGCGGCTCCGGCGACGCCTACGGCCTCCGCAACGCGTTTCGCCTCGCCGGCCGGACCGGCGACCCCTTCCCTCGGCCAGAGGGCGGCCCCGATCGGGGGCGCCGCCGTCCCCGGCGCCGCGGCGACGGCCGGCGCCCTGGCCGGCCCGGTCGCGCCGCCCTCGCGGGTGGCGACGACGGGCGTGGCGATCAGCGGCGCGCACGAGATCGTGGTCCCGCTGGCGGCGATCGGAAGCTGGGCCGACGGTGCGACCCCGAATTCGGTGAGCCATCAGGACGCCCAGCCGGCGACCACCATCTCCTTCAACCTCGCCCAGAGTAAATCGCTGAGCGACGGGACCCGCGCCATCGCCGCGGCGGCCGCCTCCATCGGCATGCCGGCGGCGATCCACGGCAGTTTTCAGGGAACGGCGCGGGTCTTTCAGGAGTCCCTGGCCGCCGAACCCTTCCTGATCGCCGCGGCGCTGGCGGCCGTCTATTTGGTGTTGGGCATGCTCTACGAGAGCTACGTCCATCCCCTGACGGTGCTTTCCACCCTGCCCTCGGCCGGACTCGGGGCGGTGATCGCCCTCATCGTGTTCCACATCGAATTCTCGATCATCGCCCTCATCGGGGTGATCTTGCTAATCGGCATCGTAAAGAAGAACGCCATCATGATGATTGACTTCGCCCTAGACGCAGAACGGGCGGCGGGCCTCTCCCCGCGAGAGGCCATCCGCCAGGCCGCCCTCACCCGGTTCCGACCGATCATGATGACCACCTTCGCCGCGATCCTGGGCGCCACGCCCCTGGCCATCGGCTGGGGCGAAGGCGCGGAGTTGCGCCAGCCGCTCGGCGTCACCATCATCGGCGGGCTGCTGGTGAGCCAGGTGATCACCCTGCTCACCACGCCGGTGGTCTATCTCTATCTCGACCGCTTCCGGCGTCGCGCCCCAGCCCAGGGGGCCGCCCCGCAGCCGGTCCCAGCCGAGTGACGGAGCGCCTCCGCATGTCCCGCCTTCGCCTCGTCCCGTTGGCCGCGGTTCTCTCGCTCGCCGCCTGCGAGGTGGGACCGAACTATCAACGTCCGGCCACCCCCACCCCCGGCGCCTACAAGGAGATCGCAGGCTGGACCGCCGCCAATCCCTCCGACGCCGCCGACCGGCGCGACTGGTGGACGGTGTTCGGCGACCCGGTCCTGAACGACCTCGAGCGGAAGGTGGAGATCTCCAACCAGAATCTCGCGGCCGCCGAGGCGGCCTACCGCCAGGCGCGGGCCTTGGTGGCCGAGCAGCGGGCGCAGCTGTTTCCGACCCTCACCGGGAGCGCCTCTCCCAGCGTCTCCCACGCCGGGCGGCTCGGCGTCGTCACCGGCGGCGGGAACGTCATCAACCCGACCACCCGGGTCACGCCGACCGTCACGGACTACACGGTCGAGCTCGGGGCCACCTGGGAGCTCGACGTCTGGGGCCGGATCCGCCGCTCCATCGAGAACGCCGCGGCGAGCGCCCAGGCGAGCGCCGCCGACCTCGCGAACGCCCGGCTTTCGGCCCAGATGGAGCTCGCGGCCGATTACATCCTGCTCCGCCAGCTCGACGAGGAGAAGCGGATCGACGACGAGACCGTCGCCGCCTACGAACGCTCGCTCCAGATCACCCGCAACAAGTACGCGGCGGGGACCGTCGCCAAGAGCGACGTCGACCAGGCCGAGACCCAGCTCTTCAACCAGCGGGCCGCCGCCACCGCCCTCGCCAACCAGCGGGCCCAGACCGAGAACGCAATCGCCGTACTGATCGGCCAGCCGCCGTCCGAGGTGTCCATCGCCCCGGCGGCCTGGACGCTGCAGCCGGTGGACATACCGCCCGGCGTGCCCTCGACCTTGCTGCAGCGCCGGCCAGACGTCGCGGCCGCGGAGCGCCAGGCGGCCGCCGCCAGCGCCAACATCGGCGTCGCCGTGGCCGGCTACTTCCCGAACCTCACCCTGACCGGAGCCGGAGGGACCGAGGCGACCAAGATCAGCCAGCTCTTCAGCGGCCCGAGCTTCTTCTGGAACGCCGCCGCTTCGGCCGCCCAGACCATCTTCAACGGCGGCCTCACGCACGCCCAGGTGCAGGCCGCGCGGGCCGGCTACGACCAGGCGGTGGCCAACTACCGCCAGGCGACGCTCACGGCGTTCCAGCAGGTGGAGAACAACCTCGCCGCCCAGCGGTTCTTGGCGGCCGAGCAGCCGGACCTGCAGGCGGCGCTGCGCTCGGCCAACGAGGCCCTGCAGATCACCCAGAACCAGTACGCCGCCGGCACCGTCGACTACACGACCGTGGTGGTGGCTCAGGCAACCGCCCTCGCCGCGCGGAACGCCGAGCTCAGCCTCGAAGCCAGCCGGCTGACCACCACCGTCGACCTGATCACCGCCCTGGGCGGCGGGTGGACTACTGCGGACCCGCTCCTGACGGCGCGCCAGTAGCGCGCTCGGCCGGACGGCCCGCGCGCCAGTCGGCGGCCGTGGCCACGAAGAGCTGGGCGATGTCGGCCAGATGCCGGGCCTGGGTGGTCGCGCGGCTTCGCCGGATCAAGGAAAGCTGGCGCTCGGCGTCGATGACCGGGAACAGCGCCCCGCCGCCGATCCTGAACGACAGCTCGGCGTCTGTCTGGGTCTGCGTCGCGGCGGCCTCGCTTCTGTCCAGGGCGGCCAATTCAGCCTCGTCGTTGGCGATCGCCTGCATCACGTCGGCCACCTGGACGAAGGCTGAGATCACAGTCTGCTGGTAGCGGGCGAGGACCGCGCGGGCGTCGGCCTCGGCCGCCGCCTTGCGAGCCTTGAGCGCGCCTCCGTGGAAAATCGGCTGGGTGAGGTTGCCGGCGACGTTCCAGCCGCTGGCGGCGTAGGTGAAGATCTGCGAGGGGGTGATGGTGGTCTGGGTGATGCTCGCCGTGAGCTTGATGTCCGGATAGAGATCGGCCGTGGCCGCGCCAACCTCGGCGGTGGCTGCGTGAAGCTCGGCTTCGGCCGCCAGGATGTCCGGGCGTCGGCGCACCAGGCGCGAGGGCAGGCTGACCGGGACGCCCGCAGGCGGGCTGAAGTCGGCGAGCTCGAAGTCAGGAACGGCCCAGGTCGCGGGGGTGCGTCCAACCAGCATCGCCAGGCTGTGGCGGGCCTGCGCCAACTGCTGCTGGAGGGGAGCCAGCTGGGTCTGGTCCTGCGCGAGCTGGGCCAGGAGCGAATCGACCGCGGACCTCGGCTGTCCCCCGGCCTCGAACGCCCGGCGGGTGAGGTCGATCAGCCGCTCGTCGTTCGCAACCGCGCGGGTCACCGCATCGATCTGCGCCCGCGTCGCGGCGATCTGCAGCGCGGCCATGGCGGTCTGGCCGGTGAGGGTCAGATAGGCCGCATCGGTCCGGTCCGCCTCTTCCTCGGCGCGCGCCTCTGCCGCTTCGGTGGTCCGGCGCAAGCGGCCGAACAGGTCGAAGTCGAAGGTCACCGCTCCACCGATGTTGTAGAGGAAGATGGTCGGGTTCGGAAAACCGGTGAATCCCAGCGACTGGACGTTGATCCGCTGCCCCTGCGGCCCGGCGCTGAAATCCGCCTGGGGGGCCTGGGCGCCGCGCGTGACCGCGGCCTGGGCGCGCACCCGCTCGAGGTTGGCGTTGGCCTCTGCGAGGGTGCGGTTGCCCGCCAGCGCCTCGTCCATCACCCCATCGAGCTTGGCCGAGCCCAGGGCCTTCCACCAACCGCCGGCCCCGCTGTGGTCCTGCGCCGCCTGGATGAGCGGGCTCTGGACATCACCCGTTCCGAGATAGCCGGCGTCGGTGGGCGGGGCGGGGCTGTGGAAGTCGGGACCGACCGTCTTGCAGGAAGCCAAGGCGAGCGCGAGCGCCCCTGCCAGGGCGACAGGCGCGCGTTTGGCGACGTTGCAGGCGCGAACCATGTCCTAGTCGCGGCCGGCCGAACGCTGCTCGTCCGAGCGCACGTCGACCGTCACCACGGCGCTGAGTCCGGCCCGCCCCGCCATGTCGGGGGGCTGTTCGTCGAACGCGATCCGCACCGGAAGCCGCTGGACGACCTTCACCCAGTTGCCGGTGGCGTTCTGGGCCGGAAGCGGCGAGAAGGCCTGGCCGGAGCCGGGGCTGAAGCTCTGGACGTGGCCTTGAAAGACATGGCCCGCCGCGGCGTCCACCTTGATGCGGACGGGCTGGCCCACCCGCATCCGGGCCAGCTGGTCCTCCTTGAAATTGGCCTCGACCCAGGGCTGGCCGGACACCAGCCAGAAGAGCGTCTGGGCGGCGTTGATGTAGCTGCCGACCTGCAGCTCGGACACCCGGGTGACCACCCCGTCCTGGGCCGCGACCACCGTGCCGTCCGCCACGTTGATCGCCGCCTTGTCGACGGCCGCCTTCGCCTGCAGCACCGAAGGGTGGTTCTCCACGGTGACGTTCGCGCCGCCGAGGTTGGCGAGCGCCTGGGCGACCTGCTGCTGGGCGCGGGCGACGTCTTGGCGCGCCACGTCGGCGTTGTGGACCGCCGTCTCGTACTGGTCCCGCGAGGCGACCCCGGCGTCCACCAACGCCTTCTGCCGGGCAGCCTCGCGGTCGGCGTAGGCGGCGGTCGCCATGGCCATCTTGAGGTTCGCCTGCTGCAGGGCGTGGCCCGCCTGCAGGGCCTGGACCTGCAGGCGGGCGGAGGCCAGCTGCGCCCGAGCCTGCTCGAGCACCGCGGAGTAGTCGTTCACGTCGAGGCGGAACAGCGTCTGCCCCTTGACGACGCGCTGGTTCTCCTTGACGTCGACCTCGACCACGCGGCCGCCGATGCTGGCGCTGACCGGCACCCGGGCCGCCTGCACGTAGGCGTCGTCGGTGGTCTGGAACCTGCCCGCCGTGAGCACGAAATAGGCGACGACGGCGAGGATCAGCAGCGGGCCGCCGACCATCAATGGCCAGCGCCAGCGCCTCGCCCAGTTGACGGGGGGACGGGCGGCGATGACGCCTTCGTCGTGGTCGACTATCGATCTCTCAGCACTCGCCACCGCGGCGATCTCTCACTTTCCGAGCATACAGGCGCGCGAAGGCGCGCTCGCCGCGCGATTCCCCGGCGCTCCGCCTTGCAGGTAAGCGGCGACGTGGCATGATGAAAATGAGAAGTTGTCACTGCCCGAATGAGTTCCATGCATCTTGCCAGTATCGACCTCAATCTGCTTCGGGTCTTCGACGTCCTTCTGGAAGAACGAAGCGTGACCCGCGCCGGCGTGCGGCTGGGCCTCACCCAATCGGCGGTCAGCCACGCCCTCAATCGGCTCCGCTACCATCTGGACGACGACCTGTTCCAGCGCAACGCGCACGGCATGCAGCCGACCCCGCGGGCCCTGGAAATCGGACCGAATCTCCACGCGGCGCTCGCCCAGCTGCAGAGCGCCCTCACGCCCGCCGACTTCGATCCGGCGGTAAGCGAGCGCGCCTTCAGCATCGTGGGCGGGTCCTACGTCTGTGCAGTGCTGCTGCCGCAACTGGTCGCCGAGCTTCAGGTGAGCGCGCCACGGGTGCAGCTGCAGATCCGTGACAGCCTCGCGGACCTCGCCGAGCGGATGGACAGCGGCGCGGTGGACTTCGTGATCGGCATCGTCGACCAGGCGCCCGAGCGCTTCGTCCGGGAGCGGCTGATTCAGGAGCGGCTGGCCTGGGTGGTCCGCCGGGAGCATCCGCTGGCCAATTCGCAGGCGAGCCTCGAGGATCTGCTCAGCATCCAGCATGTGGTGGTGGCGGCGCCCCCCGAGGTCGACCGGCGTCGGGCGATCAGCCTGCGCGCGGCCTGGGAGGACTTCGGCGAGCTGCAGGGCGAGCTCGCGCGCCGGGGACTGAGCCGCAGGGTCGGGGTGGTGGCCCCCGACACCTTCGCCGCCACCGCGATCGTCGCCCGTTCGGAAATGGCGGCGCTGATCCCTCGCCGCCTGGCGCTGCTGCTCTCGCAGAGCGGGCGCCTGGCGGTGCTCGAGCCGCCCTACGAATCCTCGCCGGTGGAGATGTCCCTGCTCTACCGCAAGGACCGGATCCACGAGCCGCCCGTGGCGTGGATGCGCGGCCTGCTGCGTCAGGCGGCCGAGGCTACCTAGGCGGGACCGGACGAAGGCCCGGCGCGGTCCAGTCGGCTACTCCAGCTGCGCGGCCAAGGCGTCCAGGAGGAGATAGGCGCGCCCGGCGCCCGAGGTCAGCAAGGCGGCCGCCTGGAAGCCTTGCTTGTCCAGACGCGCGGCCTCCTGGACCAGATCGGCGTAACGCCCCACGAGCTGGCGGCCCCGGCTGCGGAAGGCCGCATCGGAAAGCAGTCGTCTCGAGAGCCGGCGGATAGCCGCCGGCGCCAGGGCGCGCACGACCTCGCGAGCCCCGCCGGCGTCGCCGGTCTGGATGACGGCCGCGATCTCCTCGACGCGCGCCCGCGGAAGCAGGGCGGCCGGATCGATGCCCATGCCCTCGATCTCGGCGAACAGGGCCTCCCCGAGCTTCACATCGTCGCCCGCCGCCTCGCCGTCGATGGAGGTCAGCAGCTCCTTCCAGGTCCAGGCCGACTCCTCCGCCGCCGGCGTCGGCGCCCCGCTCACGGCGTTGAACACCGCCTTGAAATCCTGTTCCGAGGCGGTCGGGGTGAGGCGCAGGCGCCCGCGCAAGCTGGTCTCGCCCGAACCGGGCTCCGACGGCTGCGCCGCAGGGGAAGCGCTGGACGGCGCAGGCCCGGACGCGGCGGGCGCTCCGTCCGTGGGCGCCGTTGCGGCCGCCGGCGGCGCAGCGGCGGGCGGGGCCGCCAAGGGCTCGGGCGCGGCGGGCGGCAGCGCCGGCAGGCCGATGCGGCTTCGCCCGCGCTCCACCGCCGATGGCCGGGTCAGAGCGGTGGCGTCCGAGCCGCGCGAAGCGACGACGCCCATCAATTGAACCGCTTCGCTCAGCATCTCGTAATTGCGCCTGACTCTTTCCTGGAACGCCGCGTCGATCGCCTGGGTCTCCTCGGCGGCCCGGCGGGAGGCGGCCATCAGCTCGGAGAGGCCCTGCTCGACGGCCTTGGTTATCTCCTGGGCCTGGGCCGTGGCGTCCTGCGGCAGCCTGGCGGTCCGCGCCGCCAGATCCTCGACCATCGCGCCCAGGCCGTCGAACGCCTTGCGGATGTCCGTGACCTGGACGTCCAGCTTGGCGGCGGCGCGGTCGCCGGCTTCCTCCACCAGCTTGGCCGACTGCTCGATGAGGCCCCGCGCCTCGGTGAGCCTGGCCTCGAACACCTGATCGGCCTTCTGGCCGGCGGCGAAGGCGGCCTCGTTCAGCAGGTCCACCCGCGCGCGGGCCGCCTCGGCGTGCACCTCGGCTGCCTCGCGCGCCTCCGTCGCAGCGGTCGACAGCGCCGTGAGGGTCGAGCGCATCGCTGCATCCAGCTGCTCGCGCTCGCGGGCCCCGGCTTCGGAGAGCCCCTTCAGCGTGTCCTCGGCTGACCTGGCGAAACCGTCGCGCTGCTCGGCCGCCGCCTCGGCCAACTCGTGGAACTTGGCCCGCGCCTGGCCAATGAGGTCGCTCAGCGAGCGAGCGCCTTCGCTGGTCGCCTCGTTGAGCGCGACGATGTCGCCGCGCGACGAGGTGATGAACTCGGCGAGCTGGGCGGTGCGGCTCTCGGCGAGCGAGGCGAAGTCTTCCTGGTCCGCGCGCAGGGCGTGGGCCACCGTCACCAGCGCCGCCCGCTGCTGGGTCAGGCCCTCCTCCAGAGAGCGGACCTGGTCACCGACGCCGGTCCCGGCGACTTCGAGGCGTCCTACCTGCCGGCCAAGGTCGTCGGCGGCGATCCGGGACGCATCCACGGCCTCGCCGGCGGCGGCGGCCAGGTCGGCCGCCCGGGCCGCCAGGGTCGCCTCCGCTTCGCGCAGCTGGGTCTCGGCGAGGTCCGAGGCCTCGGCGACCATCCGCGCCTGCCGGTTGATGGCGTCGGTGACGGCCGCCGAGCGGGCGTCCAGCGTCACGGCGAGGGTGTTGAGCTCGCCCCGCTCGCGCGAGAGGGTCTCGACCAGGGTGACGGCGGTTCGCGAGGCGTGGGCGGTGGCCTCGGCGAGCTGTTCGGTCTGCTGCGCCAGGGCCTCGCGCAGGACGACCAAGTGGTCCTTGGCCTGATTAGCCACCTCCGAGGCGGTGGCGATCTGGCCGCGCATGGCCTCGACCACGGCGCCGGCCTGGGCGGCGGCCAGCGCCGTGGGGCCGATCAGTTCGTCGGTGAGCCGCTTGGCGCGCCGGGCCTCGAACCCCAGGACGCGCGCCTGGGCGACCGCGTAGGCCGCAGCCCAGATCAGGCCCACCGGCGCCAGGGCGACGAGGGCGAGCAGGGCGATCGTCTCCGGCGCCAGCGCGCCGCGGCCGTAGCGGTAGGCCAGGCCCGCCGCCCCGCCCAGCCACAGGAGGCTCACCGCCGCAGCCAGCAGGTAGATCCCCCGCGACGGCCGCGGGTGGTCGGCGATCCGAGTGAGAATGGTCCCGGAGTCCAGGGGCGCGGCCAGCGGAACGGCGGCCTCGGGCGACGGCGCCACCGCGGACGACGGCCCGGCGGACGAGGGCGCGGCGGAAGGCGGCGCGGACGCCGCCTCTTGGCCCTCGGAGGGCGGGGGCATGCGTCCCACCTTGACGGACGAGAAGCTCAACGGGCTGGTTCGCGTAGAAGCCATGGTCGTTTCGATCGTACCTCTCGGCGCAGCCGGGTCACAAAGCCTGCCCCGGACGGGCCTGCCCCCTGACCGTCAATAACCCCGACCGAAATCCCGGCAAAGCCGGTTCGCCGATTGCGGGCGCTCGGCGCTGACGCCGCGTTGTCGCGGGCGCCGTCTTGCGCGCCGGCGCCCGCTCCCCTAGCTTTGGGGCAGGGCCGGTCCGTCAGATCCGCGATCTTGCGCGGCGGCGGGCTTTTTTGTCACGCTCGGATCGATCCCTGCATGTCCTCAACGCTGAAGTCTCACCCCGCCGCCGCCCGCGCCGGATCCGATGCGGTGTCCTTGACGCACCTTCAGCGCCTGGAGGCGGAGAGCATCCACATCCTGCGGGAGGTGGTGGCCGAGTGCGAGCGGCCGGTGATGCTCTATTCGATCGGCAAGGATTCGTCGGTGATGCTGCACCTGGCGGCGAAGGCGTTCTGGCCCTCGAGGCCGCCGTTTCCGCTGCTGCACGTGGACACGACCTGGAAGTTCCGGGCGATGTACGAGATGCGCGAGCGGATGCCGAGGGAGCTGGGGTTCGAGCTGCTGGTGCACCAGAACCCGGAGGCCAAGGCCAAGGGGATCAACCCCTTCGACCACGGCCCCTTGCACACCGACATGTGGAAGACCGAGGGTCTGAAGCAGGCGCTGGACAAGTACGGGTTCGACGCGGCCTTCGGGGGCGCGCGCCGGGACGAGGAGAAGAGCC
>Ga0213876_10002324_pt1 | contig 11220 bp, 10 predicted proteins | sample BarmaccomBMRX_R9_FD_160113 | JGI IMG/M metagenome (GOLD analysis project Ga0213876, IMG submission 160113) | Root-associated microbial communities from Barbacenia macrantha in rupestrian grasslands, the National Park of Serra do Cipo, Brazil - RX_R9 | ecosystem: Host-associated > Plants > Roots...
ATCTTCGTGCTCTCCACCGGAACGAGCCTGCGCGGCTTCGACTTCCATCGGCTCGACGGCCGCATCACGGTCGGCGTCAACCGCATCATCGAGCACTACCAGCCGGCGGTGATGACGTTCGTCGACGTCACCGCGCACAAGACGCACGCGCGGGCGCTGGTGGGCTACAACGGGATGATCGTCGCCGGCCGCGGCGCCGCGCCGCCCGATCACGACAACGTCTTCGAGATCGAGCATCACCTCGACGCGCGCAACGTGCCGGCGCCGCACATCGGCCGTTCGTTCAGCGAGGGCTGGTTCGGCGGCGGCGGAGGCTGCGTCGCCCTCCACACCGCCATCCTCCTCGGCGGCAACCCGATCTATCTCCTCGGATACGACTTCTACGAAGATCACGGCCGCCATTTCGACGTTTACGACTCGTCGTTGAACGCGCCCGATCTCGCCGGCCTCGCGTACACGATCGCGTTCGATTGCCTGGAGAGAATCGCCCAAGAGGATTGGGTGCCGACGATTTACAACTGCAATCCGCGGTCGCGGTTGCGATGCTTTCCTTTCGCCGACATCGATGCCGTGCTGGCAGACGACCCGGAGCTGGCGAGCGCCGCCGGCGCGCGTTGAGGAAACCGCCATCGTGACCTTCCTCTCCCGCAAGACCGGCCAGTTCAGCTACTTCGCGCAGCAGGTCGGCGACTCCGCGTGGCGAGGCAAGAACGTGCTCGACTTCGGCGGCAACGTCGGCAACATCCTGCGCGATCCGAGCGCGACGATCGAGCATCCGCGCTACTGGTGCGTCGACGTCGTGCGCGAGTCGATCGACGCCGGCCGCGTGCGCTATCCCGAGTCGCACTGGCTCTACTACGACCGCTATTGCTTCTTCTTCAATCCGCACGGCGTGCCGGGTTTGCCGCTGCCGGCCATGACGCAGAAGTTCGACTACATCGTGGCGTACTCCGTCTTCACGAACACGTCGCGCGCCGACATGCTCGATCTCGTCGCGCAGCTCGAGGCGTTGCTCGCCGACGGCGGCACGCTCGCGTTCACGTACATCGATCCGCACTACGAGCCATGGCCGGAGAAACGCGTCGACAACTTCTCGTGGCGCCTCGAGCGCGAATATGGCGAAGCGAAGAGCGACGAAGCGCAGAACATGCTGCGCCGCGCCGCGGACGCCGAGTGGTGCATGCTCGTGAACGGACGCGATCTCTACATCGAAGAGGAAGTTCCGCAGGCGTATCCGGCCGACGCGCAGAAGACCTGCCACGTTTTCTACTCGACTTCGTACCTGAGGGAGCTGTTCCCGCGCGCCGAATTCCGGCGTCCGGTGAACCGCGAGATGCAGCACTGCTGCGTGATCCGGAAGGCGTGACGATGGACTTCACTCCGCTCACCGCCGCGCAACGCCAATCGTTCGACGACGACGGCTTCCTCGTCGTACGCAACGTGCTCGACGCCGACCGCGTCGCGCAGTTGATCGAAGCCGGCGATCGTCTCGCGGACGCGTTCCTGCGCAAGCCGATCGTGCAGGACCGCGCGGAGTACAACCATCTCGATCTCCGCCCCGGCCTGCTGCGCGAGCAGGCGATGTTCGACCTCGTCGCGCAAGCGCCGACCGTGCCGCTCGTCGTGCAGCTGCTCTCGCCGAACATCCATCTGCACTCGACGGCGCTCATCTACAAACGTCCGGAGAATCCCGAGGGCGAGCCGTTCCGCCGCGGCTGGCATCGCGACATCCGCATGCCCAAAGACCTCGGCAACCAACACCTGCCGCGCGTCGGCGTGAAGGTCTGCTACTGCCTCACCGATTTCCCACACGCGAACTCGGGGATGACGCTGCTCGCGCGCGCGACGCACAAGAAAGATGGTCCGCTGCTGCTGGCGAAAGGCGGCGTCGATCCGGTCGGCATCGAGACGTGCGATCTCACGCTCAACGCCGGCGACGCGTTCCTCTTCGACAACCGCCTCTTCCACACCGCGACGCCGAACCGCAGCGACCGCACATCGCGCGTGTTGATGTTCGGCTACGCGTTCCGCTGGATGACGCCCGAGGTCTACCTCGCGCCCGAGGCGGAACAGCTGGCGAAAGCCACGCCGATCGAACGCCAACTCCTCGGCGGTTACCGCGACGTCGACACGCTCCCGTGGGCGCTGCAGGAGTGGTGCGAACGCCATGGCGCCACCCCGGCGCCGGTGCCATGGACGGTGGAGGAATCATGAGCGCGCTGCCAGAAAACAACGTGGGAACGGGCAACGTGGGGAGGGCCAACGTAGGGACGGGCAACGTGGGGACGGCCAACGTGAGGACGGGCAACGTGGGGACGGGCAACGTGGGGACGGGCTTCAGCCCGTCCCAGGAACCGGCTGAAGCCGGTTCCCACGTTCTCGGACCGGCTGAAGCTGGTCCCCACGTTCTCGGACCGGCTGAAGCCGGTTCCCACGTTCTTGGACCGGCTGAAGGCGGCCCCCACGTTCTCGGACTGACTGAAGCTGGTCCCCACGTTCTTGGACCGGCTGAAGGCGGTTCCCACGTTCTCGGACCGGCTGAAGCCGGCCCCCACGTTCTCGGACCGGCCGAAGCCGGTCCCTACATTCTTCCCTGGAATTTGGTCTCCACCCGCACCACGCAATTCGCCTACTTCGACGCCATCCTTGGCCATCCCGACTGGCGCGGCAGGAAGGTGCTCGACTTCGGCGGCAACATCGGGACGTTCCTCGTCGGCGCCGGCGATCGCGTGCAGGCCGACGACTACTGGTGCATCGACATCAATCGCGAAGTCGTCGAGCAAGGGCGGCGCGAATGGCCGCGCGCGCACTTTCTCCACTTCGACCGCTACAGCCCGCAGTACAACCCGCGCGGCACGCGCAATCTCCCCATCCCCGATCCCGGTCTGCGCTTCGATTTCATCTTCGCGTTCTCCGTCTTCACCCACACGGATCGCAGCGAGATGATCGAGCTCGTCGGCGGTCTGCGGCGCATGCTCGCGCCGCGCGGCGCGCTCGCATTCACATTCTGCGATCCGCGTTGGGATCGCTCCCAATCCGATCCCTCGCTGCCGCCGGGCTCCGACGTCCGCAAGATGCTCGAACGTCACGGCGACGCGAAATCACGCTCGGCGAAGTCACGCGCGGAGATGGACGCGATCGTCGCGCGGGCGATGCGCAGCCAATGGTGCGTCCTCATCGACACCGATCTCTACGTCGATCCGGGCGACGAGCTGTCGAACCAGGTCCGCAGCGGCAACGCGCTCGAGTCGTACTGCTCGTACTTCAACGCGGAGTACATGGCGACGCTCTTTCCCGACGCCGAGATCCACCCGCCGGTCAGTCCCGAATGGCAGCACTGCTGCCTGTTTCGCAACGGAGCGTGAGAACGATGGAAGAAGTGCATCGCTGGCGCGGAACGGAGGAAGAGCGGGCGACGCGTCCGCGCTCGATCAAGACCGGCCAGTTCGCGTACTTCGATCGCCAGCTCGATCGTCCCGACTGGCGCGGCAGGAAGGTGCTCGACTTCGGCGGCAACGAAGGCGGCCTGCTCCTCGATCCTGAATGCGTGCTCGATCCCGCCGATTACTACTGCCTCGACGTGGTGCCCGAGGCGCTGGAGGAGGGGCGGCGGCGATTCCCTGAAGCGCATTGGATGCATTACGACCGCTACAACTGCTCGTTCAACCCGCAAGGCAATCCCAATGAGCCGATCCACGACCTCGGCGTCGCGTTCGACGTCATCGTCGCGTACTCCGTCTTCACCCACACAACGCGCGCGGAGATGCACGACCTCGTCGCCCAATTGCGAGCGCGCCTCGCGCCGAACGGCGTGCTCGCGTTCACGTTCATCGATCCGCACCGCAATCCGCTGCCCGATTCCTGGAACGTCGGCGCCCTCGAATGGCGCCTCGGCCGTTTCCGCATGACCGATCCGTCGATCGATGTCGAAGGCATCGTGAAGCGGAGTGAAGGCAGTGAATGGTGCGCGCTCGTGGACGGCACGGAGTTCTTCCCCGACAGCGACGGCGACGGGCCGCCGTGCATGAGCTATCACGTCTACTACACCGTCGAGCGCATGCAGGCGGAGTTCCCCGACGCGGAGATCCGTCCGCCGGTGAACGGCGAGATGCAGCACTGCTGTGTCCTCCGAGGCGGGCCCGGCCCGCTGCGCCGGTCGGCCAAGCCTCTGCAGAGCTCATCGTTCTCGCCGGCATCTCCGGGCAGGACGACATCGGACGATGCCGCTGGAGAACGCTGATGCAGAGCGTCCACTTCTCCACGCGCACGAATCAATTCGAGTACTTCGACGAAGTCCTCGGACACCCACGCTGGCGCGGGAAGAAGATCCTCGACTTCGGCGGCAACGTCGGCAACTTCCTCATCGGCGCGAGCGACGAAGTGCGCGAACGGGACTACTGGTGCATGGAAGTGCACGCCGACGTCGTGCGCGAAGGGCAGACGAATTTTCCGCGCGCGCACTTCGTCCACTTCGATCGCTACAGCTCGGAGTTCAATCCCGCCGGCGTGCGCCACCAGCCGGTGCCCGACGACGGCACGCGCTTCGACTTCATCCTCGCGTTCTCCGTCTTCACACACATCGATCGCTCCGAGATGTTGGAGCTGGCGACGTCGTTACGCGCGCTGCTCGCGCCGCGGGGCGTGTTCGCGTTCACATTCACCGATCCGACGTACGACAAAGCGCGCTCCCATCCCGACCTCGCCGGCTCCGACGTCCGCAAATCCCTCGGCTGGGCGAACGCGAAGGATCTCGACGCGCTCGTGGAGCGGGCGATGGCTTCGCCGTATTGCGTGGCGATCGGCGATCAGCTGTTCTGCGAGCCGGGCGAGGAGATCTCGCATCAGAAACGCGTCGGCGCGCCGTGGGAGTCCTACTGCGCGTACTACACCGCCGACTGCATGCGCAGCCTCTTTCCCGGCTGCGAGATCCACGATCCGGTGAAGCCGGCGTGGCAGCACTGCTGCGTGGTGCGCCGATGAGCGACCTGCGCTTCCATTGGATGCTGCCGAAAGGCGGCGAGGTCGTGATCGACGGCGTGCAGACGCCGCTCGAAGCCGCGCGCTATCGCATCGAGTCCATTCGCGCGACGTCGCCCGCGCCGCGCCCCGATCTGCGCGGCTGGACGCACTTCGCACTCGCCGCCGAAGAAGCAGGCATCGACTCGGTGCTCATCTCGTTCAGCCGCTACGAGCCGGAGCCGATCACCGTCGCGACGGCGCTCGGCCTGGCGACGAAGAAGCTCGGCTTCATCCTCGCGACGCGTTCCGGACTGATGCAGCCGACGACGTTCGTGCAACAGGTCAACACGTTGTCGGCGCTGATCCCCGGCCGCGTCTCGGTGAACGTGGTCGCCGGCTCGTCGCGCGAAGAGCAACGCGGCTACGGCGACTTCCTCGAGCACGACGATCGCTATGCGCGCGCCGACGAGTTCCTCGCCATCTGCCGCGCATTCTGGCGCGGCGACGCGGAAGTCGACTTCGACGGCCGCTACTACAAGGTCGAGAAAGGCAAGCTGCACACGCCGTTCGTCGACCCGCAGCGCGCGGCGCCGGAGATCTTCATCTCGGGCCATTCCGAGGTCTCGGAGCGCCTCGCATTCGCGCGCGGCTCGACGTATCTGCGCGTGATCGACACGCCGGAGAAACTGCAACGCACCGTCGGCCGCGTGCTCGAGCACGACCTCGAAGTCTGCCTGCGGCTCTGCATCCTCTGCCGCGACACGCGCGAAGAAGCGGTCGCCGTCGCGCAGTCGCTCCTGCCGCTCGACGACGAGTCGACGGTCGGCCACAAAGACGACTCGCAGATGTATCGCGAAGGGGCGAAGGCGGCGACGTGGCTGAATCGCTCGCTCTTCGCCGGCCTCGTCCCGCATTACGGCCCGGTCTGGACGACGCTCCTCGGCACGCCCGCGGAGATCGCCGACGCATTGCTCGAGTACAAGCAGATCGGCGTCACGCAATTCATCCTCTCCGGTTGGCCGGAGCTCGACGAAGTGCGGCGCTTCGGCCGCGACGTGTTGCCGTTGGTGCGCGAGGCGGAGCGCGCGGTATGCGTCTGAGGTTCCACTGGATGATGCCGAAGGGCGGCGAAGGAGCGATGAAAACCGCCCAGGAGACGTCGCGCGTGTTGACGACGAAAAGCACGTCGCTCGCGTCGCTGCCGGACATGGAGGGCTGGACGCGTTTCGCCCGCGCGGCCGAGGAGTCGGGGATCGAGTCGGTGCTGCTTTCTTTCAGCCGCTACGAGCCCGACACGATCGTCGTCGCGACCGCGATGGGCACCGCGACCGAGAAGCTGAAGTACATCGTCGCGTATCGCTCCGGCCTGATGCAGCCGACGACGTTCGTGCAGCAGCTCAACACGATGTCCGGCTTGATCGGCGGCCGCTTCGCGCTGAACGTCGTCGCCGGCAGCTCGACCGCGGAGCAACGCGGCTACGGCGATTTCCTCGAGCACGATGACCGCTACGCGCGGGCCGAGGAGTTCCTCGCGATTTGCCGCGCTTTCTGGCGGAACGGCTCGGACGTCAACTTCAGCGGCGAGCATTACCGCATCGAAGGCGGCCATCTGTTCACGCCGTTCCAGTCGCCCGATCGCCTGATGCCCGAGGTTTATGTGAGCGGGCATTCGGAACAGGCGAAGAAGTTGGCGATGGCGCAGGGCTCCGCCTGGCTGCGCCTCATCGACACGCCGGAGAAGCTCGCGCCGGTCGTGGCGCCGATGCGCGAGCGCGGACGCGAAGTCGCGTTGCGTTGCTGCGTGATCTGCCGCCCCACACGCGAGGAGGCGGTCGCCGCGGGACTGGCGATGCTGCCCGACACGGAGATCGAGAAACAGGAGCGCGGCATCCTGCAACGCAGCGACTCGCAGACGCTGAAGCAGGCGCTCGCCGCGGCGGACGACGTCGGCTGGATGAACGAGCATCTCTGGGCCGGCCTCGTGCCGTTCTACGGCTCGTCGTCGATCACGCTCGTCGGCTCGCCCGACGAGCTCGCGCGCGAGTTCGTGCGCTACGGCGAGATCGGCGTGACGCAGTTCATCATCGCCGGCTGGCCGAAGCTCGAGGAGATGCAGATCTTCGGCGCCGAGGTGCTGCCGCGGATCCGGCGGATGGAGGCTTCAGCGTGACGCCGCTCGCGCACATGACGGCGCGTTTGCGCACGGCGGCGGTGATCGACGATCCGTTCCCGCACTACACGCTCCGCGACGTCTTTCCCGCCGACTATTACGAGTCGCTGCTGCTGCATCTGCCGACGAGCGACGTCTATCAAAACTTGTACGAGGTGACGGACCTCAAGCTCGATCACTTCCGCCATCGCGACCAACGCGATTTCACCTCCGGCTGGAATGCGTTGTTGCCCGCTCCCTCCCGAGACTTCTGGAACGACTTCCACTCCTGGTTCCTCGGCGAAGAGCTCGCCCGCGCAGCGCTCGCCTCGTTTGGGATCGCGTTCGATGGCGAGATCTCCGTCGAGTCCCAACTGATCCGCCATCGCGCCGGCTACTTCCTCGGCCCGCACTCCGACGCGAACACGAAGCTCGTCGTGCTGCTGCTGTATCTCGCGCCCGACGCGACCGCGAAGCATCTCGGAACGTCGATCTACAAGCCGAAGCAGGCCGGCTTCGGCTGTCGCGACTCGAAGCACTACCCGTTCGAGGATTTCGAGCGCGTGAAGACGGCGCGCTACGAGCCGAATGCGCTGCTCGCTTTCCGCCGCTCCGACCGCTCGTTCCACGGCGTGGAGCCGCTGCGCGACGACGCGCCGCGCGATCTCATCCAGTACGTCGTGTACGACAAGGCCGCGCGCCAGACGCAGCTCGCCGCACGCAGTGGGAGAGCGGGCGTCTCGCCCGCCAGCGGCGGCACGTCTCGTGCCGCCGTCCGCGAGCTGGCTGGCCCGCCTTCGGGAATCGCGCGAAACACTTCCGACCCACCGACGACCAGCGTGTGCATCACGAAAGCCGCCGGGCGAGACGCCCGACGGCCAGCGGGCGAGACGCCCGCGCTCCATGGGCGACGCGAAGGCCGCGTCATGAGACGCATCGCTTTCGTTTGCCACGAGCTCGTAGGCGAAGCGCAACGCGCCGCCGACGCGATCGCGGCGTTGGAGGATGTGGAGCTGCTTGTCATCCCGAGCCCCGCAGACCGGCCACGGGCCGGCGCGCCGGTTGGCCAAGCCTCGGCGACCGATGCGCGTGTCATCCCGAGCCCCGCAGACCGGCCACGGGCCGGCGCGCCGGTTGGCCAAGCCTCGGCGACCGATACGCGTGTCATCCTGAGCCCCGCAGACCGGCCCCAGGTCCGCGCGCTGGTTGGCCAAGCCTCCGCGACCGAATCCCGTGTCATCCTGAGCCCCGCAGAGGGCGAAGGATCTCCTCGCAAGAGCCAGATCCTTCGTTCCGCTCAGGATCACAAGGTGGACCTCATCGTCACCGCGACCGAGCTGCTGCTCGAAGACGTCGCGCTCGCGAACGAAGCGCTCGGCATCCCGGCGATGTCGCCCGAAACCGTGCGCCGCGCACTCGACAAACGCCTCCTGAAACGCACGCTCGCCAACGCCGGCATCCCGGTGCCGAAGGAAACGACGCTCGGCCCCGCGGTGCGCAAAGCGGAACGCGGCACGGGCGGCCTGTCAACATGGCGTTTATGCGAGGGCGAGTCGGCCGCATTCGCGGAGGAATGGCTGGAAGGCGACGAGGTCTGCGTCGACACGATCACGATCGACGACGAGCCGCGTTTCGCCTCCGTCTGCTGCTATCGACCGTCGATCCTGACCGCGATCGAGAACCCGTCGATCTTCTGGTCGTGCGTGATGCCCCGCGATCTCGCGCCGTTCGCCGAGCTGATCGAGCACGGCAAGAACGCCGTGCGTGCGCTGAGAGTCGGCAACGCGATGACCCACATGGAAGGCTTCCTCCGCGACGGCCGGCTCCTCGGCTTTCACGACGCGACGCTGCGTCCGGCCGGGGCGCGCATCGCGCCGATGCTCACCTACGCGTACGGCATCGATCCTTATCGCGCCTGGGCTCGCGCCGTGATCGACGGCGCGTTCGACGGACCGTGGGAACGCCGCTGGGCCGTCGGCACGATCTTCCTCCGCGGTGACGGCCGCGGCACGATCGAACGCCTGCACGGCATCGACGCCGTGCGCAATGAGATCGGGCGCATGATCGCCGAGGCGCGTTTGCCGCGCATCGGCGCTCCCGCATCCGCGACGTACACCGGCGACGGCTTCATCACCGTTCGTCATCCGGAAACCGAAGCGGTCGAAGACGCGCTTCGCTTCATCGCCGCGACGGTGCGCATCGACACCAGCGGCGCCGCCGTGCAACGCCTCGACTTCAAGCCCGCCTGGGACGCGATCCCGGCGGAGAGAGGGGAATCGTGACCACCATCGCTCCGAGAGCCTTCAACCGCGAGATGTACCACAGCCATCCGGAGAACGTGTTCTACGGCACCGACGACGGCAGCCAGGACGGCTCGTTCGCCGAGTTCGCGGAGATCAAGGCCCACTACGAAGGCGTCGAGCCGTGGCGCCGCGACGACATCCACATGGTCAGCGTCGTCGGCGGCCTGTACGGCCTGAACCTCATCCCGCTCTGGCGCCCGAAGCGCCTCACGATCTACGACATCAACCCGGCGGCGGTCACGTATTTCGAGATCATCCGCCGCGTCTGGATCGCGAGCCGCAACGTCGCCCACTTCCTCGATCGCCTCACCACCGGCGACTACGAGGCGGAGTCGGACGAGGAGCAATTCGTACGCGAGAACATCATCCTCAAACAACGCGGCGACCTGCCTCGGGCGCGCGGCTCAACGAAGCGTCCGTACGAACAGAGCTGGCAATACGCGTTCGAGCATTTCGACGAGACGAAGCGCATTTTGTCCGAGGTGCCGCTGGAGATTCGGGGGGAGCCGATGGAGAGCGACAGCTTCCGCTCCTACATCCGCGGCCAGAACAACCTCTGGATCTACTCCTCGAACATCACGGAGTTCCACTACTTCGATCTCGACTTCGACGATCCGAAGAATTGCGTGCTGCTGCAGATCATCTTCCCCGGCCAGACCCAGCTCCTCGATCTCGCGCCGCTGGGCGGCGGGCCGGCGAAGGTGTGGTACGAGATTCCGTTGCGCGCGGAGCGGGTGTGATGCCGAACAAGATCCGCATCGCGACGAACGCGGCGCCGCCGTCGATCGGGACGCATTCCCAGGCCGTGCGCACCGGCGACCTCGTGTTCGTCACCGGCCAGACCGGCCGCGATCCCGCGACCGGCAAGCTCGTCGACGGCCTCGATGCGCAGACGCGGCAGATGCTCGCGAACGTGGAGGCGATCCTCAACGCGGCCGGCTGCACGCCGGCAGACGTCGTGAAGGTGACGCTGCTCCTCGCGGACATCAAGGACTTCAAGGCCGTCGACGTTTTGTACGCGGCGTGGCTGCCGGGGATGGGCGTGACGGCGCTGCCCGCGCGAACAGCGTTCCAGGCGGCGGCGCTGCCCGCCGGCGCGCTGGTGATGCTCGAGGTGGTCGCCGCATATCCGCATGCGTGAGCCGGGCCGGCACGGCCGGCGGCGTTGGTTGGCCAAGCCTGTGCGAGGCTCGGCGCCGGGGCCATCTCGTTGGAGAACGATGCCTCTAAACGTAGGGCCGGCTCTCCAGCCGGCCGCAGTCAAATACGATGCGGCGGGCGTCGCCCGCCGCGACCATGATTCATCGGACCGGCTGGAGAGCCGGCCGTACGTCTTGCTCCAACGAAGCTCGAGGAGCCGCGGGTTTTGGCGAAAGTGATGACTCTGACAACGTCATGAGAAGTGGGCGAAGGATCCGCCAGCATGCGTGAACGCATCACGATGGTGATCGGGAACCTGGGTGGGGGAGGGGCGGAACGCGTCTGCGCGAATCTCGCGAACGCGTGGGTCGCGCGCGGCCGATCGGTCACGTTGTTGACCTTTTCCTCCGCGTCCGTCTATGCGCTCGATCCGCACGTGACCGTCGCTTCGATCGCCGGCTCGCCTTCGCTGCGCTCGCTCGCGCCGGTGCTGCGCGGCTTGCGCCATTGCCCGCAGCTGCTGATGCAAGCCGGCGCGATCGCCGTGCTGCGCGATGCGATCCTCGCCACGGCGCCGGACGTCGTGATCTCGCATCTCACGATGACGAACCTGCGCGCGATCGCGGCGATGAACGAGACGCGTATTCCGGTGATCGCGTGCGAGCACAC
>Ga0213876_10002325_pt1 | contig 11219 bp, 10 predicted proteins | sample BarmaccomBMRX_R9_FD_160113 | JGI IMG/M metagenome (GOLD analysis project Ga0213876, IMG submission 160113) | Root-associated microbial communities from Barbacenia macrantha in rupestrian grasslands, the National Park of Serra do Cipo, Brazil - RX_R9 | ecosystem: Host-associated > Plants > Roots...
CGTATTGCTCGCGACCAGCACCGCATCGACATCGGCGGACGCGAACAGCGCCTCCGCCGTGTCCGCCGCGCGAACATTGTGGCTGGCCGCAACGGCGTCGGCCGATTGGCGATCGATATCATAGACGGCCGCCAGCCGCGCCCGCGGATGCGCCGCGATGTTGGCCGCATGCATCCGTCCGATCCGTCCGCAGCCGAGCACGGCAATCCTGAGCATGTGGTCCTCCCGGAGTTTTTGGTTTGGCAATGAACATTGCATCGGCCTTGATTTGTCAATATGTGTTCCGTAACAATCCGAACAACGATTTTTTTGTCAGGGAGGAGGGATATGGGCGGCTCGACCGTGCGGCTGACCATGGCACAGGCGCTCGTGCGCTATCTGTGCAACCAGTTCACCGAGATCGACGGCGCGCGCGTGCCGCTGTTCGCCGGTGTGTTCGCCATCTTCGGTCACGGCAATGTCACGTGTCTATCGGAGGCGCTGGAGGCGGTGCAGGACCGTTTGCCGACCTGGCGCGGGCAGAACGAACAATCGATGGCGCTGGCCGCGATCGGTTTCGCCAAGGCCAAAAGGCGCCGCCAGATCATGATAGCGACCTCGTCGATCGGGCCGGGCGCGCTCAATATGGTGACGGCAGCGGGCGTGGCCCACGCCAACCGCCTTCCGGTGCTGCTGCTGGCGGGCGATACCTTCGCCAATCGCGTGCCCGATCCGGTGCTCCAGCAGGTCGAGCATTTCGGCAACCCGACGGTGACCGTGAACGACGCCTTCAAGGCCGTCAGTCGCTACTGGGACCGTATCACGCTCCCCGAGCAGATCATCTCATCCCTGCCGCAGGCCGTCGCCGCAATGCTCGATCCGGCTGACTGCGGCCCCGCTTTCATTGCGCTTTGCCAGGACACGCAGGAAAAGGCGTTTGATTATCCGGAGGCCTTTTTCGAACCGAACGTCTGGCACATTCCGCGGCCTCGGCCGGATCGCAAGAAGCTCGAAGAGGCGGCAAATCTTCTGAAGACCGCAAAAAGGCCGCTGATCATCGCCGGCGGCGGCGTGCGCTATTCGCTGGCCGAGGAGCGCGTTGCCGATTTTGCCGTGAAACGCGGGATTCCCATTGTCGAGACCATCGCGGGCAAGGGCATTCTCACGCACCATCATGAGGCTCATGCAGGGCCGATCGGCACGATCGGCTCGACCTCCGCCAACGCGCTGGCTACCAAGGCGGACGTCGTTCTCGCTGTTGGCACGCGGCTGCAGGATTTCACCACCGGTTCATGGACGGCGTTCAGCCAGGACGCAAAGTTCATTTCAGTCAACACGGCGCGTTTCGATGCCGTCAAGCATCGCGCGCTGGCGGTCGTGGGCGATGCCCTCGAGACGATGCAGGAACTGGACGTGTCGTTGGGCGATTGGCGCGCGGCGCCGCAATTGATGAGCGAGGCACGCGCCCTGTTTGCCGATTGGAACAGGCTGGTCGACGAGCGCCAGGCTCCGACCAACGCACCGGTCCCGACCTACGCCCAGGTGGTCGGCGCCGTGAACCAGTGGGCCGGACCGAAAGATGTCATGGTGACAGCCGCCGGCGGGCTTCCCGGCGAGGTGACGAAGGGCTGGCGGGTCAAGGAACCCGGTACCTTCGATTGCGAGTTCGGATTTTCCTGCATGGGCTACGAGATCGCGGCGGGCTGGGGCCACGCCATGGCGAGCGCCGGCTCTTCGACCCCGATCGTCATGGTGGGCGACGGCTCCTACATGATGATGAACTCGGACATCTATTCGACGGTGCTGTCGGGCCACAAAATGGTGGTCATCGTCTGCGACAATGGCGGCTTCGCCGTCATCAACCGCCTGCAGAATTTCAAGGGTATCCCGGGCTTCAACAATCTCCTGACCGATTGCCGTGTGAAGGACAAGGACGCGCCGCCGCATGTCGACTTTGCCCGGCACGCAGAGGCGATGGGTGCCTTGGCGCGGCACTGCGCGAGCCTTGCCGAACTGAGCAGCGCGCTCGACTGGGCGCGGACGACGGACCGCACCACTGTCATCTCGATCGCCACCGACGCCTTCGAATGGGTGCCCGGCGACGCGGACTGGGACGTCGGCGTGCCTGAAACCTCGACGCGAGAGCCCGTCCGCGAGGCGCGCGCGCAGCAGGTCGAAATTCGCAAAAAACAACGTGTCGGAGTCTGACCGCATGCAAGCCAATCTCGGCATTGCGCCGATCGCCTGGTGGAACGACGATCTGCCGGAATTGAGCGACGATGTGTCGCTCGAGGAATGCCTGTCTCAGGCACGGCAGGCCGGATTTACCGGCATGGAGACCGGTCGGCGCTTTCCGATGGAGGCTGCCGTTCTGCGCCCGATCCTCGAGCGCCACGGCATGCGCGTCTGCGGCGGCTGGTTTTCCGGCCTGTTGCTCGACGGCGAGATCGAAGCGGAGAAGGACCGCATTGCGGCGCAGATGGCGCTGTTCAAGGCGGTGGGCGCGCCGTGCATCGTCTATGGCGAGACGGCAGGCAGCATCCAGGGCGACCGTTCGGCGCCGCTCGCGGCCAAGCGGCGGCTCAGCGAGGACGAGGTCAAGGTCTACGGCCGCAAGATGACGGCGTTCGCCGAATGGTGCGCCGATCGGGGCATGCCCATCAGCTATCACCACCACATGGCGGCGCCGATCGAGACCGAGGCGGAGGTCGATCTCTTGATGAAGCATTCCGGCCCGGCTTTGCGGCTGCTCTATGACGCCGGCCACATGGCCTTCGCGGGTGGCGACGTGCTGCGCGTGATCGACAATCACCACGCCCGCATCTCTCACGTCCATACCAAGGACGTGCGCCAAGCGGTGTTGGACGGCATCGATCGCAGCCGCGAGAGTTTTCTCGACGCCGTGATCAAGGGTGCCTTCACCGTGCCGGGCGACGGCTCGCTGGATTTCGTTGCGATCGTGTCCCGTCTGGCATCGTATGGTTATGAGGGATGGTTCGTGGTCGAGGCGGAGCAGGACCCGGTGAAAAGCCCTCCACGCGTGATGGCAGACATCGGCCATCGGGAACTTGTCCGTGTGATGGCGGCGGCGGGATATGGCGTCGGGAGCTAGATCATGAACCGAATGGATGGAAAGGTCTGCGTGGTCACCGGCTCGACGCAGGGGCTAGGGCTCGCGATCGCGCGCCGGCTCGCCGAGGCGGGGGCCGCTGGCCTCGTCACACTCGGGCGCAACGAGGCGAAGGGCCGCACGGCTGCCGAAGCGCTCGCGCGCACGACCGGCGCGCGCGTGCACTTCGTGCCGGCCGACGTGGCGCGTGTCGAAGACTGCCGTAACGTCATGGCGGAAGCGGAACGCATCTTCGGCAGGATCCATGTGCTGGTGAACGCTGCCGCGCTGACCGACCGCGGCACCATCCTCAATACCTCGCCGGAACTGTTCGATGCGCTGTTCGCTGTGAATGTGCGCGGACCGTTTTTCCTGATGCAGGAGGCGATCCGCCGCATGATCCGCGATAATACCGCAGGCGCGATCTGCAATATCGGATCGATGTCCGCGTTGGCCGGACAGCCCTTCATCAGCGCCTACTGTGCCACCAAGGGAGCGCTGGCGACACTGACGAGCAACACGGCCTTCGCGGTCATGAAGAACCGGATCCGCGTCAACCAGCTCAACATCGGCTGGATGGCCTCGGATCATGAGCGCGAATTGCAGGCTGCCGAGCGCGGCGACCCCGACTGGGAGGCCAAGGCCGTCGCCGGCCTGCCGTTCGGACGTCTGATCGATCCGGCCGAGGCGGCGCGCGCCGTCAATTACATCGTTTCGGACGACGCGGGTTTGTTGACGGGTTCGGTGATTAACTACGACCAGTCGGTGTGGGGCGCCGCCGAAAGCATGCCGGTCCCTGCGAGCCCCATGCAGATCGCCTGAAAACGCCAGCGGTCAGCGAGGCGCCACAGGCGCGCGAACTTTGGGGCAGTGGCTGTCGTCGTCAGCCCAGGTGAACGTAGCTTCGCCAGACGAAGGTTGCCAGCACGCCCAGCGCGAACGTGCTGACGAACATCAGCAGCCGGCCGAGAAACAATGGATTGACGTTCTCGTCCTTTCGCACGGCAACGTCAAAAATCCTGTCGATCTTTGCAACGAGATAGCCGGCCACGAAGGTCGAAAGCGCTTTCCCGGTTTCGGAAAAGACTGCTTGGTCTTTGGGGGTCACAGGCGTGATCAACATCCCGATGACCCACCCAACCAGACCACCGGCGATGAGAATGACAAGGTTCAACTGTCTCGGCGACAGGTCAGCCGGCGTCTTCGTCGCGAGCGCCGCGTAGACTACTCCGATGACGCAGAGCCCCGCGAAGGCAAATCCGATCCAAATCCCCAGGTTGCTCATTTTTTCCCCGTTTGATGCAACTCGCGCTGGCAGCTACTCAAACATCACCTGAACCATCCGTGAACGGCAAGCTCGCACAGGTAGAATCTGAGGAGTGTCCTCGGTTCCAGACCGGTGCTGCGGCCGCTACGAGATCAGATCGCGCTGGTGAAAGTCCGGGCCGGCATGTCCAGACAGGCGTCGAAGGCGGACGCGACGGTCCGCAACAGATGCCGCGGGCCCGTTGCGACGCGGATTTCGTGATCGCATCGCTCCACGATCGCGTCGGCCTCCAGCGCGGCGATCATCTGATGCGCGCCGTCATGATCCGTCATCGGCGAACGCGGGATCAGCGCAGATAGGGCAGGTAGGTCGGATTGAACAGCCCGGCGTCCTTGAGCGCGTCGAGATCGTTGATCGTCAGCATCCGCTCGCGCAAGATGATCAGCCCGGCTGCCCGCAGCTCCTGCAGCGTCCGGTTGAGATGCACGATCGAGAGGCCGCTCGCATCGGCCAGATCCATCTGAGTCACCGGAAAAGCGCAGCTGTTGCCTTCCACCAGGCCGACCAGCTTCAGCCGCTCGAAGACCTCGCAAAGCAGGTGGGCCACGCGCTCGAGTGCGTCACGCCGGCCGATATTGACGGCCCATTCGCGCTGGATCGATCCGTCGACGAGCGAGGTGCACCACAGCGCCTCCATCAGACTGCGGTCGCTTGCGATCAGCTCTTCGAACGGCTCGCGCTCGATCTCGGAAAACACCACCGGCGTCAAGGTGTCGATCGAGTGATCGCTTCGCGGCAGGAGATAGGAAAACGCGTCGCACATTTCGCCGGGCAGGATGAAATTGACAATCTGACGGCGCCCGTCCTCCAGGAGCTTGTAGCGGGAGAGCCATCCCGCGAGGACGACACGGATTCGATCGGGCCGCTCGCCTTCGGAGATCAGCGTTTCGCCCGCTCCGGCATGCAGAACCCGCCTGCGGATCGTCTTGTCGAACGCGGCGGTGGCAGTTTCGGACAGCTGCCGAAGCGCGTTGAGCCGCCGCACCACCGGCTGAGTAAGTCCGCCGTCAAGACGCATGATGCTCATCGTCTCTCCGTTAGCGGAGCATGAACGATCTGTCGGGTGAGCGGTAACGTGATCGTGCAATGCACGCCGGCGGCATCGAATCGCAGCGCGGTCTTGGCCTTGAACTCGAAGGCCAGCGTTCGCTCCAGCATTTCCATCCCAAAGCCCTTGCGCTGCGGCGGCGCCACCCGCGGTCCGCCTCTCTCGCGCCAGTCGAAAACCAGGTCATCGGGACTGCTGCCCCTCTGGAGCTGCCAGCTGACGTCGATGCGCCCCGAGGGCTGGCTGAGCGCGCCATATTTCAGCGCGTTGGTGGCGAGCTCATGGAGTGCGAGGGCGAGCGTCTCGGCGGCTTTCGGCTGCAGGCGGATCGTAGGGCCGGCGATCCGGAGCTGTTCGCCATCGCGGGCGTTGTAGGCCGCGAGCTCCTCGGCGACCAGATATTCGAGATCGACGCCGCTCTCGGGATCCCGCGTCACCATGGCCTGGGTGCGGGCGAATGCGTTCAGCCGTCCGTCGAGATGCGAGGCATAATCCTCGACGGTGCTGCTCGTTTCCGCCGAACGGCGTGCGATCGATCGCACCACGCCGAGGGTGTTGCGAACGCGGTGCTGGAGCTCGGCAAGCAGGAGCCGCTGGCGCTCTTCGGCGCGGGTCACCGCAGTGACATCGATGAAGGTGATGACGACGCCCGCGATGAAATTGTCGATGCTGCGATAGGGCAGGATGCGGACGATATATCGCGTGCCGCTGTCGGGAGCCGTGAGCTCGCGCTCGACGCTCGCCAATGTCCGTAGGACGCGCCGGACGTCGTCATAGAGCTCCTCGATCGCAATCTTGGCCTTGATGTGCGCGATCGGCCGGCTGACGTCGGTTTCCACGAGGTGCAGCACCTGGGTGACGGCGGGCGTGAAATTCATGATGCGCATGTCGTTGTCGAGGAAAACCGTCGCGATCTGGGTGCTTTCCAAAAAGTTCTTGAGGTCGCTGGTTGCCCGCGTCAGTTCCTGGACCCGATGCGCCAGCTCTCCGTTGACCGTGGTGAGCTCCTCGTTGACGGACTGCAACTCCTCGCGCGAGGTCTCCAGTTCCTCATTCGCCGACTGCAGCTCCTCGTTCAGCGACTGATATTCCTCGTTGGAGGACTTCAGCTCCTCGTTGGTGCTTTCGAGCTCCTCGATCGTTGCCTGCAACCGCTCGCGCGTCGCACGGAGCTCGCTCTCCAGCCGTTCGACATGCTCGCTGCCGACCAAGGCGCCCGAGTTGCCGTCGGATCCGTCGGCGGGGCGGACCGGTCCGTCCTTGAACAGCACGACGAAATTGCGGTGGCCTTCAGGCCCATCCCGGATCGGCTCGACGGTGATGTCGACCAGAACCTTGTGTCCGTTGACGGCCAGCGCGACCTGCTCCGCATGGGAGGCCTCATTGATCTCCCGCGCACGAGAGAGAGCCGTGCGCAGCTCCAGCCGCAGGTCGCGGTGAACGAGGCTGAGCAGGTCGAGCGTCGCCGTTCCGGCGGTCGGTTCGATATAGCGCCCGGTCCGGCCGGAGAAGTGCAGGATGTGGAAATTCTCGTCCGTGATGACGTAGGCCGGCGCGTAGCGTTCGGCAACGCGCTGGGCACGGCGTTCCAGCCCGACATCGGGCCCGAAATTTCGCACCGCCGGCGCTTCGACCGGTGTTCGTCCCGCGGCCGTCGTGATCGGAAATTCCGGCGGCAGGCGCGTGCCGGTCTCCAGCTTTCGGAAGATCCGGGCGCGCCGGTCCACCGGCGCAAACAGTTTTGGATGCCTTGTGACGTTCTCCGAATTGCCGAGGAACAGGAAGCGGCCTGGCAACAGGGCAAAATGAAACAGCGGAATGACGCGGTTCTGCAGCTCCGAGTTGAGATAGATCAAGAGATTTCGGCACGATACCAGATCGAGCTTGGAGAACGGCGCGTCCTTGATGACGTTGTGCTGCGAGAAGATGCACATCTCGCGCAGTTCCTTGATCACGCAATAGGTGTCGCCTTCGCGGACGAACCAGCGCGCCAGCCGTTCGGGGGGCATTTCGGCTTCGATATTGGTGCGATAGCGGCCGACGCGGGCGGCGGCGAGCGCGCGGCCGTCGATGTCGGTCGCAAAGATCTGGACCTGGGGCGGCGAGTCCAGCTTTGCGATGTGCTCTCGCAGCAGCATGGCGATCGAGTAGGCCTCCTCGCCGGTCGCGCAGCCGAGCACCCAGACGCGCACCTGTTGGCCGCCCTGCTTGCCTTCGAAGAGTTTTGGGATCACCTCGGTTTCCAGCACCTCGAACTCGCGCTTGTCGCGAAAGAATTCGGTGACTCCGATCAGCAGGTCATTGAAGAGGTATTGGACCTCGTCCTTGTCGGTTCGCAGCAAGTCGACATAGGCCGCAATGTCGGAAATCTGCACCACCTGCATGCGGCGCTGTACCCGGCGGAGGAACGTGTTCTGCTTGTAGCCGTGGAAGTCGTTGCCGGTCTTGTTTCGCAGGATGTCGGCGATGCGGGCGAGCGAGGTGGATGCCGCGGCCAGCACCTCGTCAAAACCCTGCTTCTCGTCCAGGCGACGCAGATGCCGCGCATAGACCTGGATGTGCTCCGGGATATTCTCCGGCGGCAGGACGAAGTCGGCGATCGCCGCGGCCGAGTTGCTTTCCGCGAGGTGTTCGGAGCTGCTCGCCGCGGTGCTCTCGGCGATCGCGAGGCCACCATGGTCCTTCAGCGTGGCGACCCCCAGCGTGCCGTCGCCGCCGGTGCCGGCCAGCACCACACCGATCGATTGCTCGGCGCGATCTTCGGCGAGCGAGACCAGGAAACTGTCGATGGTCGCGCGTTCGCCCGGCGCCTGCTCAGCCTTGCGAACGGCAAATCGATCGCCTTGCAGCGTCGTGATCATGTTGGTGGGGCAGAGGTAGATGGTGCCGCCTTCAACCTTGGCGCCGTCGACCACATCGGTGAGACCGGTGTCGCGCACCTGCTTCAGGTTGTTGCCGAACCAGGCCTCATCGAGCGACTCCCGGTGCTGCAGCACGAGGACGATGGCCTGGTCGGGGCCGACCACGAGCTTGGAGAAGAACCGCTCCAGGCTGTCCTTTGCCGAAGCAGAAGCGCCGACGCCGACGATCAAGACCTTTTCCGTGCGGCCGTCCTTGTCCTTTCTTTGGCCAGAGTCAGTCATTGTTCGCGGGACCTTCGTAATGGTTCGGCGGCCAGGGACCTTTGCCGCTCAGACCTGCCTGTCGCGGTGTACAGCGAAACGTGCGACCGAAGCAACGCCGGCCGGCTTCGCCGTCCGCATGCGGTGCCGCCCCGGAGCCCGACCGGCAACCGCCGAGGTCAGAGAAGGACCTCGCGCTCAAGGTGGGCAATTCGCTGCTCGATCAGGGCGCGGTGGCGCCGCCATTCGACCAGGGTTTGCTCCATGAGATGCACGAGCCGTTCTGCCTCACGGGTATTATCGCCGGCCGCCTGCAGCGATGAAAGCAAAACCTGCTGGTTGCGGAGCCTGGTCCAGCCCGCTTCGATATCGGCGTCGGCCTTCACCAGGAGCCGCTTCTCGCCCTCGAGCTCGAGGGCTATTCTTGCCGTGGATCTGTCCGCCATGACTGGAGGCCCATCATTTTTCTGTAGGCTTCGGCTCGAGCGACAGTAGCATCGCCCGCCGGAGCGTGTCGGCATATTCGCGATATTCGGCGGCCTTTGCGTCATAGATTCGGGCGACTGCCAGACGCCCGCTGTGTCGACCGTCGTCCGCCATCCGGTGGACCAGGTCCGCACGTTCCTCAATGATGCGCAAGGCTATGCGCAAGGCCTCGTCGATCCGGCCGTCCTGCTGGCTCGCCAGCACGTCGGCCGTAAAGGCGTGGCCGACCTGACAACGGAAGCGCAGCGGATGTTGTGCCTTCAGCTCGGACAGGACCCCGCCGCAACTCGGGCAAGTCAGGGGGGCCGGGCTTGCGATATCGATCAGGCTGCCACTGCCGATGCGTTCGCCTGAGGCGATCTCGACTTCCAGCCTGATCTCGGGGGGGATCGGCAAGGGCTGGCCCGGCTTTTCATGCACCAGTTCGGACAGGACGTCGCCAAGCCGAGCGGCAGGAGCGCAAAGATCGACCGTGGTTGCTTCCAGCGCCCGCCGCGGCATTTCATCCGCGAGCGCATCGGTGGGATCTTGCACCACCGCCAGCCCGCCGCATCGTTTGATGGCATTGAGACCTGCGGCACCGTCGGAGAGCAGCCCGCTCAGCACCACGCCAATCACCCTCGGACCGTAGTGCAATGCAGCAGAGCGGAACAGAGGGTCGATGGCAGGACGGGACAGGTTTTCGGGTGGTCCCCTGCCGAGCACGATGCGGCCGTCGGCAATCAGCAAATGGCGGTCGGGCGCGGCCAGATAGACCTGGCCGTTCTCGATGGCAAGCCCGTTTTCCGCCTGCCGCACCGGCAGTTTGCCAGCTCCGCTGGCTACAGTGGCAAGCATGCCAATGCCCCGGGCAGGGATATGCAGCACGACGAAGATGGCCGCCGGGACATCCACCGGTAGCCCGCTCAGGATTTCCTTCAGGGGGACGGAGGCTCCGGAGGAGCCGCCAATGACGACGATATCGCGATTGGACACGGCCCTGGCCTGATATAGTGATCCGCATTGCGGAACCGGATGTTCCCAAAGCGGTTATATATTAAGGCCATACCCAAGCAGATTGTTCCTATTTCCGTATCATGCGTGAGGGGCCAATCATGTCCGCACCCAGCAACCCCGAATCGGTCCCGTCAGGGCCGCTGACGGGACGGCGCATCCTTGTCGTCGAGGATGAGTATTTCCTCGCCGATGATCTCCAGCGTCACTTCGTCTCCCTCGGAGCCGAAATCATCGGGCCGGTCGCCTATCTTGATGATGCTGCCGAGGTTCTGAAAGCCGACGCGCCCATCGACGTCGCATTGCTCGACATCAACGTCCGGAGCGAGATGGTCTTTCCGTTGGCCCGGCTGTTGCGGTCTCGCAACGTACCCTTCGTCTTCACCACCGGCTACGACAAGAAGTCGCTGGGGTCGGAGTTCATGGACGTGCAGGTTTGGGAAAAGCCGCTGGATCTTCCGCGGCTGGCACGTTCGCTGACCGCATTGATGGCCGGGCACTGAGGCCGGTGCACATCATGTGCGTCGATAAGCCAGGCCGGCTCAGTATTGTTTGACCGTGGTGCGAAGCCCGATCCATAGCGCGGTCGCTACCAGGCCCAGGCCGCCGAGCAACAGGAAGGTCGCGGCAAAGCCGATCCACTGCGCGATCCAGCCGCCGAGCGCGGGGCTCAGCGCCGCGCCGGCGCCCTGGACCGTGATTACGGCACCTTGCGCGAGATTGACGTGACCCGTTCCGTAGAGCAAGCGCGCAACCAGTCCGGGCACCGCGACGCTTTGCAGGCCGGTCCCGATACCATCCAGGATCTCGACGGGGACGATGCCCCACCATCCACTGAGCCAATAGGCCAGCAGTCCGCGCACCGGCAGCACCAGAAACGATGCGAGCAGGATCGGCCAATAGCTGCGGCTCTCCGCCACGCGCATGCCGCCGAGCGCGGCGATGATCATGGTGCCCTGGGCGATCACGATGGTGGTGGCAACAAAGCCGGGACCGTTGGCCTGGCTCGCCGAAACGGCCGCGATGCCGTAAAGCGGCATGATCGCCGCGTTTCCGAGATGGAAGATGGCAAGCGCGAGGCCGAGAACCAGCAGCGGCTTGTGTTTGAGCAGCATCTTCATCGCGCTCGGCTGGCCTTCCGGATCGTCCTCCTTG
>Ga0213876_10002326_pt1 | contig 11218 bp, 12 predicted proteins | sample BarmaccomBMRX_R9_FD_160113 | JGI IMG/M metagenome (GOLD analysis project Ga0213876, IMG submission 160113) | Root-associated microbial communities from Barbacenia macrantha in rupestrian grasslands, the National Park of Serra do Cipo, Brazil - RX_R9 | ecosystem: Host-associated > Plants > Roots...
GCCTCGGCGTGGCGCGCAGCGCGGCCTTTGCCGCAGCCAGACTCTCGACGGCAATGCGGATGTCACGCAATTCGAGGATCTTCGCCCGCGTCATCAGCGGCACGCGCACCGAGCGGTTGGGCCGCATCTCGAAGCCGCCTTCCGCCACCAACCTGCGCAACGCCTCGCGTACTGGCGTGAGGCTGACGCCGAGCTCCGCGGCGATGGTGCGGAAGGTGAGCTTTTGCCCGGGCACGAAGCGGCCCTCGGTGAGGCGATCACGTAGCGCGTCATAGACGTGGCGCCGCAGCGAGGTGTCGGCGGGATCGGGGATTGTCGGTCGGCGAGGCATCGGCGGCTCGATGATAAGGCCGCAGCGGGAAATTTGTGATCACAAATTCATTGCCGCGCCTGAGGGCGGAGACTACGCTTCGCCGGGAAAGCAGGCATTGTTCTGGCTAGGTATGGGGTCATGCGTAGCTACGCGAAATCGATTGCGCTCTATGAGCAGGCGCGCCGGCATTTGGCGGGCGGTGTCAGCAGCAATGTGCGTTATGCCAGCGTGCCGGTGCCGCTGTTTTTCGCGCGAGGCGAGGGCGCGCGGCTGCACGATGTCGACGGCAACGTGCATATCGACTACGTGCTGGGCAACGGCCCGGCGATCCTCGGTCATGCACCGAAGCCGGTGATCGACGCGGTGGCGGCCTCGCTCGCCGAAGGTCAGGTCTTCGCGGCGCAGAATCCGCGCGAGCAGGAGCTGTCGGCGCGCCTGTGCCGCTTGCTGCCCGGGGCCGAGGTCGTACGCTTCGCGACGTCTGGCACTGAAGCTGTGTTGATGGCGATGCGCCTGGCGCGCGCTTTTACCGGCCGCACCAGGATCCTGAAATTCGAGGGCCACTATCACGGCTGGAGCGACCAGGCGTTCATCAGCACGCGGCCGTCGCTGAACGAGGCCGGGCCGGCAGACGCCCCCATACCGGTCGCCGGTTCGCCCGGCATGCCGCCCAGCGTGCTCGACGACACAGTGGTCTGCGGCTGGAACGATCTCGACCAGCTGCGCGCGACCTTCGAGCGTCACCGTGGGCAGATCGCTGGCCTGATCATGGAGCCGGTGATGGTCAACGGCGGCGCGATCGCGCCATTGCCGGGCTATCTCGAGGGCGTGCGCGATCTCTGCCGCGAGCACGGCACGCTGTTCATCTGCGACGAGGTGATCACCGGCTTCCGCGTCGGCCTGCGGGGCGCACAAGGCAAGTTTGCTGTCACGGCAGACCTGTCGATCTACGCCAAGGCCGTCGCCGCCGGCTTCCCGCTGGCGATGGTGTCAGGGCGGCGTGACGTGATGGACACCTTGCTCGACAAGGGCGTGATGCACGGCGGCACGTACAACGGCAACGTCCAGAGCATGGCCGCCGCGCTGGCTGCGCTCGATGTGCTCGAAGCCGATGGCGGCGCGATCTATGCGCGCATGGAAGGACGCGGCACGCGGCTGATGCAGGGGCTCGCGGCGCTGTCGACGAAGCATCGGCTGCCGATTCGCGTGCAGGGCATGCCGGCGATCTTCCAGACCTTCTTCACGTCGGGCGCTGCGCCGCGCAACTACCGCGAGTCGGCGGCGTGCGATCGTGACGCCATGCTGGCGCTGCACGCGGCGTTGCAGGAGGAGGGCGTGCGCGTCCAGCAGGCCGGCAAGTGGTTCCTGTCGACGGCGCACGACGATACGGTGATCGACGAAACCCTGGCAGCGGCCGATCGCGCCATGGCCACCGTGGCGCGGGCCTAGATGTCGGACATCCGCCTCGAGGGAGTCACCAAGCGCTATGGCGCCGTTGCGGCGGCGGATGGCGTCGACCTCGCGGTGACCCAAGGCGAGTTCGTCACCATCCTCGGGCCCAGCGGCTCCGGCAAGACTACCCTGCTGTCGCTGATCGCCGGGCTGAACCAGCCGAGTGCCGGCCGCATCTTCATCGGTGGTCGCGACGTCACCGAGGCGCCGGCGCAGGCGCGCAATATCGGCCTGGTGTTCCAGTCCTACGCGCTGTTTCCGCACATGAGCGTGCTGGAAAACGTGCTGTTCCCACTGAACGTGCGCAAGGTCCGTGGCGCCGAGGCCAACAAGCTGGCGCTTGATGCCCTGAAGCTGGTGCGGCTCGATGGCCTGGCCGATCGCCGGCCGGCGCAACTCTCGGGCGGGCAGCAGCAGCGCGTTGCGCTGGCGCGCGCGGTCGTGTTCAAGCCCGACATCCTGCTGCTCGACGAGCCGTTGGGCGCGCTGGACCGCAAGCTGCGCGAGGAGTTGCAGGTCGAGCTCAAGCAATTGCAGCGCACCTTGGGCGTGACCACCCTGCTGGTGACGCATGACCAGGAAGAGGCGCTGTCGCTGTCGGACCGCATCATGGTGCTCGACAAGGGTCGCACACAACAGGTGGCGGCGCCCGGCGAGGCCTATCTCAAGCCGGCCAATCGCTTCGTCGCGGAGTTCCTGGGCATCGCCAATTTCGTCGGCCTGGCCGGCGGCGGGCAGGGGTTGCTGCGACCAGAGCGCGTGCGCCTGTCGTCCGAGGGCGACGGCAAGCCGGCGCGCGTGGTTGAGGCGATCTATCTCGGCCAGATGGTACGCTACCACCTCGCGCTAGAAGGAGCCGATGGCGGTGCGCCGATGATCGCTGCCGTGCCGTTCGTCGGACCGGCGCACGCAGTGGGTACGCAGGTCAATGTGTCGTGGGATGCCGCCGACCTGTGGCCGGTGGCGCAATGAAGCTCATGGAAGGAGAACCCAGATGAAACGTCGTACATTCGTGAAGGCCGCCGCGGCAGGTACGGCGGCGGGTGTATCGTCCTTCGCCATCCTGTCGAGTGGCGCGCGCGCGCAATCGAAGGAAATCCGCATGATCGAGGCCGGCGGCGCGTCCGGCGACTCGGTGCAGAAGGGCTACATCGATCCGTTGAAGGCGAAGACCGGGATCAACGTGGTGCGCGAGAGTCCGAACGTGTTCGGCAAGCTGCGCGCGATCGTGGAGAGCGGCCAGACCGGCACGGCGCTGTTCGAACTCGGCGCCGGCGGCCTGGAGCAGGCCGTCAAGCTCGGTCTGGTCGAGAAGGTCGACTGGGCGGCGGTCAATCCCGCGCCGATGTTCCCGGAGGCCAAGCACGAGTACGGCTTCGGCTATCAGTACTACTCCAACATCATGGCCTGGCGGAAAGGCGTGAAGGCGCCGAAGACCATCGCCGAGTTCTTCGACACCAAGGCCTTCCCGGGCAAGCGCACCCTGCCGGACGCCATGGAGGGCACCCTGCCTTTCGCGGCGCTGGCCGCCGGCGTGCCGCTCGACAAGGTCTTCCCGCTCGATGTCGATCTCGCCCTCAGGAAGCTGAACGAGATCAAGAAGGACGTCGCGGTATGGTGGAAGGCGGGTGCGCAGCCGCCGCAGCTCCTGAAGGACAACGAGGTCCAGTACGCCATTGCCTATTCGGGCCGCGTCGTGGGCGATCCGGCGATCGAGGTGAGCTTCGTCGGCGGCAAGGCCAACCTCTCCTATTTTGCCGTCATCAAGGGCACGAAGCCGGAGGACAAGGCGGCCGCCTGGAAACTGATGCACGAGATGTCGCTGGCGGAGAACCAGGCCAAGGCCGCCGCGGTCATCTCCTATACCGGCCCCAGCCCGGACCTCGACGCCCTGCTGCCCAAGGACAAGCTCTGGCAGTTCCCGACCACCAAGCAGAACAAGGGCGTCCAGTTCGTCGAGGATGCCAAGTGGTGGGCCGACAATGGCGAGGCCGTGAACAAGAAGTGGGAGGCCTTCAAGCTCAGCCTCTGACCGCGGAGCTAGATGATGCGCAGCAACGGATTCGGCTTCGTCGCACCACTCCTGGTGCTGATGATCGTCGCCTTCAATGTGCCCATCATCTACATGCTGGGTCTCGGCTTCTGGGATAAAAGCCGGGGCTTCTCGCTCGCCCCCTACGAGGCGTTGGCGGATGCCCCGGTCTACCTCAGGGTTCTGGGCAACACGCTCAGGATCTCGCTGATCGCGACGCTTGCGAACGTCGCGATCGGCTATCCGCTGGCGCACTGGATGCGCGGACTGGGCAATCGGGCGCGCATGATCGCCATCGCGCTCGTCATCCTGCCGTTCTGGGTCTCGATCCTGGTGCGGACCTATGCCTGGATCGTCGTGCTGGGCAACGCCGGCATCGTCAACCGCTCCCTGCAATGGCTCGGCCTGACCGAAGAGCCGGTACCCTTTCTCTACAACGAGCTCGGCGTCACCATCGGCATGGCCAACGTGCTGCTGCCGTTCCTCGTCCTGCCGCTGTTCGCCGCCATGATCCGCATCGACGACCGCCTGTTGCAGGCGGCCGCGTCGCTCGGCGCGCCGGCGCGCACCATTTTCTGGAAGGTGTATTTCCCGCTCACCCTGCCGGCGCTGGCGGCGGGCACCTTGCTGGTCTTCATCCTCTGCCTCGGCTTCTACATCACGCCGGCGATCCTGGGTGGCGGGCGCGTGCCGATGATCTCCAACCTGCTCGACACGTTGATCAACCAGATCCCGCGCTGGGACCAGGCCGCGGCCATCTCGACCATCCTGCTGGTCGTCACCCTGCTGATCTTCGCCGCCTATCGCCGGCTCGACAGAAGGGCATCAGGCACATGATCGGCAGCTCGCCCTGGACGCGGCGCGCGCTGGCGGCCGCCGGCATCTTCGGTCTGGTGTTCCTCACCGTGCCGCTGCTGATCGTCATCCCGATGTCGTTCTCCTCGGCGCGCGCGCTCACCTTTCCGCCGCCCAGCCTGTCGCTGCGCTGGTACGAGACGTTCTTCGGCGACCCGCGCTGGATGGAGGCGATGTGGACCTCCATCGTCATCGCGGCGATCTCCTCGGTCGCGGCGCTGCTGCTGGGCGGCCTGGCGGCCTACGGCCTGCGCCGCGGCACGTTTGGCGGACGCGACTGGGCCGAGGGCAATTTCATGGCGCCGCTGGTCGTGCCGACGATCATCGCGGCGATCGCGCTCTATCTCGGGCTCGCCAAGATCGGCCTGCTGGGCTCGTTCACCGGCCTTCTCTTGGCGCACACCATTCTCCACGTGCCTGTCGTGATGATGGTTCTGGGCGTGGCGGTCCGCGACTTCGATCTGCGCATCGAGCAGGTGGCGTGGAGCCTGGGTGCCTCGTGGAGCTATACCGCGCGCCGCGTGTTGCTGCCCAACCTCTGGCCCAGCGTCTTCGCCGCCTGGATCTTCGCCTTCATCGGCAGCTTCGACGAGGTGATCGTCACCTCGTTCATCGCCGGCCGGTACGAAACCGTGCCGAAGCGGATGTTCAACGAGCTGATTCTCGAGGTGAATCCGACGATCACCGCCGTCGCCACCTTGTTGATCGCTTTCACCATCCTGGCGCTGGCCGCCGTGGCGCTGATCCTGCGCCGCGCCGGCAAGTCGACGCTGGTCGAGGGCGTTACGGCCGGTTGATCCACTGCGCCGCAGCGCGGCGCTTGGTGTAGATGTCGCAGGTCGAGCAAGGGATGTCGGCGCGCACGCCGGCCTCGCCGCGCAGCATCGCCTTGGCATAGCGCATCTTCTCGTGGCCGAGCGCGTCCTGCATGCTCTGCTTGAACACGTTGCCGCCGAAATCGCCCCAGAAATTGCGGCAGCAACCCAGCACCTTGCCGTCCCAGTTGATCTGTGGCTCGTCCCAGAGCTGCTCGCACATGCTGGCGAGATAGGTTTCGCCGGTCTGCGCCTCCCACTCGGACCGACGCACCGCCGGCGTATCGAGCCAGCGCATCACTTCAGGTGTCACCTCGGTGGGGGCGATGTCCTCGTCCCAGCTGAGCTTGAGCTTGAAGCGCATGCCGAGCTGCGTCGCCATGGCGTGGGCGATCTCGACCTCGTGCTTGTTGTGCTCGAACAGGATCATGCGCCAGACCAGCAGCGGCTCGGCGATGCCCAGCTTCGCCTTCCAGTCGTTGATGGCTCGGATGTTCGCCAGCACCTTCTCGAGATTGCCGCGCACCCGGTACTTCTCGTAGGTCTCCTGCGTGGCGCCATCGATCGAGCACATGATCGACTCGACCCGATAGCGCACCAGCGCTTCGAGCGCCGCGGGCGAGGCCGTGTTCAGGTTGGCGCCGTTGGCGATCATGGTCGTCACGCCGCGCTCATGGGCGATGCGCAGGATGTCCGGCATTTGCGGATTCATCAGCGCTTCGCCGTAGTTCGACAGCTCGATCTCGCGCAGCTCGGGGTTGGCGTCGAGCAGGGCGGCGAAATCCTCGGCCTTGAGGAATCCCTTGCCGACATGCGCGTCGATTGCGCGATCCGTGGTCGGACAGGACGGACAGCGCAACTGGCAGAACGACGAGGCCTCCACCCGCAGGCGGATGGGCGTCGTCGTGCTGTCGATCGGCAGGGCGGTGTCGGGCATCAGCGGCTCTGCGCGTGATATTCGGCGTTGGGCATCATCTCCGTGCCATGCGCCATGCGGTTGGACATGTTGAAGAACGCCACCACGTCGCAGAGATCGTACAGGTCGCGCTCGGTGAAGCCCAGCTTGCGCAAGGCCTCACGATCAACGTCGCCGACGTCGAACGGTGTCAAGGTCAGCTTCCAGGCGAAATCGAGCATGGCACGCTGGCGCGCGGGCAGGTCAGCGACGCGGTAGTTCATCACCATCATCTCGCCCAGCTGCGGATCGCCGGAGTACTGGCGCACCGCCTGGCCATGGGCGACGAGGCAGTAGTAGCAGCGGTTGGCGCTCGACACGACGACCGCCACCATCTCGCGCTCGAGCTTGCTCATGCCCGACTCGCCCAGCATCAGCTCGTTGTACATCGAGATGAAGGCGCGGGCTTTCTTGGGGTTGGTCGAGACGGCCCGGATGACGTTGGGCACCATGCCGAGCTTCTCGACGCACTTCGCCCAGTACTTCTTGAGATCCTCCTCGGTCGGATCGGAGGAGGGGATGTCGAGCTTCCAGAGATGGGCGGGCTGCGGCATGGGGGTCCTCAACGCGTGGGCAGGCCGGGCTTCCAGCTGCGGATCGCGTCATAGGCGTCGCGCATGGGCCGGTCGAGACCATTGAATCGCACACCCACGGAGACACCGCCACCGGGGATCGCGGTCAAATTGTCGTCGAGATTGAACAGCGACAGATGCAGGCGCATGAACAGCTCGGGGGTGATGCCGATCTGCAGGGTGCGACGGATACCGCGCGGGCGGGCGAGGTTAATGTCGCTCCAGGGCAGCAGCACGTCACGGCCGAAGCCAAGCCAGACACCCTTGTTATCGACCACGATCTGCGGCGACGTCACGCGCAAGCGCCCGATGGCGCGAACGGCGTAGTAGAGCAGGCCGGCGGTGCACAGGCCCAGCCATACAAGCCGGCCGGTATCTAGCCTGTCCGAGTTCACCAGCAGCCATATCACCGCCATGATCGGCAGGATGACGCCGATCGCGGCCAGGGTAACGTGGAAGGTCTGGCTGAAGCGGATCTCGAGACGCTCGCGCTTGGCCATCAGCCGCACTGCGCGCGTTGGCGCAGCAGATGGTCGGCCAGCACGCAGGCGATCATCGCCTCGGCCACCGGCGTGGCGCGGATGCCGACGCAGGGATCGTGGCGGCCCGTGGTGCGGATCTCGATGTCGTTGCCGTGACGATCGACGCTGCGCACCGGCGTCAGGATCGAGCTGGTCGGCTTCACCGCCATGCGTGCGACGATGTCCTGGCCCGAGGAGATGCCGCCCAGGATCCCGCCGGCATGGTTGGCGAGGAACGTCACCTTGCCGTCCTGCATGCGCATCTCGTCGGCGTTCTCCTCGCCGAAATGAGCTGCGGCGGCGAATCCGTCCCCGATCTCGACGCCCTTCACGGCGTTGATGCTCATCAGAGCGCGCGCGATGTCGCTGTCGAGCTTGTCGTAGATCGGCGCGCCGAGGCCGGCGGGCACGCCGGACGCGACGACCTCGATCACCGCGCCCACGGAAGAACCGCGCTTACGCACATCGTCGAGGTAGCCTTCCCAGGTCTGTGCCGCCTGCCGATCGGGGCACCAGAAGGGATTGTCGCCGATGGCGCCCCAATCCCATTTCGAGCGATCGATCTTCTGCTGGCCCATCTGCACGACGGCACCGCGAATGGTGATCGACTCGCCGAGGATCTTGCGCGCGATCGCGCCGGCGGCGACGCGCACCGCCGTCTCGCGCGCCGATTGGCGGCCGCCGCCACGATAGTCGCGCACGCCGTACTTCTTCAGGTAGGTGTAGTCGGCGTGGGCCGGGCGGAACTGGTCCTTGATCGCGCCGTAGTCCTTGGAGCGCTGGTCGACGTTCTCGATCAGCAGCGAGATCGGTGTGCCCGTCGTGACGCCCTCGAACACGCCCGACAGGATCTTCACCGCGTCCGGTTCCTGGCGCTGCGTGACGAAGCGCGAGGTGCCGGGGCGGCGCTTGTCGAGATGGGCCTGGATGTCGGCTTCGCTCAGCGGGATGCGCGGCGGCGCGCCGTCGACGACGCAGCCGATCGCCGGGCCATGGCTTTCGCCCCAGCTCGTGAACCGGAAGAGATGCCCGAAGGTGTTGCCAGCCACTCTCAGTCCTTGAAGTCGGCGAGCAGCTCGCCGAGCTGCGGCGCCGAGGAGGTCTTGATCATGCCGACGACGTGATAGCCGGAATCGACATGCATCACTTCGCCGGTGACGCCGCTGCCGAGATCCGACAGCAGGAACAGGGCGGCGCCGCCGACCTCTTCCGTGCTGACGTTGCGCTTCAACGGCGAGTTCAGCTCGTTCCACTTCAGGATATAGCGGAAATCGCCGATGCCAGACGCGGCCAGGGTCTTGATCGGGCCGGCCGAGATCGCATTGACGCGGATGCCGAGGTCGCCCACGTCGGCGGCGAGGTAGCGCACGCTGGCCTCGAGCGCGGCCTTGGCGACACCCATGACGTTGTAGTGCGGCATGACGCGCTCGGCGCCGTAGTAGGTCATGGTCAGCAGGCTGCCGCCCTTCTTCATCCGTGGCACCGCGCGTTGCGCGACCGCGGTGAAGGAGTAGCAGCTGATGTCCATGGTCATCGCGAAATTGTCGAACGACGTGTCGAGGTAGCGACCCCTGAGCTCGTCCTTGTTCGAAAACCCGATGCTGTGCACCACGAAGTCCAGCTCGCCACCCCAGCGCTTGTCGATCTCCGCGAAGGTCGCGTCGATGCTGGGCTTGTCGGCGACATCGCAATGCACGACGAAATCGCAGCCGATCGACGCCGCGAGCGGGTCGAGCCGGCGCTTCAGCGCATCGACCTGGTAGGTGAAGGCGAGCTCGGCGCCGTGGTCGTGGAGCATCTTGGCGATGCCCCAGCCGATGGAGCGGTCGTTGGCGACGCCCATGATCAGGCCCTTCTTGCCGGCCATGAGCTGCGTCGGCGCGGTCATACGGAAACCTCTGGAATCGTTTCGTATCAGGTCGTTGGTGTCGTCGATTGCGACGCTTTTTCAACAGGTTGTGTCAGCTTGTAGCGGGCGGCCCGGGACCCCGCAAGGGGATCGGTCCGCCAACAGGGACAATCAGCCACTGGTTTCCCGGCTGCTGTCGCGGCCATAGTCCGCGCCATGAGCGAGCCCAGCGACGATCCGTGGCAGAGCTTTGGCGCCTGGTTCGCCGAGGCCGAGAAGAGCGAACCCAACGATCCCAACGCCTTGGCGCTGGCGACGGTTGGCGCCGATGGCATGCCCTCGCTGCGCATGGTGCTGCTGAAGGGCTGGGACCGCGACGGTTTCGTCTTCTATACCAACTACGAGAGCCGCAAGGGCGCGCAGCTGCTGGATCACCCCAAGGCGGCGCTGCTGTTCCACTGGAAGTCGCTGCGCCGCCAGGTGCGCATCGAAGGGCCGGTCAGCAAGACGACGCCGGAGGAGGCCGACGCCTATTTCGCCACGCGCCAGCGCGGCAGCCAGATCGGTGCCTGGGCCTCGGCCCAGTCACGACCGCTGGAGAGCCGCTTCGCGCTGGAGAAGAAGGTCGCGGAGTATGGTGCCAAGCATCTGATCGGCACCGTGCCGCGTCCGCCGCATTGGTCGGGCTTCCGGGTCGCGCCGCTGATGTTCGAGTTCTGGCGCGACATGCCGTTCCGGCTACACGACCGCAAGGTCTTCAAGCGCCCGGACGTCAGCGCGCAGACATGGCACACCGAGAAGCTCTATCCCTGAGGCCGATGATGGCCGGCGATGAGCGCGTCCGCCTGGTTCGTGCCGCCACCTATGCATCGACGGCGGTGGCGCTGACCCTGCTCGGTGCGAAATTTGTCGCCTGGATGCTGACCGGCTCCGTGAGCCTGCTGTCGTCGCTGATCGACTCCGCACTCGATCTGCTGGCCTCGGCGATCACGTGGTTTGCCGTGCGGCACGCCGCCGATCCGGCCGATCGCGAGCACCGCTTCGGCCATGGCAAGGCCGAGGCGTTATCGGCCCTGGCCCAGGCGGGATTCATTCTCGCCTCGACGGTCGCGCTGATCTTCGCCGCCGGCGAGCGGCTGTTGCTGCCGCATGTCCTCGCCCGCGAGGAGGTCGGCATCGCGGTCAGCGTGTTCTCCATCGTCCTGACCGCTGGCCTGGCGCTCTTCCAGCGCCATGTCGTGCGGCGCACCGGATCGGTGGCGATCACCGCCGACGCGCTACACTATCGCTCCGATCTGCTGATCAACATCGCCGTCGCCGCCGCACTCCTCATCACCATGCGCTTCGGCATCGTATGGATCGATTCGGCCATGGCGATCGTGATCGCGCTCTATTTGCTGCTGGGCGTGCGCGCGATCCTCAAGCAGTCGCTCGACATCCTGATGGACCGCGAGCTGCCGCGGGCCGATCGCCTGCGCATCGAGGCGATCGTGCGTGCCCATCCGGCATCGCGGCATCTGCATGGCCTGCGCACGCGCACCTCAGGCCTGACACGTTTCATCGAGATGCACGTCGCCTTCGATCCGGATCTGTCGCTGGCCGTTGCGCACCGCTATGGCGATGAGATCGAGGCCGCGATCAAGGCCGCGTTCCCCGACGCGGAAGTGCTCCTGCACCACGACCCCTTCGGGCTCGAGGCGCCGGAGCGCGATCCGGTGTGAGAGGGCTTAGGCGACGAATTGGCGGAAGAGGTGGCGCAGGTCCGACTTCTCCTGCGGCGTGATCTCGCCATCGAGCACGCGCGCTTCCCAGGAGCGCAGTTCCTTCTTCACATGACTGGGCGTGCGCGGGCTG
>Ga0213876_10002327_pt1 | contig 11215 bp, 7 predicted proteins | sample BarmaccomBMRX_R9_FD_160113 | JGI IMG/M metagenome (GOLD analysis project Ga0213876, IMG submission 160113) | Root-associated microbial communities from Barbacenia macrantha in rupestrian grasslands, the National Park of Serra do Cipo, Brazil - RX_R9 | ecosystem: Host-associated > Plants > Roots...
GGCGTGCCGGTCGTTCCAGGATATCATGGTTCCCGCCAGGAGCCGGAGTTCCTGCGCCAGAAGGCCTATGAGACGGGCTATCCGGTCTTGATCAAGGCGGTCGCGGGCGGGGGCGGCAAAGGCCTGCGCCGCGTCGACCGGCAACAGGATTTCGATGCCGCGCTCGCTTCGGCGCAGCGGGAGGCGACGAGCGCCTTCGGCGATCCGCGCGTGCTGATCGAGAAATACATTCCCGCCCCGCGGCATATCGAGATGCAGGTCTTCGCCGACACGCACGGCCATGTGCTGCATCTTTTCGAGCGCGACTGCTCGCTTCAGCGCCGACATCAGAAAGTGATCGAGGAGGCGCCCGCACCGGGCATGACACCCGAGGTCCGGCGCGCCATGGGCGAAGCGGCGATCGAGGCCGCGCGGGCCGCCGGATATGTGGGCGCCGGTACCGTCGAGTTCATCGCCGACGGAAGGGGCGCGCTGCGCGCCGACGGCTTCTACTTCATGGAGATGAATACGCGCTTGCAGGTGGAGCATCCGGTGACCGAGGCGATCACAGGCCTCGATCTCGTGGAGTGGCAGCTGCGAGTGGCGGCCGGGGAAGCGCTGCCCTTGGATCAGGAGGATCTCGTCGTCGACGGCCATGCCGTCGAGGCGCGGCTTTACGCCGAAGATCCGGAAAAGAACTTCCTGCCTTCGACCGGCAAGCTCCTGGCGCTTAAGCTGCCCACCGGAGAAGGCGTGCGCGTCGACGCGGGCGTGGCGGAAGGAGACGAGGTCACCCCCTTCTACGACCCGATGATCGCGAAGATCATCGCGCGCGGCGCCTCGCGCGACCAGGCGCTCGAGCGGCTTTCCGGGGCGCTCTCCTCGACGCTCGTCGCCGGGCCGAAAAGCAACGTGGCCTTCCTCGAGGCGCTCGTCGACGCGGAGGAATTCCGTGAGGGCGCTGTCGACACCGGCTTCATCGAGCACAACCTCGAGGCCCTCGGCGCGACGCCTCAACCCGTCGATCCGCAAGCTATCGCCGCGGGCGCGGCGCAGCTCTTGCGCATGGAATACGAGAAAGCGAACCCGTCGCTGCTTGTGCGCGGCCGGCTCGGCTCTCACGAATGGCTTTACGACCCCTGGGGCTCGCGAAAGGGCTTCGAACTCGCGGGGCGTCGGCACACCGTCGTGAAAGTCGAGACCGAAACCGGAAAAACGAGCATCGATCTCTTCTTCGATGAGGATGGCCCCCACCTTCTCGCCCCTGGACAGAAAAATGAGGCTTGGCCCGAGACCGAATGGAACACCTCGCTTCGTCTTGCCGAGCTCGGCGATGGCAGCGGCGCGGTGGTGCGCGGCTCAGGCAAAGTCTTCGTCATCCGCAAAGGGCGGCAAACGACCGTCGCTCTCGTCGACCCGCTCGATGTCGATCTCGACCATCTCGATGGCGATGCTGGGGGGCAGGTGAAGTCCCCGATGCATGGAAAGCTCGTGGCGCTCCTCGTCGAGGAGGGGGACGAGGTGGCGAAAGGTCAGCTTCTCGCCGTCGTCGAAGCCATGAAGATGGAGCACGCGCTTACTGCGCCGATCGCGGGTGTGGTGTCGGAGGTGTTGGCGAGAGCGGGCGAGCAAGTCGCCGAAGGCGCGCGACTGCTAACGGTGACGTCCGAGCGAGGGTGACATTCAGGCTGCCCAGTTGCGCCATGCACGAGCTCATAACAAGGAATGATAAAAGGCCGAGGGGAATTCCCGCGACCCGCGCCCCGCCAAACTGTTCTCGTGTTTTCGGTCGATCACCTCGGATAAGCGCAATGGCAACATTGGTGTCGAGTTGATCATCGTTTGAAGATCACGCGATCACGAGGCATCGCAGGTTGCTCGCGGCCTTCGGGCATGAAAGGGCGATCGCCGAGCCTTTCGATGTCTCCCCAGGGCATTGCGACGGCTGGCGCGAGTGGTTCCAGGATCACTCGATCTCACACCTTGGTGATACGCACTTCCCGTCCCTCGAAACGACATTCGTCGGGCAAGAGCACGGGTTGACTCCGCCCGTGCCTGAACAATTTCGCGGTCGCGCTCATATGAAAGCCTTTCTCCTGCGATGGTGCAGGATACTCCTCCTGGGTTCAAGGGCGACACCTCGCCAAATCCCACTCGAGCCCTTTCGAACTCACTCGCTTTCGACGATCTTGCCGTCGTGGAGCGTGACTCGACGGTCCATACGGGCGGCGAGCTCGGTGTTGTGGGTTGCCACGAGCGCCGCAAGGCCTGTCGCGCGCACGATCGCGCCCAGCATGGCGAAGACGCGCTCGGCGGTCGGCGGGTCGAGATTGCCGGTGGGTTCATCGGCGAGAAGGACGCGGGGCGCATTGGCGATGGCGCGCGCGATCGCGACGCGCTGTTGCTCGCCGCCCGAGAGCGCCGCCGGGCGATGGCCCTCGCGCTCCTTGAGCCCAAGCACCCGCAACAGCTCCGAGGCGCGCATGCGCGCTTCGCCGCGCGCGAGCCCCCTAATCATCTGGGGAAGCATGACGTTCTCGAGCGCCGAAAACTCGCCCAGAAGATAATGGGACTGATAGACGAAACCGATCGCTTCGCGGCGAAGTCGCGTGCGCGCCGCATCGTCGAGAGCGGCGGAGGACAGATTGCCGACGATCACATCGCCGCCATCGGGCCGCTCGAGAAGGCCAGCGATATGCAGAAGCGTCGATTTGCCGGCGCCCGATGGCGCGACGAGCGCCACCATCTCGCCGGCGCCGAGCACGAGGTCGGCGCCCGTCAGGATGTGCAGCTTCGCGTCGCCTTGCGAATAGTGGCGCTCGACGCCGACGAGGGCGAGCGGCGCTCCCTCGGGCGCCTCAGCCACGGCGCAACTGTTCCACGGGATCGAGCGCCGCTGCCTTCCAGGCCGGGTAGAGGGTCGCCAGAACGGAGAGGACGAGCGCTGTCGTCGTGATCGTCGCCACCTCGCGCCAATCGAGCTCGGCCGGCAATTGCGAAAGGAAGTAGAGCTCGGGCGGAAAGAGGTTGGTGCTCGTGAGGCGCGACAGGAATTGTCGGATCGACTCGACGTTCAAGGTGATCACGAGCCCGAGCGCAAACCCGGCGAGGGTGCCGACGACCCCGATCGCTCCTCCGGTCATGAGGAAGACGCGCATGATCGTGCCCTGCGTCGCGCCCATCGTTCTCAGGATGGCGATTGCGGACCCCTTGTCTTTCACCAGCATGATCATGCCGGAGACGATGTTGAGAGCGGCGACGACCACGATCAGCATCAGGATCAGGAACATGACGTTGCGCTCGACCTCGAGTGCGCTGAAGAAAGTTCGGTTGGTCTGCCGCCAATCGGTGAGCAGCACGGGGCGTCCGGCGGCCTTCTCGATCAGTGGCCGCATCACGTCGATGCGATCGGGATCGTCGATGTAGATTTCGATGACGCTCGCCTCGCCATGCTTGTCGAAGAAGCTGTCGGCCTGGTCGAAGGGAATGAAGACGGAGGACGAATCGAGCACCGACATGCCGATTTCGAATTCGGCGACCACCGTGAAGGATTTGAGGCGGGGCACGACGCCCATCGGCGTCGCGGAGCCGCGCGGCTGAATGAGTGTGATCTTGTCGCCGACATTGAGGCCGAGCTGTGTGGCGAGGCGCGTGCCGATCACCGCATTCGCGGCATCGTCGAAATCCTCGAGCCCTCCGCCGCGGATGTTGTCGGCGACGCCGGGCACTTTCGCGAGATCGGCGCCGGCCATGCCGCGCACCAGGACACCCGCAGAGCCCACTGGCGAAGAGGCAAGCGCCTGGCCTTCGATGAAGCCTTTCGCCGAAACGACACCGGGCACTTTGAGGATACGCTCCACCACGTCCTTGTAGTCGGTGAGCGGCGACTCGATCGCTTGCACGAGAACATGGCCGTTGAGGCCGAGCAGTTTCGATACGAGTTCCTTGCGGAACCCGTTCATCACCGACATCACGATGATCAAGGTTGCGACGCCGAGCATGACGCCGATGAAGGAGAAGACGGCGATGACGGAGATGAAGCTGTCCTTGCCGCGCGCGCGCAAATAGCGGAACGCCAACATGCGCTCGATGGCCGAAAAGGCGCGCGGAGGGCTCAACGCTTCGGCGGCCATGCGCTTCTCGTTGTCTGCCTCGCCTTCACGCATGTCTTGGCGCGTTGCGAGGGCCAGAGATCGCGTGCTTGCCGCGCCTCAGCCACCCGCCACCATCCTCAGGGCGTCCTCGATCGAGACGGATGAGCGCTCACCCGTCGCGCGGCGCTTCACCTCGACCTGACCCGCTCCCAAGCCTTTCGGACCGACGATGATCTGCCAAGGCAAGCCGATGAGATCGGCGGTCGCGAACTTGCCGCCGGGCCGCTCATCCGTGTCGTCGACGAGCGCCTCCTTGCCTTTCGCGGCGAGCGCGCGTTCGAGCTTCTCGCAAGCTGCGTCGCAGGCGCTGTCGCCCGGCCGCAAATTGAGGATCGACACGTCGAATGGGGCGACCGCGTCCGGCCAGATGATGCCGGCCTCGTCATGTGAGGCCTCGATCACCGCCGGGACGAGACGCGTCGGGCCGATCCCATACGAACCCATATGCACGGGCCGTTCGGTGCCATCGGGGCCTGCGACCACGGCCTTCATCGGCTCGGAGTATCTTGTGCCGAAATAGAAGATGTGGCCGACCTCGATGCCGCGCGCCGTGACCTGCTTGTCCTTGGGAACTAATGAGAACGCATCGCGATCATGTTTCTCGGAGGTCGCCGCGTAGAGCGATGTCCATTTCGTCACGATCTCCTTCAGCCCTTCGACATCATCGAAATTCGTGTCGGGACCGGGCACCGGAAAATCGAGATAGTCCTTGTGGCAATAGACCTCGCTTTCTCCAGTCGAGGCGAGGATGATGAACTCATGGCTCATGTCGCCGCCGATCGGCCCTGATTCGGCGCGCATCGGTATCGATCTGAGGCCGAGCCGTTCGAACGTCCGCAGATAAGCGACAAACATCTTGTTGTAGGAGTGGCGCGCGCCTTCCTGATCGAGGTCGAAGGAATAGGCGTCCTTCATCAGGAACTCGCGGGAGCGCATCGTGCCGAAGCGCGGCCTGATCTCGTCGCGGAACTTCCACTGGATGTGATAGAGGTTGAGGGGCAAATGCTTGTATGACCGGACATAGGCGCGAAAGATCTCGGTGATCATCTCCTCGTTGGTCGGCCCGTAGAGCATGTCGCGCTCATGCCGGTCCGTTATGCGCAACATCTCCTTGCCGTAGGCATCGTAGCGACCGCTCTCGCGCCAAAGGTCGGCGGATTGGAGCGTCGGCATCAATAATTCGAGGGCGCCGGAGCGATTCTGCTCCTCCCTCACGATCTGCGCGATCTTGGCCATGACGCGAAGTCCGAAGGGCAGCCAGGCATAAATGCCGGCGCTCTCCTGGCGGACCATCCCCGCACGCAGCATCAGCCTGTGTGAGACGATCTCCGCGTCCTTTGGCGTTTCTCGCAGGATCGGCAGAAAATAGCGGGAAAGATGCATGAGAAGCCTGAGGGTCTCTTGGGAATCGAGCCGGCGCAGCCGCAAATTCACAAAGCCCAAGCCGATTCCAAACACAAGCCGTTCTTGTCGTCGCAGCGCTCTCCCGAGCGGATCGTTTCCGCCTCAGGGTCGCCAACGCTTGCGCAAAACCGTTCCACAACAATGCGAGGTTGTGGTCAGGGTTTTTCGCCAGCCCCAAAAAAAATTTCCCGCACCGGTTCTCTCGCGGAAGAAATGCGCGAAATCGTGATCGGGGATTCGAACCTGTCGCAAGTTTTTTTCGAAATTCCCTCCCTGGCCGGCGTGACAAGGCGGTGAGGCAGTGCTATGCATTTGTGCAGACTGGCTATGCATTGAGCAGGCCAGCAGCCCGAGTCTTGGGAGGAACGCTGGCCTTCGACCGCTTTGCGGCAGACGGAATCGGCGAATAAAAAGCCCCTGAAAGCAGAGCCGAGGCTCTGCTTTTCTTTTTGACGCGTGGCCCGATGAATTACGGCGAATAGCTGCCGCGCCCCACTTTCAATGAAGCGCTTGGAGAACGCGGGTCGTGAATCTCAGCCTCTCGGCGTCAATCTGTGCAATCATGCGATGAAGGGCGATCGCCAGATGCGGTGCGGCAGCCTCTATTCGCGCTAATTCCAAACCGGTGAGCTCGTGCACGATCACTGGCGTATCCGCGACGACCGTGGCTGTCCGGATTCCTCCGAGATAGAGCGCCACTTCTCCAATGATGGTGCATTCGAGCGTGGTTCGCAGCCGGATCATTTGCGATGATCCCACATCCTTGGCGACACTGACACGGCCCGCCTCGACAAAGAAAAGCGCATCGGCGGGAGCGCCCTCGCTAAAAAGGATTTCGCCCGATCTCAAATTCTGTCGCCGAAGATGTCGTTTGAGGAGCGCCACGGCATCCGACCCGCCCAGCTCTTCGGCGAGCCAAGCGTCGAAGCCTCGCCGGCCATCCCTCGATCGTGGATGGCTTTTTAGCGCACGTTCTTCGCACCATTCCAGCGCAAGATCGGCGTCTTCGAAAAGCGGGACATCATCTTGAATCTTTCCGCTGCGCCGCAAGGCTTGTGCGAAAGCCGGGGTAAGGCCGACGAGCACGAGCACGCCATCGGCGGCGGCGATGAGCTGACGCACCTTGGCCAGGGCGACGACCGCCGCAGAATCGAGACCGATTACCCGTTTGAAGTCCAATATCAATGCCGACGAACGCCCCATTCGACCGCTGGCGATGTGCTGGCGAACATGCTCGACCAACGAGTTCGCCGAACCGAAGAAAAAAACCCCTTGCAAATCGATGAGGCGAATATTCTTTCCGAGTTCGTCGAGCAGGCGAACTTGCTCTTGCGGCCGGTCGAGCCGACTGCGGCGCTCCACGCCGGACAGGTCGTTGCGAATGACGGGCAGCCGCGCGCAAGCTAGCGCGAAGAGCAGGCAGGCGGCGGCGATTCCGGCCGCGACCGCGAGGCTGACGCCGCCGAATACCCCTGTCGCGGCCATGAACAAGACGAGCCCGTAACACCCAGGCATGATTTTTCGCGTGAAAGCGGCATGAAAACCGTCGGCTCTCGCGCTTTGGCTCCGAAAAAGCCAGCCCACGCCTTCACAATGTCGTGGGCTGGCTCGTCAGACCTTTCGCACCATAAAGCGGGAGAAGGTGAGTGCGAACCTCTCCGCCGAGCTCGGATGGGAAATTAGAGGGGTTCAAAGATCGCCGCTTCTCGGCTCGCTCGCTTAACGCTTACGTTCGCGAGTCCAATTTCTTTTGGTGCTCGCGGTGCGGGAGAGATTGAGCTGCCTCACTTCCTCAAGAAAGCGCAGGCTTGCGGATCGGCGGGCAGGAAGGCGTCCTTTGCCGTGATGGATCGGATCTTCTTGTAGTAATCCCAGGGCGCTTTGCTCTCGGCAGGGCTCTTCACCTGGTAAAGCGTGACGTCGTAAAGGACCCGTCCGTCCTCGCGCAGGCTCGCGGTCTTGCCGAAATAATCGATCGGCGCCTTGCGCATCGCCTCCATGACCGCGTCCGGCGCCTTGGTTTTCGCCGCTGCGATCGCGGCGAGGTAGTGCCTCACCTCGGCATAGGCGTTGGCTTGCGCTTTCGTCGGCATGCGCCCTTCGAACTCCGCCGCAAAGCGCTTGGCGAACGCGCGCGCCTCGTCATTCTCGTCCCAGTAGAAGCCGGTCGTGACGAAGAGGCCTTGCGCGACATCGAGACCAAGCGAATGCACGTCGCTGATGAACAGGAGAAGGCCTGTGAGCTTCTGGCGACCGTCTCGCCCGACCGTGAATTCGGCGGCCTGCTTGATCGCGTTGATCGTGTCGCCGGCCGAGTTCGCCAAGGCGATCACATCGGCATTCGATTGCTGCGCCTGCAGCAGAGGTGACGCGTAGTCGGTGGCGTTCAGCGGGTGAAGCGCGTGCCCCACGACATGGCCGCCGAGCTCGGTGACGACCTTGCTCGCCGCCTCCTCCATCGTATGGCCGAAGGCAAAATCGGCGGTGACGAAGAACCAGCTTTTGCCGCCCTCCTCGACCAGCGCGCGTGCCGTGCCGGCCGCGAGCGCGTTGGTATCGTCGGCGAAATGCACGGTGTAGGGCGAGCATTGCCTGCCCGTGAGCTCGGTCGAGGCGCCTTCGTTGATCAGCAAGACCTTCTTCTGCGCTCGCGCCACGTTCTGGACCGCGAGCGCGACCGGGGTGACCGGCAATCCGACGATGGCGTCCACCCCCTCGGCCTCGAACCAGCGCCGCGCCGTCTGAGCCGCGCTGTCCGGCTTGTTCAACGTATCGGCCTGCACGAGCTCGATCGGTTGTCCGAGAAGCGAGCCGCCTGCGTCCTTGACCGCGAGCTTCACCGCCGCGACGACCCCCGCCCCGCCGGAATCGGCGGCGAAACCCGACAGATCCGTGAGCACGCCGATCTTCACAGGCGCCTCGGCGGCTTCCGCGGAGCCCGCTCTTCCGCCAGAGATCGCGACCGCGACCGTGATGAGTGCCGCGCATCCAAACTCGGCAAATGCCGCCAATCGCATCCTGACCTCCTCGCGCCATGTGCGCCGCTCATTCGCGAGCCGAACGCCCGCCGCGAAAAGGCGTGAGTAGCAGGGAAGCAGCCGATCAGATAGCGGCCAGGCGAAACCCGCGATGCATTCCGCGTCGGCGCTCAGTTGCCGCTGATCTCTCGCGCGGCGCGGGCGAGGATCTCGGCGATGCGGCGTTGCTCTTCGAGGGGTGCGTCGCTCTTGTCGTCGAGCGCCGAGCGGAGAAGCCGGCGCGCCGCCATCATCTCGGGCGAACGCCAGTCCTCGCGCGCAAAGGCGCGGCGCACGCGCTCCATCTTCTGACCGACACGTTCGATCTGCGACAGGATCGCATCGGCCACGTCCTTTCGATCCTTCAGGAATTCGAGGCCGGCCTCGGTCGGGCTGTAGAGCTTTCGCGATGCATCCGCGGTCACCGTCGCATAACCGATCTCCTCGAGATAGGTGAGCGCCGGATAGATGACGCCGGGGCTCGGCGCATAAAATCCGCTCGAGCGCTCCTCCAATTCCTTGATGATCTCGTAGCCGTGTCGCGGTTTCTCATTGATCAGCGCAAGGATGACGAGCTGGAGATCGCTCCCCGAGAGCTTGCGGCCGGTGCGAAAACTCCTGCCTCCCATCTCGCTTTCGTCGGCAAAGCCGCCGGCGAAACGACCATAGCCGTGACGGCCGAAATGACGCGGACCGAAACCGCATTCGCCGCCTCTCATCATCCATTCGCGATAAAAATGCCGGTACATTGGGGGTTCCTTCCGATATGTCTTATGATATATATCTTAAGATACTGCGGCTCGCAAGGGGTGACCGTGATCTTCGTTTGAATTGGCCGTGCACAACGAGCCGGCGCATCCACCGACTTTGTCATTTCCTCGACATATGCGCCGGCTACGAAACGAATGATCGCTGCGGCTTTCTGCCGCGTCGCACTCCGCGTGGCGCTTTCCTTGAAACGCTTGCAAATGTTGGAGCTTTGGTTCAGCGCAAAGCCAATCGGTCGTAAGCGGCCAGCGGATCGGATCGACCATGAAGTTATTTTCCAAGGCCGCCGGATTGTCGGAATATCGCGCGACCGGGGCCGTGGAACGCGGCGGTTTTTTTCCGAACCAATATGATCTCGCGGCGATCGGCCTCATCCTCGCCGCACTCGTGCTCGTGGTCGCGGGCGGCCGTCAGATGGCGGCGCCCATGGCCGGGCTCGAGCGCTCCCCCATCTCGCTCGATCCCGGCAATCTCCCGGCCTATGCGATGCGAACCACCTTGCGCATGTTCGCGGGTGTCATCGCTTCGCTGATTTTCACCTTCGTCTTCGCGACGCTCGCGGCGAAAAGCCGAAAAGCGGAAATCGTGATCATCCCGACGCTCGACATTCTGCAATCGATTCCGGTGCTCGGCTTTCTCACCTTCACGGTGACGTTCTTCCTCGGTCTCTTTCCCTCGAGCCAACTCGGGGCGGAGCTTGCCGTCATCTTCGCGATCTTCACCGCGCAAGCCTGGAACATGGCGTTCAGCTTCTACCAATCGCTGCGTTCCGTCCCGCGCGATCTCGATGATGTTTCCTGCGCCTTCCACATGTCCGGCTGGCAACGCTTCTGGCGGCTCGAAGTGCCGTTCGCCACGCCCGGACTTGTCTGGAACACGATGCTCTCGATGTCGGGGGCCTGGTTCTTCATCGTCGCCTCCGAGGCGATCTCGGTCGGCGACACGACCATCAAGCTCCCTGGCATCGGCGCCTATCTCTCGCTTGCCATCGATCAGGCGGATGTCAGGGCCGTCCTCTATGCGGTGGCGACGATGGCGATCGTCATTCTCCTTTACGACCAATTCATCTTCCGTCCGATCGTCGCCTGGGCGGACAAGTTCCGCGTCGAGACCACCGCGAGCCAGGCGCGCCCGAAATCCTGGGTCTACGATCTCGCGCGCCGCACGCGGCTCGTGCAGGCGATCACGGAGCCGATCGGCTCAGCGCTCAGCGCGATCGCCATGGCGCGCTTGTCTCGGCTCGTGCCGAAGCCGCGCTTCAGGCTTGCGACGCGCGCGCCATCGTCCGGCTCGAGCAAGGCGCTCGATCTCGCCTGGGTCGCGATCGTCCTCGCCGTGGCGGCCTGGGGCTTCTGGACGATCTACAACTATGTGAGCGAGACGCTCACACTCGCCGATGCCGCCTCGGCCTTCGGTCTTGCCGCCATCACCCTTTTGAGAGTGCTCGCGCTCATCGCGCTCTCGACGTTGATCTGGGTGCCGATCGGGGTCTGGGTGGGATTGCGGCCCGCGTGGACGGAGCGCATTCAGCCGCTCGCGCAATTTCTCGCCGCCTTCCCGGCCAATGTCCTTTACCCGATCGCCGTCATCGCGATCGTTCGTTTCGAGCTCGATCCCAACATCTGGCTCACCTTTCTCATCATGCTGGGCGCGCAGTGGTACATTCTCTTCAATGTCATCGCCGGCGCCAGCGTATTCCCGAACGATCTCAAGGAAGCCGCTTCCGTCCTCGGGCTCCGCTCCTGGAACTGGTGGCGCCGGGTCATCTTGCCCGGCATTTTCCCCTACTTCGTGACCGGGGCCTTGACGGCATCGGGCGGTGCCTGGAATGCCAGCATCGTCGCCGAGATCGTCAAATGGGGCGACACTACCCTCAAGGCCAAGGGCATCGGC
>Ga0213876_10002328_pt1 | contig 11213 bp, 7 predicted proteins | sample BarmaccomBMRX_R9_FD_160113 | JGI IMG/M metagenome (GOLD analysis project Ga0213876, IMG submission 160113) | Root-associated microbial communities from Barbacenia macrantha in rupestrian grasslands, the National Park of Serra do Cipo, Brazil - RX_R9 | ecosystem: Host-associated > Plants > Roots...
AGAGGGGGAAAGAGTTCGGAGTTCGGAGTTCGGAGTGGCATCTGGGGGGCAGGTGCGAGTGTCAAGCTTAGAGTTACCGCCCGCTCCTCTTAATCTGTGTCAATCTGTGTAATCTGTGGATGGATCCTCTTTTCTGCGTTCTTCTGCGTGTTCTGCGGATCATTTCGTTTTCCCACCGGGTGAGCCTGACGCTCCAGGGAGATCGGGCCCGGTTCTACGACGCCTCCGGGCTCCGAACCCCGAACTCCGAACTCTTCCTCTTCCCGCCGTGGTCGCCGTGTGCCGCTGTGGCGCCGTGTGATTCTTTCCCGCTGTGACCTTGGTGTGACGCTGTGACCTTGGTGTGACGCCGTCACGGGTTGCGCTTCTGGAGCGTAACGGTATTGCCGTCCGGATCCAGAATGACCGCCTTGGGGCACGCGGAACTCTCCACCGGTTCGATGAGGAAGGTGCATCCGATTGATTTCAATTCCCCGATGGCCGCCTCAAAATCCTCCATCTCCAGAGCGACCGGGCCGCCATCTACCGAGGGCTTGCATTGCTCGGCGCCGGAGCCGATGGCCAGCACCCCCGATCCGACTTCGTATTCAACCCAGCTCATACCCCGCCCTTCGTATACCGTGCCTGAGCTCAGGCCGAGGGTTCCCTCGTAGAAATCCCGCGCCCTTTTGAGATCGGTGACGGGGTTAACGGCGAATGCAAGCTCAACGTCCTTCATTTTTTCTCGAATGATGAGAGGCGATCAGTAAAGGGGTGGTCTCCCGGGCTGTCAACCACCGCGAATTCCTGGGGCGGGCAACGGCTCCATGGGTGCCCGCATCGCTGCAGGCACGCCGGCCGCCGTCAGGCGGTGACGGGCTGAACTCCGCTGGGCGCTTTGATTTCTTCGGTAATCACCGTGAATTTCTCCAGCCGGTGACGCCCGAAGACCATCGTGATCGGGACGTCCGCCGCGTCTCGTCCTCGTCCGATCACGATGCGGCCGATCCGCCGCCGGTTATGACGACCATCGAAGGTATACCAACGGTCGCCCAGAAAAACTTCGAACCAGGCGCTGAAGTCCATCGGGTCCGGCGAGGGTGGTACGCCGATGTCGCCGAGGTACCCGGTGACGTAACGGGCCGGGATGTTCAGGCACCGGCAGAGCGTGATCGACAGGTGGGTAAAATCGCGGCAAACGCCGACCTTTTCCCGGAAAGCATCCAGCGCGGTGCGGGTGGCGCGGGCTTGCATGTAATCGAAGCGCAGGTGCTTGTGCACGAAGTCGACCACCGCCTGCACCCTGGCCCAACCGGGCGGCGTGTTGGCGAACTGTTGCCAGGCGAAATCAAGGAGTTCGCTGTCGACTTCGCAATAGCGGCTCGGCAAGAGGAATTGCAAAGTTTCGACGGGCAGGTTCCGGACGTCGTGTTGAGCCGCGTCCGGCGCGTAAACATCAGGTTCCCCGCTGTCCCGGATGACGGCTTCATTTACGAATCGGATGGTACCAGCCGGGGCACTGACCCGCCCGCAGTGGTTACCGAACACGTCATGATAATGCGTGATGGGGGATTCGGGCTCGATCCGGAAGAGTTCGTCTCCGGTTAGATCGGCCTCACGTTCGGGATGAACGCGCAGCAGGTAGATGACGGCGGTCGGGAATGGCAAACTAAGGGCGATATCATATCCGATCTTGATCAGCATAAGGCGGTCCGTGGTCAGGGATTGGCAAAGGCGTTTGGCCAGCACGAGAGTACGCGCGCAAGCAGGCGCGCTCCTATCAGGAGGGCCCGTTCATCGATGTCAAACGTAGGGGTATGCAGGGGAGTGACGGGGCGTCCGGGCGTGTTCGTCCCGAGGCTGATCATGCACCCGGGGGTCAGCCGCGTGTATTCGGCAAAGTCTTCGGCGCCCATGCTGACGCGGTCATCGGTCGCGACGGCAGCATCCCCGAGCAGTTCACGAGCAGCGCCGGCACAAAGCCGGGCGATGGCGGGATCATTGACCAACCCCGGAAGCAACGGGTCAAACCTGGGGGTGACGGTTGCCTGGAAAGCCTGGGCGGCACTTGCGCACAGGCGTTGAAGACAGTCGTGGGCGCGTTCGGCCGTTGGTTGGTCGACGGAACGGATGGTGCCTTTCAGGGAAACGTGATTCGGGATGACGTTGGAGGCATGTCCGCCCTGGATGGCGCCAATCGTGACGACTACCGGGTTCCGGGCGTCGTTCTGTCGCGGCAAAGCCTGGTAGATCAGCGTTATCAGGTGGGCCGAGGCGGCGATCGGGTCCACGGTGTCATGCGGCCGGGCGCCGTGTCCCCCACGCCCCGTCACCTCGATCGTGAAATCCTGGCACCAAGCGGTGCGTGGCCCGGGCGTGACGCCAACGGTTCCGACCGGCCGGTTCGGATCGACGTGGAGCGCCACTACAGCCTCAACCCCGGACAGGGCGCCCTGACGGATCATCTCAAGCGCCCCCTGGCCGACCTCTTCGGACGGCTGGAAAATGGCCCGCCAGCCCACTGCCAACCCCTCTGCGCGGTGAAGCGCCAGCGTCAAGCCCAGCAGGATGGAGGTATGCGCATCGTGCCCGCAGGCGTGCATGACGCCGGGCTGCTGTGAACGGTACTCCACCGGATTTGCCTCCTCGATCGGCAGGGCATCGATGTCGGCCCGCAGCGCGATCACGGGTTTGCCGGGAGACGGGACGGCCGTTGCCGGATCCGCAATGATGCCGCGGTTGCCTTGGCCGACCCGGTGAGGTACCGCCGCCCGCGCCAATCGTTCACTCAGGTAGGCCGTCGTCGCAAACTCGGCCCCGCTCAACTCAGGGTAGCGGTGAAGGTGCCGCCGCGTCTCCGGTAAAGTCGCGGCAAGGCGCTCCAGCCTGCCCTCAAGATTATCCACAGTGGCACTCAACTCACTAATGCGGTCGCGGCCAGCGGTTTCTGCTCAGTCCCGCATCGGGCGGCATCGACCTGCCGCAAGGTACAGATCGTCCGTTCAATCTCGGCCAGCGTTTCCGCCAGGGCCGGACTTAAAGAGACCAAAGCGGGCGCCGCCTGGCGCAAGGTTGCGGCCATCGACTTCAGCAGGTTTTCAGTCGTACCGAAGGGGCCCGTCGAGAATTGGCGGTACCGGTCCCACGCTTTCCCCTTGGCTTCCTCGCTGGTGAGTTCTCCACACCGGATCTGCGCCAGTTGCCGGATCAGCTCACTGGCCATGTAACCGTCACGCCCATGGAGCCGTTTGTCCGTTTGCCGCAGCTTGTCCAATGAATCGATTGTCCAATCTTCGTAGTAAAGCCTCGCCGCCGTGAGCACGGCATCGTGGCCTTCCTGGTTAATAGCAAGTTCGTCGATGATCCGGCCCAGGAGGCGCTCATAATAGGCCTCCGCCGTCTTGAAGCGCTCCCTCAGCTCGGGTGAACTCAGGTAACGGTCCCTGACGGCCATCACCTGTACGGCGTGGATCATTTCTTCACGGAGCGCCGACCGGATGCGCTGGCGATAACCTTCGGCATCCTTGTCCATAAGCTCCCAATCCGCCAACAGCGGGTAAAAAAAAGCCACAATGTTCACGCTGCCGAGATTGCCCACGTTGTAACAACACGCAAAGTACGGCGGCTTGCGTGCCTTGCCGCCTCGGCAACGAACCCTGACTCGCGAGACCGAGAATTTGATTCCCAGAGCCTCTGCGGCGATTTTGAACCGGCGGGTTTCCTCGAAGAAAATGACTTTCGGGTTCACCTCACAGGTCGTCCCTGCCGTTTCCGGACCATGTAGGTAATAAACCGCCATTGTTGTCGCCAGTGTTATTTTTAAAGCGAGCTGGATTTTTTCTGCGGCCAAACTAGCGCCCGGGTAAACGCATTCAATTCCATCCTCTACGACGATAATTTGATCAGGTGTATCACTTAAGAGGCAGTTTTTGTGCCCACCAAAGCGCACTCCTGAAGATGGCTGCACAAAAGGGCGGGTCGCGAGTGACTAGGTCCCTGGACGGCCGCTCTCATTGTGGTGGGCGACGGCAGACAATTTTTAGATCGTAGCGGCAACGCGGACCGGGAGCCAGCTTCCGGCTGCGCTTTTTTAGGCGCGACCGCCCGTTTGTAATTTGGCCGGTTCGCTTTAGGATACAATTCACTAAGTTTTCCTTTGTGGCGCGACCGGCACGCTCCTCCTGTGCGCTTACGGTGAGGTGAACGCAATTTTTCCTTGTTATGACTGCGAAACTTTTTTCCGAACTGAACCTCTCCCCGGAGCTGCTGAAAGCGATCGACCGCCTCGGGTATGAAAAGGCTACGCCCATCCAGGCAGAAACCATCCCCCTCCTGCTCAGCGGTCGCGACGTCATCGGTCAATCGCAAACCGGTTCGGGCAAAACCGCAGCCTTCGCCGTTCCCCTGGTTGAGCGAACCGATCCGCAGCAGGGCGTGGTGCAGGCGATCATCCTTTGCCCGACCCGCGAGCTCGCGGTTCAGGTGGCCGAGGAGGTTTTCAAAATGGCCGCCTTCAAACAAGGCCTTCATTGCGTGCCGATTTACGGCGGCCAGTCTTATGACCGCCAGTTGCGCGCCCTGCGCCAGGGTGCCCAGATCGTCATCGGAACCCCGGGCCGGGTTCTGGATCATCTGAGCCGCGGCACCTTGCGCCTGGATCAGGTCCGGATGGCCGTGCTCGATGAGGCTGATAAGATGCTCGACATGGGTTTCCGGGAGGACATCGAGGAGATCCTGCGAGCCGTACCGTCCACCCGGCAGTTCATTTGCTTTTCAGCAACGTTCTCAAAGCCGATCCAGGAATTGATCCGTACCTTCGGGCGCGACCCTCAGACGGTGCGCATCGAGCACAAGATGCTGACCGTCCCGACGGTTGAGCAGACCTATTATGAGATCCGTGGACGTTCCAAAACCGAGGTGCTTACCCGTCTCATCGACTTTCTCGATCTCAAACTCGCCATCATTTTTTGCAATACCAAACGGATGGTGGACGAACTCGCCGATGAACTGGTTGCCCGGGGTTACCTGGCCGACCGGTTGCACGGCGACATGAGCCAGGCCCAGCGGGACCGGGTGATGCAGAAATTCCGCACGGGTAATCTGGAGTTTCTGGTGGCCACGGACGTGGCGGCCCGCGGCCTGGATGTCGAAAACGTTGAGGTGGTGTTCAACTACGACTTGCCCTGGGACGAAGAGGACTACGTGCACCGGATCGGCCGGACCGGGCGCGTCGGCCGTTCGGGACGCGCCATCTCGTTTGCTGCCGGACGCGAGATCTACAAGCTGCAAAGCATTGAGCGCTACGCGCGGACCAAAATCCTCCGCCGCATGCCGCCTTCCCTGGAGCAGATCGAGGAAAAGCGGACCAGCGCCTTTTTCGAGCGAATCCGGGGTGCCCTTTTGCAGGACAACTTCCAAGCCGAACAAGACCTTGTGGATCGCCTGTTGGAGCAGGGATTCTTGTCGACCGATATCGCGTGTGCGGCCCTCCAGGAATTGCGAAAGGAAGACAATCGCCGCGTCGATGTGTCGCCCCGGCCTTCCGCCGAAGCGGCCGAGGATACCTTCGCAGGTGGTGGAGGCAGGAGACGGGATGGTGAGGGCATCCGGCGACGCAACCGTCCCCGGCCCAGCCGGCCGAAAAGGCCGCACCGCAATCGAGGGTAAGGCTCGAGGGATCCAGGCAAGGTGCCGTGAAGGCTTCGCGGCGCCCGTTTACCACGCTGCGTCCGGCGCTGGTTGTGCAAGCGGCATGCGCGCGCAGCCATCGGGGTGAGCAGGCCCGAATGAGGCTGCGTTTGGCGCTCACGCCCGCCGCTGAGACGCTCAACCCGTCTCCGTGAAAAAATCGGGGAGGCATCCCTCCCGCGCAGGCGTAGCGCAGGGCCGTTTCGGGCCTTATCCTATGAGAAAATTGGCTTGTCTGGCCATTATTAGTTTTTATCTTATTACACCGGTAACTCATTGTTGCCGGTGGTGGTCAGATGCGTGCTCTCCCGGAAGAAATGGTCAGCGTGGCCGATACGCGGCGGTTTGCAGGGCGGATGGCCTGCACCTGCGCAGGGGTGTCGGCGTTAATGAGCTGCGTCGTGATGGCAGGCTGGATATTCCACTGCCGTATTTTGATCAGCTTCATGCCGGGGCTGGTGCCGATGGAGTTCAGTCTTGCGTTCGGCGCGGTCGTGGTCAGCGTATCGCTTTTGCTGGCCGCAATGGAGCGACGCCATCGGCGGTCGGGGCTGTACCGGGCGCTGAAGTATGGATCCGTCGCGCTCGCGTGCGTGGCGCTGCTGGTGGCGGGTTATAGTTTGTTGGAGTCATTTACCAGGATGGGCTTGGGGATTGATCGAGGCCTCTGGCCCGACACCTTTGACGATGCGGGCCGACTTCCCATCCGTCCCTCGCCTGCCGGGGCGATCGCGGTCGGGCTGGCCGGCATGGCCCTCCTTGCCTGGCGCCGTCCAGGAGGGCTGGCGCTGTATTCCGGCTGCATCGTCGCGCTGATTTGCCTGGCCTGGCTTTCGGTCGCAGCCTTGGTTTACGGGGCGTTCGATCGGGAGCCGGCAGTGTTTCGCAGCGTCCTCCCTATGCCGGCGGCGGCTGCTTTCGTTTCGGCGGCCACCGGGTTCGTGTTTCTACGCCCGTTTGAAGGCATGCTGCGGCTTTTCTCGAGCCCTTGGCGGGCCGGTTCGCTTGCCCGGCGGCTGGTACCGGCCGGCGCGTTTCTGACGGTGGCGCTTGGCTTTGGCACTTTGTGGGCGCAGCGCCGCTGGGGCCTGGGCCCGGCGCTCGGCCTGGCGGGGTATGGGACGGGGGTATTCGTTTCGCTCGCAGCCCTTTCGCTGCGCGGCGTGATGGCGCTGGACCGGCTCGACCGGCGTCACCGGCGGGCTGAACGGGAGGTGCAACGCGCCCTGGTGCGTGCCCAGGCCTTTTACGAATTCGCACCGGGCGGAATGGTGGTCATGGACTCAGCGGGGAGAATCCAAACCGTCAATTCAGAGATCGAACGGCTTTTCGGGTACGAACGATCTGAACTGATCGACTACCCCATCGGTCACCTGCTGCCCGGTGTGCAGATGCTGCAGGCCGTTGTCAACGTGCCGGCTCAACACCGCAGCGGGTCGCGATTCGCCGTCGAGGTCCGCTTCAATCCGCTCGCCACCTCCGGAGGCCGGTTTGTGATTGCCTCCATTCGCGACGTTAGCAAGCAGGAGGCGGCCCTTCAGGCATTGCGCGAGCGGGAATCCCTCCTGGCCGAGGCTCAACGGCTGGCGCACCTCGGCAGCTGGTCGCGCAATCTGACTACCGGCCTGGAAACCTGGTCGGACGAGCTATACCGGATCCTGGGTTATGCGCCGCAGAGGGTGCCGGCAGACCAGGCGCTGATTAGAGGCGCGCTTCATCCCGAGGATAAAGCGGCTGGGATCGCCATGATGGGGACTGCGCCGGACCAACCGGAATACCGGGACGTCAAGTGCCGGATCCTGAGAGGCACCAACGAGGTGCGCTACCTCCGCTGCTCCGCCACGGTGCTAAGGGACAGCTTTGGCACCCCGGTGTCTTTGCTCGGCATCATGCTCGACGTCACCGAGCAGGAAATGGTCGCACGGGCCTTGGAGGAAAGTGAGGAGCGCTTTCGCAGCGCGATCGAACATTCCGCCATCGGGATGGCCATCCTGGCGCTTGACGGCCGCTTTCTAAAAGTCAACCGCGCGTTATGCGAGCTCGTCGGGCGAGGCGAGCAGCAGATGCTCGCGATGACGTTTCAGGGAATCACCCACCCGGACGATCTGGAGGCCAGCCTTACCCAGATGCAGGCGCTCCTTGTCGGGGAGGCCAGCTGTTGCCAACTGGATAAGCGGTACCTTCACCAGAACGGCCGGATCGTCTGGGTTATGGTTACCTGTACCGTGATACGCAACAGCGACGGCCATCCGTTGCATTTCGTGAAGCAGATCCAGGACATCACGACTCGTAGAGAGGGTGAGCGACAAACCAAGGCTTCCCTGGCCGAAAAAGAGGTGCTGCTGCGCGAGATCCATCATCGGGTAAAAAATAACATGCAGGTGATCTCGAGCCTCCTCGAGCTCCACGCCGCCGGTCTGCGGGACCCGGCGGATGTCGAGATCTTTAAGGGTTGCCAGATGCGCATTCACGCGATGGCCCTGGTGCACGACCGGCTCTACCGGGCCAACTCACTGGCCACGATCGATTTCGGGGCGCACCTGGTTGACCTGGCGGCGCTGATCGGCCGAAGCCAGTGTAAGACCGGCCGGAGAATCGTGCTTACCACCGACTGCGAGAGCGTCGAGCTTAACCTCGATACGGCCCTGCCGCTTGGACTGATCGCCACCGAACTGGTCTCCAACGCCTACAAACACGCGTTTCGCGACCGGGAGAAGGGCCGCATCGGCGTGGCCTGGAAAAGCTTGCCGGACTGCAAGGTGGCCCTTCGGGTCACCGACGACGGTGCCGGCTTTCCGGGTGGGATCGAACCGGCAAAAACCAACTCGCTCGGGCTCCGGCTGGTCCGGATGCTCGTTCGTCAGATCCGGGGCGAATTAAGATTTTCTAATGGGAATCTAAATTCCATTGAAATTATCCTGACTATAAACGGAGATAAGGGTTAGCGGTGGAACAAGTTATGTCCGTGTCATGCGAGCCAGACGCCGGTCGGGCTGAGAAAGGGCCGGCTATCCTGATAGTGGAGGACGAAAGCCTCGTGGCCATCCACCTCGAGGATCGCCTCACGAAGATCGGTTACGAAGTCTGTGGGGTGAGCGACAGCGCCGCTGAAGCGGTCGCTATCGCTCTTGCGCAAACGCCCGATCTGGTGTTGATGGACATTCACCTGCACGGTGAACGGGACGGGATCGACGCGGCCGCCGAGATCCGGAAGATAGCCGACGTACCCATCATTTTTGTCACGGCTCATGCCGACGATGCCACGCTGAAACGCGCCGGGATTACCGAGCCGTTCGGTTACGTGCTCAAGCCGTTTGACGAGCGCGAGCTGAAAGCCACCATCGAGATCGCGCTGTACCGCAAACGGACGGAGCAAAGGCTTCGAAAGGTGGAACAGTGGTTGTCGGCCACGCTCGGGAGCATGGGGGACGGGGTAATCGCAACGGATGCGTACGGGCAGATCAAATTCATCAATGCCATCGGCGAGGCGATCACCGGGTGGAGCCGGGAACTGGCGCTGGGCCGGCACTTTTATGACGTATTCGTGGTGGAAAAAGGGGCGGAGGGACCGCCCGTAACCGATCTTCTCGAGCGCGCCACCGTGGACGGCCTGGCCATTGCCCTGGAAGAGGGGCACTGTTTGCGGACGCGCGAAGGCAGGCACGTGGCGTTGGATGACAGCATCGCGCCTATTCGCGAGAGAGACGGCACCTTAACCGGGTACGTAACGGTGTTTCGCGACGCGACGGCCCGCAAAGAGGCGCAGGAGGAACGGTTGCGGCTTGAAGAAAAGATGCGCGAGGCCCTCCGCTTGGAGAGCCTGGGCCAGGTGGCCAGCGGCGTCGCGCATGATTTCAACAACCTGCTGGTAGCCGTCACGTTGAACACCTCGCTCGCCCGTACCCTGGTGAGGGAGGGTACGCCCATGGCCGAGTTGCTGGACGAGATCAAAACCGCCGCGAGCCGGGCCGCGCGGCTCTGCAACCAGATGTTGGCGTATGCAGGCGGGGGTTCCCTGGTGATGAGGGCATTGAACCTGAACTCCTTCGTGCGGGAGGCGGCACCGCTGCTGAAGGTGGTTATCCAGAACCACGCGACGCTGGCATTGAATTTGGAAGAGAGCTTGCCGCCGATCCTGGCCGACGGCGCGGAACTCTACCAAATGGTGATGAATCTCGTTCTCAACGCGTCTGAGGCGCTTGGTGAGGGGTCGGGGTGCCTCAGCATCGGGACCCGCCGGTTTCGAGCCGATCAATCCTTTCTAGCCGAATGCCGCCTGAATTCCGAGTTGTCCGAAGGTGAATACGTTCTTCTGGAAGTCAGCGACCCCGGTCACGGCATGAGCCCCGAGACGCTCACCCGCATCTTCGACCCGTTTTTTACGACCAAGTTTACCGGACGAGGGCTCGGCTTGTCGGCGGTCCTGGGCATCGTGCGCGCGCACGGCGGCGCGATCCACGTCGAAAGCACGCCGGGGCAGGGTACGACGTTCCGGATCCTATTCCCGCGGGCAAGTAGCCCGCCGGTGGTGGGAACGGCGCGGGCCGTTAACATGAGCTGGAAAACCAGCGGGCGGGCACTTCTCATCGACGACGAACCGATCGTCCGTCTGGCCGCCACCCACGCCCTCCGTCACTGCGGCTTTGAGGTCGAGACGGCTGAGAACGGCCGGCAGGCGATCCAGAAACTGCTTGAGCGGGCCGGTGGCTACCGGGTGGTTCTGCTTGACCTGACCATGCCTGAGCTCCACGGCGACTACGTGCTCAAGGTCATCCGAACCCATTTTCCGCGGCTTCCCGTCGTGATCATGAGCGGCTACACGGAGCGGAAGGTAAAACCTCTCTATGAGGAGGATAGTGGAACGGTCTTTATGCAAAAGCCGTTTTCGCTCGAGAAGCTCGTGGAAAAACTGACCCTACTGTTGGGAGAAAGCTGACGCGATCTGCGGATCAGACGGGTGGTTTCCAACGCGCGGCCATTTAGTTAATACCATTCAGACGTTATCTCGATAGAATGTCGGCTCGGGGGGCGCCGGAGGGTGCTCCGTGGCTGGTTGAATCGGCCTTGGACCCAATGGACCCGGAGACCTTGGCCGGCCCGTCGGGCCTGGACCGTTTATACGGTTTAACAGGTGTAACGCCGGCAGGGCACCGGGGAAGGAAGACAAGATTTTACCTCCATGGCCGTCGAAACGGTGTAAGGCCGCCGGAAGGGGCCGCTTTCAGCCGTAAGCCGTACGATCCACGCAGGCCGGTGCGCAAAAATAAACACTGCGCGCCATGTTTCAGGCATCCGCCGTGCTCATGATCCGGCACGGACGGGGCCGGAAGCGCGTGGTTTCCCGTGAAAGGTGCCCGGTAACCCTGGATTCACCGTCTTTTTCAGGGGTAAGGGCCGGAGGTGGCACGCGTCGCGCTTCAGGTCGGATTTCTCGAACACACATTCTACTAACCATCCGAAAACCTACCTTGAACATCGCCCAATTTAAATCCGCGGGACACTGGCCGACGTTGCTGGCAGCTTTTATTTACTTTGACTTTTCCTTT
>Ga0213876_10002329_pt1 | contig 11213 bp, 9 predicted proteins | sample BarmaccomBMRX_R9_FD_160113 | JGI IMG/M metagenome (GOLD analysis project Ga0213876, IMG submission 160113) | Root-associated microbial communities from Barbacenia macrantha in rupestrian grasslands, the National Park of Serra do Cipo, Brazil - RX_R9 | ecosystem: Host-associated > Plants > Roots...
GGTCGTCGGTCCCCGGGTCGGCCTGATCGCGGCCGCGCTCGCCGCCGTGTACCCGAACTTCTGGATCAACGACGGCATGTTGATGGTCGAGACGCTCTTCATGCTCGCCATCGCGGCCTCGCTGTACTTCGCCTACGGCGTGCTGCAGGGCGGGGGACGGGGTCAGGTGATCGGTCTGACCGTCGCGCTGACCGTGGGCGCACTCGTCCGACCCGAGGCGCTGCTGCTGTACCCGACGCTCGTCGTCGTGCTCCTGCTGGCGCGCCGGGACCAGCCGTGGCGTGAGCGGCTGATCCGGCTGGGCCTCGCCGCGCTCGTGCCGGTCATCGCGTTCGCACCCTGGGCGGCGTACAACCAGACCCGCTTCGACCACTCCGTGCCGGTGAGCACGGGCGCGGGCCAGACGCTCGCGGTGGGCAACTGCGACCTCACCTACTCCGGACCGTTCCTCGGCTTCTACGCGATCGGCTGCCTGCGCGAACCGCAGATCACCCCGCCCACCGACGCCGACCCGTCGACCCGCGACCGCAGCTACCAGCGCATCGCGAAGCACTACATCACCCATCACGTCGGCGACCTGCCGAAGGTGGCGGTGGCGCGGGTCGGCCGCCTGTGGCACGCGTACCAGATCGGTCAGGGGGTGCGGCTCGACGGCTTCATCGAGGGCCGGTCGGGCGGGCCGCCGGGGACCTCGCTGACCGTCGTCTGGGCCGCGCTGTGGTCGTACTACGTGCTGGCCGCGCTCGCGATCGGGGGCATCGTGGCGCTCCTGCGGCGCAAGGCGGCCGTGTACCCGCTCGTCGCGCAGCTGCTGCTGGCGACGTACACCGCGGCGACCACCTTCGGCGTGACCCGGTACCGGGCCGGGGCGGAGGTGGCGATCGTCGTCCTCGCCGCGGTCGCGATCGAGCGGCTCGTGGCCCTCGTGCGCCGGCCGGCCGAGCCGAGCGACGAGACCGCCACCGCGGACCTGTCAGGCTGACCCGATGCCCGAACCGCACCTCGCCGAGAGCGACGACCTGACCCAGGCGGACATGGTGCACCGCCTCCCGCCGGCTCGCGTCGTGGACCGGGCCGGCTACCTGGTCGACGCGGCACGGGGCCGTTCGGTCGCGCACGTGGGCTTCGTCGACCGGGGCTGCTGGGCGTACCACGAGCGGCTCGACTCGTGGCTCCACGCGCACCTCGACCGGGTGTCGTCCCGCACGGTCGGCTTCGACCTCGACACCGCCGGGGTCGAACGGGCCCGCGAGCTCGGCTTCGAGGCGCACGCGGTCGACTGCACCGATCGCGCCGCGGTGGCCGCCCTCGGCCTCGACCCGTTCGACGTGGTCATCGCCGGCGAGGTCATCGAGCACGTCGACCGGTCGGGCGACTTCGTCGCCGGCCTCCTGGACCTGACCGCGCCCGACGGCCGGCTGATCGTCACCACGCCGAACGCCAGCGGTCTGCTGAACGCCGGCGCCGCTGCCCTGGTCGGCTACGAGATCAACCACCCCGATCACGTCACGTTGTACTCGTGCTTCACCCTCGTGAACCTGCTCGAGCGCCACGGCTGGGAGGTGGTCGAGGTCGCGACCTACATACCGAACGTGAAGGACCCCGGCGCGCTGCACGGGAAGGTGCGGGTGCTGGCCACCGGTGCCGCGCTGGTGGCCGGGGTCGAGCGGCTGCTCGGACGGCTGGGCCGTCCCTACGCGGCCGACGGCCTGATCGTCACGGCTCGACCTCGTCGCTCATCGCGCTGACCCGCGCGCTGAGCAGCTCCTGTTCGGCCCGCAGGAACGCGACCTCCTCGGCGAGGACGCGCGACCGGTCCTCGAGCCGCGACAGCTCCCACGAGTACTGCACGACGACGAGCAGCAGGAACGCGGACGCCACGCCGAGGAACGCGGCGGGCGGGTAGTCGACGCCGACCGCGTACGACATGTTGTCGATCAGCCCCGGGAAGCAGGCGAGCACGCCCATCGTCAGCGCGACGCCGAGCCACAGCAGCGAGTACTTGCTCTTGAAGTTGTGCCGGCGCAGCATCCGGGCGACGAACAGGATCATCCCGAAGGTCAGGAAGGCCACGAACAGGTGGGCGGAGGCGTTCATGCAGGGCTCCCGTTCTGCGGCCGTCGGCCGGCGTGGATGAGGATCGTCACGATGACCCGGACGTAGTGGTAGGCGAGCTTGATCCGCAGGTTCGACGGTGCGCCGCCGGCCCGCTGGTGCATCTCGGTGGGCACCTCGGCGATGCGGAACCCGGCGTAGTACGCCCCGATGAGCGCCTCGACCGACTCCATGTACTCCGACGGGTAGCTCTTCGAGAAGTACTCGAGCAGCGGGCGGCTGAAGGCCCGGAAGCCCGAGCTGGTGTCGCTGAAGGTGCGTCCGGACAGGAGGCGCAGCGTGAACTGGAGCAGGCGCATCGCGCCCCGCCGGGTGCGGCCGACGTCGTAGTCGCCGGCCCCGCCGAAGCGGCTGCCGATGACGAGATCGGCGTCGTCGAGCGCCGCGAACAGCTTCTCGACCGCTCCCGGATCGTGCTGGCCGTCCGCGTCCACCTGCACGGCCCGCTCGTAGCCGTGGTCGACCGCATACCGGAAGCCGGTGCGCAGGGCGCCCCCGATCCCGAGGTTGTAGGGCAGGCGCAGCACGATCGCCCCGCCTGCCTTCGCCACGGTCACGGTCGCGTCGGTCGAGCCGTCGTCGACGACGACGACGTCGGCCCACGGGACCTCCCGGCGCAGCTGATCGAGCACCGCCGGAAGCGTGGCGGCTTCGTTCAGGGCGGGGATGATGACGAGGGCGCGGATCACCGGGATGCTACTGGCGGGGGTCGCGACGCCCGTACGATGCCCGCCGGTGAAGGCCCGCGTCAGCTCCGCCCGCGGGCTGGATCTGTTGTGCGTCGGGATCATCCTGGCGGCGTTCGCGCTGCCGCTGCGGGGCCTCATGCGCTACCAGGGGCCGCCCATGGAGGAGGGCTTCATGCTCGCCTTCCCGCAGCGGGTGCTGGCCGGCGCGGTGCCGAACAAGGACTTCCTGCACCTCTACGGCCCGGGCAGCCTCTGGGCCCTGGCCGGCGTGTACAAGGTCTTCGGCACCTCGCTGGCCACCGAGCGCCTCTTCGGGCTCGCGCAGCACATGGGCATCGTCTTCGGCGTGTTCGCCATCGGCCGGGCCTGGGGCCGCTGGCTCGCCACCTTCTGCGCCCTCGTCGCCCTCGTCATCATCATCGGGCCGATCGGGCTGACCGCGCTGGCATGGGACGGCGGCGTCGCGCTCGGCGTGTGCGGTGTCGCGGTGGGCCTCGCCGGTCGCCGCCGGACGCGCACCGGGCCCGACCGCACGGCCCACCAGCTGCTCACGGTGGCCGGGGTGCTGGCCGGACTGGCGCTGCTGTTCCGGCCGGACCTCGTGCTCGCGGTCGGGCTCGGCTTCGGCGCGCTCGCCTGGGGGCTCGGCTGGAAGCGGGTCAAGTGGATCGTCATCGGCGCGGCTGCGTCGCTCTCGCTGTACGTCGTCCACATCGCGCGCGCCGGGATCGGCGACTCGGTGCGGGGCATGTTCATCGAGCCGGTGTTCAAGCTGCGGGGCGGCCGGTCTTTGCCCATTCCGCCGTCGTGGGGCCACTTCGACGGCTTCCTGCAGAAGGCGGCCGGCGTGCGGGAGTCGGCCTGGCCGCTGCCGATGCTCGAGCGGCCCCACCAGGTGTTCCTGTGGTTCGTCATCCTGCCGGTGATCGCCGTCGGCGTCGCCGCGATCGGCGCGTGGCGGATGAAGGTGGCCTTGGAGCTCTGGCGGTCACGGGTGCTGCTGGTGGCCGGCCTCTTCGGGCTGGGGATGATGCCGCAGGCCCTGCAGCGGCCCGACACCGCGCACCTCGCGTGGGTGAGCTGCGTGCCGGTCGCGCTGGCGCCACTCGCGCTGACCGAGCTCGTGCGGGCCTGGCGGCCGCGCTGGCCGGCGCCGGGCATCGCCATGGGAGCGATCGCCGTGTTCCTCGTCGCGGTGATCCCGTTCCAGACGACGCGGCTCTACGTGGACCTGGTCGGCCAGTCGTTCGGCCACGACGTCTTCGGCTCGCCGATCAACCGCGACGGCCGGAACTTCTACTACGGGTCCGCCGAGGTGGCCGGGGCCGCCCAAGGCGTCACCGACGCGCTCGATGCGCGGGCGAAGCCGGGGCAGCGACTGTTCGTCGGAACGGTCGACCTGCGCCGCACCCCGTACAGCGAAGCGTTCTTCTACTACCTGTTCCCGGAGCTCACGCCGGCGACGCGCTACATCGAGATGGACCCGGGGATCGCCAACGCGAAGGACTCCGGACTGGCCGGCGAGGTGCGCTCGGCCGACTGGTTGATCCTGTCCAACGTCTGGTCCGGATGGGACGAGCCGAACGACTCGCGGATCGACGGGCCCGACGCGCCGAACGAGGTCGTGCACCGCGACTTCTGCCTCGTCGACCAGGAGCGCAGCGGCGCCGACCACACGCTCCGCTACCAGCTGTGGCGGAGGTGCCGAGGCTGAGAACCGGGCGTCGGTAGTCTCGGCTGATGCGTGCGGTCGTGGTCGTGCCGACCTACGACGAGGCCGAGAACATCGGAGACCTGCTCGCCGCGATCCGCGCCAGCGTGCCCGAGGCCGACGTCCTCGTGGTCGACGACAGCAGCCCCGACGGCACGGCGGACCTGGCCGAGAAGGCGGCGGCCGACCTGAGCGCGATCGAGGTGCTGCGGCGCCCGGTCAAGGACGGCCTCGGCAACGCCTACCGCGAGGCGTTTGGCCGGGCGATCGACGGCGGCTACGACGTCATCGTCACCCTCGACGCCGACTTCTCCCACGACCCGGCCGTCATCCCGGTCCTCATCGACCTGGTCGAGCACGGCGCGGACCTGGCCGTCGGCTCCCGGTACGTCGCTGGTGGCGCGACACCGAACTGGCCCCGCTACCGGCTCGCCCTGTCCCGCTACGGCAACCACTACGCCGGCTGGATGCTCGGCCTGTCCCTGCGCGACGCGACCTCGGGCTTCCGGGCCTACCGCGCCGACCTGCTCCGCGACATCCGCTACGAGACCACCCGTTCGGACGGGTACGCGTTCATGACCGAGCTGGCCTACCGGGCCTCCGCGTACCGAGCCGAGGTGCGCGAGCACCCGATCACCTTCACGGACCGCACCCGCGGCGCGTCGAAGATGTCGGCCTTCGTGATCGTGGAGTCGATGCTCCGGGTCACGTGGTGGGGAGGGAAGCTGCGCCTTCGACAGTCGAAGGAGAAGCGGTCCGCACGCCGGTCCGCCGGCTGAGCAGCTCGGCCACCGTCACCGCACTCAGCACCGTCACCGCGACGTCGAGCGGCAGGCGGAACCGTGGGATGCCGTAGAAGATCGCGGACACCAGGACGACCGTCGCGAGCGCGGCGACGAAGGGCGCCAGCGTCACCCGACGCCGTCGCAGCAGGACCGCGCCGTAGACCGCGAACGGCGTGAGCACCCAGAACGTGACGAGGCCGGCCCACGACGCCCACTTCGGACGACCCTCGCCCTGGTTCAGGTAGGCGAGCTGGTCGGGCCGCCAGTACCCGAACGTGCGACCTTCGCGGGCCACCAGCACCAGCGGGAGCCGGCCCTCGTGGGCCTTGATGTACTCGAACGCGAGGTGCCGTTGCTTCGAGGCGTCGTTGGACGCGTCGAGGGTCCTCGGCCCGAGGTGCTCCACGCAGTCGATGCTCCACGACCCGATCGACGCCGTGTCGTACACCTCCGGGCAGTTCGCGCCGAGCAGCGTCGTGCCGTCGTTGGTCGAGACGAAGACCGGCTTGTCGTACCGGCCCTGCATCGACAACGTCCACGGCGCCACGACCACGAGGGTCATGACCCCCGCCAGGACGATCCTGCCGACGCGCTGCCGAGCACTGAGCTCACCGGCCAGCAGGAGGATCGGCAGGATCATGAACGGCAGGAAGAGGCCCATCTCGGCGCGGGCCAACACGGTGAGGCCGCACATCGCGCCCGCAGCCGCGGCCCGCCCGACAGTCGGCGCGCGGGCGAGGCGGAGGCCGGCGATCATCAGCGCGGCGATGAGCACGGTCGACACCGCCTCGCTCATCACGACCGCGTCGTTCATCCAGAAGTTCGGGTTCGCCGCCGCGAACGCACCGGCGAGCACGCCGGCGACCGGACCGGCGACGGCCTTGCCGAGCAGCGCGATGACGACGATGGCGACCGTGCCGATCACGGTCATCGTCAGGCGCTGCGCGAGGACGCTGTTCTCGAAGAGCTTCGAGGCCGGCGCGAGCACCAGGACCGTGAGCGGCGGGTGGTCAGCGGCGGCGCGTCCGTCGAAGGGCACGGTGAACCAGTGGCCGTGCGCGAGGTTGCCGGACACGATGCTGTAGAAGAACGCGTCGCCCTCGTCGAACAGGTTGGTGTCGTTCCGCTTCGTGACGAGCGTGTACGCGAGCCGCCAGATGAACCCCACCGCGGTGACCGCGGCGACCGCGGGGCGGAACCAGCGGGGGGTCGGTTCAGCCTGGGTCGACACCCCGCCGGGCCCGGATCGACTCGTACTCGGCGCGCGGGATGACCGGTGCGTCCCGACCGGTGCCACCGGGTCCGGTCCGGCGGTCGTCGAGACCGGCGTCCTCGGGACCGACGCCCTCGGCGATCTCGTGGTACTCCTCCTCGACGTTCACGGTCCAGACGTCGTGCTGCGTGCCGGTGCAGATGTTCTCGACCGTCAGCATCGCCGTGTACATCGAGTGGTCCTGGTTGTTGTACCGGAACATGCCGTTGCGCCCGACCGGGTGCACGTTCGGTGCATGGGCGGCCAGCCACCCGCGGAGCACGTCGACGTTGTCGCGGTAGTGCTCGTCGTAGAAGGGGTACGCCTTGCGCTGGCGCACGACGTAGCCGGCCTCGACGTGGCGGGCCTCGACCAGGCCGAGCTTCTCCAGCTCCCGCTTGCCCAGCGCCACGAGGTCTTCGTCGCTCGAGCTCCACATGCGGTCACCCTCGAACACGAAGTACTCGAGGCCGAGGACGTTGCGACCGTCCTTCACCATGTACGGCGACCACGATCCGAAGTTCTGGATGCGGCCGACCTCGACGTCGGGGTCGTGCACGTAGATCCAGTTGTCGTTCCACGGGACGTCGTCCTGCGGGACGACCAGCGCGATCGACAGGAAGTCGCGGTAGGAGAGGTTCTTCGCGGCCAGCGTCACGTCGTCGGGCACCGGTGGGTCCATGGCCTCGAGCAGCGCGGTGATCGGCATGGACGAGATGACGTGGTCGCAGGGGTGGCGGGTGACCGTGCCGTCGGCCGCGGTCGCCTCCACCTCGAACGCCTTGCCGTCGGCGTGGCGCACCTTCGTGACCTCGGTGCGCATGTCGACCGTCGACCCCAGCGCGACGACCTTGTCCCGGCAGACCTCCCACATCATCCCGGGCCCGTACTTGGGGTACTGGAACTCCTCGATGAGGGAGGTGATGTCCTTCTGGTTGCGCTTGGGCAGGAGCATGTTGACGATCGCCTTGGCGAGGTCCAGCTCCTTGACCCGCTGCGCGGCCCAGTCGGCCGGCATCGACGACACCGGCACGCCCCACACCTTCTCCGTGTAGGTCTTGAAGAACATGCGGTAGAGGCGCCAGCCGAACCGGGCGACCAGCCAGCCCTCGTAGTTCGTCTGGTCCTTCGGCGGCCGGATGCGGGCCCAGATGTAGCTGAGGACGCAGAGCGCGCCCTCGATCGGGCCGACCGCCTTGAGCGTGCTCATCGCGGTCAGCGGGTAGTCGAGGAACTTGCCGTTGTAGAAGATGCGGCTCTTGCGGGGCCGCATCAGGAAGTCCTCGTCGGGGAGGACCTCGTGCCAGAAGGCCTCGACCTCGGGCACCTTCGTGAAGAAGCGGTGGCCGCCGATGTCGAAGCGCCAGCCGTCGCGCTGCGCGGTGCGGCTGATGCCGCCGACCTGGTCGTCGGCCTCGAGGATGGTGGAGGCCACGCCGTGCTTGTGGAGGCAGTGCGCCGCGGTCAGGCCGGCGGGGCCGGCGCCGATCACGACGACGCTCGGGTCTCCGGGCGGCGGGACGGGCGGCTGTTCGACTTCGGACATGGGCTGCTCGGGGGCGCGGTGGGGTGTCGCGTGGATCGTGTTGGCCCCGAACTACCATGCCGGGCGCCATGAGCCGGGGACCCGCTGCTGCGTCAGCGGCGCGGCCACCCGGACCGGACCACGCTAGCCGGGGCCCCGCGAGCGCGTGGCGCTGGGTCGAGGCGGTGACGGTCGCCGTCGTGGCGGTGGCTGCGGTCGCGTTCCGGTTCACCACCCGCTCGCCGCTGTGGCTCGACGAGGCGCTCAGCGTCAACATCGCCAAGCTGCCGATCGGCGACATCCCCGGCGCGCTGCGCCACGACGGCCACCCGCCGCTGTACTACGTGCTGCTCCACGGCTGGATGAGCCTGTTCGGCTCCGGCGACGTGGCCGTGCGCGCGCTCTCGGGGATCTTCGGTCTGGCGCTCTTCCCGCTGATGTGGGTGGCCGGGCGGCGCCTGGCCGGACGGCACGGGGCGTGGACGGCCGTGCTGGTGCTGGCGGTCTCGCCCTACGCGATCCGCTACAGCACCGAGACCCGCATGTACTCGCTGGTCATGGTGCTGGGCCTGGCCGCCTGGCTCGTCGCGTGGGACGCGCTGAAGGAGCCGACCCTGCTCCGCCTGGGCGGCCTCGCGCTGCTGACCGGCGCGCTCCTCTGGAGCCACTACTGGGCGATGTGGTTCCTCGCTGCGGCCACGCTCCTGCTGCTCGGGCGGATCGTCCTGGCCCGCCGGGCCGGCCGCACCGACGAGGTGGGACCCACCGTGCGGGTCATCGGCGCGCTCGTGGTCGGCGGCGTGCTCTTCCTGCCATGGGTCGCGGCCCTGCTCTACCAGTCGGCCCACACGGGCACGCCGTGGGCCGGGCCCGAGCAGCCCGCCGAGGTCGTGGCGCAGTCGCTGTCGGATCTTGGCGGCGGGCCGTCGGGCGACTCGGTCCTGCTCGGCATCCTGCTCCTGGTCCTCATCCTCCTCGCGCTGTTCGGCCGGGGGGTCGACTCCCGCCACGTCGAGCTCGACCTCGCCACCCAGCGCGACGCGCGGCCGCTGCTCGGCCAGATCGTGCTGACGATGGCGATCGCGATGCTCGTCAGCTACGCGACGTCGAGCGCGTTCGCCTCCCGCTACCTGGCGATCATCGTCCCGCTGATCTTCCTGGCCGTCGCCCTCGGCCTGACCCGGCTCGGCCGCGGCATCGCCTACCGAGTCGTGCTCGGCCTCGTGCTCGCGCTGGGCGTGATCGGTGGCGGCCGCAACGTCGTGACCGCCCGCACCCAGGCCGGCGACGTCGCCGACGCGATCAAGGCGAACCTGCACCCGGGCGACCTCGTCATCACCTGCCCCGACCAGCTCGGCCCGGCGCTGTCGCGTGAGCTGCCGGACGATGTCCGCGTCGAGGTCTACCCGTCCTTCGGGTCACCGCTTCGGATCGACTGGGCCGACTACACCGAGCGGCTGGCCAAGGCCGACCCGGCTGCGTTCGGCGCCGAGGCGATCAGGCGGGCCGGTGACGGGGCGATCTGGTACGCCTGGTCCGGCTCGTACAAGACCCACAAGGGCACCTGCGAGACGGTCCTCAACTCGATGCTGAAGGAGCGCCCGTGGGCCACCAACCCGGTGGTCGATGGCGGCGACGACTTCTTCGAGCACGAGGCGCTGTGGCGCCTGCCCGCCAAGGAGGGTGGGTAGCCGCGCTGGTCAGACCGCGGTCAGGTCCAGACCCTTGCGGATCTCCCGCGCCAGCTCGTACGGCTCACCCCGCTTGACCATGTGGGAGAAGAAGAGCTGCGGCTGCTCGTCGGTCTCCTGGTTGTAGAGGCAGCCGATCTCCCAGCCCTGGTGGCGCATCAGCGGGATGACCCGGGCCGACTCGGGCCCGGTCATCGAGAAGTCGGGCGCCGCGACCGCAGCGGTCCCGCTCCGGCCCAGCGGCTTGAACATGATGTTCGACGAGATGTTCGCCTCGGGCGACACGACGACGCCGTCGATCGTGACGCGGTCGGTCCTGGACACGCTGACCGTGACCACGCCGTCCTCGCCGACCTCGGCGTCGCCGTCGAGGATGCGGGCGAGGCGGTCCGGGTCGAGGGGCGTCTTCGGGGCCGGTGGGAGCGTCTGGGGGAGCGGCGTGGAGGTGGCCCCGAGCACGTTGCGGACCTTGCGGGCCAGGGCCTTCGGCTCGCCGACCCCGCGGAAGTGGATGAACCACACTTGCGGCCGCATCTCGTGGAAGTGCTGGTGGAACGCCTGGAACACGAGGCCGTTAGCGAAGATCGCGTCGATGAAGCGGTTCGTCTCCTCGGGCTTCAGCGCGAGGTCGCCGTTGAAGAACGCCCGGTTGCCGGCCAGCGGCTGGAACGTGAGCGTGCCGTCGATCTCGAAGGCCGGCGTGAAGAGCACGTCCAGCGGTCCGCGGCTGTTGCCGATGTCGTCCCGGGCGACGTCGATGACGAGGACGCCGTTGGTCACTGTGCCCTCGAGCTCGAGGATCGACTCCATCGCCTGGACCGGCAGCCGCCCGCTCGCTCCCTCCGGCGAGGGCCCGGCGTCGGCGAACGCCAGGTGCGGCGCACCGGCGACCGCCACACCGGCCGCGGCCGCGCCCATGGCGACGACCTTCCGTCGGGGAACCAGTCCGTCGTGCTCACCGGTCATCGCCACACCTCCGCGTCGGATCGGAGCGTCACTGCCCATCGACCTCGCGGCGAAACCGGGGCGATCGGGTAGTTGAGGATCAGAACCGCAACGACGCGCAGACAGGAGCAGCCTCATGGCACTCGACGAAGACGTGATCCGGCTGGCGAAGGGCAAGAACCTCGCGACGGTGGCGACCCTCATGCCCGACGGTCAGCCTCAGGCCTTGCTGACCTGGGTCGACTCCGACGGCGAGCACCTCCTGGTGAACACGGAGCCGCAGCGGCAGCGGGCCCGCAACGTCGAGCGCGACCCGCGGGTGACCGTGCTTATCCACTCGAGCGAGAGCCCGTGGGACTGGGCCGAGGTGCGGGGGCGGGTGGTCGACACGATCACCGGCGACGAGGCCCGCCGTCACATCGACGAGCTGTCGCAGAAGTACGTGGGGACCGACTACCAGAACCCGATCGGCGCCGAAGGCCGGGTCATCCTCGTCATCA
>Ga0213876_10002330_pt1 | contig 11202 bp, 12 predicted proteins | sample BarmaccomBMRX_R9_FD_160113 | JGI IMG/M metagenome (GOLD analysis project Ga0213876, IMG submission 160113) | Root-associated microbial communities from Barbacenia macrantha in rupestrian grasslands, the National Park of Serra do Cipo, Brazil - RX_R9 | ecosystem: Host-associated > Plants > Roots...
AGCAGGGGCAGTAGTTGCCACAAACACCCCTGTCGTCCCGGCGAACGCCGGATCCATACCCCACCGACCTCTGTTGTTAGGCTCGCTGTGGCCACGCTCCTGCTTCCAACCACATCCTGTGGTTATGGGTCCCGGCTCTGCGCTCACCCTTGACGTCGCTGCGCGCCGCGAGGGCTCGGTTGGCCGGGACGACACCTGAATTAGAATTCAACAACCTGGCCCGGCTGCAGCGCCAAAAACCGTTCGCGCGGAATCTGCGCGGCGTCGAGTGCCGCGCCAAGCGCGATGACGGGCGCATCGATCGCCTCGTCGGTGAGCTGGAACGTGCCGTGGTGATGCGCCAGCGCCGCCTCCGCCCCGCAGTCCTGCAGCGCCTTGACCGCATCCTCCGGATTCATGTGCTGGTCGCGCATGAACCAACGCGGCTCGTACGCGCCGATCGGCAAGAGCGCGAGCCGGATCGGACCGTGCGCCTCGCCGACGCGGCGAAAATGCGCCCCCTCGCCATAGCCGGAATCGCCGACGATGTAGATCTTGCCTGCCGGTGTTTCCAGCACAAAACTCGCCCATAACGCCCGGTTGCGGTCAAACAGCCCGCGGGCCGACCAGTGCCGGGTCGCGACCAGCGTCACATTGAGCCCATTGCCGAGCTCGACGCGCTCGTGCCAGTCAAAAGCTTCGGCGCGGATCGCCGGATCGCCCATGCGCATTGTGATGTCGTTGCCGAGCGGCGTGATCACGCGCGGCGCGAAGGTCGCGGCGAGCCGCGACAATGTCGGCAGATCGAGATGATCGTAATGGCCGTGCGAGACCAGCACGACGTCGATATTCGGCAGCGCCTCGAAGGCAATGCCTGGGTCGTTGCGGCGCTTCGGCCCCGCAAAGCTGAAGGGAGAGACCCGGGCCGACCAGACCGGGTCGACCAGGATGTTGACGCCGGCGGTCTGGATCAGCCAGCTTGCATGGCCGACGAAGCACAGCCGCACCGTCTCGCCGATGACGCGCGGTGGGGGCTGGTCGGCATGCGGGCTCGGCACCCATTGAGGCCAAGTCGCCCGCTGACGGCGGCTGCCGAACTGCCAGCGCAGCACGTCGCGCAGCGATTTCGGCGGCACGCCATCGGGATCAAAGAAATGCACCCCGTCGAAATGGTCCGAGATCGGACCGGAATAGGTCTTCATGCCGAAAGTCCAGGCTTGCTCGAGTCGGGCCTCTATTCCGCCCAAGAAGGTCGCATCCGCAAGAGGCTGCGGCGCGGTCGAACGTCGCGACAACGCCGTTTCCGACCAACTTTTCTTGACTTTTGGCTGCCGAGGGGGTTTAACGCCGCCGTTCAGCCGGAAAGATCTTTCTTTTCGACCCGCCGACCGGTCCCGTGAGGCCGGAGGTCAACGCCCGACAGCGCTGTGCGCCCTCGGGCGCGAACGTGTTTGGAACGGTGCTTCTGATTCGCACGGGAGCGCCTACGTAAGGTCGTCATCACCCGCGAAAGCGGGGTATCCAGTACACTGGCGGCGCCTCGGCTCGATCCGAGCTGCTCTGGAATACTGGATCGCCCGGTCAAGCCGGGCGATGACGAAGAGCAAGTGGCGCTACCGCCTGGACGGGCAAAAGGACAACGGCATTGTTCGACAATCTGTCGGAAAAGCTGAATGGCATTCTCGATCGGCTGACCGGGCGCGGCGCGCTGACCGAGAAGGACGTCGACGCAGCCATGCGCGAGGTCCGCCGCGCGCTGCTCGAGGCCGACGTCGCGCTCGAGGTGGTCAGGAGCTTCACCGAGCGCGTGCGCGAGCAGGCGGTCGGCGCGACCGTCGTCAAATCGGTCACGCCCGGCCAGATGGTGGTCAAGATCGTCCATGACGAACTGGTCGCCACGCTCGGCTCGGACGGCCAGACCATCGACCTCAACGCGGTGCCGCCGGTCGCCATCATGATGGTCGGCCTGCAGGGCTCCGGCAAGACCACGACGACAGCAAAGCTCGCCCGCCGCCTGGTTCAGCGCGACAAGCGCAAGGTGCTGATGGCCTCGCTCGACGTCTATCGTCCGGCCGCCATGGAGCAGCTTGCCGTGCTCGGCCGCGACCTCGACATTCCAACGCTGCCGATCGTCGCCGGCCAGCAGCCGCCGCAGATCGCGCGCCGCGCGCTCGAAGCGGGAAAACTCGGCGGCTACGACGTGGTGCTGCTCGATACCGCCGGCCGCACCACGCTCGACGAAGAGATGATGGCGGAAGCCGCCAATATCAAAGCCACAGCCGATCCGCACGAGGTGCTGCTGGTCGCCGACGCGCTGACCGGCCAGGACGCCGTCAACCTGGCGCGCGCCTTCGACAACCGTGTCGGGCTGACCGGCATCGTGCTGACCCGCGTCGATGGCGACGGCCGCGGCGGCGCGGCGCTCTCGATGCGCGCGGTCACCGGCAAGCCGATCAAGCTGATCGGCGTCGGCGAGAAGACCGATGCATTGGAGGACTTTCATCCGAGCCGGATCGCCGGCCGCATTCTCGGCATGGGCGACGTGGTCTCGCTGGTCGAGAAGGCCGCCGCCAATATCGATGCCGAAAAGGCCGCGCGCGTCGCCGAGAAGATGCGCAAGGGTCAGTTCGACCTCAACGACATGCGCGAGCAGCTCACGCAGATGGCGAACATGGGCGGCATCTCCGGATTGATGGGCATGATGCCCGGCATCTCGAAGATGAAGAACCAGATCGCCGCCGCCGGGATCGACGACAGGATTTTGAAGCGCCAGGTCGCGATCATCGATTCGATGACGCGGCAGGAGCGCAAGAACCCGGATATTTTGAAAGCGAGCCGCAAGAAGCGCATCGCCGCGGGTTCGGGCCAGAACGTCGAGCAGGTCAACAAGCTTTTGAAAATGCACCGGAACATGGCCGACATGATGAAGGCCATGAGTTCGGGCAAGCGCGGCCCGCTCGCCGGCATCGCCCAGGCGATGGGCTTTGGCGGGGGCATGAAGCCGCCCTCGCCGGAAGAAATGAAGGCGATGGCCGAGAAGATGAAGAGCGGACAGGGCGGCCTGCCCAATCTGCCGCCGGATCTCCCGGCCAATCTGCGCGGGGGCCTGCCGAATCTGCCGGGCATCACGGGTCTCAGCGGCAAGCCGACCCTGCCGGGACTCGGCGGCCTTCCCGGTCTCGGGAAGAAGAAATGATTTTGTCCGTCATTGCGAGGCGCGCAAGCGCCGAAGCAATCCAGACTTTCTCCGCGGAGACAATCTGGATTGCTTCGCTTCGCTCGCAATGACGAACCACCGTTGAAACGTAAACTTCGAATCAGGAGAACTACATGTCAGTCGTCATTCGCCTTGCGCGCGCGGGCACTAAGAAGCGCCCGGTCTATCATGTCGTCGTCGCCGATTCGCGCTTTCCGCGCGACGGCCGCTTCATTGAGCGCCTTGGTCATTTCAATCCGCTGATGCCGAAGGACAACGAGGCGCGGCTGAAGCTCGACCTCGACAAGGTCAAGGCCTGGCTGGCCAAGGGCGCGCAGCCGTCGGACCGCGTGCTGCGCTTCCTCGATGCGGCCGGCCTCGCCAAGCGCGCGGCCCGCAGCAATCCGGAAAAGGCGGTGCCGCGCAAGGAGCGCAAGGCGCGGGCCGAAGCCGCCGCCAAGTCGGCGTAAGCCTTTTCGATGCGCGTGGCCGCATGCTTCGGCACGCACGGCTGTCGCCGTGCTCCTCGGCATGAGCGGTTAGCCCCTCATCCTGAGCAGCGGCGCGTCAGCGCCTTCGCAGGCTGCGTAGATTTGGATCGGCGCCGCGTCTCGACGGATGAGGCGCGCCGATGACCGCACAAATAATCTGCGTGGCAAAGATCGGCGCCGCGCATGGCGTGCATGGCGCGGTCAGGCTGTGGACCTTCACCGACGATCCGTTTGCCATCAAACGCTACGGGCCGTTGTCGACCAGGGACGGCGCACGCCGGTTCGAGATCGCGTCAGCCCGCGAGGCCAAAGGGCATCTCGTCGCAACGCTGAAGGGCGTGACCACCCGCGACGAGGCGGAGCGCCTCAATGGCGTCGAACTCTATGTCGCGCGTGAAAAGCTCCCAGCGACCGACGAGGGCGAATATTACCACGCCGACCTGATCGGGCTTGCGGCGATGACCGAAGCTGGCGAGCCGGTCGGCCGCGTCGTCGCGATCCACAATTTCGGCGCCGGCGACATCATCGAGATCGCGCCGTCCCAGGGGGCGACGATGCTGCTGCCTTTCACCAACGCGGTCGTGCCGATCGTCGACATTGCCGGCGGGCGCGTAGTGGTCAAGCTCCCTGGCGAGATCGAGGGCGACGAGCCGGACGCGCCGTGATTTAATCGCGGCCGCAACGGAGCGATGGCGATGGCGACCCACAAGGCCTGGCGGCTGCATGCGCATGATGATCTGCGATTCGACGAGGTCGAGACGCACCCACCTGCGCCCGATGGCGTCCTCGTACACATCGAAGCCGCGATGGTGCTCTCCTACATGGGTCAGGTGCTCACAGGCGCGGTGCCCTACAGCCTGCCGCCGATGCCGTTCGTGCCCGGCACCAATGCGATCGGGCGCGTGATCGCGACCGGGGAGACCGTCACGCACGTTCGGCCGGGCGCGCGGGTGTTTTTGAGTCCGCACCTGCGCGGCGACGTGCCGGACGACGAGCCGCCGCAGATTCTGATCGGACTGACCGCCACGGTGACAACAGAGGCCGCGCTGGCGCTGCAGGCACGCTGGCGCGACGGCGTCTTTGCCGAAATCGCACACTGGCCGGCGGCTTGCGTCACGCCACTATCCGGGCTCGACGACCGGCCTGCAACCGAACTGATCGGGCTCGCAAAACTGATCGTGCCGTTCGGCGGCCTGCAGCGCTCCAGCCTGCGCGGCGGTGACACCATCATCATCAACGGCGCGACCGGCTATTTCGGCTCCGGTGCCGTCATGCTGGCGGTCGCGATGGGCGCCGGCCGTGTCGTCGCGGTCGGTCGCAAGCAGGCCGCGTTAGAACGCCTGCGCGATGCTTTTGGTCCACGCGTCATTCCGGTCGTCGTCAACGGCGATGGGACAAAAGACGTCGCCTGTATTCGCCATGCCGCCTGTGGCGGTGCTGACGTGGCGCTCGATCTGCTCGGCAGCGCCAAGAGCACCGCGACCACGCTGGCAAGCCTGCGCGCGCTCAAGCGCGGCGGTCGGCTGGTGTTGATGGGCAGCGCCGAGGTGCCGCTGGAGCTGTCGTTCCGCGAGATGCTGGCCAATGACTGGGAGGTGGTCGGCCAGTTCATGTATGGGCGCACCGCGCCCGGCCAGCTCGCCGCGCTCGCCGCCGAGCGCCTGCTCGATCTCTCAAAGATCATCGTGACGAGTTTTGAGCTCGCCGACTTCCGCCGGGCGGTCGATGCGGCGGCGATGATGCAGGGCCTCGATCTGACCGCGGTCGTGCCGTGAGCAGGCCGGTGCCTGTGTCCGTGGGGTTGACCCTGTAAGCCATTCGTGGAAAATCAGAATGTAGGGGGCGGTCTATATACTGTAAGTTGTGTCGCACGCAGAAATTGTGCGAGCGCAAAGTCAATGCCCCTCGTCGGATGAAGCATCTGGAGGGACTCGTGTTGCGCTACTTTTCCTGGCTCGGCGTCGGCCTGATTGCTACGACCGCTCTCGTCCATGCTCAACAGGCGCCAAACGGAGCCGCACCGGCGGCGCAAGCGACCGCGCCCGAAGCAAAGGCCGCGTCCGAACCGCCGGAACCGATGGAAGCTCCGCAGCCGGGCGACCATTGGACCTATGAATCCCGCGATGAGATCACTGGCGACGTCAAATCGACTTTCGTTCAAACCGTCACGGACGTCACGCCAACCGAAATCAATGTCCGCGTGACGGTGCTGGGCAATCCCAACAACGGCTATGTCACATTTGATAGTGGATGGAACCTGACGAATGACGGGACGTGGCGCTTCGCGCCGAATGATGGCAGCGGCGTCCGCGTCCCGCTCAGCATAGGCAAAAGCTGGCCGATCAAGGCCACCGGCATCCGCACGGCGCCGAACGCAACCTGGAAGCGCTCAGGCACCGCGAAGGTTGTTGGGCAGGAAAGCGTCACCACCAGGGCCGGCACATTCGACGCTTTCAAGATCGAGATCTCGTACCAGCTGCAGAACAGCAACGATCCGACCAAGAAGGCCCAAATCATTCAGCGGACCTGGTACGCGCCAGCGGTCGATCACTGGGTGAAACGCACCGCGGAATCCCGCCAGGATGGGCGCCTTACCGACAAGAATTCCGTGGAGCTCGTCGAATACGGTCGCCGCTAAATCCCGCGCGCCGCAGATCGGCGCCAGCTTGCAAAGGTCATCTCATGATTCGATACGCTCTGATCGGGGTCAGCCTGATTGCGACCAGCGCCCTCGCACAACAGGCGGACACCAACGCACCCGCAGAACAAGTCCAGGCCGACCCCGCAAAAGTCGTTGCAATGGACGAGCCAATGCCCGGCGATCACTGGACTTACGAGGCGCGCGACGAGATCACGGGTAAGACGACAGGGAAACGGACGCTGCTCGTTACGGACGTCACTCCGACCGAGATTTCCGTGCGTTTCTCCTCTCAAGGATCCGACCGGACGGGCTTCAGCATCTATGACCGGTCGTGGAACCTGAAGAGCAGGGACCCCTGGAAGTATTCTCCAAATGACGGCTTAGGCATCAAATCGCCCCTGCAGGTCGGCGCCACCTGGACCTTCAGGTCCGACGACGTCAATAACACGGCAGGCGCTGCCGGCATCTGGAAACGGACCGGCTCGTCGAAGGTGGTTGGCCAGGAAAAACTCACAACCAAGGCGGGTTCGTTCGACGCGTTCAAGATCGAGACGACCTTTTCGACGCGACGGCCCAACGACCCCAATAACCTCAATGAGGTGATTGTGCAGACCTGGTACGCGCCTGCGATCGATCACATGGTCAAGCAGACGACCGTCTCCCGGACCAACAAGCTTTTGAGAGACAACAATAGCCTTGAACTCGTTGAATACGGCCGCAAGGGCCAGTCCTGAAAAGACCAGCGCCGCCGTCGATTCTCTGGGAGACGTCGCGGCCGGTTTGACGAGCCGGTCCGGACCCGCCATTGGGAAGGCGTGACCGCCAACCTGACGATATGGCACGCCACCGTGCTGACCCTGTTCCCCGACATGTTCCCGGGCCCGCTCGGCATGAGTCTCGCGGGCCGGGCGCTCGCATCCGGCCTCTGGACGCTGGAGGCGCGAGACATCCGCGCTTCGGCCACCGATCGCCATCGCAGCGTCGATGACACCCCGGCCGGCGGCGGACCTGGCATGGTGCTGCGCGCCGACGTGCTGGCCGGGGCGATCGACGCGGCCGAGATCGAGGCTGGCCGACCGCGTCTCTTGATGAGCCCGCGCGGTCGGCCACTGACCCAGGCCCGCATTCTGGAACTCGCCGATGGCCCGGGCCCGCTGATCGTCTGTGGCCGCTTCGAGGGGGTGGACCAGCGCGTCATCGACGCGCGCGCGCTGGAAGAGGTGTCGATCGGCGATTACGTGCTGTCGGGCGGCGAGATCGCGGCCATGGCGCTGATCGATGCCTGTGTCCGGCTGCTCCCGGGGGTAATGGGCAAGCAGGAATCTGGATCGGACGAGAGCTTTTCCGACGGATTACTGGAATACCCGCAATATACCCGCCCCCAGCTGTTCGAAGGGCGGGCAATCCCCGACGTTCTCATCTCGGGCGACCACGCAAGGGTCGCCGCCTGGCGCAGAGCCGAGGCCGAGGCGCTCACGAAGGCGCGGCGCCCGGACCTCTGGCAGAACAGGCAAAAGCCGCCAAAAAACACGACAGACCCGTGACAAGCGGCCAGCTTTGGCTTATAGGAGCGCCCAATCCACAACCGAGCCTTCTCCGGCAACGTGGCATCTGGTTTGCCGCACGGGACTGCTCGAATTGTTAACCTCGCGCATCCAAAAACCCCTGTCCATCTGTGCGGACGTGCGCGGCCCGCAGGACTGACGAGACTTTGCGCAAGCCCCCGCGACCGGCCGGGCGCGCCGCCGATGGAGATTGATCCGTGAACCTGATCCAGCAGCTCGAGAAAGAGCAGTACGACAAACTCGCCGCCAACAAGGAGATCCCGAACTTCGGGCCCGGCGACACTGTGATCGTCAACGTCAAGGTGGTCGAAGGCGACCGCACCCGCGTGCAAGCCTATGAGGGCGTCTGCATCGGCCGCTCCGGCAGCGGCATCAACGAGAATTTCACCGTGCGCAAGATCTCCTATGGCGAGGGCGTGGAGCGCGTGTTCCCCGTGCTGTCGCCGATGATCGACTCGATCAAGGTGGTGCGCCGCGGCAAGGTACGCCGCGCCAAGCTCTATTACCTGCGCAACCTGCGCGGCAAGTCGGCCCGCATCGTCGAGAAGCAGGACCGCGCCGCTGCCGTCGGCGAGTAATTTTCTCCGGGACCGTTGTGACGAAAAAGCGCGGGGCTTTGCTCCGCGCTTTTTTGTTTGGCTTCGTCATTGCGAGCGAAGCGAAGCAATCCAGAATCTCTCCGCGGTAAAGGTCTGGATTGCTTCGGCGCAAGGGCGCCTCGCAATGACGGCCAAACGCATATCGCGCTTCCAAAATCGCGTGCTATATAGGCGTCATGGTTCTGGACCAGACCCGCATGGCCTGCCGGCGCGTCGTGATCGACGATCGCTGCCGCCTGCCCGGCCGCTTCTTCGGGCGTTTTGCGACTTCGGCAACATCCGAGCTTAGCCGCGCGCGCTGATCCGCGCGCCTTTTGTCGCTTGCCCCCGCGCGCTGGCCGCGCTTGTTCGCTCACAAAATCCATCTGGAGCTCATGCTCATGTCCAAACCAACCACGCTGTACGACAAGATCTGGAACGACCACCTGGTTCACGAGGCCGAGGACGGCACCTGCCTGATCTATATCGACCGCCACCTCGTCCACGAGGTGACTTCGCCGCAGGCGTTCGAGGGCCTGCGCGCCACCGGCCGCAAGGTGCGCGCACCGGAAAAGACGCTCGCCGTCGTCGACCACAACATCCCGACAACAGACCGTTCAAAACCCAATCCGGATCCCGAAAGCATCGAGCAGATGCGGGTGATGGCGGAGAACGCAAGAGAGTTCGGTATCGAATATTACAACGAGTTCGACCGGCGCCAGGGCATCGTGCACGTCATCGGTCCCGAGCAGGGCTTTACGCTGCCCGGCACCACGATCGTCTGCGGCGACAGCCACACCTCGACCCATGGCGCGTTCGGCGCGCTGGCGCACGGCATCGGTACCTCGGAGGTCGAGCACGTGCTCGCCACGCAGACGCTGATTCAGAAAAAAGCCAAAAACATGCGCGCTGTTGTCGACGGCAAGCTGCCGGAAGGCGTGACCGGCAAGGACATCATCCTGGCGATCATCGGCGAGATCGGCACCGCCGGCGGCACAGGCTATGTGCTGGAATATGCCGGCGAGGCGATCCGCGCGCTGTCGATGGAAGGCCGCATGACGGTCTGCAACATGTCGATCGAAGGCGGCGCGCGCGCCGGGCTTGTTGCGCCCGATCAAAAGGCGTTCGACTTCCTGCGCGGCCGGCCGAAAGCGCCGCAGGGCGCGGCCTGGGACGCGGCGATGCGCTATTGGGAAACGCTGCGTTCGGATGACGGCGCGCATTTCGATCACGAGATCAGGCTCGATGCGGCAAAGCTGCCGCCGATCGTCACCTGGGGCACCTCGCCCGAGGACGTCATCTCGATCTCAGGGGCGGTCCCTGATCCCGACAAGATCGAGGATGAGGCCAAGCGGCTGTCAAAACACCGGGCGCTGAAGTACATGGGCCTCGTGCCGGGCACGAAGATCACCGACATCAAGCTCGACCGCGTCTTCATCGGCTCGTGTACCAACGGCCGCATCGAAGATTTGCGCGCGGCAGCGAAAATCGCTGAAGGCAAGACGGTCAACGCCAATGTCAACGCCATGATCGTGCCGGGCTCGGGCATCGTGAAGGCTCAGGCCGAAGCGGAAGGCCTCGATAAGATCTTCATCAAGGCGGGCTTTGAGTGGCGCGAGCCGGGCTGCTCGATGTGCCTCGCCATGAATCCGGACAAACTCAAGCCGGAGGAGCGCTGCGCCTCGACCTCCAACCGCAATTTCGAGGGCCGGCAGGGTTTCAAGGGCCGCACCCATCTGGTGTCGCCGGCGATGGCGGCGGCCGCGGCGATCGCCGGACATTTCGTCGACGTCCGGGACTGGCGATAAATCGATCCTTCAATTCGGTGCCGTTCGGGCAACGGCTCCTTAATGAAGGGGGAGCAGACTCCTCGGCGTAAATGGCGTTGCGCCGAGGAAGCGAGCCATGTCCGATAAGCCGGGACCCGACAAGCTGGAAAACAGGAAGCCGGAATATGTCGATCTGTTCGAGGAAACGCTGCTGCCGGATGACCGGCGCGCGGCGCAGCGGGTCGTCATCGAGCCCGAGATCAAGGACAAGCGCAGGCTGAGTCATTGGCCGCCCACCCATCTCGAGGAATGGCGGGCGAGCAATCTGGCGCCATGGCGAGCCCGGTCCCGGAAGCGGGATTGGGACTGAGCATCCGGCGCCGGAGGCGATCCCGACGACAGCTCCGAAACTGCTCAAGGCAAAGGGCGCCCGAGGCGCCCTTTCTCATGTCGCAGCTGCGCTCGCCCGTTCAGTAGTAGTGCCGCCGATGATGACGGTGGTGCCAGCGATGCCAGTAGTGATGGCGATGCCAGCAGACCCGGCGCAGGCCGTAATAGGTCCGGACCAGCCGGCAACGCGGATGGTAATAAGACGGGTAATAGTAGTCCGAATAATACGGGTAATAGCCGCCGCCGACAAAGAAGTGGCGATGATGATGGTGGACGAAGCCGCCGTGATGAAACCCGCCGCCGTGGAATGCGGGCCCGCCGTGAAAGGCGTGGAAGCCGCCGCCGTGAAAGCCTCCGCCATGGAAGCCGCCACCACCGGCATGAAAGCCGCCTCCATGAAAGCCGCCGCCACCACGGAAACCGCCACCACCGTGGAAGCCACCACCGCCGCCATGAAAGCCGCCGCCACCGCGAACCTCGGTCACGAGACCGTCGGATGAGTGCTCAGCCAACGGCGTGGCGTGCGGTGTCACGAGCGACATCGCAGCCGCAGGCGTGTTCGGCACCGCGATCAGGGCGAGCAGCGTCGCCGC
>Ga0213876_10002331_pt1 | contig 11200 bp, 5 predicted proteins | sample BarmaccomBMRX_R9_FD_160113 | JGI IMG/M metagenome (GOLD analysis project Ga0213876, IMG submission 160113) | Root-associated microbial communities from Barbacenia macrantha in rupestrian grasslands, the National Park of Serra do Cipo, Brazil - RX_R9 | ecosystem: Host-associated > Plants > Roots...
CCGGTCATGCAGGTTGCGAGGCTGCCGCTGCGGCCGCAAACTTAGGAAGCAGAGTATTGCTAATTACTATGAACATGCAAACTATTGCCCAAATGAGTTGCAATCCTGCAATGGGAGGTATAGCAAAAGGTCAAATAGTAAGAGAAATTGATGCATTGGGAGGGTACAGTGGGATTGTCACAGATAAAAGCATGCTCCAATTTCGGATGTTAAATAAAAGTAAGGGCCCTGCGATGTGGAGCCCACGGGCTCAAAGTGATAGAATGTTGTTTGCCTCCACCTGGCGATCCATGCTGGAACGAACAAAAAACCTCGATTTTTATCAGGATACTGTAAAAGGGTTGATTATCGATAAAGAAATTGTAAAAGGGGTTATTACAGGGCTGGGGCATAAGATATATGCCAAAGCGGTTGTAATTACCAGTGGTACCTTTTTAAACGGTGTGATTCATATTGGTGAAAAAAATTTTGTCGGAGGCAGAATTGGTGAAAAAAATTCTATTGGTATAACCGAACAATTAATTGACTTAGGATTTGAAAGTGATCGGTTGAAAACGGGGACGCCTCCAAGGATAGACGGCAGAAGTTTAAATTATAATGCAATGGAGATTCAATATGGGGATGCAGAAATTACCGGCTTTTCCTATTTGGATATTGATAAAATTTCAGCCGGAAAACAGTTGCCATGTTATATAACCTATACCAACATATTTGTGCATGACACATTAAAAACAGGATTTGATAAAAGCCCGATGTTCACCGGGCGAATTGGTGGAAGAGGGCCGCGATATTGCCCAAGTATTGAAGATAAAATCAACAGATTCGCAGAACGTGACAGGCATCAAATATTTGTGGAACCTGAAGGTTTTGATACTGTCGAGGTTTATGTAAATGGATTTTCAACTTCTTTACCAGAGGAAATTCAATACGAAGCAATTCGTAAAATGGACGGATTTGAAAATGCAAAAATGTTTCGGCCTGGCTATGCTATTGAATATGATTACTTCCCTCCCACTCAATTAAAACATTCACTTGAAACTAAATTAATTAATAATTTGTTTTTTGCCGGCCAAATAAATGGCACAACAGGTTATGAAGAAGCCGCATGCCAGGGATTGATTGCAGGTATTAACGCTCATCAAAAAGTAATTGATAGCGAACCACTTATTTTAAACCGCGACGAAGCATATATCGGGGTTTTGATTGATGATTTAATAAGTAAAGGCACAGATGAACCTTATAGGATGTTTACCAGCAGAGCGGAATTCAGAACTTTATTAAGACAGGATAATGCAGACCTCAGACTTACAGAAAAAAGTTTTCGGTTAGGTCTTGCGGACCAGGAAAGAACAGAAAGGGTGAAATTAAAAAAGGAAAGTGTGCGAAAAATCAAAACAGTTTTACAGGATATACCGCTTCAGCCTGATGAGGTAAACGAATATTTGAAAAAAATAAACTCTTCACCCATAACTGAAAAACAAAAAGCTGTAAAAGTTTTGCTCAGACCAGATGTGAACTTAAGTGATATGATTAATGAAATACCTGTGTTAGAAAGCGAACTTCAATCCTATTCCAAAGATATTCTGCAGCAAGCTGAAATACAGATCAAATATGAACGCTACATTGAAAAAGAGCAGGAATTAGCTGTGCGAATGTCATCTATGGAAAATGCATTGATACCTGAAACGTTTAATTATGATCGTATCTCTGCATTAAGCGCTGAAGCATTGCAAAAGTTCAAGAAGATAAAACCCAGAACATTGGGCCAGGCGAGCCGTATTTCAGGTGTAAATCCAAGCGATGTGCAGATCTTAATGGTTTATATGGGAAGGTAATCAGCCATCTTTAACGTTTGATTTCGCTATAATTTTTTTTCAAATTGTAATATTACATTTCAATGTGATTATTTGAAACCACTGATTTTTTTTTTATTAATTTTCTCTTTAACGCGTACTGCGCAAAGTCAGTCGGTTAGTGGTACCGTTTCTGATTATTTTAGTAAAGGTCCTTTAAACGCAGTTACAATTCAAACAACTTCAGGGCAACATACAATAAGCGACTCTCTGGGCAGGTATAGCATTGAAGTAAAAAGAAATGATTCTATCTGGTTTAGTTATCTCAACAAACAAACCGTGAAGTATCCGGTGGATACGATTACTCATCCGCAAAGTTTTGATATTGCTTTGTATGTTGATGCACGTTGGTTACCGGAGGTTCGTGTTAAAACGAAAGATTACAAATTAGATTCAATAGAAAACCGTCAAACTTATGCAAAGGCATTTAATTACAGGAAACCTGGTTTACGTTTCTCTCCTTCTCAAAATGCGTCGAATTATGTACCCGGCAGCGTAACCGCAGGGTTAGATTTAGATGAAATAGTAAACACTTTTAGATTTAGAAGGAACCGGGAACTATATGCTCTTCAGCAAAGGCTTATACAAGATGAACAGGATAAATATATCGATCACCGTTACACAAAGCTCCTCGTAAAAAAGCTTACAAATCTCGATGGTCAGGAGTTGATCACATTTATGAATTTTTACCGGCCAACGTATGATGAACTGCAGTTAATGAATGATATTGAATTGGGATACTATATAGAGCAATGCTATAAGAATTACGTGTTTTTGAAAGCACATAAAACAACCAATACAAGTAAAAATTAAGTGTTTAAATGTTCTCTACTCACTATCGGGAATCTCGGGATTATTGCGTTTATCGGCCTCTGCTTTTAATTCTGCTAATTTAGTTTTACCATAAGAAACTTTTGTTATCACAACAAACAGAACCGGAACAATAAAAATTGCGAGTGATGTTGCTGCAAGCATTCCTCCAAAAACTGTCCATCCAATAGTGTTTCTTGCAATCTTAGCCGCACCCGAAGCAAGTGCCAATGGTAAAACTCCTAACAAAAACGCAATTGATGTCATTAAAATAGGACGAAGGCGAAGGCTTACTGCCTGTAATGTTGATTCAATTATTGGAATGCCACGGTCAACTCTGTCTTTTGCATATTCAACAATGAGAATTGCATTTTTCGCTGATAAGCCAATTAAGGTTATCAATCCGATTTGTGCATATACATTATTTGTAAGTGCTGAACTAAATGAAAGAGCAAGAATAGCTCCCAATACACCGATTGGTACAGCTAATAAAACTGAAAAAGGAACAGCCCAGCTTTCATACAATGCTGCTAAAAAAAGAAATACAAACACGATGGATAATGCAAATATGTAAACAGCACTTGAACCGGATTTAATCTCTTGTAAACTCAGGCCTGAAAATTCATATCCATATCCTTCAGGTAATTTGTCTGCCACACGTTTTAATGCCTCTAATGCCTGGCCGCTGCTGTAACCTTGTTTAGCACTTCCATCAACCTCAGCACTTCGATAAATATTAAAATGCGGTATTAAAGGTGCTGTTTCTGTTATCTTATAACTTACAACCGAGCTCAGAGGCACCATGTTGCCTGAAGCGTTTTTTACATAATAATTTCCGATCTGCGAAATATCATTTCTAAAATTAGTATCTGCCTGTGCTACCACGTAAAAATTTCGTCCGTAAATGGTTAACTGGTTAATGTATGTACTGCCCATGTACATTTGCATGGTGTTATAAACGTCCAACAAACTAAGTCCAAGCTTTTTCGCTTTATCACGATCAACATTAACTACATAACCGGGTGTATTTGCATTGAAGAAGGTAAATGCACCTTGTGGGCTATTATCAATTTCGGGCTGTTTTTTTAATTCTGCAACAAAGTTGTTTACAACCTTAGAAAAATCTTTAATGCTGTCGTTCGATTGCCTTTGTTCAATTTGAATACTAAATCCGCCGGCATTACCTAAACCGGGAATTGCAGGTGGTTTTACCACGATGATTCTTGCCTGTTTTATAGATGCAAACCTTTTATTTAACTCGGCAACTATGCCATCAATTCTTTCAGAAGGTTTTGTACGCTGGTCCCATGGTTTTAATTGCATAAACATGCTACCGCTGCTTGATTTAATACCACCACTTAAAAAATTTAAACCGCCCAAGGCTGCAACATGTAACACACCGGGTACGGTCATTGCTTCGTGCATCATGCTGTCAATAACAGTTAAGCTTCTTGTTGTAGAGCCAGATTCAGGAATCTCAAAAGTCATTATCAGGCGGCCTTCATCTTCTATGGGAATAAAACCAGTTGGCTTATTTGAAAACAATAATCCATCTGCCACAAAAATGCATATTAATAATACTATTACTAATGGTGCTTTTCTGATCCAGTATTTAACACTGTAAGTATAACCTTTTGTCAATCTTTCAAAACCTGTATTGAACTTGAAGAAGAACTTATTTAAACCTGTAGATTTTTTGCCAAGATGTTGTGGCTTTAGTAATAAAGAACACAATGCCGGCGTAAGGGATAATGCAATGAAGGCTGACAACAAAACTGAAATAGCAATTGTAATGGCAAACTGTTGGTATAATCTTCCTACAATTCCGGGAATAAAGCCAACAGGTACAAATACAGCTGCTAATATTAATGCTATCGCAATTACAGGTCCGGTAATATCTTTTAAAGCTTTTGCAGTTGCTTCTTTTGCAGATAAACCTTCGGTATCAATATAATGCTGAACTGCTTCCACCACAACAATCGCATCATCCACCACAATGCCAATTGCCAGTACAAAACCAAACATGGTAAGTGTATTAACAGTAAATCCAAGCGGTATAAAAAATATGAATGTGCCAATAATAGAAACAGGAATTGCAAGCACCGGAATTAAAGTAGAGCGCCAGTTCTGCAGAAAAAGATATACAACAATTGTTACAAGCAATAATGCGATCAATAAAGTATGCACAACATCACTGATAGAAACTTTTACAACAGTTACAGACTCGAAAGGAACAACATATTCAACATCAGCAGGAAAATATTTTTTCATATTTTCCATAGCTTTGTAAACACCATCTGCAGTTTGTAAGGCATTGCTGTTTGGTGCCTGGTAAATCAATAAATAAGACGATCTTTTCCCATCAACAAAAGAATTAGCAGTATAACTTACTTTACCCAATTGTACACGTGCTACATCCTTCAAATAAACAATAGAATTTTCTTGCGGGTTTGAACGAACAACAATGTTTTCAAAATCTTTTTGTGTTGAAAGGCGGCTATTGGTGAAAACAGTAAACTCAAATGGGGTAGAAGAATTTTGCGGAGGCGCTCCAACAGAACCAGCAGCTATCTGTAAGTTTTGCTCGTTGATAGCACTTTGAACATCGGCATACGTTAAACCTAACTGTGCAAGCTTATCAGGCTGAAGCCAGATACGCATACTAAAATTATCAGCACGGCTTATTACATCACCAACACCCGGAACACGCAACAATTGATCGCGAACATAAATGCTTGCATAATTATCCATGAACGGAATACTATGCGAGCCTTTTGGAGAATAAAGAGCAACCAACATTAAAATGCTTGGATTACGTTTTAATGTTGTTACACCTAATCTTTGAACCTGGCTTGGTAATGTTGGCAAGGCAATGCCAACACGATTTTGAATATCCAGCGCTACAATGTTGGGGTCTGCATCGATATTAAGTGTGGCGGTGATACTTGATTGTCCATTATTAGCGCTATTACTTTGAATATATTGAATGCCCGGCACACCATTCACCTGGGTTTCAATCGGTGTTGTAGTTGTCTGCTCAACTGTTTGCGCGTCTGCACCGGTAAAATTACTGGTGATCTGCACTGTTGGCGGCGTGATATTCGGATACTGGCTTATCGGCATATTTACAATAGCCAGCGTTCCAACCATTACAATTACTATTGAAATCACAATAGCGGTTACAGGTCTTCTGAGAAATATATTCGATGAGGTTTTGCTCATAATTTTTGTTTTAGCTTAATGCAATCATCATTAAGCCTTTCATCATCTTTGCAATTATAAACAAATGCTATAATTGTTATTTTGATGTGGAAGAAGATTGCGGCAGCGCCTTTGGTTTTCCGGTATTAATAGCACTGCTGTCTCTTAATTTTTGAACACCGTCTGAAACAATTATATCTCCTGCTTTTAATCCATCTTTTACTATCACCATTCCATTTATTTTATTGCCCAATGCAACTCTTGTTTGCAATGCAATTGTATCCTGCACTTTGTACACAAAGAATTCTCCCAATTGCTCAATCACACATTTATAAGGAATGACAATAGTATTTGGCGCACTTTGATTTTTTACACGCACACTCGCGGTTATACCCGCCTTGAGCATTTTTTCAGGATTAGGAAAAACTATTCTTGCGCGTATTGTACCAGTTGTTGGATCAACTGCACGATCAAGAAAACTTATATGACCTGAATATTGATAAACGCTTCCATCAGGTAACGTGATTGTAAAAGTAGAATCCGTTGCTGATGCTTTATTGTTTAATAACTCTGTAAACTTTGGAATCAATGCCTGGTCAACAGCAATGTCTGCAGCAATTGGATCATCTGTTGAAACCGTATTTAATAATGTTTGCGGATAAACAGATGTTCCAACCTTAACATCAGAAATACCAATCGTTCCATCAATAGGTGAATAAATGGTTGTGTATTTTAAATTGGTAGCAACCGACTGAACGTTTGCCTGCGCGGCAATCACTTGCTGTTTCGCAGCGTCAAGATCCGCTAATGCATTGTCAACTGTTTGCGTGGCAATGGCATCATTCTTTTGAAGTTCAAGATAACGGTCAGCGTTCTTTTGTGCCTTTACAAGATTTGCTTTTGCCACATCAACATTTGCTATTGATTGCTGGTAAGCACCCGAATATTGCTGCGGATCTATCGAATATAATTTTTCGCCTTTGCGCACATGATCTCCATCATGAAAATAAACTCCTGTAATATTTCCTGAAACCTGTGGTTTTATATCAACCTGTATTAAAGCAGTTACTGTTGCAGGATAATTATCATAATAAACCGTACTTGCTTCCTCAACAGTATCAGTATTTACGCTAACGGCTGGCGGCGGCCCTTGTTGCATATTGGTCTTGCTGCCACAAGAAGTTGCTATTAATAAAACAAAAAGTAAAGCTGTTTGTAATAAACCTTTCATACGTTAATAAGTTAATGTTCCTAATGCTTTTTCCACGTCGAGCTTGCTGCTTAAAACTTCATACAAAGCATTTAAATAATTCACCTGCGTTGTACGCAAATCACTTTCCGCAACTATTACATCCAAATAAGTTTTTACACCAGCTTTGTATTGAAGATAAATTGTGTTGTATACATCAGTTGCCAAATCAAGATTATCATGCTGTATATAATAATCATTCAGGTAAGATTTATAATTGGCTAAAGCATTAGTATATTCTGATTGAATAGAATCCCGTAACGAAACAAAATTATACTGAAGCCTGTCGAGTTCAAGGTTAGCCGTTCTTATTTGCCAGTTGCGTTTTCCACCCTGAAAAATCGGAAAGCCAAGCGTTAATCCAACACCGGATGATGGAAAGTTATTGCTGTATAATTTCGAAAATTTATTGTTGCCATAGGTAAGATTATAATCGCCATAAGCAGATATGTTTGGAATAAAACTCCATTTATAATATTTCAAATTTGCTTCATAAAGGCTTTGCTGCGTTTGAAGAATTTTAAATTCAATCCGGTTATTATAATTTACCTGTTGCAAGGTATCAATATAAATTTCGCTTTGCAACTGCAAACTATCGTAAACTAAATCAAAAGAAGAATCCTGCGGATAGCCCATCAATAATTTCAGTACTGAGAATTTTGCAATTACTGCTTCTGTGTATTGTTTTTTTTCTGCAACCGCATTGTTTAAAGAAATTTGTGCCCGTTTATAATCCGTTTTATCTACAACGCCTGCTTTATATTGATTATAAGAATCTTTAATCGTGCGGTCTAATCTTGATATGTCCTGGTCAACCAAATTTATTTGTTGCTGAGAAAGCAATACATTATAAAATGCTTTGCTCACATCAAGAATTGTATAAATCTTACTATTTGCCGTGAATTGACTTGCCTGTGTGCGCACTTCACTTGCGGTTTTGCTGGCAAGCAAAACATCAGGATTAAAAATATTTTGATTTAAAGTAAAGTATGCCGTTGAGAAATTTTTCGGAGTGGTTGAGAAGGTTGTTCCGTTTGAAACAGATACCGGGGTTTTAAAATAATGCTCAATGGTATAATTCAAACTCAACTGCGGATACCAGTCTGCAAGCCTTGTCTTAACTTCTGCATTTACTATTTTTTCATCAAGTAACGATTGATTTATTTCAGGGCGATGCGCCAATGCATATTGTACACATTGTTGCAGCGTGGCATTTTCAAAAACAGAGTCCTGCTTTTGCTGCGCTTTAGAAGTGGTTATAAAACAAATAAAAACTAAAAAATAAACTATCGGGTGTTTGCTCATAAAACCTCAGGCTCTTAAGCTTTCACTTAAACCATTGAAAATGCGTTATGGAAAGCGAAGTGAAGCCGCAAAAGTAATAAATGAAATTAAACAACTGTTTAAATTATTTTCCAAAAAACTATTTTAAGAAATGATTTCAAATTATCAAGTCTGATCATATCATAAAAGAAAACGGATATTTGAAAGTCGTATTTTTATTTTTTAACGATTGAAATTACATGGAAGTAAAACGTTTATTCGATTGCATAGATCATCAGTTGCAGCATTTTCCTAAACCTGATATGCTTAATGCAAAAGTAAATGGTGAATGGATAAGTTACAGCACGCAACAGGTAAAACAAATTGTTGATGAGTTTAGCGCAGGTTTAATTGAGCTTGGATTAAGCGCAAATGATTTCAGTGATGAAGGAACAGATAAGATTGGTATCATCAGCAATAACAGGCCAGAGTGGATTTTTACTGATTTGGCTGTGCAGCAAACTGGTGCTGTATTAGTTCCTGTTTATCCAACAACAGGTGCAAACGAACTGCAATTTATATTAAACGATGCTTTGGTTAAATACATGTTTGTAAGCAACAAAGAAATGTTTGATAAAGTCAATAGTATTAAAGCTGCAGTTCCGTCTTTAAAAAAGATTTTTTGTTTTGATGGAATAGAAGATGTTGATCACTGGAGTGTTATTCCTGCGCTTGCCACAACTTCATCAAGAGAAAAATTAAACGAAATAAAAAATTCCATTTCGCCTGAAAACCTTGCAACAATAATTTATACATCAGGAACTACAGGTACGCCGAAAGGTGTAATGCTTACGCATAAAAATATTTATACCAATGTAGCATTTAGCAAAAAAAGTTTTCCGTTTCTCGATGCGCCCTTTAAAGTATTAAGCTTTCTTCCGCTTAATCACATATTTGAAAAATGCGTGAGCTATATTTATTTGTTCAGCGGCAACGGAATTTATTATGCTGAAAGTTTGGAAACAATTGGTGCTAATATGAAGGAAGTTAAACCTGATGGGTTTACAACTGTTCCGCGATTGCATGAAAAAGTTTTTGAACGCATCATGACCACCGGAAGCCAGCTTACCGGCATTAAAAAACAATTATTTTTTTGGAGTGTTACATTGGCTGAAAAATATAAAACACCTGGAGCAAATTCACCTTTATATAAAATGAAGTTGTCAATTGCCAATAAACTTGTTTTTAGCAAATGGAGGGAAGCGCTTGGCGGAAATATTAAATTCATAATTACTGGTGGCGCGGCATGCCAGGTAAAATTGTTACGCATTTTTAACGCCGCTAAAATTCCGGTGTATGAAGGTTATGGACCAACTGAAAACAGCCCGGTTATTTCTGTGAACCGCTGGAGTTCTCCAAATGATAATATGATTGGAACTGTAGGACCTGTGATTGAAGGCATTGAAGTGAAGTTAGAAAATGATGGAGAAATCTGCGTAAAAGGCCCGACGGTAATGAAAGGTTATTATAAACGCCCCGACCTAACTGCCGAAACTATTATTGACGGATGGTTGCATACCGGCGATATCGGCGAATTCATCAATAATAAATTTTTGAAGATCACCGACAGGAAAAAAGAAATTTTCAAAACCAGTGGTGGAAAATATGTTGCGCCCCAGGCGTTGGAAAATATTTTTAAGGGCAGCCCTTTTATTGAACAAATAATGGTTGTTGGCGAAGGCAAAAAATTTGTCAGCGCTTTAATTGTTCCTTCATTCAGTTATTTAAAAACATGGATGCAGTTGCATAATCTTTCTTTTACAACAAATGAAGAAGCAATAAAAAATACTGAAGTATTAAAAAAATATACTGTTGTTGTTGATGAGATCAATCAGCAATTCAATCATGTTGAACAAATTAAAAAGTTCGAATTATTGCCTGAAGAATGGAGTTTGAACACAGGCGAAATGACGCCTAAGATGAGTTTAAAAAGAAAAGTGGTATTGGAAAAATTTAGAGGTGTAATTGAAAAAATTTATGCTTGATAGTAAATTAAAAAGCCTTCTAAATGGAAGGCTTTTTAATTATTGTTGCTGTTGGTTTTGCTCAAGTAATTTATACAATTCATCAAGCTTTGGTGATAAGATAATTTCTGTTCTGCGATTTCGTGCCCTGCCCTCAGGTGTGCTGTTTGTATCAACAGGATCGTACCATGCATGCCCGGAAGCGATCACACGTGTAGGATCAACCTTATAATCATTTACCAAAATTCTTACTACGCTTGATGCGCGTGCTGTACTTAATGCCCAATTATCTTCGAACTTGCCACGGATCGGAATTGAATCGGTGTGGCCTTCTATATCAACTGAAATATCAGGATTAGAAATTAAAACGGTGGCCAGTTTACTTAATGCAATTTTGCCCGAGTCATTTACAACCGCACTGCCTGATGGAAATAAAAATTTCTCGCTAAGGCTAACGTAAACCTTCCCGTTTTTTTGAGTAATTGTAAGATCATTGCTATTAAAACCGGTTAATGCCGTCATCATTTTATCCCTTAAATCATTTGTTGCTTTACGCTGTTGATCGAGCAGGTTTTGCAAATCCTGCAAACGTTTTTGTTGCGCCTGTAAATTTTGTTGTAAAGAATTTACTTTATTGGAAGCGTCAGTGCTTAATTGTGTGTTTTGCTGGTTAAGCGCATTAATGTCAGATTGTAATTTATTAATCGAGGATTGCTGATCAGCAATCCTGGAAGCCATAAGTGCACTGTCATTTTGTAAAGTGCGGTATTGCATTTGTGCATCAAGCAGTTTTTGTTTAG
>Ga0213876_10002332_pt1 | contig 11199 bp, 6 predicted proteins | sample BarmaccomBMRX_R9_FD_160113 | JGI IMG/M metagenome (GOLD analysis project Ga0213876, IMG submission 160113) | Root-associated microbial communities from Barbacenia macrantha in rupestrian grasslands, the National Park of Serra do Cipo, Brazil - RX_R9 | ecosystem: Host-associated > Plants > Roots...
CGTCCCGGCCGACGGATGCGCCGACAGCACCTGCAGACTGCTCGTGCCGTCTTCGTTGGTCGTCGCGGCGGCGACGAGCTTCATGTAGTCGTCGAACGACGCCTGCACGACGTAGGTCTGCTCGCCGGCTTGCGCGTTCCATTGCGCGAAAAGCTCCGGGCCGTTGCCGTAGGGCGCCGTGAAGTCGCAGTCGATGGGTGTGAACATGTACGGCGTCGGCATCACCGTCGTGGTGTTCTGGTTGATGTAGCTCTGGATCTCCGCCTGCCAATTGCCAGTGATCCAGAGCTCGTTGTCGATCTCCTCGGACGAGGTGCTCGTGAACCCATTTCCCTGGCAGTAACTCTCCGAAAGCCAGTGCGCCTGCACCGTCGAGCCGTCTTCCGCTCGCCACAGAAAATCGAGACCGACGTCTTCTGGCAGATAAGTCGCCGGCGCGATGCCCGCGCCGACCGCGTTGCTGCATGTGTTGTTGTACACGCCGGTCTGCGCCGGGATGCGCCAGAAGCCGGCCCCGGTGAATCCCATCGCAGTGAGTAACGCGGGCAATTGCGAGTCGTGCCCGAAATCGTCCGGGATCCACATCTGATTGCTCACCGCGCCATTGCGAGGGGAGGCGCCGAGTGTGCTCTCCAGCCATTGCCGGCCGAGCAGATAGTTGCGGATGAACGCCTCCGGATGCGAGAGCAGGTTATCCGCGGACGTAAGGCCGCCGGATGCGAAGAAGAAAGACTTGCCGGCGAACGCGCGGAGCTGGTCCTTCAGATCCTGGGAGACGCTCGCGTCGTTCCAATACTTCTGCAGATAGGCGACTTCACAGAACACGTAGATGTACGGTTGATCCGCGGTGCTCACGGCAATCGACTGGATCGCCGCCGTCAGCGTGTCCCGCACGGCCTGTTCGCCGTGGTCGCCGCTGTAATACCCGTCGAACGTGGTCAGCCAATCCCAATCGCAGTGCGCGGACTGCTCGAGGATCAGCGCGGAGGTGTAGTCGTCGGTGATGCCGAGGGCGAGGCGTAGAGCGCGTTCCGCGTCATTCATGATGAGGTTCCTCCTTCAAGGAAAATTCGCGTTCGAACATCCCGGCCCGAGGCCGATGGAGGGCAGGATGTAGCTCTTGGGAAGCGAGCCGCAGCACGGTGCCGGGCCCGACGGGATGTTGGCGTCCTGGGGGATGTTCTCCACGACCTTGTAGTGGAGCAGGAAGTCGTTGGGATCGTCGCCGAGCGCGTCGGCGTCGCCGGTGTTCATGATCGCGATCTGCGCGCCGGCGCGGAGGCGAAACTCCTGCGCGTCGTCGGTGCGGAACGGCTTCACGCGCAGCACGGGCGAGTCGTTTTGCGTCTGCACCTTCAGCACGGCGACGGCCGCACCGTTGGCGTAAATGCCTGCGCTCAGCTCTCCCGCCGTCAAATCGAAGTAGCACGAAGCCTCGGCCGACTCGGCGCCGAGGACGACCGACTTTGCGATGCCTTCGGCGTTCGGCGTCAGCACCTTGAGATGCGGGATGCAGCACTCGAACGACTTGTCGTGCTGCAGCTCGCCCACGGCATCCGCGATCTCGATCTTGCAGCCGTGCAGCTCCCACTGCAGCACGCAGCCGTTGCTGCTCGTCGCGGGCACGCCGTTCACTTCGAGATCGCTCGCCGCGATGCGCAGCGTGGGGATGTGCGGCGGGATCATCGTCTTGTTGATGACCTGCGGCCGGCGCGCGTTGACCAGCACCACGCGCCGCCGAACGCCGGGAACGTGATCCTCGAAGTCCTGCATGAACGTGCAGATGCCCACGAAATAGATGCTGATCTCTCCCATGAATCCTCCTTCGGATGGCTAGCGTGGAATGCGATTCGTCAGCAGCGCGAGCGCTTGCCAGGGCAATCGGCGGCCGCTTCGGTCCGCGAGCGCGCGCATCTGCGTCCGCCGCAGCGCCTCGGCCGGCGGGAAGCCGGAGCGCAGCTGGCGATGCACGTCTTCGAAGAGCTCCTGCGCGTCTCTGTCGGCGAGCGGGACGAGCGTACCGATGACTTCCGGCGCGCCGGCGGCGAGGAAGCCGCCGCCGAGGCTGAGGGCGAAGGTTTGCGGGGAACGGGGGCGGTGGAGCGTCTCGCACGCGGCGAGCAGAACGACCGGTCGGGAACGCAACGACATGGCGGCGAGATTGCGCCACGAAACGTAGTCGAGGCCTTTGCCCTGCGGGTCGAGAAACGCGAGCGTCGAGTCGCCGGCGGGGCCGCGACGCTCGGTGTGGCCGGCGATGTGGATGACGCCCGCCTCGCGCGCTTCCTGCTGCAGTGCGGCGAACGTCGCGGCGTGGCCGTCGAGCGAGACGGCATGGCGATAAAGGCCGGCGATCTCCTTCAACTCCGCGGACGCTCGCGGCAGCGCGACGCTCTCGCCTTGTTCGCCGGTTGGCAGTGCGACCAGCGCGATCGATTGCGGATCGCGCGCATCGGCCTCGGCGCGCAACGAGCTCGCGTTCGGCGCGACGGCGACCGCCATCCGTTCGATCAGGTGACGCTTCCCGCGCTCGTCCCACAGCCCCGCAAACGAAACGTTTTCGAGCAAAGGGTCGGGCACGACGATCAACTGCCGCGCGGCAGCGATGCTCGCCTCGCTCGGACGGATCAGCCATTCGTACAAACGGCCGGCGTCCTCCTCGGATGCGAGTTGCGAAGACGTCACGGCGCTGCGCGCGACGCGCACCGAGCTTTCCGTCACGGCAAACGCGAGCAGTTCCTCCGGCAGGGCGACGAGCTCCAGGACAGCCGCGTGGCTGCCGGCGAGGCGTGTTTGCAATGTCATCGCGGTGATCGCCGACGGCGCTTCGTCGCGCGTCGCGACGTAAGCGCGCGATTGCTCCGCGTAGCGAAACGCGCCGGCGACGTCGCCGCGATCGAGGGCGAGGCGCATCGCGAGGCGGAAGATCTCCGTGCCGGCGTCGAACACACCGCGGCCGGAGACGTTGCCGGCGAAGTGCACGCGATGGCGCTCCATCTCCGCGATGCCGGCGTCGAGGTCCTGCATCGCCGCATCGACGTTGCCGCCGCGCATCTCCACCCGCGCGCGGAACAGGCGAGCCTCGGGCAGAAACCACGGACGCTCGATCGCCTGATAGCCGTCGATGGCGCGCGTCAACGCGGCGCGATCGGAGGTTGCGGCGCCGATGGCGAGATCGGCGTCGGCGAGCGCGCGTGTGCGCAACGCCGGATCGGCGATGCCGCGCGCGGTTTGCTCCGCGTCTTTCGCTTTCTGCACCGCCGTCATCGGATCGTCGAGATAGAGATTGAGCACCGTGGCGCGGACGAGGCTGTAGGCGAGGAGGACGTCGTAGCCCGCCGCGCGGTTCATCGACTCCTCGATCTCCAGGATCGAACGCGCGACCTCCGGCCGCCCCGCGCGGATCTCCATCGTCGCGGCCTCGGAAAGGCTCGCCGGCATGCGGTCGCTCTTGCCTTCCGCGCTCAGCGCCTCGAACGAACGGATGCGCGCCGCCCAACCGTCGTCGGAGCGACCCGCCGCGCCGAGCGCGTTTGCGAGCAACGCGTCGAGGAAGCCGCCGTTGCTTCGCTCGCCGAGCCGCGCGAAGCCGTCGCGGCTCGCTTGCAGGAGCGGCGTTGCCGTTTGCCAGTCGTCGTCGACCATGGCGCAGAGCGCGAGCTGCCATCGGACTTGAGCAGCGAGCGCGATGTATTGCGGCCTCTTCTCGAGCTCCTTCAGCAACGCGGTCAACTCGGCGCTGGCGCCGGCGACATCGTTCCGGTCGTAGCGGATGCAGGCGGCGTAATATCGCGCGACGAGCGTCATCGGATCCGCGCCGAAGAGCGACGCCGCACGCCGCAGGTCGGGCTCCGCCGCGGCTGGTTGACGTTTGCTGTACGCAACGCGTCCGCGCAAGTAGCTCGCATGTGCCTCGGCGAGACGCGATGTATCCGCACTCTGCTCGATGGACGCAACCGCATCGTGCAGCAACGACTCGCCGGATGCGCTCTGCAACGCGTCTCCGATCGAGCGCGCCACGGCGAGCAACCGCGCGCTTTCCGGCGCATCGCCTTGCTGATACGCCGCCGCCCACTTGCCGAGCGTCACCACCTCGGCCGTCGTGCGCGTTTGTTGGCGATACTCATGGACGATTGCGCGCACATCACCGTGCTCCAAACTCTCTTTCTGGAAACGCTCCTCGCTCGTCGACATAGGCAACTTCGCGAGATGCTCGCGCGCTTCGACGGCCCATGGCGAGGTGCCATCGACCGCGAGATAGCGCGTCCACGCTTCACGCGCCTGCACGGGCAATCCGAGGCGCTCCAACGTCAACGCGCGATTGAAGAGCGCCTCGGGCAAACGAGGATCTACGCGCAGCGCGTGATCGGCCGACGCGAGCGCCTCGGGGTAGAGCGACGGCCGGTCGAGACGCAACGCCGCCGCATATTGCGCCGCGGCGAGATCGCTCCAGACGCGTGCATTCTTCGGCTCGAGCTCCGCGGCCGTGCGCAACCGCGCAACCGCATCCGCCGGCTCTTCGATCAGCACCAGCCCGATGCCGGCCGCGTGTTGCCACGACGCCGTCCGTTCGCGATTCGCGCGATCGACGATCTCGCCGACTTCGCCGCCGAGCTTGAGCCGATCGGGATCGGTCGCCGCGCCGTTTGACGAACGCATCGGGCCGCGATACGCCGCCCACGGCATGTCGCCGGAGAGGCGCGTTTCCACGACGCGCGCCGATCGCGGGGCGAGCTTGTTCAGGCGATCGAGTGGCGAACGCTTCGCCAGCAGCCAGGGCACGAGGCCGATGGCGATCACGATCACCGCCGCGATCGACAGCGGGAACACGATGCGAAACGAGGATGAGCGTGCAGGCGCGACGGAGCTGCTCGCCGCGGCCACGCCGCTCCGGCAGGCGGCGCACGTTTCGAGATGCGCGAAGATCCGCGGCAGTTCCTTCCGTTCGAGCTTTCCTTCGGCGAAGGCGGCGAGCACTTCCGGATCCGGACAGGGCGTCATCTGGCTCATCGTGCCTCGCTCCTTTCCGCGTTGTCGCGCAATCCGAGATCGAAGTCTTCGCCGAGGGCGCCGGAGAGCAGGTCGGGAATCGAACGGTTGTCGATACCCGCAGTTTGCAGCGCCTCGCGCAATTTCGTGAGCGCGCGTTCCAGGCGTCGATACAACGGGCGCTGCGGCAGACGCATCATGCGGGATACGTCCGCGATGCTCTGTGCCATCCCGTAGTGCAGGCGAAGGATCGTGCGATCTTCGAGGGAGAACGTCGCCAGCGTCTCGCGCAGGATCTGCGCGGTGCGACGCGAGAGCCGCTGTTGCTCGAGCTCCATCGTGCGTTGGTCCGCACCCGCGGGCTCCGCGAGCGACGAGTCGACGTCTTGAATGTCGACGAATTGCGGTCGCGGATTCCGTTCCGGCAATCGCTGCAGCATGCGCTCCGCTTCCGCCCGCGTCACCTCCGGGAAAGAGGCGCGCAGGATCGGAAGCGCTTCTTCGAACGGACGTTGATCGCGGCGCACGAGCAGCTCGAGCATCACCGCGGCAGGGCCGAGGCGCGTTGCTTCCGTGGATGCGTAGAAGCGGCCGAGCGTGCGCGCGCGACCGTCGTGCAGCATGCGGTCGATCACGACCGCGAGGTAGGCGCCGAGGGACGCGATGCCGGAGTGTTTGCGCAGGATCGCGCAGTCGTCTTCGAACAACGCGAGCTTCACGGTCGACGAGAAATCCTCGGCATCCGCGCCACGCAACCGACCACGCCTGGAAACCAGGGCGATCGTCCGCTCGATCGTCTCGAGGCTGGATTCGAAGAGCGTTTTCGCATCCATTCGGGAAGGAGGACCAGACGCAAATGTTACGTCGGCCTCCATTCTGGTGTCGATCAAGAGCGCCGTCATTGCAGACCTGCCGATCGATTGAAAGGAGGACCGGCCGGGATGCGGGCGGCCGGTCCTCGCGTCTTGCTACTAGGAGTAGGCTCTCCAGGTCGGGTTCAGGACGGAGTAGATCGTGTAGCTTCCGCCGCTGCCCGAGACCGACACCGACGACGGGACGTTCGTCGAGGTGAAGGTGTAGCTGCCGAGCGAATCGTCGCTGCTCGTGTCGTCCTGGTCGAACAGCTGGACGTACACCTGGTTGTTGAACTTGATGCTCCGGCCGGCGTTCCAGTTGTCGCCCTTGGCCATCGAGAACTCGCCCTGCGACGGGTAGCGGTAGCGCGTGCCGTTGTCGATGGTGAAGTAGAAGTACACCTCGTCGTGGCCCGACTCCGAGTTGTCGTTGCAGTGGATCGAGTTGATGATCATGTAGTTGTTCGCGGGCGGCTGGTAGATCGGCGTGGTCGTCCAGACGAACGTGTAGCTCGCCTCGCCTTCCGCGCCGTCTTCTTCGCCCGCGTCGACGGAGACGCTGAAGCCGAGGAAGCCGGTGCCGTTGATGTTCGAGTAAGAGGCTTCGACGTAGCCGCCGCCGAAGTCGTCGATCTCGACTTCCCAGCCGTACGAGACGCCGCCGAGGTCGCCCGGCAGCGAGTTGTAGAAGCCGAGGACGAGGCCCGCTTCGCCGCCTTCGTCGATGCCGATTTCCACCTGGCCGCTGGCGTACATCGCGGCGTTCGCAAAGTTCGTCGGGTCGCTCGCGTCGACGGCGACGCCGACGCTCCCCTGCACGCCGATGATCAGCACCAGCGAGCCGCCGATGCCGACGGTGACCGACTGGAGCTTGAACGAAGACAGCGACACGTCTGCCGTGCGCTGCTGTTCGACGAGCGCGTTCATCTCGTTGAATTCCGGCGCGAGGAGCACCGACTGGAGGAAGGCCTGCAGATCGTCTTTCGACATGCTCGCGGCGGTGGCGAGCTTCGCCTTGTTCTCCGGCGACGCTTCCCATTTCGCGATGGCTTTCGCCGCCGCGGAGAGGAGTTTTTTCTCGAGCTGCGTGGGCTGCGCCGGTTTGACCGCGCCATCCACGCCGTTCGTGGTGACGGTCGCGAGGTTCTGCTGGAACTGCGCGAGCTGCGGACCGAGATCCTGTGCGAGTTGCTGGGTCATGTTCGTCGTTCCTTTCCCGTCGCCGCCGGTCACTTCGTGATCCGGACGTTCGTGATGGAGAGCGTGTACTTCGCTCCGTTCGGGTTCGACAGCGTCACGCTGGACGGCATCGAATCGGGCTGGTAGTCGTAGCTGACCAGGTAGTCCGCCAGCTTCGGATCGAGCGACGAGTCCTGGTCGTACAGCGTGACCAGGCAGTCGTTCTCGAACTCCAGGTCGAGGCCGATGTTCGACCACGTCTTGTCGCCGCCGTCGTCCATCGAGTGCGCGTTGCGGCCGGCCGGAAAGAGGTGGCCCATGCCGGCGTCGGACTGCCAGAGGATCATCACCTCGTCATGTCCGCTCTCCGAGGTACCGCCGCAGGTGATCTGGTTGAGGGTGAATGCAGTGCTTCCCATCGTTTGCTTTCGCTCCTTTCGTGTCTCTCACTGGAGATGACCGGGGAGCGGCGGAGTTTTTCCACCACGAGCGAAAGATTTTTTCGAGGAAAGATTTTTCAGCGATGCGCGACGAGGCAGCGCAGCACTTCCGCGACGCTCCACGCCTGGGCGGCGCATCCGCGCGGATCGTAAGGCTCCTCGGCATCGAAGACTTCGCTGATGGAGCCGATGCAGGCGTCGCCGAGATGCGCCTGGAAGCCGGCGAGGAACGGACGCGGATCGCCGTCCGGATGCACGCGGCGCCACGCGTCGATGAACGGACCGATGAGCCACGCCCAGACCGTGCCCTGGTGATACGCAGCGTCGCGAGCGCGCAGGTCGCCGTCGTAACGCTTCTTGTAGTCGGGATGCGCGCGGCCGAGGGAACGGAGGCCGAAGGGGGTGAGGAGCTCGCGCTCGACGATGCCGACCACCGCTTCCCAACGCGAGCGATCGAGCACCGGATGATCGAGCGAGACGGAGAAGATCTGGTTCGGACGCAGAGCCGCATCGTTCCCGCCGCCCTCGGCATCCACGACGTCGTACAGATGCTGTCCTTCTTCGTACAAGAAGCGCGCGTTGAACGATTCATACGCGCGGTCGGCGAGCCGGCGCATGCGCGACGCAGTCTCGGGGTCGTCTTCGTCTTCGAGAAACCCCTGCAGCAGGCGCAACGCGTTGTACCAGAGCGCGTTGATCTCGACCGCTTTCCCGCGCCGCGGCGTCACGACCCAGCCGTCGACTTTCGCATCCATCCACGTGAGCTGGTAGCCCTCGGCGCCCTGCACGAGCAGGCCGTCGGTGGGATCGACGTGGATGTTGAAGCGCGTGCCGGCGACGTGGTGGTCGATGATGTCGATCAGCTTCGGCAGGATCTCCCGCAGCATGTTGCGGTCGTTCGTCGCGCGCACGTAACGCGCGAGCGCGTGGAAGAACCACATCGTCGCGTCGGCGGTGTGATACAGCCCGCCCTGTTCGCCTTCGGGGAAGAGATTCGGAATCAGCCCGTCGCGGATGTACGAGGCGAACGTGCGCAGGATGTGCGCGGCTTCGCGATGACGCGACGTGACGAGCGTGAGCCCCTCGAGGCTGATCATCGTGTCGCGGCCCCAGTCGGTGAACCAGTGGTAGCCGGCGATCACCGTGCGCGGCGCGTCGCCCGCGGCGGCCATGCGCGCTTCGTCCGCGGCGCGCGTGCGCGGCGTGATGAGGAACTGGTCGGCGGCGAGCACGAGCTGCGCTGCGAACGGATCGTCGGCGATCGCGCCGCTCATCGCGAGGAGCTTGCCGCTGCGCCCGCTGTCTGCTTCGAGCACGTCCGCGACGGTCATCGCGCGGACCACATCCCACGACTCGACGGATGCGACGAGCGCTGCGTCGACGCCCTGCTCCAACGAGATGCGGATCACGCCCGGGCTCCAGAGCGGCCCTTCATGCTCGTATCCGCGGCTCCGTTCGAGGCGATAGATCACGTGCTCGACGTCGCGTGGCTCGCTCTCCAGTCCTTTGCTGTTGCCGACGATCGCCAACCGCAGCGGCGGATACTCGGGTCCTTCGGCGATCTCGATGCCGTTGCCATCCGCCTGCAATTTCCACGCGTCGGGCGGCTCGCCGAGGAGGCCTTCGTGGGGGCGGAAGTTGAGGGAGGGGCGCAGCTCCAGCGTCAGATTCGCCGGCCCTTCGAGCAGGCGATAGACGATCCACGTCGTGTTCTGCGCGTTCGGCATCACGACGCGTTTCTCGAGGCGGATGCCGTCGCCGGCGAAGCGCCAAACCGGCACGCCCGATTCGACCGCGAACTCTTCGAGGAAGCCGTCCGTCGGATACGTGATGGCGTGGCCGCTCTCGTCGCCGCTGAGGATCCACGTGCGGCCGTCGGGCGCGACGAGATGCTCCTCGAGATGATTGAACATCATCGTGCGGCCGAGCGGAGCGGGCAGCGCCGCGACGAGCTTGCCGTGAAAGCGCCGCGTGCACGCGCCGCCGATCGTGCCGGTGGCGTAGCCGCCGAGGCCATTGGTGACGAGCCATTCGCGCTCGACGAGCTCTTCCTGAGGATCTCCGCGTCGCCAGCCGACCTGCACCGGTCCAACAGTCACGGGGCGATGCGGTGCGGAACGCATGCCCGCCTCATCCCCGCGCAACTCTTGCATGGAATGCAAAGCGTGCAGCTCAGACGATGGAACGCGGGCGCGGAGACGCGAGACGGCGGCGTGGACTTTCGCGTGTGGGCGCCGATGCGAGAACGCGTGACCCTCGTGCTCGAAGATCGCGAGCTTGCGCTGCATCGCGAAGCCGGCGGCTATCACTCGGTCTTCGTCGAGAAACTACAAGCCGGCGCGCGCTATCACTTTCGTTTGGATGACGACGACGCGCTCTTGCCCGATCCTGCATCGCGCTGCCAGCCGGAAGGTCCGCATGGGCCGTCGCAGGTCGTCGATCCGTCGTTCGCGTGGCATGACGCGGAATGGAAGGGTGTCGGTGCGAAGGGGCAGGTGTTGTACGAGATGCACGTCGGCACGTTTACGTCCGAAGGAACGTGGGCGGCGGCCGCTCGCGAGCTGCAACGCCTGCGCGACGTCGGCATCACGGTCGTCGAGATGATGCCGGTCAACGAGTTCCCCGGCGCCTTCGGCTGGGGCTACGACGGCGTCGATCTCTGGGCGCCGACGCATCTCTACGGCACGCCGGACGATCTCCGCGCGTTCATCGACGAAGCGCACCGCGTCGGCCTCGCCGTCATCCTCGACGTCGTCTACAACCACCTCGGCCCGGACGGCAACTACCTCGCGCAATTCTCGCCGCGTTACTTCACGAAGAAGTATCCGAACGAGTGGGGCGAGAGCATCAACTTCGACGAAGAGGAGAGCCGCCCCGTGCGCGACTTCTTCGTCGACAACGCGGCGTACTGGATCGCCGAGTTTCACCTCGACGGCCTGCGCCTCGACGCCACGCAGGCGATGCCCGACGCATCGAGCGTGCACGTGCTGGAAGAGATCGTTGGTCGTTCGCGCCAGGCGGCCGGCGAGCGCGCGATCTTCATCTGCGCGGAGAACGAGCCGCAGGATGTGAAGCTGCTCTCGTACGGCATCGACGCGCTGTGGAACGACGACTTTCATCACACCGCGGCCGTGGCGTTGACCGGCCGCAGCGAGGCTTACTTCTCGGATTACGGCGGCTCGCCGCAGGAGATGATCTCCGCGGTGAAACGCGGCTTTCTGTATCAGGGACAGTGGTACTCGTGGCAGAAGCAGCCTCGCGGTACGCCGACGATCGGCGTCGACGCGCACCGCTTCGTGTGCTTCCTCGAGAATCACGATCAGGTCGCGAACACCGGCATCGGCTCGCGCATCCGCACGCGCACGTCGCCAGGACGCCATCGCGCGATGCTCGCGCTGCTCCTCCTCGGGCCGTGGACGCCGATGTTGTTTCAGGGACAGGAGCGCGGCGCCACGACGCCGTTCACGTACATCGCCGATCACAACGACGAGCTCGCGCCGCTCGTGGCGAAAGGGCGGCTCGAGTTTCTCGATCAGTTCCCGTCGCTGAAGACGCCGGAGATGCACGCCGTGCTTCGAACGCCGCACGATCGCGCCGCGTTCGAAGCGTGCAAGCTCACCGGCGAAACGGATCCGCAGATCGAACGGCTCGTGCGCGATCTCCTGACACTGCGTCGCGAGGAAGCGTTCGCGCGGCAACGCGCCGATCTCCTCGACGGCGCCGTGCTCTCCAACTCC
>Ga0213876_10002333_pt1 | contig 11197 bp, 12 predicted proteins | sample BarmaccomBMRX_R9_FD_160113 | JGI IMG/M metagenome (GOLD analysis project Ga0213876, IMG submission 160113) | Root-associated microbial communities from Barbacenia macrantha in rupestrian grasslands, the National Park of Serra do Cipo, Brazil - RX_R9 | ecosystem: Host-associated > Plants > Roots...
CTTTCGACCGGGTCGCCGATCCCTGGCTGATCTTGCTGCTCAACCTTCCAGCGCTCGTCATCATCCTTCTCGCCTATGTGTGGTTCGGCCTCACCGAGGCCGCCGCCGTGGGCGCCGTGGCCATCAACAAACTGCCGAACACCGTCGCCACCTTGCGCGAGGGCGCGCGCGCGCTCGATCCGGCGCTCGACGAAATGGGGCAGGCTTTCACTTTCGACCCATTGACGCGGGCTCGCCATATCGTCGTGCCGCAGCTTGCCCCCTATCTTGCGGCCGCAACCCGGACTGGCTTGTCGCTTGTCTGGAAGATCGTACTCGTCGTCGAGCTGATCGGCCGGCCGAACGGCGTCGGTTTTGCCATCGGCACGGCGTTCCAACTATTCGACGTTGCCCGCATTCTCGCCTACGGTCTTTGCTTCGTGGCGGTGATGTTGGCGATCGAAACATGCCTGGTGCAGCCCCTTGAACGACATGCATCGCGTTGGCGAATCCGCAAAGCTTGAAGTCTTCATCCGGAGGAAAGCGGTGCGGAGCGCGGCGGGCGAGCGCAAGGAAATTCTCGCCGACATCCGCTTTGCACTCGCGCCCGGAGAGGTCACCGCGCTTGTCGGACCTTCCGGCTCGGGCAAGACGACGCTCCTCAAGATCATCGCGGGGCTCGATCACGATTTCGAGGGCGAAGTGACCATCCCGGCCGAGCGCCTCGGCTTCGTCTTCCAGGAACCTCGCCTCCTTCCCTGGCGCACCGTCGAGGAGAATGTCAGGATTGCCGCGCCGCAGGCGAGCAATTCGGACTTGGAGCCGCTCTTCAACGCGCTCGGCCTTGGCCAGCACCGCCGGCATTTTCCGGGCGAATTGTCGCTCGGTCTTGCACGTCGGGCCGCTGTCGCGCGCGCTTTCGCCGTCCGCCCTGATTTGCTGCTGCTCGACGAACCGTTCGTCTCGCTCGACGAGACGCTGGCTCGACAGCTTCAGGAGGAACTCATCGCACTGGTCGAGAGAAGCTGCGTGACGAGCTTGCTTGTGACTCACGATATCCTGGAGGCTGCGCGGCTCGTCGAACGCGTGATCGTCCTTGATGGACGGCCGGCACGAATGGTCGCCGATTTGGCGATCGAAAAGCCGCGCGCCCAGCGCTCGGCGACGTTCGTGAGCTCGATCGCCGACCGCATCCGCTCAACTCGGCTCACGACATCGTGACGTGATCGGATGCTCGCCTTCTCTCAATCGCTCGGGCAGGCGTAAACGGCGCGGACCTTGAGCGCGTAGTGCATCGCCGGATAGCCGTCGAACACGCCATTGATCAGGATCGTCTGCGTTTCGCCCGGCAGAACCGTGCCCCCGCCCGTGGCAGTCGTCTCGTCGAGATCCATCGTCGGATAGGAGATCTCGACTTTCCGGATGATCTTGCCCGTCAGAATGTTGTGAACATCCCAGGTGAACGCGTGGGCATAGACGAGGAAGGAGGCGCTGGCCGACCGCAACGCCTTGAATTCCGCATCGGTGACCGGCTGCGGGTCACAATCCTCGAGCGTTCGGCCGATGCCGAGGGAAGCGCGTTTTGCGCGGCTTTCCTCCTCGCAATCGTCACGGCACGTCGTCATCTGGAAACGGATCATGTCGTCGGTGATGTCGGCGCCCTTGACGCGCTGCGCGATGCAGGCGCGAAAGCAGGTCTGCGCGCTTGCGTCTCCGATCCCACTCGACACGGCGAGCACCGCGAGAGCCAGAAACATGAAGCGAGCGTGATACATCTCGAGTGATCGGCCGAACGGCGCAATCGCGCTATTTGCAATCGACGAGGTCGTGATCGTCGATCGAGAACACCTTGCCTTCTTTCACCTCGACACCACGCGCCGCGCAGGCCTTGCCGCTGGCGTAGACGATTTTTGCATCATACCGGCCCGACGAAATCCCCGTCACATCGAGCCTTTCGTCGTGATCAACGGACGCGTCCGGATCGTTCTCGCATTGATTCTTGCCGAAGCTCGAACTTCCGGCAGGCGCCAAGCGGAACTCCTTGATCGTGCCGGTCGTCAAGTTCCAAAAGCGGGTGCGGCTCGCTGCGTCCGCATCCCCCGCCACAAAGCTGAAACAGACAACGCACAGCGCCGCGAAGCCCGCGGCGCGTGAGAATAACCGAGAAGTTCGGCAAGGCTGAAAAGACAATGGGGCGGGCGGCATTCGACTACTCCTCGGGTCTCATTCTGACTCGCTGCGGCGTTCTCATGTCTTGCGCTGCTGGTGCCCCGAATACTCGCAGTGCCAACGCATTATCGTCCAATTGGGGTGCTCCACGGCCCATTGCGCCATGGTGGGCTCTGCCTGCATGGCGCATTTCTGGAGCGACACACTCGAATCGACGATGATGCGCTGATCCTCGCAAATATTGGCATTGGCCAACGAGCAGACGGTGAGAACGATTTCGAGGAATTCCATTTGCGCTCCTACCCCCGTGGCTGACCACAGGCCAAGGCTAACATCGGTTTCGTGCCGCCTGCAATTCAGCTCGCCCTCACGCTCGACAGTTATGCTCCTCCAGCGCAAAATGAAGACCGGGAACGTAAAAGATGCATAATCGCCTAAGCTTGGCCTTCTCGGTCATCGTTGTGGTCCTTGCCGCGACCGGGAGTGCGCGAGCGCAGGATATGTTGCGCTTCGTCGATCTCGACAGCCCCGAGATGAAGAGCGCGGAAATGACGAGCAGCGAGCTCGACGCCTCGCTGCGATCATCGACGCCATCGAAGCCACTCGATCTCTCGAGCAAGCGGCTCTCCGGTCTCGACCTCGAGCGGCGTCCTCTTTCGGGCGTCGTGCTGCGCGCCGCAAAGCTCAATCGCACCAAGCTCTCTGGTGCCAAGCTCGACCACGCCGTGCTCGATCAAGCGTGGCTGATCGGAGCCGATCTCAGCGGTGCCGACCTTTCGGGCGCCTCGTTGTTCGGTGCTCAACTTCAAGGCGCGAAACTCGACGGCGCCGATCTCAGGGGCGCTCGGCTCGCCGCCGACCTCTCGGGCGCAAGCCTCGCGGGCGCCAAGCTCGCCGGCGTGGACGCGAGCGCCGATATGCGCAATCAGTCGATGGGCCTCATGCGCGGCGTACTGCGATCGGCCAATCTCGAAGGAGCTGATCTGAGCGGTGCAAATCTCGCCCGCGCGGATCTGAGCTTCGCAGACCTGAAGCGTGCCAACCTTACCGGCTGCAATTTGGCAGGTGCCGATCTGAGCGGCGCCGATCTCAGCGGCGCGAAACTCGGGGGTGCCAATCTCGGCGAAGCCGATCTGAGCTCGACGCTCTTGCCCGATGATGCCGCGCTCGAAGGAGCGCGCAACCTCGCTCAGGCCCGCAATCTCGATCGGGCCCGCCATTCGAGATAATTCGGCGGCAGCTTCCAATCAATGTTTTCGAATGCTCCCGCCGTCGGAAAGAGCGGTCTCGTAATCACGGATGCCATGAAAAAGGCCAAGATGGCCTTGAGCATCGAACCCACGCGTCGCTGACGGGCTAACGGGATGGCGCGACGTTGATGCAATGAATGCGAGCGCTGTTTCAATGATCTCGTCTAGTCGCTTCCTGCCGCGCGTCAGTGGGCTCGCGTTGTTTCTTTTCCTCGTGGTGCCCGCCCCCAGCCTCGTTCCGGCCCGGGCCGCAGACCCTGCCGAGATCCGCATCGGCTATCTGCACCTCGCCGAATCGAAGCAGCAGCCGATCTCGCTTCTCGACGAGCCCACCGATGACGACGGCATCGCCGGCGCCAGAATGGCCGTCGAAGACAACAATGGGACAGGACGCTTCACCAATCAGCATTTCTCGATCGAGGATATGCGCCTGAAGCCCTCGGACGACGCGGCAGCGGCCGCGAAATCTCTCATCGACAAAGGCATCCTACTGATCGTCGTCGACCTTCCTCCTGGAATGGTGCTCACGGCCGCGGATGCGGGCCGCGCTTCCGGTGCAACGCTCTTCGATGCGGGTTCAAGCGATGATTCGCTGCGCGAGGAGGATTGCCGCGCCAATGTCATCCACACCGCGCCGACCCGTTCGATGTTGGCCGACGCGCTCGCGCAATATCTTGCATGGAAGCGCTGGCAGCGTTGGCTCCTCGTCACCGGCTCACACCCGCAAGATGCGCTTTACGCCGACGCGCTGAAACGTGCCGCCAAGCGCTTCGGCTCGACGATCGTCGAGGAGCGCATTTTCAAGGACACGGGAGGCGCAAGGCGCACCGACACCGGCATCGTCCAGACGCAGAGGCAGATGCCCGTCTTCACCCAAAACGCTCCGGCCTATGATGTGCTCGTCGCTGCCGACGAGAGCAATGTTTTCGCCGGATACCTTCCCTATCGCACCTGGGATGCACGCCCGGTGGCGGGCTCGGCCGGGCTCGTGCCGACGAGCTGGGATCCCGCGCATGACAGCTGGGGCGCCGTGCAAATGCAGAACCGTTTCATCAAGCTTGCGCACCGGCGCATGAAAGCAATCGACATGCAGGCCTGGACCGCGGTGCGCATGATCGGCGAAGGCGCGACGCGCACGCAATCCGCCGACCCGGCAAAAATCGTTGCGTATATCAAGAGCCCCAGCTTCGAGATCGCGGCCTTCAAGGGGCAAAAGCTCACGCTGCGTGATTGGAATCTGCAATTGCGCCAGCCCATCCTCCTGAGTGACGGGCGCACGGTCGTCTCGGTATCGCCTCAGGAAGGCTATCTGCATCAGACCTCGGAACTTGACACGCTCGGTTACGATCGCCCGGAGACGAAATGCAAGCTCAATTGATCCGGCGGGGACGCATTCGCCGATGGCCTCCCCTCTTGCTTTCCTTGGCGCTGACCGTCGGCGCGACCTCATCGGCCTTCGCCTATACGGCCTACGTCACGAATGAGCGCGACAACACGGTGAGCGTCGTCGATCTCGACAAGATGCAAACCGTGAAGACCATTCAGGTCGGTCAGCGTCCACGCGGCATCGTGATCAGCCCTGACGGCAAATTCCTTTACATCTGTGCCGGTGATGACGACATCGTGCAGATCGTCGATACCAAATCGCAACAGGTGGTCGGTGATTTGCCGTCGGGTCCCGATCCCGAGCTCTTGGCACTCAATAAAACGGGCGACCTCCTCTACCTCTCGAACGAAAACGACGCCCTCGTAACCATCATCGACGTGAAGGAGCGCAAGGCACTGGCGCAAATCCCGGTCGGCGTCGAGCCCGAAGGCATGGGTGTCAGCCCCGATGGGAAGATCGTCGTCAACACGTCCGAGACGACGAACATGGCGCATTTCATCGACACGGATAAGCGCGATGTCGTCGCGAACGTGCTCGTCGATGCGCGGCCGCGCTACGCGGAATGGAAGAGCGACGGCTCCGAGGTCTGGGTCTCGGCGGAGGTCGGCGGCACCGTGAGCGTCATCGATCCCGTGAAGCATGTCGTGACGAAAAAGATCACCTTCTCGGTGCCGGGGCTGCGTTCGGAGGCGATTCAGCCGGTCGGCATCCGCTTCACCAAGGACGGGAAGCTCGCTTTCGTGGCGCTCGGCCCCGCCAATCGCGTGGCGGTCGTCAATGCACAGACCCATGAGGTCGAGAAATACCTCCTCGTCGGACAGCGCGTCTGGCAACTCGCCTTCACGCCCGATCAGAAATATCTGATCTCGACGAACGGCGTGTCCAACGATATCTCCGTCATCGATGTCGCGGACCTCAAGGTGATCAAAAGCATCCAGGTCGGAAGCTTTCCCTGGGGCGTCGCGATCTCGCCGGAATAGTGCATGAGAAAGCTGCATGTGGGCACTCCAACTCCGAAAGCCGGCGGCGACCTTCGGGCTCGCCTGGACGATTGCCTTTTGCGTGATCGGTGAACCGAGCGAGGCCGCGACGAGGCGCGATCCCGATTGGCCATGCCAGCAGATCAAGGTGCCGACGATTTCGGCTGCAGCCATATGGTCGGGCCCGCCGCTCGAAGGTCGTCCGTCCTGGAGTGCGGATCAGGAGGTGGCCGACCTTGTCGAGCGGCTTGCGGCACGCCGCACCTCGATCGAGGACGCGCAGAAGCTGATCGATGAGTTCAGCGACAAGGCGGGCTCGCAGAAGCGCGCGCGTCTTCTCCTCCTTTTTGCGGGCGTCTTCGAAGAACTCAACAAGCAAAGAGATGAAGTGATCGGCGGTCTTGCGCGCGTGGCGCATCGGCAAGCGGCGTCCGCCGATCAGATCCGCGACGAAAACCATGATTTTCTCGAGCTGAGGAGCAAGGCGGACAGCGACCCGAACAAGCTCAAGGAGCTTGGCGACAAGCTCGATTGGGACACCCGCATCTTCGAGGATCGCAACCGATCGATCACCTATGCGTGCGAGGTTCCGGTCCTGATCGAGCAGCGCCTCTTTGCCATCGCGAGGATGATCGAGCCGAAGGTGGAGTGAAGAAGTGAAGAAGTGAAGAAGTGAGTGAAAGGCGATTGGTAGAGGTACCTCTTCACGTGCTTGCGTCTTCACTCGCTTGGTCTTGGCTGAGGGTCGCGTTCTTCGAGAGGATGACCTTCCGCCTCCCAGCCTGTAGTTCCGTCCGGGTACCAGATCACGCTCGTGTAGCCGAGTGAGAGCGCGCGCTTCGCTGCGTTCCACGATTGCCAGCAATCGGCAAGGCAGTAGAAGACGAGCGCCGTGGATGTGTCGCCATGCGTGGCTCGACGAAGTCCATCGGCGAAATAAGCCTGCATCGAAGGATGGAGTTCCCCGTAGCCCGTGTCCGGAAGCCAAACGCTTCCCGGGATGTCCTCGCGCAGCTTGTCGCGCCAAATCACTTGCGCCGGCAAGCCGCGCGGTCGTGGCGCTTGCGGCAGCACGTCGATGAAAATCGCCGCGCTCTTCGTCCAGAGCGCGAAGACCTGAGGCGTAGTCAAGACGCGCGCGCCATTGAGCGTCGCCGGCACGGGTGATCTGTAGTCGGAAAGACGGTAGCCCTCGGGCTCGATCGGCGGGTCGGCGGATAAAGCGCGCGATCCGAAGCTCGCAAAAATGATCAGAGCCGAAAGGCCGGTGCAGGCGCTGGTGCGCAGAGCCTCATAAAGAAGCGTCATTCCTTGATCTGGTTATCCTTCTCATCGAGCAACGGCACGCCGTAGGACAAGAGGAGATGATCGATATCTTTCTGGTTGGCGCTGATCAGCGAGTTGAGCTCGCGTTTCCAATCCTGATCGGTGCGTCGCACACCCATGACGATGCGATAAGTCATCGGCGGCCCGCTTTTCTCCTTTGTGAGGAGAACGAGGGAAATGGGAGATTTCGCCTGCTTGGCGTAGTAGCCGGCAATTGGCCCCCACAATACACCCGCATCGATCACGCCGGCATCGAGGTCGTGAACCATTGCCTCGGCCGATGAATCGTAGCGCGTGTCAATGACGAGCGGATACGGCTTGGCGCGAGCCATGAGCCCGGCCGCCGCCATGTTGTCGGAAGGCGGGGTCCCCGCAACCACGCCGATGCGCTTGTCCTTCAGGCGTGGATCTTCCAGATCCTCTATGCCGTCGAGACCCGTTCCGGGCTTGAATATCAGCGCATAGGCGGAGCGATAATAGGGGTTGGTCGGCTGGACGAGATCGTCGCCGAGCGGATACCCCATCACCACGTCGCACCGGCGCTGCATGAGGGTCATGCGCACGAAGCCCGTCGCCTGCGGATACCATTCATAGGCGAGATCCTTGCCGAGCTTGCGGGCGAAAAGCTCCGCGAGCTTGTTCTCGAAGCCTTCACCCGCCTGAGTCGAGAAGGGCATGTTGCGCGGGTCGGCACAGACGCGAAGCGTCTTCGGGTCGACAAGCTCGAGCGAGGACTGTGATTGCGGGGGCTGTGCCTGCGAGGATTGAGACGGCAATGGCTGCGGCTGCGGAGGCTGCGCCTCAGTCGTCTGCGCTTCACTGCGCCCGACAGCGCAGGCCAAAATCAGGACGAGAAGCTGGAGGCAAGCGCGGCAGCCGGGCAGCATCATTTCGCACCCATGCAGCTGTCCTCGGCCTTGGAATAGGCTTGCGTCTTCGCCTCCTTCTTCTCGGGACGCACGCGATCGAGCGCCCCGTCCGAACGCGCACGCAGATAAACGAAGATGTCGTCGAGGTAGCACATGACGTTCGGGTTATTGCCGAAAGCGGGCATCACGTTGTTCTGAGACGTGGTCACATTGACGCGGCCTCCCGCTATCGTGCTTGCGAAATCGGCATAGCTCAGCTTTTGCAACGAATCCTTCAACGCGGGCGCGTAGCTCGAGCCGTCCCCGTTGGGCCCATGACAGACGTGGCAATCGGAGTGATAACGGCGATAGCCCGAGTAAGTGTACCAGTCCCAGGTGCCGTCCTCCGAGACGTGGAAGGTCGGGTTTCCCTGCGCATCGACATATTTGCCGTTCTCGTCCTTGGAGACGGATTTGGGATCGCCGGAACCATCCGCAAGGACAGCGCTCGCCAAGGTCGCGAGCGACAAAACTGAAGCGGCAAGACACGCAAAGATCCTGAACGAACGAGGGCATGCGCTATGAGGCACGGTCTGATCCTTCATCGAGCGAGCGACACCACGCCAAAATCGTAAAGGCGCCGATGGTTCCCGAGCCGAGAGAGTGAGAGGCGAAACAAAACCGGCGCGCCACGATGAGCGGCGCGCCGGTCCTTAAGCGAAAGTCGAACGCAGTCCCTTATTGCGGGAGCGCGAACACCGTGAGCTGGCCGCCAAGCGCGGTGTATTGCTTGAGGCCCGCATAGCCGCCAACCGCGCCGAGACCCGCAGTCGGATCGGTAAGTCCGGCGGCGAGCCCGATGCCGGCCCAGCCACCGACGCCCGAGAGAACGGCGACGTATTGCTTGTTGCCGTGCTCATAGGTCATCACGTTGCCGATGATGCCTGAGGGGGTCTTGAACTTGTAGAGTTCCTTGCCGGTGTGGGCGTCCACCGCCTTCAGGTAGCCTTCGAGCGTCCCATAGAAGACGACGCCGCCGGCCGTCGCGAGCGCTCCCGACCAAACCGAGAACTGCTCCTTGTCCGACCAGGCGATCTTCCCGGTCTTCCCGTCCCAGGCGATAAAGTTGCCCATATTCGTCTGGCCCGGAGGCGGATACATGGAGAGGGTCGCGCCCACGTAAGGCTGGCCCGCCGTGTAGCTCACCTTGAACGGCTCGTAATCCATGCAGACGTGGTTGGTCGGCACGTAGAACATGCCGGTCTCAGGCGAGTACGCCGCGGGTTGCTCGTCCTTGGAACCGAGCGCTGCCGGACACACGCCCTTGGTGTTCGCGTCCGGACCATTTTGGTCGGTGGAGTATTTCGATACGACGATCGGCCGCCCATAGGTCTTGGAGTTCTTGTCCATATCGACCTTGGTGGCCCAGTTCACATCCGGATCGTATTTCTCGGCCACCAGGAGCTCGCCGGTCGTACGGTCGAGCGTGTAGCCGAAGCCGTTGCGGTCGAAGTGAACGAGCGTCTTGCGGTTCTGTCCGCCGATATTCTGGTCGGCGAGGATCATCTCGTTGACGCCGTCATAGTCCCATTCGTCATGGGGCGTCATCTGATAGACCCATTTCGCGACGCCGGTATCAACGTCACGCGCCCAAATGGTCATCGACCATTTGTTGTCGCCGGGCCGCTGCTTCGGATTCCAGGTCGAGGGGTTGCCCGACCCGTAGTACATCAGGTTCAGCTGCGGGTCATAGGAGAACCATCCCCACGTGTCGCCGCCACCGATCTTCCATTGATCGCCTTCCCAAGTCTTGAGGCTCGAATCGGCGCCAATCGGTTTACCAAGCTCGGTCGTCTTTTCGGGATCGACCTTGATGTCCGAATCAGGGCCTTCCGAATAGGCGCGCCATGCCAGCTTGCCGTCACTGAGGTTATAGGCGCTGACCCAGCCGCGAACACCGAACTCGCCGCCGGACACGCCGATGAACACCTTGTCCTTGAATACGAAGGGCGCATCCGTGCCCGTCTCGCCCTTGCTCGGGTCGCCATCCTTCACCGACCAGACGACCTTTCCGCTCTTCGCGTCGAGCGCGACGAGGGTAGTGTCGGCTTGGTGCAGGAAGATCTTGCCATCCGCATAGGCGAGACCGCGATTGACCGTGTCGCAGCACATCACCGGAATGACATTCGGGTCCTGCTTCGGCTCATAGGACCACAGGATCTTGCCATCGTTGTTGATGTCGAGAGCATAGACCGTGTTGGGGAACGGCGCATGCAGATACATGACATCGCCGATCACGAGAGGCGAACCTTCATGCCCGCGCAGCACGCCCGTCGAGAACGTCCACGCGACCTGAAGCTTGCCGACATTCTCCTTGTTGATTTGCTTCAACGAGGAGTACCGATGATTGGCATAATCGCCCGTCGGCATCACCCAGTCCTTCGGATTCTGGGCCAGTTTCGTCAAATCGTCATCCGCGACGGCGGACGACGTGATCATCGCGGGCGTCGCGATGATCGCGCAGGCCCCTAGAAGGCCTGAGAGCCAATAGTTTCGCATGTGCTTCCTCCCGCTTCCGAGGCTCGAGCTTCCTCGCGCCGCGACGGACAAATCACTTGCCGCCGTCGGCGACAGCCACAGTTGGGAAATTTTTTTCTCCGGCAGCGTGTCACGACCTCAGCGAGGCATAACGGGGCAAGGCTGTCCGCCTCGCCAAGTCTTCGAGAACGAGAGCTCTCCCTAACACAATCGTCCTTGAAGCCGGAGACAAGGTCAGGCTATGCCGGTTCTAAAAGCGGTGCAACATTTTTGTTTCGGCGAAATCCACATTCATCGCGAAGTTCGGCCAATGGCGCGACAGCCCTGCCATGCATGTATCGCGCGGCAATTCCCAAGTGACTCCCAAGTGACACGCCGCGATCAAATCGCCGCCATGCCCGTCTTGAATCGCTCGATAGGCAGAGTTTTTGCGGGATTGCTCACGATCGGATCAGTGCTCGGGCTTGCCTCGCTGGCGCTCGGCCAAGGGCGCGATGCGCCTCTCGAGGTGCAACAAGTCGCGCCCGGGATCTATGTTCATCACGCAATCGTGTCCTTGATGACGCGCGAGAACGAAGGCGCCATCGCCAATGTAGGCTTCATCATCGGACAAGCTTCCGTCGCGGTCATCGATACGGGCGGCAGCGTCGCGGAAGGTCGACGTCTGCTGGCCGCCGTGAGGGCCGTCACGGAAAAGCCGATCCGCTACGTCATCAACAC
>Ga0213876_10002334_pt1 | contig 11195 bp, 8 predicted proteins | sample BarmaccomBMRX_R9_FD_160113 | JGI IMG/M metagenome (GOLD analysis project Ga0213876, IMG submission 160113) | Root-associated microbial communities from Barbacenia macrantha in rupestrian grasslands, the National Park of Serra do Cipo, Brazil - RX_R9 | ecosystem: Host-associated > Plants > Roots...
GCGCCCGGCGATGGTGCAGGCAGGGCAGTAGCCGAACACGCCGGTGACCAGCGTCACGACACCCGCGCCGCTGAGCAGTAGCCCGAGCGGCGAAGCGTGCAGCGCAACCACGCCGCAGATGAGCATCAAGCCCCCGCCGATCAGCCTGGCCGCGCGCTCCCACCCGCCAACGTTCTTCCTATACCACATGGTTCTGTGCTCCGGTTCGTGACGCGCCGCTCTGGCGCATTCACCTATCAAGAGGGCGCAAACCCGGCGCCGGGGTCGCGGCACAAAAAATAATTTAAGGAGGTGGCAGCTTCAGCAGGCTGGCGTGGGCGTCGGGCGCAGGCTGGGGCCGCTGAGGAACGCCGGCATCGGGTCGCCGGCGTGTGGACATCCGGATAAAGCCGGGCCAGCCGCTCGCGTATCTTCGGCGCACCCCGATGTGGCTTGTCCTGCTTGCATCGCACGATCAGCATCACGATCTGGACCGGCAGCTGATTGGCATGCCGGTAAGGCCGCCGCGAGCGGTCGGTCAATCCATCCGACGCGATTAACCCAGGGCGCGGAGCTCCCTACAGCCAAAAATCGCGGCGATCTGACGTCTGCGGCCCCGAAGTTTCGGTTAGCGCAGCACCTACTTGAGGTCCGCCTTGCCCACCCTCCGCCAACCGTAATCGCCCGCAATGGTGCCTTCCCAACATACGTATCGTTAAACCTGCCTTGAACCCGCAAATTGGATTTCCACTCGTCGGAGTGCGCCATAGCAAAGGATGAAACTGTCGGGGATTTGAGTCAGGGGAGCGTTCATCAAAGCCCCCGCCAGATCTCTGCCGTTTTGAGTGTTCAAGGCCCAGGCAGTTTAGCCACTGGACCGGCAAACCTGTTTGGTTGCGGGGGCCCGCAACAAACGCCCCCTTAGACTGCCCGCCCTGCGGTTTGTAGCCTGATCGCGCGTGCAAGCTTATGAAAATGAGGGGGATCTCTCTGGTCCGTCTAAGCAAAATCGGCAACGGTCCTGCTGCCCTCGCGTTTGAGGCGAAATTGTGTTCCGCACGTCACAGCTGACAACTGACCCGTGTGCCTTGTTAATAGTCTGCCGTCATCACGCAACCAATGCCCGGCTATTTTTCATCGCTGACCAAGCGAATCAACCTCAATGCTAGCGGAGCCGATTCGACGTTCGCTACCCGGCCTGCCGCAATGTTGTAATGCGACCGTCAAATCCAAACTCCCTAGCATCAACAAGCTGGCTGGTGGTCCTTTGACGTCAACATTCGCAAACGTGCGCCTCCCAGATGGGGAGCGAATGTTGGCGTCGTACCACAATAACCAAGCCGCCAGAGTGACTACGGATGCACCGTCTTTTCGAGCGCCGAGGCCTGTCCGCACCGGTCCTCGATCGAGGACCCGCCAACACCGTGCCTGCTTCGCGAAGCACCTGCCCATTTTGCCGAACATGCATAGCGCGGCACGAAACCGTTGCCCTAGTCTAGCTCGAAGGAAGCCCTGGACGGCGCCGCTCACCACAACGGGGAGGCAAGGCCGACGCCAGTTTGTTGGGCTGGAGGTCGCGCTCGCATGTTGGACCAGACCAGCCAGCGACAAGACAGCCAGTCAGCGCCGCAAGAACATGACGGCATGATCCGCATCCCTGGCGGGATCTTTCGTATGGGGTCGAACGACCACTATCCGGAAGAGGCGCCGGTCCATCGCGTGAGCGTCGACGGCTTCTGGATCGACCGCACGCCTGTGACCAACCGCGACTTCCGCAAGTTCGTCAACGCGACCGGCTATGTCACTTTTGCGGAAATCGCTCCCGAAGCGAAGGACTATCCCGGAGCACTACCTCACATGCTCAAGGCCGGTTCGCTCGTTTTCACTCCGCCCAAGCATGCCGTCGACCTGCGCGACTGGAGTCAATGGTGGCGATTCAAGTTCGGCACAAACTGGCGACGGCCCTACGGTCCGCGTTCGTCGATCAGCGGACTCGATGATCATCCGGTCGTGCACATCTCGTATCGTGACGCCGAGGCGTACGCCAAATGGGCCGGGAGAACCTTGCCAACGGAAGCGGAGTGGGAATTTGCGGCCCGTGGTGGACTCGACGGCGCCGAGTTTGCCTGGGGCGACGAGTTCACACCCGGCGGGCGGTTCATGGCGAACACTTGGCAGGGCAACTTCCCGCAGTGGAATCGAAACGAAGACGGTTTCGAACGCAGCTCCCCCGTGACCGCGTTCCCGGCCAACGGCTACGGCGTCCACGACATGATCGGCAACGTCTGGGAATGGACAACCGATTGGTATTCGCCAAGGCACGAAGCCGACGCGGAGAAAGCCTGCTGCATCCCCGAAAATCCGCGAAGCGGGCGTGAGGAGCAAAGTTACGACCCGTATCAGCCCAACATCAAAATTCCGCGCAAAGTGATCAAAGGCGGCTCGCATCTGTGCGCGCCGAACTATTGCCGCCGCTATCGGCCGGCCGCACGCCATGCGGAGGCGGTGGATACATCGACGAGCCATTTGGGTTTCCGCTGTGTCATTCGAGAAGGGAGAACGTCATGAGCGCGCACGATGGAAACGATCACCAAAATAATTTGAGCCGACGCAACGTACTGCTCGCCAGCACCACCCTCGCCGCGTTCTCGGCGTTGGAATCGGTCACAGCTATTCAAACCGCGCAGGCACAAGCTCAACCGGCGGCAGCTGGCCGCCAGCCAAATATCCTTGTGATCTGGGGGGATGATATCGGCATAACCGATATCAGCGCTTACTCGCTCGGCTTGCTAGGATTCCATACCCCAAATATCGATCGGATCGCACGCGAGGGAATGATTTTCACCGATTATTACGGCGAACAAAGCTGCACGGCTGGCCGTGCTGCATTTATAACCGGACAGAGTGTGTTCCGCACAGGCAATTCCAAGGTCGGTCTGCCCGGCGCCACCTTGGGTCTGCAGAAGGGAGACCCGACCACCGCCGAACTGCTCAAGCCGCTCGGCTATGCCACCGGCCAATTTGGCAAGAACCATTTGGGCGATCGGAACGAATTCTTGCCGACTGTTCATGGCTTTGACGAGTTCTACGGCAACCTGTACCACCTGAATGCCGAAGAAGAGCCGGAACTTCCAGACTACCCGGACCCAAAGGAATATCCGAATTTCCGCGGGCGCTTCGGGCCGCGTGGCGTCCTCCACAGCTTTGCGAGCGACGTGGACGATCCCACGGTTGATCCACGCTTCGGCCGGGTTGGAAAGCAGAAAATCGAGGACACGGGGCCGCTCACCAAAAAGCGGATGGAGACAATCGATGATGACATCGCAGCGCGCGCTGCCACCTTCATCGAAGCTCAGGCCAAGGCCAACAAACCCTTCTTCTGCTGGGTAAACTTCACCCATATGCATTTCCGCACCCACCCGAAGCCAGCCAGTGTTGGCCAGGCTGGTCGATGGCAGGATATCTATCACGACGTCATGATCGATCATGACAAGAACGTCGGGAGCCTGCTGGACAAAATTGACCAGCTCAGCTTGGCGAACGACACGATCGTGTTCTACAGCACCGACAACGGTCCGCATATGAACAGCTGGCCGGATTCAGCGATGACACCTTTCCGCAATGAGAAGAATTCGAATTGGGAAGGCGCCTTTCGCGTACCGGCGATGGTCCGCTGGTCCGGAAAGATCAAACCTGGCAGCGTATCCAACGACATCATGTCGCATCTGGACTGGATGCCGACCTTGCTCGCCGCCGCCGGCGTGCCGGACATCAAGGAGAAGCTGCTCGGCGGCTACAAGGCCGGCGACATGACCTACAAGGTACACCTCGACGGCTACAACTTCCTGCCCTACCTCACAGCAGCGGAGACGAAATCGCCCCGCGTCGAATACTTCTACTTCTCGGACGAAGGCGACCTGATGGGCTTGCGTTACGACAACTGGAAGCTGGCATTCGCAATCCAGCCGGCGCCCGGCACACTCGCGGTCTGGCAAAAAGAGTTCGAGCACCCGCGCATTCCGTACGTCTTCAACCTGCGCACCGATCCGTACGAGCGAGCGACGATCACCTCGAATACCTACTATGATTGGGAGCTCGATCACGCCTTCATGCTGGTGCCAGCGCAGACGATGGTCGGGGAATTCCTTGCCACATTCAAGGAGTACCCACCGCGCCAGAAGGCGGCGAGCTTTACCATCTCGCAGGTATTGGATCAGATTAGCCAATCCAGGCGCGACTAAGACCCGCGGGCGACTTTCGTGTCGGCGCGCTTGTTGTCCTACTGAAATGGATCGATCGCGTCGAATTTGTCGGACGCAGCGAATTGGAGGATGTCATGCCCAAGACCAAACCTCCAGCAGCGCTTCTCGTAGTTGGTGCGATGTCACTGTGTGCACCGGCAATCGCGGCCCCGCTCACTCCCTTACCCGCGGCTGCCAAGGGCCGATGGCACATGAGAGTGACGTAGTGTAGGTGCGTTTCGGCGGTTGGCACGGCAGCTATGTCGGCTGGCTGGTGGAGGCGGCTTCGCTGCGGGCGCATCGGCCGGCGCTCTGATCGGCGCCGGACCGTATGACGGCGGCGGTTCATTGCTCTGGTCCTGCTCCGCTAAGCTGCGTCAGCGCCGCGTCTGATGAAGATCATGACGACCTCAACTCCGGGAGGAGATCTGGGCGGTTCCGTCAACCCTTCCGATGTTGCGTACATGATCCACCCGTTCGGAGATGGACCGTTTCCGCTTCTCGTGATCAACCACGGTGTTTCGCTCGATCAGAAGGAGCCGAGCTTTTTCCCCGTGATCGAGCTTCGCGACGCTGCAGTTTGGTTTGCGAGGCAGGGTTGCGTGGTCGTCGGGCCTGTGCGACCAGGATATGCCGCGACGGCTATCGAAAAACCCGAGCGAGGTCTGTTCCGGCTCTTCTTTGAGGTTGGCGATTGTTCGGAAGCAAACTTCCGAGACGCAGGACTGGCGATTGCATCGATTGACTTGTCCGACATCGACCGCATGTCGGTCCAGCCATTTATCAAGCGCGATGACATCATCGTCTCGTTGCCACTGGACGCCGTTGCGAAAGCTCATCAAGGTGTGTCAGCGCAACTTTTCGAGCAGAAGCTGGAAGGAAAGTGGGAGCTACCCTCCGAGAGGGTGACCTAAAATAGCCTCGCGCATTCCAGTTCGCTCGGACGCGGCGCATGCGATAGCCCCGACGCATTGCCAAGCAGTGCACGCCTGCACGCCGGTGCACCCTTGCGCGCCGGTGTCATGGTAGTCTAGCCTTCAACTGTGGCATAAGGCCTTTTCATGAGCCGTATCATCAATATAGCAGACGCTACGAGTATGAAGGTTCGGCGTTGCCGGAGCGCAACAGTCGGCGGCACGTCACAATCCGAGTATTGACCTGCATCAATCAATCGTTGATTGAAACATGTTGGGGCTGAACTAGAATAAAGTTTAGATTTCCGGTCACCTTGACCACGCGTCACGGCCACGTTGCCATTTTGCTTTTGCGACCGCCGTCCACCTTCCTTCTAAAAGCAGCTGCCCGATCGAATGGTACGTTCTGTTTTCCGGGGAGAACAGAAATGGCGTTGAGTAGAGTTTTCAGTTTCGATGATCCGTCGGCGTGTCAGACGGTTTTTCCTTCCGCTGATGTCGAGTTGTTTCCCACGGCGAAGGGAGACTTCCATGCCGATGTCACGCAAGTCGCCATGAGCGGGATTTGGGTGCACCAAATCCACATATCACTACCGGAGATCAATACTGTCGCGGTGAGGCCCGGCCGCAGATCGATCGGGTTTCTGACCGAAGGGAATTCATCATCGTTGCTTGACTGCGGCCTGGATGTTCGCCCGGGCGACATCGTCATGAACAGGTCCGACGTCGTCCATCAACGATCCGAGGCGGACTTTCATTATGGTACGGTGTCCCTTCCATCGGAATATCTAGCTGCTGCTGCCGAAGCCTTATTAGGTCATGAGTTACCCGAACCCCCGCGCAGGTCTACCCTTCGTCCGCCGTCTGCACTGATGCTTCGACTGCTAAGCATACACAAGAGCATCGGGCAACTCGCGCATGACGCTCCGGACATTCTGGAAATCCCCCAAGTGAGTCGGGCGCTGGAGAATGCGCTCAGTGACATCCTGGTCAGATGCCTCGCCGCAGGGCACGCAGTAGAGCTGACCGCAGCCCGCCGTAGCCACGACACTATCCTCTTGCGGTTCGTGGAATTCCTGGAGGCAAATCCCGACCGGCCGCTCTACCTGACGGAAATCTGCGCGGCGATCGGCGCGGCAGAGCGAACGCTTCGCGCTTCCTGCGAAGAGCATCTCGCCATGGGCCCAATCCGCTATCTGACCCTGCGCCGAATGCATCTTGTTCGACGGGCGCTGCTGGCTGCCGATCCGTCCGTCGCAACGGTCACCCGCATTGTTACGGCTCACGGTTTTTGGGAGCTAGGACGTTTTTCGGTCGCATATCGCGCGCTGTTTGGAGAATCACCTTCGGAGACTTTGCGACAGCCCGCGGAGCAGTTTCCGACCATTTCAATGGTCTGTCCTCCCCCGCACCCGCAGAACTTTCCGATCCGCCGACTAGCCTGTTGAAGAGAGCTTGGATTCAATCGAGTTCAGGTCGTAGCCTCCCGCCGCTTACGTATGCCGGTGAGCTTGTGATCTTAGGAGCCGCCCAAGCCAAGCGGCGGCATCCACCGACTGGCCGATCGCCATTCGAGTCGGCCGCCTTCTGTCTTCGTCATCGTCTTGGCCTGCCGCACGTTAGCCGATATCGCATAGAGGCTCTGAATCGAGCTGAGTATCATCGTTTCACCTCGCGCTTACAATTATCCGGACGCTCGGCCCGAACGAGATGTGCCGATTGCCCTGCGCTGCCCTTACTGAGCGCAGAAGCTTGACATATCGCAAGAGCTGTCCGCCGGTCCGAGGACGTGGCATATGCCAGAACACGGCATACTTACGTTTGACGATCCCGATGGGTACGCGGCTGCATTCGGCGATACACGCATCAACCTCACGATAGCGGGCGCCGGAGATTTCAAGGCAAGACTGATACGCCTGAGATTGAAACAGCTGGAAATCTGTTGCTGCTCAGAAACCCTTCCGCGTATTGCTTATATCTCTCTGCCGCCCGAGCGGATGTTTCTGTCGTTTCCTGTAGGTACAGTATCCCTGACCTCTGATGGAGTTGGTTTGGGACACGGGGACTGCGTCTTGCACGGCCTTGGCCAGGCCGTGCATCAACGAACCAGCAGCGCCTGCCAATGGGGCTTGGTAGCATTATCGGCAGCGGAACTATCGAACTGCGCCGGGGCAGTGGCCGGACGTGACATGCCGTTGCCACGCGCGAGCAGAGTTCTGTGCCTCGCACGGCCGGATGCGCTGAGACTCCAGTGTCTCTTTGGGCATGCCTGTCATCTTGCGGAAAGCGGAGAGAAATTGACCGAGCAGCCTGAGCTCGCAAGGGTGCTAGAGCAGGAAATGCTCCATGCGGTCATCCACTGCCTCGAAGCTGATGAGCAGGACGATAATCAAAAAGTGCGACATCATCACGCAGCCATAATGATTCGTTTCGAGGACGCGCTCAGCGAGCGTCTTGATGATAGACTAAAACTGCCCGCACTTTGCGCAGAGATTGGCGTGCCGGAGCGCACATTGCGGTTGTGTTGCGCCGAATTCCTCGGTGTCAGTCCTACTAGATACCTCTTGCTGCGACGGTTGAACAAGGCACGCTCGGCGCTGCGGCTCGCCGACCCTTCGACAGTCACCGTCGCGGAGATCGCGCGAAATCATCAATTCCTCGAGCTTGGGCGCTTTGCGGTGACGTACCGCACGACCTTTGGTGAGTCGCCCTCAGCAACCCTGCATCGCGATCCTCAACCATGACTTGCCGAAACTGCATAGCGCTTTCAAATCCCTCAGGCGAACCTAGTGTCCGATGACATCCGACCGGCCGCTTGGTTGCGGATGGGCAATGGCACAGCGAAGCGGGCGGACCTCGAAAATTTCCAATTCTGCGTAGTCTCTCCCGCGAACCGGCAAACAGCCGTGCACACCAGCGAGCAGGATCGTCCCCACGTCGCTGAACGACGAGAAGCGTGGCGGCAGATGCAGAAAAGCTTCGGCGGCAGACTGATTTTCCTGGACGAGACTTTCACAACAACCGCGATGACCCGCCGTCACGCCTGGACTGACGTTGGTGCGCGCGCCATCGGCCATGCGCCGAACGGTCATTGGAAAACGACGACGTTTCTGGCCGGTCTTACCTGAGAAGGTCTGATTGCGCCCTTTGTGCTCGATGGGCCGATCAAATCGGAATGTTTCCTCGCCTATGTCGAGCAAATTCTCGCCCCTGTTCTGCGCCAGGGCGACACGGTGATCCTCGATAATTTGCCGAGCCACAAGAACGAACAGGCGATGCACCTCATCGCAAGCGCCGGCGCGCGCCTTCTGTTCCTGCCGCCCTACAGCCCCGATCTCAATCCGAACGAAATGGCCTTCGCGAAATTCAAAGAACTGTTGCGGCAAGCCGAAGCCAGAACCGTCGACGTCCTCTGGGACCTCATCGGCCGCACCCTGAACCTTTTCACCCTGAAAAGTGCGTCAACTACATCCGCCATTGCGGGAACAATCCGCTTTGATCGCAACGGGCTCCAACTCGATTGCGATAGTTTTGCTATGCAGCCCGCGCCTGCACGCGATCCGATAAATCGCCTGGCTGGTCGTCAATCACGGCCAACGGCCAATAGGTGCTCATTTCGAAAGAGTGATGGATCTGCATCGGTGCTTCTAATTCGTGAACCGCGGCCTGGTGGGTGTCGGCGGCGTTGCGGCCGCGGGCGAAACATTGAACGTCAGCCAGAGGTTCCAACCCGCTGGCCGATTTTCATTTGCGAATTCGCCGTAGGCCTTCAGGTTGAGATACCCCTGCAGGTTGTCTCCGAGCGGGAAAATGTAGCCGGCCTGCGGGCCGATGCCGGCCACCCGCGACTGGAAGCAGCCGACGCGATCGCCCGAGCCGCTGTCGCAGCCGATCTGCTGATAGAGGTAGCCCACGAGGCCGACCTGCCACTGCTTGGTCAGGAATTGCGACACGCCCCAGTCGAGGTGCATGTCGAGGCCACTCTGATATTGGGTAGAGGGGTTGACAAAGTTGTATGTAAATCCAAGCACCGCCGAAGCTTCATGCCCAGTCTTTGGATCGAAGTAGGTGTAGCCGCCGCCCGCGTCGATTGCCCAGTGCCCGAGCCCTAAATTCGCAAGACGGGTCGACTGGTAGGCGCCGACCGGAAGGTCGGCGGTGACGTAGGTCATGTAATAGTTGACACCGGCATTCCAGCGCAGCGCGAACTGCGGGACCAGATCGGCAAATGCAATGATCGAGCTGTTGATGCTATCGAAGCGCGAGAAGGGGATCGCGCCGCCGCCCGGCGGCGTCAATGCTCCTGTGATCGTTCCCGCCAGCGAAGTCGAGTTGGACCCATAGGTTGCCAACAAGGTGGCAGAGGCCTGACCACCGAGGATCGGTGTCGCAAACGCGTAAGTCCCGGCCACCATGCCAAGATCCACATTCGCATTGATGTTCGCGTTCAAGGTGGCCGTCAGATTCGCAGGGATACGACCGATCTCGATCTCGCGTGCCCCGCGGCGGAAACCGAAGTATGATAGTAAACTGAGGTCACCGACCACCCCGGGGCCTGCTGCGGAACGGCCGCGAGGCTACCAAAGAATCCAGGTATCCAAAAACCGACGCCGCCTTTCATCGGCATGCGCGATTTGAGCGGGAAGCGCGAGTAGCGTGATCAACGCTCCAACACATAAATTCCGCCGATAAGAACTGGGCTCCCCCTCCCACCGAAGGCATCGCATTCTGCTGCCCCCCTTTTCCTGGCGACGTGATTTGCCAAATAGCCCCGCATCCGGTGGCTCAACTGAGAATAAGCATAACTCGGCGCTACCACCGCTCGTCTATGCAAAATCGGCAAGCACTCTGGTCGCCCCATGTTTGTTGGAAAACTGTGCCTTAGACGCCGCAGCTGCCAGTTGCATTCGCCTGCCGTTTCCGCACAGCCGCGCCAGATCAATTGTTCGGAACGCAAAGCGATCGGAGCGGGACGACGGTGTCTTGGTTCTGACATACGAGAACGCGACCCTGGAGCGAAGTCTCCAGGCCAGCAAGGAAAGCAGCGCGTTCTCGCTACATCTCCGCGCATACTGCGGACCAGAGGCGACTTATGGGGTTCGTCCCATTGTGCGCTGCGGCGACCACTTTCGCCGAATTTGCATAGCGCGGATAGGGACCTGTCGTCCAAGCTCCGACAAGACGTAAGCCGTCGTGCGGGAGGTCGGCCATAGGGCCGTGTCGGACGCCACCCACTCGTCGGGCGGAAGGCGCACCGAGCGTCCAGGGTGCTGCCATGCAGATTCCCGACTGGCTTGAGAAGCTTGGCCTTGGGCAATATGCCCGGCACTTTGCCGAAAACGACGTCGACTTGGAGATCCTCCGCGATCTGACCGATCAGGATCTCGAAAAGATCGGCGTCACCTCGCTCGGACATCGCCGCAAACTGTTGCGCGCGATTGCTGAATTAAGAGAAGAAGTCGAGAGAAGCGTACCTCCGGCCGCCGCAGCAGCTGCAGCACCTATCTGGCCAGACCAGGTCGACTCCGCTGAGCGTCGTCATGTCACGGTGATGTTTGCCGACCTGGTCGGATCGACGGCGCTCTCTGCCCGGATGGACCCGGAGGACCTGCGAGAGGTGATTTCGGCCTATCAAAAATGCGTCGCCGCGACCGTGAATCCGTTCGACGGATTTGTCGCTAAATATATGGGCGATGGCGTGCTTTGCTACTTTGGATGGCCCCGGGCGCACGAGGACGACGCAGAGCGGGCGGTGCGCACAGCCCTTGCGGTCGCAAAGGCGGTTGCCGCTTTGAAAACCCCGGGTGGCGAGCCCTTGGCGGCTCGTGTTGGCATCGCGACGGGGCTCGTCGTGGTTGGCGATCTGGTCGGTGAGGGCGCCGCGCAAGAAGAGGCGGTGGTCGGTGAGACACCCAATATTGCTGCGCGGCTGCAAGGGCTGGCGTCGCCGGGCCAAGTCGTCGTGGCCGAGACCACACGGCAGCTGCTCGGCGACAATTTCGAGCTTGCTGATCTGGGCCGGCAGCACTTGAAAGGAATTCCCGACCCAACCTCCGCTTTT
>Ga0213876_10002335_pt1 | contig 11194 bp, 11 predicted proteins | sample BarmaccomBMRX_R9_FD_160113 | JGI IMG/M metagenome (GOLD analysis project Ga0213876, IMG submission 160113) | Root-associated microbial communities from Barbacenia macrantha in rupestrian grasslands, the National Park of Serra do Cipo, Brazil - RX_R9 | ecosystem: Host-associated > Plants > Roots...
CGGATATTTGTGCAGCACGTCCCAGGTCGGCGTGCGGTCGGTAAAGCGCCGCTTGTTCTGCTTCCACACGCCTTCATAGAGGCAATTGTGGAAGTAGAAATATTCCATGTGCTTGAACTCGCTCTTGGCAGCCGAGAACAGCTCCTCGACCTGCTCGACATGGGAATCCATCGAGCCGCCGATGTCGAAGAACACCAAAACCTTGACCGCGTTGCGCCGCTCGGGCCGCATGTGCACGTCGAGATAGCCGTGGTTGGCGGTCTCCTTGATCGTGGTGTCCAAGTCGAGCTCGTCGGGCGCGCCGGTGCGGGCGAACTTGCGCAGACGGCGCAGCGCGATCTTGATGTTGCGGATGCCGAGCTCGACATTGCCGTCGAGATCCTTGAACTCGCGGCGGTCCCACACCTTCACGGCACGGTTGTTGCGGTTCCTCTCCTGGCCGATCCGGATGCCTTCCGGATTGTAGCCATAGGCGCCGAACGGCGAGGTGCCCGCGGTGCCGATCCATTTGTTGCCAGCCTGATGGCGACCCTTCTGCTCTTCCAGGCGCCTCCGAAGCGTCTCCATGAGCTTGTCCCAGCCCATCGCCTCGATCTGCTTCTTCTCTTCCTCGGTGAGGTATTTTTCGGCCAGCTTTTTGAGCCATTCGGCGGGAATTTCCGCCTTCTCCATCGCGTCGAGCAGGCTCTCCAGCCCCTTGAACACGGTGCCGAACACCCGGTCGAACTTGTCGAGATTGCGCTCGTCCTTCACCAGCGCCGCGCGCGACAGATAGTAGAAACTCTCCGCCGACTGATCGGCGAGGTCGGCGTCGAGCGCCTCCATCAGCGTCAGATATTCGCGCAAGGTCACCGGGACCTGCGCCTCGCGAAGTGAGGTGAAGAATTGCAGAAACATAAGCAACAGATTGCCCGCCGGGGGAGATACGTCAAGGGCGTCAGCGCATGGCTGGGCGGCTGGACCGGGCGGGTTTTTGCTTTAGTATGAGGCCCGACATGGGATTTTTGACGGGGCAGTTTTCATGGGTATCATCGCGGCGCTGGTGATCGGCGCCATCGCCGGCTGGCTGGCGGGCCTGATCGTGCGCGGCGCGGGCTTTGGGCTGATCGGCAATATCGTGATCGGCATCATCGGCGCGCTGGTTGCAAGCTGGCTGCTGCCGCAGCTCGGCATCAGCATGGGCGCGGGCGCGGTCCGCGACATCGTCAATGCGACGATTGGCGCGGTCATCATCCTGGTCCTGCTATCGCTGGTGAGAACCGCCTGACGAACTTTCCAAAAATCCTCCCCGGCGGCCGGGTGATTGGACCCGAACGCCTGTTCTCGTGTTGTGGCAGACAACATCCGATCAAGAATGAACCAACAAGGTAGATGTCTTAGATGAAATTCACCGGCACCAAGGACTATGTCGCGACCGACGACCTCAAGGTCGCCGTCAATGCCTCGATCGTGCTCGAGCGCCCGCTGCTCATCAAGGGCGAGCCGGGCACCGGCAAGACGGTGCTGGCCGAGGAAGTCGCCAAGGCGATCGGCGCGCCGCTTTTGACCTGGCACATCAAGTCCACCACCAAGGCGCAGCAGGGCCTCTACGAATATGATGCGGTCTCGCGCCTGCGCGACAGCCAGCTCGGCGATGCCAGGGTCTCGGACATCAGCAACTACATCAAGCGCGGCAAGCTGTGGGAGGCGTTCACCTCGGAACAGCGCCCGGTGCTGCTGATCGACGAGATCGACAAGGCCGACATCGAGTTTCCCAACGACCTCCTGCTCGAGCTCGATCGCATGGAGTTCTTTGTCTACGAGACCGGCGAGACGGTGAAGGCGAAGCTGCGCCCGATCGTGATGATCACCTCCAACAACGAGAAGGAGCTGCCGGACGCCTTTTTGCGCCGCTGCTTCTTCCACTACATCAAATTCCCCGACACCGAGACCATGGGCCGGATCGTCGACGTGCATTTCCCCGACATCAAGAAGCGCCTGGTTGAGGAAGCCCTGCGGATCTTCTTCGAGGTGCGCGAGGTGCCGGGACTGAAGAAGAAGCCGTCGACCTCGGAGCTGCTCGACTGGCTGAAGCTCCTGCTCAACGAGGACATCACCCCCGAGATGCTCCGGGAGCGCGACCCGCGCAAACTGATCCCGCCGCTGCACGGCGCGCTCTTGAAGAACGAGCAGGACGTGCACCTGTTCGAGCGGCTGGCCTTTTTGAGCCGACGGGAGGTGTGAGCGTGCACGAATGTAGGGTGGGCAACCGTGCCCACCGTCGAGAGCGGGTTCGAGATTTGGCGGGCCCGCTTCGGTATTGGCGCGAGGTCACGACCGCTCCATGTTGGAAGACCTAGCCTGCTGCAGCGCTCCTGCCGCGGATCAGGTCGGAGGCCTTGTCGGCGATCATCAAGGTCGAGGCATTGAGGTTCGCCGAGATCATGCGCGGCATGACCGAGGCATCGATCACCCGAAGGCTTTGGAGTCCGTGTACGCGGAGCTGATCGTCGACCACCGCCCAGGTGCTGTCAGCAGGCCCCATACGGCAGGTGCAGCCGGGATGGAAGGTCGTGGTGCCGCGCTCGGTCGCCGCCGCCAGGAACTCGTCGTTGCTCTGCACCTTCGGCCCCGGAAAGTCCTCGTAAGCATAATAGGGTGCGAGCGGCGCGGACTGCAAAAGCCGCCGCGCCAGCTTCATGCCGGCGACGATGACGCGGCGGTCGAGTTCGTCGGTGAGATAATTGGTCTGGATGATCGGCGGCTGAAACGGATCGGACGAGCGCGCGCGGACATAGCCGCGGCTCTCCGGACGCTGCTGCCAGGACGCCACGGTCATGCCCGGCTCATCCTCGAGCTGACCCTGCACGCCCTCCTTGTAGCTTGCGGGCGTGAAGGTGAGCTGCAGGTCGGAGCTCTCCGTGGTCTCGCCGGAGTGCCAGAAGCAGTAGACCATGGTTGGCGACAGCGAGAGCAGGCCGCGCCGGGTCGTCGCCCATTTCAGGGCCTCGACCCAGAGATTCCAGCCCTGCCGAAGCTCGTTGATGGTCCTGATGTTCTTGACGCGCGCCACCGTGCGCGGCGCGTAATGGTCCTGCAGCCCCTCGCCGACGCCGGGCAGCGCGTGACGAATTTCGATGCCCAGCGACTGCAGCAGCTCGGGGGAGCCGACGCCGGAGAGTTGCAGGAGCTGCGGCGAGTTGTAGGCACCGCCGGAGAGAATGACCTCCTTGCGCGCACGCAGCTCGACCGGCGTGCCACCACGGCCGCCCTTGACGTAGCGCACACCCACCGCGCGCTTACCCTCGAAGATGATGCTGGTCACATGGGCATGCGTGCGCACGTCGACGTTGCCGCGGCGCCGCGCGGGGTTCAGGAACGCGGTCGCGGCGCTGACCCGCAGGCCGTTCCTGATCGTGCGCTGGCAATACGAGACGCCCTCCTGGATCGCGCCGTTGTAGTCCGAGTTGCGCGGAATGCCGAGGCTGACCGCCCCCTCCATGAAGGCCTCGCACAGCCGATCCTTCCAGTCCATCGTGGTGACGGTAAGAGAGCCGTCGCGCCCGCGATAAGTCTCGTCGCACTCGCCGATCCGGCACTCCATCCGCCGGAAATAGGGCAGCACGTCGGAATAGCTCCAGCCCCGATTGCCCATCTGCGCCCAGGTGTCGAAATCCTGCCGTTGGCCGCGATTGTAAATGTGGCCATTGATCGAGGACGAGCCGCCGAGCGTCTTGCCGCGCGGTGCATAGATGCTGCGTCCGCCCGTCCAGGGGCCCGGCTCCTGCTGGTAGGCCCAGTTGATGCTCTTCATGTGGAAGGTTTTGATGAAGCCGGCCGGCAGATGGATATAGGGGTGCCAGTCACGCGGCCCCGCTTCCAGCACGCAGACCGTGGTGCCCGCGTCCTCGCTCAGGCGATTGGTCAGCACGCAGCCGGCCGAGCCCGCGCCGATGATGACGTAATCGAACGTATCCATGGTGTTTCCACCCGACCGCTAACGCGGCTTGTCATTGAGCTGATAATTCAGGTGAGCCTTCACCGTCGGCCATTCGCTGGCGATGATGCTGTAAACCACAGTGTCGCGCAGTGTGCCGTTCGGCGCAATCTGGTGGCTGCGCAGAATACCGTCCTGCTTGGCCCCGAGCCGCTCGATTCCGCGACGGCTCTGGTGATTGAAGAAATGGGTGCGGAACTCGACTGCAATGCAATCGAGCGCCTCGAAGGCATGGGTCAGCAGCAGGAGCTTGCATTGCGTGTTGAGCGCGCTGCGCTGCACGCGCTTGGGATACCAGGTCGAGCCGATCTCGACCCGCCGGTTGGTCGCATCGACGTTCATGTAGGTGGTCACACCCGAGATGCGGCCTTCGGCGTCGAACACCGTGAACGGCAGCATCGATCCCTTCGCCTGCAGGCCCAGCCGGCGATCGATCTCCTTCCCCATGTCCTCGGGCTTTGGAATGAGCGTGTACCAGAGCTTCCACAGTTCGCCGTCTTTCACGGCCTCGACGAGCCCGTCGTGATGGTCGTGCGACAGCGGTTCGAGCCGGGCATGGGCGGCGCGGAGGGTGACGGGTTCAAGCCACGGCATCGATTATTCCTTCCTGCGCGCCATTTCAACATAGTCATTCCGGGGCGATGCGAAGCATCGAACCCGGAATCTCGAGATTCCGGGTTCGCCTCTTCGAGGCGCCCCGGGAATGACCGCGTTAGAGTCACTTGTTCAAAAAGTTCAGCGGCAGGCCGGCACGGGGCCAGTCCATCGCGATCAGTTCGCCCTTGCCGGACAGGGTGATGTAGGCCGTCTTCAGTTCGGGTCCACCGAACGCGATATTGGTGGTGACGCGGTCGCCGGTCGGCACCTGCTCGACCAGCGCTCCGTCGGGCGCGATCACCGAGATGCAGCCGGACACCAGCGTCGCGACGCAGACATTGCCGCCCGCCTCGACCGCGAGCGAGTCGAACATCTGGTAGCCGCCGAGCCCCGCGATCGGCTTGCCACGTTCGCCGCGATAGATCACGTCGCGCGGTTTCACCGTGCCGGGCGCAGCAAGATCATAGGCCCACAGCCGTCCGGTCGGCGTCTCCGCAATGTAGACGGTGGCCTCGTCCGGCGACAGCCCGATGCCGTTCGCCGGCAGCAGGCCGAACACGCCCTCGACGATCTCGGTCATGCCCGGCTTGATATAGTAGAACGCGCCGACATCCATCTCGCGGGCGCGCCGCTTGCCGAGGTCGGAGAACCACAGGCCCCCCTGCCTGTCGAACACGAGATCGTTCGGGCCTCGGAGCGCGTGCTCGCCGCATTTGTCGACCACGGTCTCGACCTTGCCGCTCTGCAGATCGACGCGCTGGATCGAGCCGCCGAGATAATTTTCCGGCTGCGGCCCGGGCATGATCATGTTGCGCGTCGGGATCCAGGAAAAGCCGCCATTGTTGCAGACGTACATCTTGCCATCGGGGCCGAGGGCCGCGCCGTTGGGGCCGCCGGGGATTTTTGCGACGACCTCCTTGCGGCCGTCCGGCCAGACCCGCGTGAGGCGCTGGCCGCGGATCTCGACCAGCACGACCGAACCATCGGGCATCGCCACCGGCCCTTCCGGAAATTCGAGGTCGGTGGCAAGCACGCGAATATTTTCCATGAATCCTCCCGTTTGATGCTGCAGGCGGATTCATGCCTTCGGCGCCGCGTGCAACATCCTGTCGCGCGAGGTTATGACAAAGTCGCATCTTGTTGCCAAGCAAGCACACGCCGGACCGCGGCGCAGACCAGCGTTGCGCCGCGCGGCGCTAGGATCTTATCGGCACCCAGATCTCGAGACCGCCATTGCCGGTCATCGGATCGAACTTTTCGTCATAGCGCTCGAAGTTGGGCGCATCGGCGACCTCATGACCCGAGCCTGGCAGCCAGTGATTCCAGATGGTGCTGATGGTGCGCCGGATGGTCGAGACATGATCGGCATGGGTAAAGACCGCATATTTCTGCGCGGGAATGCGGGCATGATAAAATTCCCGCGGCAGGTCGGAGAAGTCGGCGACTTCGACGCCGGCGATATAGTCGAAATTGCCGGCATCATCGCCGTTGCAGCAGACGCCGTAGGCGACATTGCCAATCCGCGCGGGAACGCCGTCGATGCTTTGATGGAAGCGATGCCAGAGGCCGGGAATGACGGCCCCGTTCTCGCAATGGATGCGCTCGCCGACACCAGCGACGAGAAAGGCCTTTCCGGTCTCAAAGCGCGGTTTCGGAAGCTGGTCGAGTGCGGTGGAATCCATGAGGATCGGCTCCTGAAGCTTGAGATGATCGAGGCAGGTTGCCGCCCGCACCGCTTCGGGCGTCACTCCGAAATGGTCGCGGAAGGCACGGGTGAACGCTTCGTGAGAGCCGTAATCCGCATCCAGCGCCAGCGCCATAATGTCCGGTGCCCCCTTGGCGAGCGCGCGCGCCGCCTCCGTGAGACGTCGGGCGCGCACATAGCGCATCACGGAAAATCCCGTCGCAGCCCCGAACGCCCGCACCATGTGGAACCGGGAGACGCCACCGATAGCGGCGATGTCATCGAGGTTCAACGGCTCGGCCAGGTGGCTTTCGATGAACCAGAGTGCCTTCTGCGCGGGATTCATGGAGCTTGGCTCTCTTCTCCGAAGCGCGTGTATCCTACCCGATCCGCGCCGGAGCCATTTGACAGTCCTTGCGCTTTTCGCGGCCGCGAAACTTCCTGGAAAGACCATCGGTATCCTCTCGAGATTCCAGGCTGGATGCTACGCATCGTGAAATCACTTCCCCGCATCTTTCGCCATCGGCGAATCGGCCTTCTTCTTCAGATCCTCGGCCTGTTTCGCCTGCGCCGATTTGAGGTCCTCGACCGTCTTCTGCAGGGCTGCGAGGGTTGCCTTCAATGCCTCGATCTGCGCGTTCGCGGCATCGATCCTCTGCTGGTAGTTGGCCGTGATCTTCGCGATCGTCTTCTGCTGAAAATCGATATTACTCTGCAGGCAGGAGGTGCGCCGCTCCATGGTCTTCTCGACGGTGCAGATTTCAATGCCGGGAATGTCCTGCGCGCGAGCCGCGGAGACGAGAAAGCAGAACGAAAACATCATCGGCGCAGCGCATGAAAGTCTAACGATCATGAGTTCTCCATGGCTTTGCCCATCATATGAAATTGCGCGGGAACCGAAAGATACCACACTGAAACCTCAATCGCACGGTGAGGTCCAGGTCATCGCCACTGTCAGGAGATTGTGGAATGGCAACACGAGAAAAACGGTTGGCACAGTTCGATGGTCATGGATCGCCCCCGCCGGGCCAGCCCGTCGAGGTTTTGTGCGAAGATCATAGCGGTACTTACAAACTTCCTTTCGCCTGCCTCTACGTTGACGGCCAATGGCGCAACAAGGAGTCTGGCGCCTCCATCGAAGCAACCGTCGTCGGCTGGCGCCTGCCGCGCATGGAGTCGGTCGGCCGCTGAGGCCGGCCGGTTGTGATTGAAGCAGAACCGAACAGGTTTCTGCTTTCCTGTTCGGACGTGTTTTCTTCAATCGAACTGGCTTCACTTCGCTTGAGACCGCTTTTTGAAGACGTGATCGAACCAGGAGAGCCGCGCCGGCTTCAAGGCGGCTCTCCGTACCTCACCCGCATCGGCATCGAGCGAAACCGCCAGCGCCGATCCCGCCAAACCGGCTTCAGCGTTCGTTCCGGTGACACAGCCGAAAATGACATGGATGTCAGTTTTGCCCCGGGAACGCTCACGTCGCATTTCTCCCGCGCGCCGACCTGCCGATGTCCCAAAACGCAACGGCTCAGGCAACGCATCTTAACGTTCGGAACGGCGCCGGAACGAATCGCGCCCGAATCGCTGATGGGGCGCCCGTCGCTGGTCTGTTCACGGCTAGATGTCGCGCGGTTGCACAGACATCGCCCGACATGCAGCATTGCGGGACCGGCCCGATACCGCCGGTCACAGGCGAAGGGTTAACCGCGCGGGCGCAATTGGCGTGTCCTTGCGCAGGATGCGCCCGATACGTGAGCAGCCTCGGCAAGCCCAGCTGCCTAGTACTCTACCTCGAGTTCTTCGATCTCTTCCGGTTCGGCCTTGGCCGCCGCGATCCATTCCTGCATTTCCGGCATGGCCATAATCAGGTCGGCATAGGCCTCGAGCCGCGGCTCGAGCTTCACGTCATACGTCGCAAAGCGCGTCACGACCGGCGCATACATCGCATCCGCCATGCAGCGCGCCCCGAACAGGAACGGTCCGCCTGAGATGGCCAGGCATTCGCGCCAGATGGTGCAGACCCGATCGATATCGGCCTGCGCCCGCGACCAGATCTTGAAGCCGGGAAAATGCGCCTTCAGGTTGACCGGCAACGAAGCCCGCAGCGTCGTAAAACCCGAATGAATCTCTCCGCAGATCGAGCGGCAATGCGCGCGCTGGATACGGTCGGCCGGCAACAGGCCGGCCTGCGGCATGGTCTCGTTGAGATATTCGCCGATCGCCAGCGTGTCCCAGATGGTCGCACCCTCGTGCCGCAGGCACGGCACCAGGATGGTCGGCGACAGCAAAAGGATTTCGGCCCTCGCGGAGGGATCGCCCGCCGCGGTGACGATCTCCTCGAACTCGAGCGCGGAGAATTTGGTCAGGAGCCAGCCGCGGAGCGACCATGACGAATAATTCCTGCTGCTGATGGTCAGTGTCGCTTTCGCCATTCGGCCTCCTCGAGCCGGGGACGCCCGCCAAGGCAGCGCGCCCAGTATGCGCCGATTTCCTCCGTTCAAGCAGCAAGCAACGTGCCAGTTTGACAGGCACGATGGCCGTCTCTTGGCGTCGATATTGCATGGGCCGCCTTTGAGGCAGGCCCGTCATGATGTCCATGTTTTACCAAGCCTATCAGAACCACGTCGACCTGACCGAGCCCTGGCGCGCCGCGGCGGTCTCGTCGCTCCGGTATCTCAATCTTGTGCCCAAGGGCATTCCCGACCGCTTTCTGGCCCGGCTCGCGGCGGCGCTCGAGCTGATCTCCCGCTCCGCCCTGACCTACAGCCGACCTGCGTATGGCATCGATCGCGTCCAGGTCGGAAACCGCGAACTTCAGGTCACCGAGGAAGTCGCCTATGCGACGCCGTTCGGCTCGCTCCTGCACTTCAAGAAGGACGACGCGCGTGAGCAGCCGAGAGTCCTGCTGGTGGCGCCAATGTCCGGCCACTTTGCCACGCTGCTGCGCGGCACGGTGAAGACGCTGCTGCAGGACCATGACGTCTACATCACCGACTGGCACAATCCGCGCGACATCCCGAGGGATCGCGGCCGGTTCGGGCTCGATGACTACACCGAGCACCTGATCACCTTTCTCGGTCAGCTCGGCCCGCGGCCCCATATGGTCGCGATCTGCCAGCCGTCGGTGTCCGCGCTGGCTGCGACCGCAATTATGTCGGAGGACAATCACCCCTGTCGGCCGGCAACGCTGACGCTGATGGCCGGCCCGATCGACACGCGGATTTCGCCCACCAAGGTCAACGAGTTCGCCAAAAGCAGATCGCTGAAATGGTTCGAAGATAACCTGATCAGCTATGTGCCGGTGCAATGCAAGGGCGCATTCCGCAAGGTCTATCCAGGCGTCCTGCAGCTCACCGCCTTCGTGTCGATGAATCTCGAGCGCCACATCAAGCAGCACCTCGATTTGCACAATCACCTGGTCAAAGGCGACACCGAGAAGGCCGCGAGCATCAAGACCTTCTATGACGAATATTTCGCGGTCATGGACCTGACCGCGGAGTTTTACATCGAGACCATCCGGGACGTATTCCAGGATCACCTTTTGCCACAGGGCAAACTGACCTTCCGCGGCCGGCCGGTGAACCCGGCCGCGATCAAGCGGATGGGCCTGATGACGGTGGAAGGCGAGAAGGACGACATCTGCTCGAACGGCCAGACCCTGGCCGCACAGGACCTCTGCTCGGGCGTGCGCGCCTATCGCCGCGTGCATCACATGCAGGCCGGCGTCGGCCATTACGGGGTGTTCAGCGGCAAGAAATGGAACAACGAGATCTATCCAATGCTGCGGGATTTCGTGCACGTCAATTCGTGACGTGATGACAATAGCGGCCGGTCAATGCAGCCGCTGCAAGGTCGCCGACGGCGCTTCGCCGAATTTCTGCCGGTACGCGCCCGCCATGCGGCCGAGATGGGTGAAGCCGAGATCGAACGCGATGTCGATGACGCGCGCATCCGCTGGTGCAGATATTTGCCCGGCTTGGTCGATGGTTTCGATTTCCGGATAGACAAGGCGCCCCTGTCGCCCGATGCTGCTCGAAGCAAGGAGGGAGAAGGCCATGACACAACTCGAGAAGGGCATCACAGAGGCCGGTACCGGCTATAGCGGCAAGAGCTGGAATATCCTCGGCCAGCTGTATTTTCCGAAGGCGATCACCGATTCCACCTTCGCCTTCGAGACCAACAGCGAGCCCGGGCAGTTCGTGCCCGTGCACATCCATCCCACCCAGGACGAATTCATCCTGGTGCAGGAGGGCGTGCTCAGCCTCAAGCTCGACGGCGTCTGGGTCGAGGCCAGGGCGGGCGACCTCGTGCGGATGCCGCGCGGTATCCCGCATGGCTATTTCAACAAGTCTGACAAGCCGGTCCGCGCGCTGTTCTGGGTCTCGCCGATGCAGAAGCTCGAGGCGTTCTTCAACCGCCTGCACAACCTCACCGACCCCGCCGAGGTCGTCAAGATCTCGGCCGAGCACGAGGTGGATTTCCTGCCGCCCGAGGCCAACGCGTAGCGGCGCGCGCCGACACGCAAGCTCTTTCATTTCACGAGCAGGCGCGTGGCAGGCGAACGCCGCAGTTAGCGATAGGGATCCTGGCGGATCGACGGCGTGGTCTGGCGGACGATCCGCAGCGTGATCGGCGAGCCATCCGATTCGAACTGCAATTCGTAGGCCTTGCCACCTCGGTCGCGCGCCGAGCAGGAGATGCTGGAGACCTGCCTGGCTGCGAAATTGCCAACCTGCCGGCAGACACCTGCCGATAGTTCGACCATTGGCACTGGCAGGCCGTCGGCCTTCGGCCGGTCCTTGGAGGAGAGCAGCATGCGGTCGACATGCAGCTCGTAAAGATTGTCGCGCGTGCGACGGCCGCTCGCGCCCGAGAACGAGACGACATGGGTGCTGTCCAGTGGGTCCTCGAGCGCCACGGTGAAGAGCGCGCGGCCTTTCTCG
>Ga0213876_10002337_pt1 | contig 11182 bp, 9 predicted proteins | sample BarmaccomBMRX_R9_FD_160113 | JGI IMG/M metagenome (GOLD analysis project Ga0213876, IMG submission 160113) | Root-associated microbial communities from Barbacenia macrantha in rupestrian grasslands, the National Park of Serra do Cipo, Brazil - RX_R9 | ecosystem: Host-associated > Plants > Roots...
GAGGATGCGCACCTTCGTCGTCGTCTGGTGCTTCGGCGTGACCAGGACGCCGGAGCAATCGACGCCCGCCCCCTCCAACCGCTCGACCAATCCGCGCCCGGCCGAGTCCTCCCCGACCACGCCGACGATTGCGGCGCGCGCGCCGAGTGCCGCGAGGTTCATCGCGCAGTTGGCCGCCCCGCCCGGCACGGTCTCAGTCCGCTCGTGCCGCAGAATCATCACCGGCGCCTCGCGCGACACGCGACTAATCTCGCCCGACACGAACTGGTCGGCGATCAAGTCGCCCAGCACGAGCACGCGCCGCCCCGCGAACGCGCGCACCAGCGCGCCCGGCCGCCCCGCCTCTGCTTTGCTCTCAACGCCCATGTCTGACTGAAGGCTCAGCCCTCGGAACTGATTATCTCCTTGACTGCTTCGAGCAGGTTTTCGGCGACGAGGTCGGGGCGGTGCTTCCATGCCTGGCTCTGATGTTCGTGCTCGCCGCGGCCGTAGCCGGTCAGGACGAAGGCGGCACGCGTGCCCGCGTTGCGCGCCAGCTCCGTGTCGCTGTAGCGGTCGCCGACCATCCAGCTCCGCGTCAGGTCGATGCCGAGTTCTTCCGCCGCGCGCTTGATGAGACCGGGGCGCGGCTTGCGGCAGTCGCAGTCGAGACGGTACGGCGGCTCGCCGACCGAGGGGTGGTGCGGGCAGTAGTAGACCGCGTCGAGCCGCGCGCCGCCTTTCTCCAACTCTTCGGCGAGGACGCCGTGGACGCGGCCGATCATCTCCTCTTCGAAGTAGCCGCGCGCCACGCCGGCCTGGTTGGTGACGAGGACGGCGAGCCAGCCCGCCTCGTTGAGCGCGCGCACGGCCGCGGCCGCGAAGGGGAAGACCCTGTAGCGCGAGACGTGGTTGACGTAGCCGACCTCTTCCGAGATCGTCCCGTCGCGGTCGATGAAGACCGCCCGGCGCCCTCCGCTCAACGCGCCACCTCGACCTTCTGCCGGAGTTCGAGAGCGTGCGCGGCGCGCTCGAAGACCTCTTCGGGGGTGACGGCCGTCATGCAACGGTGGTCGATGGGGCAGTCGCGCAGCATGCAGGGCGCGCAGTCGGGCGGCCGTCTGACGACCTCGGCCGTGTCGGAGAATGGACGAGTCGTGAAGGGGTTCGTCGGCCCGAAGATGACGACGACGGGGCAGCCGACCGCCGCCGCGACGTGCGCCGGGCCGGTGTCGTTCGTGACGAGCAGGTCGGAGGCTTTCAGCACGGCCGCCGTCTGCGCGAGGTCGGTCTTGCCCGTCAGCACGACGGGGCGCGCGCGCATGTGCCGCGCGACCTCCGCCGAAATGTCCGACTCTTCGGCCGCGCCGACGAGGACGATCTCCGCGCCCGTTCTCTCCGCGAGCATGTCTGCGACGGCGGCGAAGCGCTCGGGCGGCCAACGCTTGGCGCGGCTGTTGGTCGAGCCCGGGCAGACCGCGACGAGCGGACGGCCGGGCCGCGCGCCGCTCTCAAGAAGTAACGCCTCGGCCTCGCGCAGGCGCGCGCCCGTCACGCGCAACGCCGTGTCCGGCTCGCGCGATTCGATTGACGTGGAGCCGCAGAGCCTTCGTTCTAACTCGGCGACGAGGTGCAGGTAGTAGAAGACTTCGTGCCTGTGGCCGCGCCACGCGGGGACGCCGACGCGGTGCGTGAGGAGCGGCGCGCGCCCTTGCGTCGCGTAGCCCACGCGGGCGGGGACGCGCGCGAGCGCCGCGACCAGCGCGGGCGCGAAAGAGTTGGGGAAGAGCACCGCGAGGTCGAAGCGCCGCGCGCGCCACTCGCGCGCCTCGCGGAAGAGGGCCGCCGGTTTACCGGAGCTGTCTTTGGTGACGAGGAAGTCGTCGATGAAGTCCGCGCCCGCGAAAATCCCTTCGGCCCACGGGCGCGTCGCCAGAGTCAGGCGCGCGCGGGGAAACAGGCGGCGCAGCTCGCGCAGGGCGGGCACGGTCATCACCGCGTCGCCCACCCAGTTGACGCCGCGCACGACGACGCGCTCTATCTTTTCAGGCCGAAAGTTACGACTCACTACTGTAGTTTAGTTCAGGGATGCCGCCGCGTCACTTCCTCAGTCCCCGCGCCTGCGCGCCGAGTTCCTGCATCGACTCGGCGCGGCCGATGCCGATGAGCATGTCGCCGGCGCGAATCTGCGTGTCGCCCGAGGGGTTGAAGATCATCTCGCCGCCCGCACGGCGGATGGCGGCGACGACGATGTCGAGCTGCGAGCGGATGTTGGTCTCCTTCAGCTTGCGCCCTTCGAGCGGCGACCCTCCGGCGACCTCGACCTCTTCGAACGCGAGGTCTAAAGTCTCGGCCGTGATCGAGTCCATGAAGTCGGCGACCGCGGGCTTCAGAAGCGCCTGCGCCATGCGGTGGCTGCCGATGATGGTCGGCGCGATGACGCGGTTCGCGCCCGCGCGCACCAGCTTCGGCTCGGCCGACTCCTCGACCGCCCGCGCCACGATGCGCAAGCCGGCGTTGAGCCCGCGGGCCGTCAAGACGATGTAGAGGTTCCCGGCGTCGTCGGGCAGGCACGCGGCCAGCCCCGTCGCGCGCTCGACGCCGGCCTCCTTCAAAGTCTCGTCGAGCGTGGCGTCGCGGATGAGGAGCAGCGTGTCGGGGATTTGGAGCTGCGCGGCGAGCGCGGCGTTGCTCTCGACGACGACGAAGGGGGCGCCCGCGCGCTGCATCTCCCGGACGATGCGGCGGCCGACGCGCCCCGCGCCGCAGATGATGTAGTGACCGTTCAATTTGCTAATCTCGCGCTGGCGCCGTCGCGCGCCGTAGGCTGCCAGGATTTCGGAGCGGACGAGCGACTGGACGGCCGTCGAGAGCAGGTAGCCGGCCGTGCCCACGCCCAAGACCATGAAGAAGATCGAGAAGTTGCGCCCGGCCGGCGAGAGCGGCAGCGGCGGGCCGTAGCCGACGGTCGTCACCGTCATCACCGTCATGTAGAGGCTGTCGGCGAGCGACCAGCCCTCGATCAGCATGAAACCGGCGGTGCCGAAGGCCACCACGCCCGCGAGCGCGGCCAGCGAGTAGTAGAGGCTCGCGCGCGGCCTGAGCCTCTTCCTCAGTTCTCCTGCTGGGGGCGGCATCGAACCGTGTGCCTCCGCGGCGGCATCTAAACCCTGGTCTCAAGCTAACGCGCCACGTTAGCTAAAGGCATGGAGGCTGTCAAACGAGTACTGCCTATTGCCAAAAGCGATTTACTATTGGCGGCTTAGCATTTACTATTCAAACCGATGGCTCTGCGTCATCCGCCGAAAGATGTCGTCCCGCCGCCCGCGCCCGCTCGTCGGCGCGCGCCGCGCGTCGTGAGGTTCGAGGAGCCGCCCGAGGGCTTCTGGCACCGCTGGCGGCGCCGCCTCGTCCGCCCCGCGACGGTCATCCCGGCCGCCGTCATCACCCTCCTCATCGTCGGCGTCCTCGGCTACTACTACACGGTCTTCTCCGAGCGCATCGACAAGCTTCTGCGCGGCGAGGTCTTCACGCGCAGCGCCGGCATCTACGCCGCGCCGAAGCAGGTACGCGCGGGCGAGGGGCTCTCGGTCGAAGACCTCGTCGGCCGGCTCAAGCGCGCCGGCTACGTCGAGCGCACGCTCCAGGCCGACGACGCGCGCGGCCGCTTCGGCGTGGACGGGACGAACGTCGAGATCGAGCCGAGCAAGGATTCGAAGATCGACGGCAAGGCGCAGTTCCCTCACGTCCGCGTGCAGTTCGGCAAGGGCGGGAAGACGGTCGCCGCCATCAACGACCTCGACGCCGGGGGCGCCAAGATACAGGGCGCGTGGCTGGAGCCCGAACTGATCAGCGCCGTCGCCGGGCCGCAGCGCGAGCGGCGGCGCGTGGTCGGCTACGGCGACCTGCCCGACGTGCTGGTCAAGGCCATCATCACGACCGAAGACCGAGACTTCTTCAACCACTACGGCGTCAACTTCCGCGGCATCCTGCGCGCCGCCATCCGCCACTACGACGCCGACCCGAACTCCTTCCTCTCGCGCCAGGGCGGCTCCTCCATCACGCAGCAGCTCGTCAAGAACCTCTTCCTCTCGCCCGAGGGCTCCATCAAGCGCAAGGCGTCCGAGGCGTACATGTCGATCATCCTGGAGACGCGCCTCTCGAAGCAGGAGATCTTCGCGCTCTACTGCAACGAGATTTATCTCGGGCAGCGCGCGGGCTTCTCCATCAAGGGCGTGGGCGAGGCGAGCGAGGCGTACTTCAACAAGGACGTGACGACGCTCACGCTGCCCGAGGCGGCGCTGCTCGCGGGGATGATTCGCAGCCCGAACCGCTACAACCCGTACAAGTACCCGGACGTGGCCTTCGAGCGGCGCAACCAGGTCTTGAAGTCGATGATCGAGGCCGGCGCCATCTCGGAGGTCGAGGCCGCGCGGGCGATGGCGTCCGAGGTCAAGCTCGCGCCCGCCAAGGGGCGCATCGACGCGTCCGAGGCGCCCTACTTCGTGGACTACGCGCAGAACCAGCTCGGCGACCTCATCGCCGACACGTCGGCCGCCGAGCGCCTGCGCATCTACACGACCATCGACATGGACTTGCAGCGCGCGGCCTACGCGGCGCTCGTCAAGCAGCTCGCCGCGCTCGACAAGGTGCAGGCCCGGCGCTTTCCCGCGGGGACGCTCCAGGCGGCGCTCGTGGCGATGAAGGCCGACACGGGCGAGATCGTGGCGATGGTCGGCGGGCGCGACTACGAGAAGAGCCAGCTCAACCGCGCGACCGACGCGATGCGCCAGCCCGGCTCGGTCTTCAAGCCGTTCGTCTACGCCACCGCCATCAACACGGCCTACGACCCGGTGCCGCGCCTCATCACCGCCGCCACCACTTACAAGGACGAGGCGACGACCTTCACTTCGGGCGGGCAGTCCTACTCGCCCGGCAACTTCGGCGACACCTTCTCGAACAAGGACGTGACCGTGCGCGACGCGCTGACGCACAGCCTCAACGTCGTCACCGTCAAGATCGCCGACGAGGTCGGCATCGGCCGCGTGATGGCGCTGGCGACGAAGGCGGGGCTGCCGAAGCCGAAGGCGAACTACCTCGCGCACGCGCTCGGCACCAACGAGGCGACGCCGCTGCAAGTCGCCTCGGCCTACACCGCGTTCGCGCAGTTGGGGGCGCGCGTGACGCCGGTCGGCATCAGCCGCGTGACGACGGGGTCGGGCGCGACCATCGCCGCGCCGCAGGGGCAGAAGAACGACGTGATGCGCCCGCAGGTCGCGTACATCATGGACTCCCTGATGAAGGACGTGGTGAACCGCGGCACGGCGGCGAAGGTGCGCGCGCGCGGCTTCCGCGCCAACGTCGCGGGCAAGACCGGCACGTCGCGCGACGGCTGGTTCGCGGGCTTCACGCCGAACCTCGTCTGCGTCGTCTACGTCGGCTTCGACGACGGGTCGGATTTGGGGATGACGGGCGCCGACTCGGCCCTGCCCATCTGGACGGACTTCATGACGGCGGCGCTCGCGGCGCACCCCGAGTGGGGCGGCGACTGGCAGGAGCCGCCCGACATCGAGCACGTCGAGATCGACCCGCACACGGGCCTGCTCCCCGGCCCCGACGCGACCGAGAAGCGCTCAGAGCTTTTCATCAAGGGCAGCGCGCCCAAGGCCGAGAGCAACGAGCCGGACGAGTCGGCCACGCCCGAAGAGCCTCTGCCGCCGGACGTGAACTTGCCCATGCCGAACGCCACGCCCGGCCCCGTCTACGTGCCGCCCTACCCGGAAGCGACCCCGACGCCTTCGCGCCGCGAACGCCCGGGACTAATCGGCCGCGGCGAGGGCGAGGAGCCGGACGGGACGCGCCTGACGGGTTACGTCACGCTCGACATAGACCCGACGACGGGGCTCATCGCCGCCCCGACCTGCCCCGTCATACGCACGCAGACCTTCCGCATCGGCACCGAGCCGCACAAGCGTTGCGGCCCGCAGTACCACCAGAACCAGACCATCATCCCCAGCGAGACGCGCCCGCGCCGCGCCACGCCCCCCTGACGACTCGCGGCCGTAAATCCGCCTAAGAGCACCTTTTCCACGCGCGCGCACGTTATGCGCGGCCGCGGGAATAGCGTTTCCATGCGCGGGAACGCCATGCGCAGGCGTGGGAACGCTATTCCCGCCCGTGGGAACGCCATTCCCGCGCCTGGAAACGCCATTCCGGCCCGTGGGAACGCCATTCCCACGCGCGGGAATGGCATTCCCACACGAGGGAACGCCATTCCCACGCCTGCGCATAACGTTCCCACGCGCGGGAATGCCATTCCCACGGCTGCGCATGTTCCTCGCACGTATGGAATTGATGCTTACGCGACTGGAAATTCTATGTCCGGAGGAGCGTGAGCGATTCTTGCAGCGTCTCGTAGGCGAGCGCGGCGGCGTGCTGCTTGCGCGGGGGCAGGCCGCCGGCCGCCTCGGCTATCTCGGCGCGTGTGAGGCGGGCGGCCTCGTCCAAAGTCATCCCCTCCAACATCCACGCGAGCGCGGAGCCGCAGGCGAGCGTCGGCGGGCAGCCGTAGGCGAGGAAGCGCGCGGCCTCTATCCGACGCCCGCGCACGCGCAAGGCGAGCCGCAGGCGGTCGCCGCAGACGGGGTTCGACTGCTCGACTTCGGCGTCCGCGCCTTCGAGCGTGCCGGCGTTGCGCGGGTTGGCGAGGTGCTCTTTGAAAGTGTCGGAGTAGGCCACGGACAATATAGTAGGCAGTAGGCGGATGGCAGTAGGCAGTGCCTCTGTCGAAAAGGTCAGCTTAACTTTCAACTTCCGGAACGCAGAGCGTACTGCCTACTGCCTACTGCCTTTTGATAGAGCGGCGAGAGGCGGCGCAGGTTCTCGACGGCGCGCGGCAGGACTTCGAGGACGTAGTCGATCTCCTCCTCGGTCGTGTCCTTGCCGAGGCTGAAGCGGATGGAGCCGCGCGCCAGCTCGTCGTCGCGACCCAGAGCGCGGATGACCGGCGAGGGTTCGAGCGAGCCCGAGGAGCAGGCCGAGCCGGTCGAGACGGCGACGCCCTGCATGTCGAGGTTGATGAGCAGCCCCTCGCCCTCGATGAAGCGGAAAGAGATGTTCGAGACGCCGGGCAGGCGCCGCGCGCGGTCGCCGTTGTAGACGATGTCCGCGACGCGCGACTCGACGCCCGTCTCGAACCGCTCGCGCAGGGAGCGGATGCGTCGTGTGCGCTCTTCAAGCTCGACCCTCGTGAGCCGCGCCGCCTCGCCGAAGGCGACGATCAAAGGCACGGACTCCGTCCCGCCGCGGCGCTCGCGCTCCTGGTGGCCGCCGATGTTCTGCGGCGCGAGCCGCACGCCGCGGCGGACGTAGAGCGCGCCGACGCCCTTCGGCGCGTAGAGCTTGTGCGCCGACAGCGAGAGCAGGTCGCAGCCCAGCTCGTCCACGTCCACGCGCATCCCCGCGGCGGCCTGCACGGCGTCCGTGTGGAGCCGCAGGTGCTTCTGCCCCGCCTCGCGCAGCTCGCGGACGAGCGCGGCGATCTCCGCGACGGGCTGGACGGTGCCGACCTCGTTGTTGGCGAGCATGACGGTGACGAGCACCGTGTCGGGACGTAAAGCCGCGCGCACGTCCTCGACGCGGACGACGCCGTCGCCGTAGACGGGCAGGCGCGTCACCTCCCAGTCGCGGCGCTCGAGGGCTTCGCAGATGCCGCGGACGGAGGAGTGCTCGATTGCAGTGGTGATGACGTGGCGGCCCTGGTCTGCGGCCTGTTCGCAGTGGCCGCGGACGGCGAGGTTGTTGGCCTCCGTCCCGCCGGAGGTGAAGACGATTTCGTTCGGGCGCGCGCCGACGAGCCCGGCCACCTCGCGCCGCGCACGGTCAACGGCCGCGCGCGCCTCCTGCCCGTAGAAGTGGACGCTCGAAGGGTTGCCGAACTTCGCGGTCAGGAAGGGGAGCAACGCCTCGACGACCCGCGGGTCAACCGGCGTCGTCGCGCTGTGGTCAAGGTAAACTCGGCGCATAAATGCTCAAAAATAATGATAAACCCTCGAAGGCGTTCCCCGCATCAAAAGCGGCGGTAAGCTCTCCCGCTTGGCCTTTCGAGTCGAACGTTACGCCCGGAGTCTATGTCGCCCAAAGTTGGAGCGTCAAGGCGGTTGGACGCGGCGGCTCGCTGTTGTAAGCTCATGAGGCCCGCGTCCGTCCCCCGAACTCAGGAGAAGAATCGATGAAGACCAGCAGACGTTTTTCGACCGCCGCCCTCGCCCTCGCGGTGACTTTCGCGGCCCTCTCGGCCGCACTGTTGTTGACGCCGCACGCCTCGGCGCAGCAGTACGGCGCGATTGAGCGCGGCTACCGCACGGGCTACTCCGACGGCTACCAGTCGGGCTGGGGCGACCAGTTGAAAGGCGCCCACGCCGACCACCAGTCGAAGGCCGACTACCAGAGCGCCGACCGCGCCTACATCGCCGCCTACGGCGCCCTCGAAGAGTACCGAGACGGCTACCAGCAGGGCTACGAGGTCGGCTACGCGGCGGGCTACGCGCGGCAGGGCTTCAACTCCGAGCTGCCCGCGGGCGGCGTCTCGCGCCGCGGCGCGAGCCCGCGCGAGTCGGCGGAGAACGGAACCGGGCGCGGCGGGAGAACCGACGACGGCCAGGAGAGCGAGAGCGTTTCGCGGGGCGGCGCCGCCGCCGGCACCGGCAGCGTTGACCCCGTCCGCGAAAGCGGCACGGGCGGCCCGTCCGCGGTGCCTTCGAACGTCGTGCTGACGGTCGAGCTGTCGAACCGCCTCTCGACCGACGTGAGCCAGAAGGGCGACCACTTCGAGGCGCGCGTCGTCGAGCCGCAGGAGTTCGCGGGCGCGGTCGTCGCGGGCCACCTCGCGGACGTGCAGCGCCCGGGCAAGTCCAGGGGGCGCGCGCTCCTCCAGCTCAACTTCGAGCAGATACGTCTGAACGGCGCGGGCGACTGGCAGGAGTTCAGCGCGCTGGTCACAGAGGTCTTACAGCCCGAGCCGACCGGCGTCGGCGACGTGGACGCGGAGGGCGGCGTGCGCGGGCGCGACACGACCAAAGATGACGTGGTGAAGGTCGGCGGGGCGTCGGCCGTCGGCGCGATCATCGGGGCGATTGCGGGCGGCGGCAAGGGCGCGGCCATCGGCGCCGTCATCGGCGGCGGCGCGGCCACCGGCGGCGTCATGACCCAGCGCGGCAAAGACATCCGCCTCGAAGCCGGCCAGCAACTCCGCATCCGCACGTCGGGGAGGAGATGAAGAGTAGGCGGTAGGCAGATGGCAGTAGGCAGTTAAAGAGCTATTGCCTTAACTGCCTACTGCCATCTGCCTACTATGATTGTCACCTTACTTACCGACTTCGGGACGGCAGACTATTTTGTCGGCGCGTTGAAAGGGGCGGTGCTGGCAGCGAACCCTTCGGCGCGCGTCGTTGACATCACGCACGAGGTGCCGCCGTTCGACGTGGAGGCAGGGGCGTTCACGCTGCGCGCGGCCTTCGAGACTTTTCCCGAAGGCACGGTGCACGTCGGGGTGGTTGACCCGGGCGTCGGGTCGGCGCGGCGCGCGATTGCGGTCGAGGGGCACGGCCACACCTTCGTCGGGCCGGACAACGGACTGTTCGGCCACGTCTACGAGCGCGCGGCGCCGTTCCGCGTCTTCCAGCTCACCAACGCGAACTTTTTCAGAAGGGAAGTAAGTCCGACCTTCCACGGGCGCGACATCTTCGCGCCGGTCGCGGGCGCGCTCGCGCGCGGCGTGCGCGCCGAGGAGTTGGGGCCGGAGGTCTTCGACTTCGTGCGCCTGCCGTCGGCGGCGGTCGAGAGGGTCGGGGACGGGACGCTCGTCGGAACAGTCATCCACGTTGACCGCTTCGGCAACCTCGTCACGAACTTCGCCCGGGAAGACCTGGACGAAGAGTCGTTCGCGCGCGGCGCGCGGCTCCGCGTCGAGGGGCGCGAGGTGCGGCGCTTCCGGCGCTTCTTCGCCGAGGACTTCGAAGGCGCGGGCGAGCCGTTCGCGGTCTGGGGCAGCGCGGGCCTGTTGGAAGTCGCCGTCTTCCGCGACTCGGCCGCGCGCCTGCTCGGCGCGAAGCGCGGGGATAAGGTCGAAGTCAACTTGTAAGTCTGCGCGCCTCTTTGCTATTTTCAAATCAATTCAAGTCTTAAGGACAAAGCAGATGGACAAAGCAGAGAGCAAGCCCGCCGCCAAGACCGGCGCGGGGCTTGAGGGCGTGGTCGCGGCCGAGTCGGCCATCGGCGACGTGGACGGCGTCAACGGCGTCCTCATCTACCAGGGGTTGAACATCCACGACCTCGCCGAGCACTCGACCTTCGAGGAGACGGTCTACCTGCTCTGGCACGGGCGCCTGCCGAAGCGCGACGAGCTGGACGCGCTCAAGCAAGAGCTTTCGGCGAACCTGCGGCTGCCCGAAGAGGTGATCGAGCTGATGCGCCGGTTTCCGGCGAAGGCCGAGCCGATGGACGCGTTGCGGACGGCCGTCTCGGCTCTCGGCTTCTATGACCCGGGCGGGCGCGACCTCTCGCGCGAGGGCGCGCTCCGCACCGCGGCGCGCCTGACGGCGCAACTCCCCGTGGTCGTCGCCGCGTTCGGGCGGCTGCGCGATGGGCAGGAGCCAGTCGAGTCACGCGCGGACTTCAACATCGCCACGAACTTCCTCTACATGCTCAAGGGCGAGGAGCCCGAGGAGCGCGAGGCGCGCATCTTCGACCAGTGCCTCATCCTCCACGCCGACCACGAGCTGAACGCCTCGACCTTCACGAGCCGCGTCATCGCGGGCACGCTCGCCGACATGTACGGCGCAGTGACGGGGGCGATTGCGGCGCTCTCGGGGCCGCTGCACGGCGGGGCGAACACGAACGTGATGAAGATGCTGCTTGAGATCGGCGAGCCGGCGCGCGCCGACGAGTGGCTGGCGGAGGCTTTGGCGAGCAAGAAGAAGATCATGGGCTTCGGCCACCGCGTCTACAAGACGGAAGACCCGCGCTCGGTCTGGCTGCGCCGCTTCTCGCGCGAGCTGGCCGAGGCGAAGGGCGAGACGCGCTGGATCGAAATCCTCGAACGCCTCCGCGAGCTGATGTTCGCGGAGAAGAAGCTCTACCCGAACGTCGATTACTACTCGGGCTCGGCCTACTACCTGATGGGCATCCCGCTCGACCTCTTCAC
>Ga0213876_10002338_pt1 | contig 11181 bp, 6 predicted proteins | sample BarmaccomBMRX_R9_FD_160113 | JGI IMG/M metagenome (GOLD analysis project Ga0213876, IMG submission 160113) | Root-associated microbial communities from Barbacenia macrantha in rupestrian grasslands, the National Park of Serra do Cipo, Brazil - RX_R9 | ecosystem: Host-associated > Plants > Roots...
AGCGAAATGGTGACCGTCGCGGCCCGCACGAACGATCCGAACGGCGCCGACGACGTGCTCGTCTCCGTGCAAGCCACGAGCGGCGGCGTGGTTCTCCACTTGAACACAAAGGCGATGCCCTCCGACGTGGTCGTGACCACGCCAACACTCGTGATTGCACCGTCGGATTCCACTATGACGGCGGATGCCGACTCCGCGCTCCAGACCTTCGTCTCGGATCGTGCGGACGCATCTCTCATGGTCACGGTCTCCGACCCGACTGCGCAGCTCCCGCGCGGGGCGATCGCGCGTTTTCATGGCTGCACGAGCGAGGACGAGCGCTTCACAGCTAACGGCAGACGCGCAGTGCATCACGCTCACGATGTGTGAACAGGGCGCGAACATGAGCGCCTGCCTGGAAAAGGACAGAACCGTGAGCGGTACTAACCTCGAGTACTGCGACCCGATGGGCACGACACAAGGCTCCGAGTGCAACGGTGCCGATTCGTCCTGCCATACCGGAGGAGGGAATACCGGCGGTGGCAATCCTGGTGGCGGAAGCACGGGTGGCGGGTGCACGGTGGCTGGAGGCCAAGTGTGCCCAGCTCAATGCCCTTCCTGTGGAACGAGAAACAACGACTGCTTCTGTGAGTAGAGGCGATCGGATCTATATCCAAAACGTGGGACAGGCGTCTCCGCCCGCCCCACGTCCTGAAACGCGAGCTACCGCGAGGCGATCGTCTCGCCGCGCAGCGTGACCGTGACGCGTGGATTCGTGTCCGTCGCGCCTTCGAGCGTCGTCGTGTAAGAGCCGTCGAGGTTGTCCACGATGCGGCGGGAGTGGCCGGAGCTCGACTGCACCGCGAGCGCGTCGGCCCAGCCGGGTCCGAGGCGGAGGTTGTTCCGGTCGCGGGGCGTCACGGTCACCTGCACCACGCCGCCTTGCGACGCGACGATCAGGTTCGTATTGCCCGTCTCAGGCTTCAGGCGCAGATAGCGCGAGAAGCGTTGCGTCCGTTCGAAGCTGCCGTTGATGATGCCGTGGCCGGCGACCTCGAAGTCGACGACGTACGTTCCGGCCGCGGTCGTCCGCGATGCCGGTACTTCGCCGCGATAGACGCCCGGCTCGCTCTCGATCAGCGTGATGTTGTTGCCGGAGTGGCCGAGGACGTTCGGGTCGAGGCGGAGGAGCGTGGCGAGCTTGCGGTCGGCGGCGCTGCCTGGATCGCCGGCGGGTGATGCAGGGGAAACCGTCGACGCGGAGAGCGCCTCGCCGAGGCCCTGGCCCGGACCGTCGAGCGTCGCGTGAATCGTCAAACCGGAGATCGGTGCGCCGTTCTCATAGACGCGCGCCTCGAGCGGCAGCGGCTGGCCGGCCACCGGATCGTTTCCGCCGGTGACGTACTGCAGGTCGAGCACGGGATCATCGAACAGTGCGTAGATGCGGAACGGCAGTTGCTGCGGGTTGTTCGTCACGTTCACCACCCAGTCGCCGACTTGATCGAGCGGCCGGTGTCCGCGCAGCGGGAACTGAATCGTGTACTCGGCGTAGCCCTGCGCGGGATGGAAGCTCGACGGCGGAGGTTGGATCGTCCCGATCGGCGTCTGGAGCTCGAACTGGAGATTGTTGCCCTTGTCCGGCCAGGTGACGAGGAACGTCACGCGGCGCACCGTCTCGTTCAGGTGATAGTGCGTTCCGCTTTGCACTCCGTTCGACGCGGCTAGTTTCTGGAAACCGACCGGCGCGAACGGGCCGGCGGGATCGAGGCCGAGAACTCCAGCGATCCAGAAGGCGAAATTGGCTTGGATCTCGGGGGTGCCGCCGCTGTAGTAGAAGCCCGGGATGCCGCCGCTGGTCGCGAGGTCATCGAAGAGATCTTCCTGCACGGAGGTTCCGAGGGCGACGGTGTAGAAGCGCACGTCTGCCGGCAACGCCACGCCGCCAACCGCCGCGCCGGGAGGCGGCGCCTTCAGCTCGAGATTCGGCATCACGTTCTGCTTGCCGTCGGACAGCAGCATGACCACCTTCTGATTCGGCGAAGCGGGAAGCTGGGAGATCGCGCCGTTCACGCGTTTGCCGATCGCGGTGAGATTCGTCGGCGCCAGGCCGGTGATGAACGACTGCAACGCGCTCTTCTCCGCCGCATTGGAGAGGTCCTTCAGGCCCGACGTGCCGGTGACGTCCGTGGAGAAGCTGACGGCGCCGAGGCGGAAGCCGTCGGCCGCGTAGTCCTTCACGAGATCGATGACCATGGCGCCCGCGTCGTGCAACGCGTCGATCTTCTTCTCGCTGCCGGCGGAAGTCGTCTCCGACATGCTGCCGGACTGGTCGAGCACCATGTAGATGTTCGCCGCGACGAGCGGCGCGACGGGAGTCGCGGTCTGACACGACGAGAAGCCGGAGACGCACGTGTCGCTCGCGCCGACGGCCTGCACGCGGTAGTAGTACTCGACGCCGTTCGCCACCGCGACGTCGGGGTACGTGGTCGCTGGCGCCATCACCTCAGCGATCGGCGTGTCGCCCGAGCCGCAGCCGATCTCGTTGCGGTAGATCTTGTAGCTCGTCGCGCCGGCGACCGCGTTCCAGCTCAGGTCGACCTTGCCGGCGTTCGGCGTGGCGGTGAGCGTCGGAACGGCGGGAGGCGCGCAGGTCGTGAACACGGGAGGTGCCGCCGCGCCGCACGCGATGCCGTGGCCGTTGAACGCGTTCCAGATCAGGTCCGCGTTCGGCGTGCCGTCGGCGAGATTGCCATTGTCGTCGTCGAGGGCGAGCATCACGGTGTACCAATTGAGGCCGCCGCAGCCGTCGATCTTCGCGCCCGTATTGCACTGCCCGCCGGTGACGATCTGGTAGGCGCTGCCGGTGTCGTACACCGATTCGTACCAGAGGCGGTCGGCGAGCGCCCAGCCCGCGCCCGGGCCGTACTTCACCGTGAACGCCTGGGCCATGTCCCAAACGGCGCCGGCGGCGATCGCCGACTCACAATGGCCTTCGTAACCCATCACCCCGCTGCCGCCCGGGCAGGAACGGATGATGTGCGATCCATCGAACCGGATGAAGTCGCTCAGGCAGTTGATGGGAGACGACGTGATGTTCGACGGCTTCACCTTCACCGGCAGACTCACGTCGCGGACGCCGGTGCAGGTCGTGCAGCCGTCCTGACAGACGTGTCCGGGCGTGAAGTTCGGACCGATGCACGACTCATGCGTCTGCAGAAACGCCATCACGTCGCCGAACGCCTCGCGGCTGGCGCCGTCCGGGGCGGAGCCGTTCGTCTTCGCATCGAGGCCGTGCCCGAACTCGTGGAGAAACACCGCCGCGATCTCGCCGGTGTTGGCGCAGTCGTAGCCGCCCGGCCCGCCCACAGTCGTCGTGAAGAAGTTGAGGGTCGTCCCGTTGAAGTTCGCGTTGCAGGGCGAAGCGATGTTGACCTTCGTCGTCAGCGGCTGGCTGAGCCAGGGCGTGATCGTCTGCGGGTCGGCGTCGAGATACTTCCGCGCTTTCTCCTTGATCAGATTGAGGTGATAGAACGCCGTGCGTGCGGCGTGGGTGTTGCCGGCGCCGCCGAGACCGGGGTTCTGGCAGTCGGTGCCGGCGCCGCCGCTGAAGGTCATGTCGCTGGCGGCAAGGACGTGGAGAGCGAGCTGTCGCCGCAGGAGTCGTCGATCACGACATACGGCCCGGAGAGAGACGTCGTGGCCAGCCCGCCGGAGTAGTCGTACACGCCCGATGCATTCGCGGTCTTCGTCATGCCCCCATTCGTCACGTTCACGAAAGGCAGCGCACGCAAATCTTCGGTCGCCGGATTGTTGGTGGTCGGATAGATGCCGCCCCGAACCGTGCCGTCGATGCTCTCGAGCCGATCGATGACGTTCACCACCTCTCCGGTATGCGCATCGAGCCAGAGCTCGACGGCGTAGTCTTCGCCCGTGACGTTGAACGCGCGCACGAGTTGATGCCCCAACGCGCCGCTGCTTTCGTTGACGAGGACGACTTCGAGGCTGCGGTCGGATTGGCCGAGATCGACTGCCGCGTCGGCAACATCGACATGCCGCAAATCTTCGGTGAGCGCGAGCGCCCGCTGCACGGCCTCGGAGCGGCTGATGATGCCGTCGAACGACAGCTCGCGGGGCGGAACGGCCAGGTAGTTGCCGAACTGGATCAGGTTGCCGTTGTTGACGCGGAAGAAGACGTGCGCCTCGCGGACCGGAATGCTCGTGGAATCGGCGCCGCGCACGACCTGGTGCAGGCGCAAGGACCAGTAGCGATTGTTCTTGCCGTAGTGCACCGTCGTCTTGCGGTTGACGACGAGATCGCCGGCGGAGATGCCGAGAAGATCGGCGTATTGGGCAGTGAAGCTCGTGGCGATGGCGGCGAGATCGTCCGGGCCGATGGCTTTCCGCGGCGGAAGCTGATTACCCGCGCCCGGAATCCACGGAATGCCGACGCCCTGCACGATGAGGGGCACGTTCAGGCGCGCGTCGGCCTGCACGTCGCGCGAGCCGGGATGGTCACGCTGCAGCCGGTCGAGCCGGCTGCCGTCGCGGGTCGGCTGCGGCACGACGTTGTAGCGCTGCGCGTCAACGCGCGCCCGCGCTTCCCGCAGCTTCGCAGGAAGGGAATCGCCCGACGGCGCGATTTGGCCGTGAACGGTGAAAGCACAGAAGACGAGAATCAGAATGCGAAGACAACGGGATCTCATATTTCCTCCTTGATGGACGCGTGGAGGAAATTAGGGCGCGATGCGGAGAAGGGTCTGACGGATAGGTGACCCTTTGGTGACGCGGCGGCGCTCGCAGAAACGAAAAAAGGCCGGGCGATTGTTCGCCCGGGCTGGTCGTAACTGCTGGTTGGCTCGTTCCACGGCGCCTCGCAGCGCCACCACCGCGCCGCACGCGATGGCGGTCGCGAGAAACGCGAAGGCGAGCGGGGGGAGTGCCGGCACCGCGGCGGCGGCTGCCACCGGGGACCGTGACCGACGCCGTATTGCTCGAGACCGTCGACTCGTTCGAGCCGTTGCCGTCCGGGTCGCACGAGATCGTTCCCTGATCCGCGACCGTCGATCCCGCGGCACCGGTGACCGTCGCCGTGATGGTCACGGAACGAGAGCCGGGATGCTGCCGTTCCAGGTCACGGTGTTCGTCCCGACTTTGCCCACGGCGGCGCCGCTGGAGAGCCGGCCCTACGTTCCGCCCCTCGCCCTTGACACCTTCCCACCGCCCGACGACCATACGCCCGGTCCCGTGCTCAACGCATTTCGGAGAATCGCCCTCGGCGTCGCCGTCGTCACGGCTGCGTCTGTGATCCTGCTGCTGTCCGATCTGCAGCATCGCGAACGCGCCGCCCGAAGCAGCCTGGCCAAGAAGCACAAGTGGAAGATCTGCTTCATCCAGTACAACGACGTGATCGACGTCAAGGATGCGGAGAGCGGCGTGTTGGACGGCCTGCGCCGTTCCGGCCTGGAGGACGGCCGCGACTTCGAGGTCGAGATCCTCAACGCGCAGGGGGACATGGCCACGGTCTCGGCGCTCATCGACGCCGCGGTCACGGGCGGCGCGGACCTTCTGATCACCTTCTCGACCCCGACGCTGCAGGCGGCGCTAAGACGCGCGCAGAACGTTCCGGTCGTCTTCAACTACGTCTCCTCCGGACTCAAGGCGGGCGCGGGCAAGAGCAACACCGACCATGCGCCGAACGTCACGGGCGTCAGCCTCCTGCCGGCCAACGACGAAGCGCTGGCCATCCTGCGGGCGCACTTCCCTTCGATCCACAAAATCGGCGCGCTGTATTGCCCGGCGGAGACGAACATGGTCTTCGCGAAAGCCGCGCTGGACGAAGCGGCGAAACGCGCCGGGTTCGAGATCGTGTACGTGCCGGCGGAGACGGCGACCGACGTGCCCGACGCCGCGGCGGCGCTCATGGCCCGCGACCTCGACGCGGTGGTGCAGATCCCCGGCAACCTCACCGCGTCCGCCTTCGGCAGCATCAGCGAGGCAGCGCGCCGCTCGCACGTGCCGGTGTTCGCGTTCCAGAAGTCGCAGGCCATCGGCGGCGCGATGGTCGTCATCGCCCGCGACTACAAAGACAGCGGCCGCCACGCCGCGGCGCTCGCCGCGCGGATCATGCGGGGCGAGAATCCGAAGAACATCCCGCTCGAAGACTTCGCCAAAACCAATCTGATCGTGAATCTCGACGCAGCGCGCGCTCTCGACATCACCCTTCCGCCGGCCCTCCTGCGCGAGGCGAAAGAAGTCCTCGGGGACCCCCATGGAGATCGTTAAGGAGCGCTCGGGCGGCGTCGTGCACCTCCGGCTGTTCGGCCGGCTGGACAACCATTGGTCTCAATCGCTGGACGAGACGCTGCACGAGGTGGCGCGGGAAGGGGGGCGTCATCTGCGCCTCGATTTCTCCGGCGTGACCTACGTCAGCTCCGCCGGCGCCGCCGTGCTGCTCAAGCATCAACGCGAGGCGGGCGCGATCCAGGGCTCGTTGCAGATCACCGCCGCCTCGGAGCGCGCGCGCAACGCGCTCCGGCTGATGGGCTTCGTCGAGCTCCTCCTCGCCGGATCGAGCACGGCGTCGGCGCCGCGGCGGACGCTCTCCATTCCGCTGCCGCTCGACTCCGAGAGCGCGACGTTCGAGAGCCGGATGCTCGATGGCAGAGCGTCGGAGTTGTCGCTGATCGGCAGCCCCGATCTGCAGTCGCCGTCGGCGCCTCTCTCCATCTACCGCGACGTCTTCGCCCTCGGCGTCGGCGCACTCGGCGCCTATCAGGAGGAGTGCCGCGACCTCCACGGCGAATTCGTCGCCGCCGCCGGCGGCGCGGCGTTCATGCCGACGGACGGCACCGCAACGCCCGATTACATGGTCAGCGCCGTCGGCCTCGTGCCGACCGTGCACGCGCTGTACGCCATCACGTTTCGCGGATCGCCGAGCGCGCAGTTACGGTTCGAGGCGAATGCTCCCGATGCGGGCGTGCCGTTGAGCGAGATCGTGCGCGCGTGCGCCTCGCTGGCCGGCACGCCGACCGTCGGCATCGTCATGGCCGCCGACATCACCGGTCTGGTCTGCGCGCGCCTGCGCCGCTCGCCGGGAAGGGGAGTCGTGAACTTCGATTTTCCGTCCGTGCGCGAGTGGATGTCGTTCACGCCGGAGAAAGAGTTCGCGCGCTTCAGCTGTCTCGTCGTCGGAGTGGCGTCGGCATCGCCCTCAGCATCGCTCGCACCGTTCCTGCGGCCGGTTAGCGACGAATACCAGGGACACTTCCACGCGCTGGTGACGGCGTTCCGGTCGCTGCCGCGCGGCAAGCTGGCGGTGACTGACATCGTCTCAGCCTGGCTGCAGCCGCGCAGCGTGCTCTCCGTCGTCCATCTCCTGCGAGACGCGCGGCCGGTGGAAGGAGCGGGGGAGAGCGAGCTCCAACGCGGCGCGTGCTGGGTCTTCCCGATCGCCGAGGGAGGAGTCGCGTGACGCTGCTGCTCTCGGCCTGGACGATCGGCTTGATCCTCTCCCTGCTCGCCCTCGGCGTCTACATCAGCTATCGCGTGTTCAAGTTCGCCGATATCACGGCGGACGGCTCGATCACGTTCGGCGCGGCGGTGGCGGCGTCGCTGCTCACGCATGGCGTGCATCCCGTGACGGCGAGCTTCGCGGCGTTTCTCGCCGGCTGCGTCGCCGGCATCTGCACCGGCATTCTGCACACGCGCTTCAAGATCAATCAGCTGTTGTCGGGCATCCTGGTGATGACCGCGTTGTACTCGATCAACCTCCACGTCATGGGATCGAGCAACGTTCCGCTGCTTTCCGTTCCGACGATCACCTCATACGCCCAAAGCCTCGGCCGCTGGCTCACCGGCCACGACTCGGCAACGCTCCTCGGCTGGCCCGTGAGCGCGCGCGACGTCGGCTCGCTGCTCCTCGTGTCCGCGATCGTGCTCGTCATCGCGCTCGTCGCGTGGCTCTTCTTCAACACGCAGCTCGGCAGCGCGATGCGGGCCTCGGGCGACAACGAGCAGATGATCCGCGCGCTCGGCGTGAGCGTGGAGAACATGGTCGTGCTCGGCCTCTGCATCGCCAACGGACTCGTCGCATTCGCCGGTGCTCTGCTCGCCCAGTATCAGGGATTCGCGGACGTGCAGATGGGCATCGGCATGATCGTATGGGGCCTGGCCAGCGTGATCATCGGGCGCGCCCTGATCGGAACGGACAGCGTCGGCGCGGCGCTCATCGGCACGATCCTCGGGTCGGTGCTCTTTCGACTGATCATCGCGCTCGCGTTGCGCTGGGGACTGAATCCGAACGACCTGAAGCTCGTCACCGCGACGTTCGTCTTCGGCGCGCTCGTCCTGCCCACACTCCTGCAGAAAGTGAAACGGCATGCTGCAGCTTCGTGAACTGCGCAAGACGTTCTTCGCCGGCACGCCCAACGAAGTGCGCGCCTTGCGCGGCGTGTCGCTGGACATCGAGGACGGCTCGTTCGTCATCGTCATCGGCACGAACGGTTCGGGAAAGTCGACGCTGCTGAACGCGGTAGCGGGCGGGTTCTTCGTCGATCGCGGAGAGATCCGCATCGCCGGCCGGGACGTCACGCGCTGGCCGGAGCATCGGCGGGCCTCGATGATCGGCCGCGTGTTCCAGAATCCGTTCAGTGGCACGGCGCCGACGATGACGGTGGCCGAGAACCTCGCACTCGCCGCGCGCCGCGGACTCTCCCGCGGGTTGGGCGGGCTGCTTCCGTCGCGGATGCGCAACGAGCTGCGGGACCGCGTCGCCACGCTGAACATGCAGCTCGAGCTGCGGATGGACAACCCGATCGGAACGCTTTCGGGCGGCCAGCGCCAGGCGCTCACGCTCCTCATGGCGACGTGGCGCCGTCCCGATCTCCTCCTGCTCGACGAGCACACCGCCGCGCTCGATCCGAAGAGCGCCGACCAGATCGTGCGCCTCACGGAACGGATCGTGGCGGAGCACCGGCTGACGACGATGATGGTGACGCACTCGATGCAGCAGGCGGCGACGCTCGGCGACCGCATCGTGATGATGAATCAGGGCAGCGTGCACGCCGACTACTCCGGCGCGCACCGCCGGCACCTGCGCGCCGAGGATTTGATGCGACGGTTCGACGAGATCCGCCGGGACGAACGCCTCGACCTGTCCGCGGCGGAGCTGCTGCGCAACGAGTACGTGTGAGGGTTCACGCCGCCACGCCTGGTGGCCGTGATCCAGCGCACGCGCCCAAACCCTGCCCGACCGGCTATCATGCTTGTCTGACAATCTCTTAGCCGTTCGTCGTCGACCCCGGTAGGCGAAACACTCAGGCTGCGCGATCCCCGGACATCGTCGTTTTTCGGAGGGTAGAACATGAGCCGCCCCAATCCACGTGCGTCTTTTGCGGCAACGGCCGCCGCATTCACGATTCTTGCGGGAGTCGCCGCGTTCGCGGCGCCGCCGCGCACGAAGATGTTGGCCGTTCCGCCCACCCCTGCAGGTTCGGCGTACGTGCAGAGCAACCTCGCCTCGGACGTCAACGGCATCGCGCAGATCGTCGACCCGCAGCTCGTGAATCCGTGGGGCATGACGGTCCGCGGCACGAGCCCGTTCTGGACGGCGAACAACGGCAGCGCCACTTCTTCGCTGCTGCAGGTCGTGCCCGCGACGGACGCGACGACGCTGGGCGGAATCGGCCACGTCACGATTCCGGGCGGACTGCCGACCGGCACCGTCGGCAACTCGACGGTCGACTTCCAGATCGCGCCGCCATCGCCCGGCGCGCCCGCCCCGGCCAACTTCATCTTCGCTTCCATCACCGGCAACATCACGGCCTGGAATGCGGCGAGCGGCACCACCGCGCAGAATCAGGTGTCGATGCCCGGCCACGTCTTCACCGGACTGGCGATCGGCGCGAACGGGAGCGGCAATCGGCTCTACGCCGCCGACTTCGCGAACAATCACATCGACCCCTTCACCGGCACGTTCACGGCGACCACGGTCAGCGGCGGCTTCATCGACGCGACGATTCCCGCCGGCTACGCACCGCACAACATCCAGAACCTCGGCGGCTCGCTGTACGTCACGTACGCGAAAGTCGGGGGAGACGGCAAGCCGGTCAATGGCATCGGCAACGGCTACGTGCGCAAGTTCAACACGGACGGCGTACGCGATCTGACGTTCGCCATCAACAACGGCGCGCTCGATGCACCGTGGGGCCTCGCGATCGCGCCGGCCTCGTTCGGCCTCTTCGGCGGCTCGCTGCTGGTCGGCAACTTCGCGCCCGCGGGACGCATCCACGCCTACAACCCGACCACCGGCGCGTTCCTCGGCACGCTGCAGGACGTCGGCGGGCTTGGCATCGAGATCGATTACCTCTGGGCGCTGCAGTTCGGCAATGGTGGCAACGGCGGTGACGTGAACGCGCTGTACTTCACCGCCGGCATCGCCGACGAAGTGCACGGACTCTTCGGCGTCCTGCGGCCGACGACGGCGCAGGCGACCTCGATCATCCACTTCACGACATCCAACTACTCGGTGTTCGAAGGGCAGGGGAGCGTCGACATCACCGTCATCCGGGAAGGCGACGCCTCCGGCAACGCGACGGTCCACTACGCGGCTCTCACCAGCTCCGGCACCGGCTTCGCCGACTCCTCCGACTTCACGCTCGCGCCGAACACGCTAACGTTCGCGCCGGGCCAGACGGTCAAGACGTTCAACGTCGCGATCACGAACGACGCGGTGACGGAAGGCGACGAGACGCTGCAGCTCGTGTTGAGCAATCCGACCGGCGCGCAGCTTTCCGGTCCCAACGTCGCCAAGCTCACAATCGTCGAGGCCGACGTGCCGAGCATCGCTCCCGGCTCGGCCTATTACCAGACGAATCTCGCGTCGGACCTCAACAACCTCGCGAAGATCGTCGATCCGCAGCTCGTGAATCCGTGGGGCATCACGATCCGCGGCACGAGCCCGTTCTGGACGGCGAACAACGGCAGCGGCACTTCTTCGCTGCTGCAGGTCGTCCCTGGCTCCGACTCCACGTCGCTCAGCGGCATCGGACACGTGACCATTCCGGGCGGCCTGCCGACTGGCACCGTCGGCAACTCGACGGTCGACTTCCAGATCGCGCCGCCGTCGCCCGGCGCGCCGGCCCCGGCGAACTTCATCTTCGCTTCCATCACGGGCAACATCACGGCCTGGAATGCCGCGAGAGG
>Ga0213876_10002339_pt1 | contig 11176 bp, 7 predicted proteins | sample BarmaccomBMRX_R9_FD_160113 | JGI IMG/M metagenome (GOLD analysis project Ga0213876, IMG submission 160113) | Root-associated microbial communities from Barbacenia macrantha in rupestrian grasslands, the National Park of Serra do Cipo, Brazil - RX_R9 | ecosystem: Host-associated > Plants > Roots...
GGTTCGCGTTTCGGTCTCGGAGACCTCGACGTCGTCGACGGTGATGTGCAAGGCCGGCGGCGAGCCGACGGGCCCCTGTAGCGTCGCCGTGCCGGCTTGCCGCAGCACCGCGTTGGTCAACGTGCGCGAGATGTTCCACGGCTCGGTGTCGCCGAACTGCCATGGCCGGGTCGCGCCGGTGAGCTCGCCGGCGGCGCCCGCGCGTCGGTGGTCACGCTCGCCGCGTCGGCCCGAAAGCTGTTGGACCACATCACGTAACGCCGTCTCACCGAGACGTCGCATGGCCTTGGGCGACAGGCGCCACTTGCCGTCGGAGCCCCTGTCCAGGAAGCCTTGATTGACCAGCGCGCGCTCCAGTTCGGCCAGGGTGCGCGCATCGATCGCGGCCTGGTCGCCCAGCTGACGGGCCAACGCGTCGAGGTCCACATCGTCCATGGTGGCGCCCGGATAGCTTTGCGACAGCTGATCGGCCAGCTGCTCCAGCTCGCCGATGTCGGCCAGCGCCTGGGCGCCCTCGCCCATGCCCAGCGGGTTGTCGCCGGAGAATTCCTGCGACCCGGTCCAATCCTCACCCGGCCGCGCCGCCTGCAGATGCGCGTCCAGCCGGTTCAGCGCGTTCATCAGCGATGGAGAGCCAAATGCCTGCTGCGCCAAGGCATCCAGTTCGTCCCGCTGCTCCTGGCTCAGGCTGTTACGGAAGCGCTGCGCGGCGGCCGCGCGCTTGGCCAGCGAGTCCAGCAGCTCGTCGACGTTTTGCGGGTTCTCCGGGAAGAACTCGCCGTGCTTGTCCATGAAGTCTTGAAAATCCTGCTGTGTGTCCTCACCGCGAGAGTGCTTGTCCAAGAGGTCATTCAGGTCGTCCAGCATCTGGTTGACCCGCTGCCGGTCCTCGTCGGTGGCGCCCTGAAGCGCCTGCTTCATTCCGGCGAAGCGTTGGTCGAGCATCTCGCGGCCGAGCAGATCCTTGATCTGGTCGTACTTTTCGCGAGCTTCGGCACTGCGCCAGTTGTAGTCGGACAGCTCCTGGACGGCCTTGGCCGGCGACGGCGACAGGGCGTCGAGTTGCAGCTCACCGAACCGGGCATCGTCGTCGAGGGCGCGTGCCAACTCCTTGCGTTCTGCCAGCACGGCCTCGTCCAGCAATTTCTTGATTTCCTGCAGGGTGCCGTCTAAGTTGTTGCGCCGCAGTAACTCCCGACGGCGTCGGTTCGCTTCGGCGGCCAGCCGATCGGCGCCGGGCAGGTTCTTGGTGCCGCGCCGCAGCAGCTCGGAGAGCGCGCGGCGCGGTGACGAGCCCTCCATGACATCGCGGCCGATCTGCTCGAGCGCCTCACGCAGATCCACCGGCGGTGCCAGCGGGTCGGGTCCGCCGGTATACGCCGAGTACCGCGTCGAATGTCGGTCAGACATAAATTGTTTGGCCCTCACCGGATACCTTGTCGACCCGCTTGGCGAGGTACAGCGCCTCGAGCGCCAGCTCCAGCGCGGCGGCGCGCTCCCCTTCGGAGTCGGCGCCCAGCTTTCGGGCGATAGTGTCCACGACCGGCAATCCGGAGACCGCGGCGAGCACGTCCTTAGCCGACACCCGCTCGCCCGTCGTCACCGCGGAGCCGCCCTCGACGGCGGCCACCAGCGAGCCGACGTCGATGCCGCCCAGCACTTTCGCGGCGGTGTCGGCGGTGGCGCGGCGCAACAGGTGCTCGAGCACCGCCTGTTCGCGGCCCTCCTCGCCGGACTCGAATTCCAGCTTGCCGCGCAGAACGTCGATCACCGTGCCCAAGTCCACCACGCGGGCAACGGGATCCGTCTCCCCCAGCACCGCGCCACGATGGCGGGCGGCGGCGGCGACGGTCTCTGCCGCGGCGATCGCGAACCGGGCCGATACCCCGGACCGCTGGTCGACGGAGTTGGATTCCCGCAGGTAGCGAGCGAACCGGGCGATCACCTGCGTCAGGTAGTCGGGCACCTGTGCGCTCAGGTGCGCCTCCTGAGCGATGACACCCATCTCCGCCTCCAACTCGAGCGGGTAGTGGGTGCGGATCTCCGCCCCGAAACGGTCTTTGAGCGGAGTGATGATGCGGCCGCGGTTGGTGTAGTCCTCGGGGTTGGCGCTGGCGACCACCAAGACGTCCAGCGGCAGCCGCAGCGTGTACCCACGGACCTGGATGTCGCGTTCCTCCATGACGTTGAGCATGGACACCTGAATGCGCTCGGCGAGGTCGGGCAGCTCGTTGACCGCGACGATGCCGCGATGCGCGCGCGGGATCAGTCCGTAGGCGATGGTCTCGGGATCACCCAGGCTGCGGCCCTCGGCCACCTTGATGGGGTCGATGTCGCCGACCAAGTCGGCGACGCTGGTGTCCGGCGTGGCCAGCTTCTCGGTGTAGCGCTCGCTGCGGTGCTTCCAGGCCACCGGCAGATCGTCGCCAAGCTGGGCGACCCGCCGGATCGACTCCGGCGTGATGGGCGTGTACGGGTGCTCGCCCAGCTCGGCTCCGCTGATCACCGGCGTCCACTCGTCGAGCAGACCTGTCAACGCCCGCAGCAGCCGGGTCTTGCCCTGGCCGCGCTCGCCCAGCAGGACGAAGTCGTGGCCCGCGATCAGCGCCCGCTCCAGTTGAGGCAGCACGGTGTCTTCGAAGCCCAGGATCCCCGGCCATACCTCGCCGGCGTCTGGGCCTTCGGCTAACGCGGTCAGCAGATTCTCCCGGATTTCCTGCTTGACTCCCCGTTCGCGATGACCGGCAGCACGTAGTTCGCCGACGGTACGGGGGAGGTTTCTCGGTGACGTCACCACTCCACGCTACGACGCGCCACCGACTAGTGCCGATCAGTGTCTCCCTCAATGGGCAAAATGCCGTGCTCCGGTGAGGTACAACGCGACTCCGGCCTTGGTCGCGGCTTCGGTCACCTCGTCGTCGCGCACCGACCCGCCGGGGTGCACGATCGCTTTGACACCGGCCGCGGCCAGCGTCTCCAGCCCGTCGGGGAACGGGAAGAAGGCATCTGAGGCCGCAACCGCACCGTTGACCCGCTCACCGCCGCGTTCGACGGCCAGCCGGGCGGCGTCGACCCGGTTGACCTGACCCATCCCGACACCGATGGTCGCGCCGCCCGCGGCTATCACGATCGCATTGGATTTGACCGCGCGGCACGACCGCCAGGCAAAGACCAGGTCGGCCAAGGTGGCCGGGTCGGCCGGCGATCCGCTTGCCAGGGTCCAGCTCGACGGGTTGTCGCCGGACGCGTCGAGTTCGTCGCGCTGCTGAATCAGCGCTCCCCCGCTGATCGGCCGGAGCTCGTTGCCGCCGGGGAGTGGCTCCGAGGCCAGCAGTACCCGAATGTTTTTCTTGCGGGTCAGCAGATCGACCGCGCCGGCTGCGTAGGCGGGCGCGACGATCACCTCGGTGAAGATGGTGCTCACATATTCCGCCATCTCGACACTGACTTCGGTGTTGGCCGCGATTACGCCGCCATAGGCACTCAGCGGGTCGCATTCATGGGCCTTGCGGTGCGCGTCGGCGACCGAAATCTCCGAGATCGCAATGCCGCAGGGGTTGGCGTGCTTGATGATTGCCACGCAGATCTGTTCGTGGTCGAAGGCGGCGCGCCAGGCCGCGTCGGCATCGGTGAAGTTGTTATAGGACATCTCTTTACCGTGCAGCTGCTCGGCCTGCGCCAGGCCCGGCCAGGCGGCGGGGTCGGTGTACAGCGAAGCCTGCTGATGCGGGTTTTCGCCGTAGCGCAACGTCGTCTCACGACGCCAACTTCGGGCGAACCACTGCGGGAACGGTGTCTTCGGCTCCTCGGGCGCCAGGGTGGACTGCATCCAACTCGCCACGGCGATGTCGTAGTCGGCAGTGTGCTGAAAGGCCAGCGATGCCAGCCTTTTGCGCTCGGCAAGGGTGAAGCCGCCGTCGCGCACCGCGGCCAGCACGCCGTCATAGCCGCGCGGGTCGGTGACCACCGCGACGCTGGGATGGTTCTTCGCCGCGGCGCGAACCATCGAGGGCCCGCCGATATCGATCTGCTCGACACATTCGTCGGCGCTGGCGCCGGAGTCGACGGTCTCGCTGAACGGGTACAGGTTGACCACCACCAGTTCAAAGGCGGCGATGCCGAGTTCGGCCAGAGCGGCCTGATGCTCGGGCTTGCGAAGGTCGGCCAGCAGCCCGGCGTGCACGTGCGGATGCAGGGTCTTCACCCGGCCGTCCAGCACCTCCGGGAAGCCGGTGACCTCTTCCACCGGCGTCACCGGAATGCCTTTTGCGGCAATGGTTTTCGCGGTAGATCCGGTCGAGACGATATCGACGCCGGCCGCTGCCAGGCCCGTGGCCAGGTCGACCAGCCCCGTCTTGTCGTACACGCTGATCAACGCGCGGCGGATAGGCCTTTTGTCGGTGCTCATCCTGTGGTCACCTTTCGTCCGATCCACGCTTTTCGTCCGATCCAGGTAACGCCACGCGTGGCGATTGCGGCCACCACGTCCACCAGCAATTGGCGTTCGATCACCTTGATGCGTTCATGCAAAGTCGCTTCGTCGTCATCGTCGAGTACCGAAACGGCTTGCTGCGCCAGTATCGGCCCGGTGTCCATGCCGGCATCAACAAGGTGCACCGTACAACCGGTGATTTTCACGCCGTAGGTCAGTGCTTCGGCCACGGCGTGGGCACCAGGGAACGCTGGCAGCAGCGCCGGATGCGTGTTGAGGATGCGGCCTTGAAATTGCGAAAGGAACTGTGGCCCAAGGATTTTCATGAAACCGGCGGACACGATGAGGTCGGGCTGATGTGCTGTGGTGGCTTCGGTGATGGCGGCGTCCCAGGCCTCGCGCGTGGGGTGGTCAGCGAGCCGTGCCATGAATGCGGGTATTGATGCCCGCGCGGCGATCTCCGTGGCGGGGCAGGCGCGGTCCACGCCCACGGCGACTACCCGCGCCGGGTAGTCGTCCACGGCGGCGCCCAGCAGCGAATTCAGCAGCGAACCGGTGCCCGATGCCAGGACAACGAGCCGAGCCGGTGCGCTTGGGGGCACACGGAGCGGTTCCTGCACACCGGCAGCCTAGTCAAAATCGGCATCTTCGCGTCGAGACTGCATCCAGGGCCTCATCGCTGGCGTGTCGACACCGTCACCGCAGACTCGACGCCGGGCCTTCAGACTCGGCGGCGTAAATCTCGCGCGCCCACGGCCCTTAGGTAGTAGGTGGTGCGCCTGCGCCTGACGGATCGTCGGGATCATCGGGGAGTTCGTCAGGCTCCCCGGGCTCCCCGGGCTCCCCGGGTTCCCCGGGTTCCCGGTGTTCCTGGTCTTCCGTGGGTTCCTCGGGTTCCTGACGCGCCGGCCCGTCGTCGTCGGACACGTCGGGGCCGATGCCGATCTCCTCGTCACTCAACAGCAGATCGCCATCGCCCGGCGGCTCGTCGACCCGCGGCGCGGGCCGGCGTTTGGGGCGTCGGCGAGGGCGCCTGATGCCGCCGGCCATCACCACGGTGACGCAACCGACCACCGTGAACCAGAAGAACACACCGACCACAAGGGCACGCTGGTCCACGCCGACGTCGCCGAAGTTGCCCAGCCGGCCGCCCCCGGCGAACCCGAGCAGCGACATGGCCAGCGCGCCCAGGGCCGCTGCGATCAGCAGCTTGGCCACCGCCGGAAAAAACGGCAGGGCATGGCGAGCGCATTGCTGTCCGACGGCCACGCCGGATGATGCGCCGACGATGAGCAGGGCCACCCACACCGGCCCGAGCGGCGGCGTGGGAACCGCGGCCAGCATCGGCAGGGCGGGAACGTCACCGCCGAAAACGGTGAATGGACTGAAAGTGGCGAAACCGATATGCGCACTGGACCCGACCGCGACGGCGGAGGTGCCCACGATGACGTTGGGCGCATACAGCACCGACAGCACCGTGAGGCTGAACTGACCGAAGATCGACTCGGTGATCCCGAAGAGTTCTTGCATGGTCGCCCAGTGCACAATCAGCGATCCCGCCGTCACCAGCCCGGACAGTCCCAGCAACGCCAGCACGCCCGCCGCGGCGGCACGCATCGAATCACCCAGCCAATTGGGCAGTGGCGACGCGGCCAGGGCCCGTCGACCGATGCGTGACCATACTCCTATCGCGGCACCGACGGCGTGCACCACCAGGACGCTGACGAACGCACGCAGCGCGCTCGGCGTCTGCAGTTCGGTAATGACCGACGACGCGTCGTGGATCACGGCCAGCGCGATGGCTGCTATCAGCAACGGCCCGCCCAGCGCCGACGCGACTACCCAACGGACGACGAGCCACGACGCGCGCCCGGACGTGGCGCGCGCGGTGGCACGCGCGGTACCCCACACCATCATCAGGACCGGCAGCAACGGCATTACGCCCAGTTCGCGACCGCCGATCGAGATCGGCACGGCGTGCACGCCGAGCCACATGCTGGCGATGGCGCCCAATGCGCCGGTCATGTCGCTGTTGGCGATCAACAATTGCAGCAGCGTGACCGCGGCAATGACGACCACCGCCACCACGGCCGGGCCGAACGCGACCCGGACCAGGTCACGCGCCTGGCGTGCGCCCGCTGTCCGGTTGTCCTCGACCACCCGTGTGCCCGACTAGGCGCGCGAGCGCGCGGTTAGGCCGGCGCCGGCCCCGCCGGTGACGACGGCGATTGTTGACCCTGTCCGTAGGACGGCTGATTGCCCGCGGGGTTTCCGTAATTGACCGGCGCGGCGGCACCCTCGGAACCCGCGCCGGCGCCCACCTGCGGCGGCGGGCCGAAGCTTGGGAAGCCGGTCGGCGGCGTCGATGGCCCTGGCTGCGCTGCTGGCTGGGGTCCCGACTGAGCCGCGGGCTGGGCGCCGAATCCGCCGGAGGTCGGGATCGCCTGCTGGGTCGCGGCCTGGCTCTGGTTGTAGCCGCCGAACTGCGCGCCGTATCCGCCGGCCTGCTGCTGCGCGCCGGGCTGCTGCTGCGCGCCGGGCTGCTGCTGTGCGCCTGGCTGGCCCCCTGGCTGGCCGTAGTAACCCGGCTGAGCCCCGAACTGCCCGTACTGCCCGTATTGGCCGTATTGCGCGTACGGGTCGAACTTGGGCCGCGGGGTGGGCGGGGTGATGACGCCCGCGTCCAGCAGGACGGCGACCAGGGCGGCAACGGCCTGCAGGACGCTGGCGGCCAGCACGGGCCACACCGCCCAGCCGATCGTGTAGGCGCTGGGTACGTTCAGCGTGTCCGAGACCAACCAGAGCGCACCGAGCAGCGAAAAGGCGGCAACCAACTTCACCCGGCCCTTCGCCTTGGGTAACAGGCTCAAGCCGGCGAGCAACGCGGCGAACAGGGCGATGAAGACCGCTGTGCCGCCGTCACGGGCGAATATGTTCGCGGCGGGCCCAAAGTCGGAGTTGTTGGTGATGGTGTACATCGGACCGAAATTGAGGAAATACACCAGCGCCCCGAGCACCGCGACCGCGATGGTCAGGTATAGCGGAAGCTTGCTTTCACCGCTGTCGGTCTTGGCGAACGACGGCGTGGCCGGCGCATAGCCCGCGGCGGGCGGCTGCGTGGGTGGGTAGCCGGGACTGCCGGGCGGGTAGGTCATGAATCCTCCTGTTGCTTCCAATACCGACTCGGTGCCACGGGCGCGCTGCTTTCCGGCACGCAGGCGCGGCGCGATTCGATCCCCCACGCTAGCGCAACGTTTGCGCGCCTTCGACCGCCACCGTCGCGGCGAGCGCCATGTTCAGAAGCGGCCAGCTTGCTCAGCGTAGGTAGAACACGTTCTAATTCTGGGCATGGATTACGGGCTTGTACTTTTCACCAGCGATCGGGGCATCGCCCCCGCGGCAGCCGCCAAGCTGGCCGACGACCACGGTTTCACGACGTTCTACGTGCCGGAACACACGCATATCCCGATCAAGCGCGAGGCGGCCCACCCCACGACGGGTGATGAGTCACTGCCCGACGACCGTTACATGCGCACGCTTGACCCCTGGGTGAGCCTCGGCGCGGCCAGTGCCGTGACGTCCCGGGTCCGGTTGTCCACCGCGGTGGCGCTGCCCGTCGAGCATGACCCGATCACGTTGGCGAAAAGCATCGCCACCCTGGACCATCTGTCCGGCGGCCGGGTAAGCCTTGGGGTTGGCTTCGGCTGGAATACCGACGAACTCGCCGACCACAACGTGCCGCCCGGGCGCCGTCGCACCATGCTGCGCGAATACATCGAGGCGATGCGGGCGCTGTGGACGCAGGAAGAAGCCGCCTACGACGGCGAATTCGTCAAGTTCGGGCCCAGCTGGGCGTGGCCCAAGCCGGTGCAGCCACACATTCCGGTGCTGGTGGGTGCCGCGGGCAACGAGAAGAACTTCAAGTGGATCACCCGCAGCGCCGACGGCTGGATCACCACCCCACGCGACTTCGACATCGACGAGCCGGTGAAGTTGCTGCAGGATACCTGGGCAGCCGCCGGCCGCGACGGGGCCCCACAGATCGTGGCCCTGGACTTCAAACCGGTGCCCGACAAGCTCGCGCGCTGGGCGGAGCTGGGCGTGACCGAGGTGTTGTTCGGCGTGCCGGACAAATCCGAAGACGAAGTCGCCGCCTACGTGGAGCGGTTGGCTGGCAAGCTGGCCAGCTTCGTTTAAGCGTTAGGGAGAGCAGCGGTTGCCATGCTCGAACGAGCGCACGCGGACCGGTTTACCCACGGGATCGCCATCGGTCAGTAGCGCGATCAGCTCGTTGTCCTCGGTGGTCGCCAGGAAACGACTGTCGTCGGCGTCCAGCCGGCCGACGATGATCCCGGTCAGCCGGCCGCCGTCGCGACGCACGGTGTAGGTCTCGACAATTCCGGGGCCGTCGGCGTTTTCGGTGACCGGCACGGTCGGCCCGCTGTCGATCTGCGCCTGCAGTTTCGCGCCGCGGTCCGGCCGCCATTGCGCCGGCGCGGTCGAGTAGACGCCGACCGAGTACTTGCTCAGCACGCCGCCATTGGCACCGACCAGACCGAATTGCCCTGGCGCGCTTCGCATCCTGGCTACGGTCTCGGCGACGGCGTGCATCGAGTAATTGTTGCCGGCGCCCCCGAAGAACGGCAGCCCACCGGTCAGGGTCAGGCCACGCGGGTCGTCAGGCGCCAGTCCCATGCCGTCGCAGATGTTGAACACCGGCACCGGGAAGCAGCTGTAGAGGTCGAAGGTGGCGACGTCGTCGACGCCGATTCCGGCCATGTTCAGCGCGTCGCGCACCGCCATGACGGCCGACGGGGCATGCCCCAGATCCGGGCGCTCCAGCATGCTCTGCTCCTGCAGGTCGGCGTGTCCGTGCAGGTACACCCACTTTTCCTCGGGCACCCGGAGGCGGCGCGCCGCCTCGATAGACATCAGCACGGCCGCGGCACCCTGGTTCACCTGGTCGCGGGCGACCATCAGGCGCGGGTAGGGCTCGTTGATCATCCGGTTGCTTTCGGTGACGGTGATCAGTTCGTCGACGGAGCGCACGACCGGCGCCGCGGCGAACGGATTGCCGGCGGCGACCTTGGTGAACGGTGCAAACAGCTCGCCCATGCTGCGCAGGTATTCGGCCGGCCCGAGCCCGGTACCCGCGCGCCGCGCGTTCTCGAACAGCGCGTACTGCGTCGGCGCGTCCACCAGGCCGTGGATCACGGTGTACCGCGAGATGAGCGGCTCGACACCGTGGCCACGGTCCTCCAAGTCGCCGTCCACGCTCTCGGTGAAGTCGGGCTTGTCGTCCTGGTTGACGTCCGCCGCGAAGTGCCGCAGGGTCGACGTGGTGTCCGAGCCGAAGATCACCGCGATCTCCGAGCGGCCCTCGGCGATAGCGCCGGCCAGTTCGTTGATCAAATGCTGCGGCCCTTGACCGCCGACGATTTCCAGGATGGCACGCGCCGGCGCGGCACCGAGCCGCTTGGCCACTGATCGCGGGTAGTTGTTGGACCGCCCCAGCGGTGCATTGATCACGCCGGAGATCTCGAATTGTCGAACACCGGCCACGGTGTCGATGGCCGCCGCCACCGCGGAAGCACCGCAATCATCGAGGGCAGCTTGGGCAGCGGCGGCGGCCATTTCGACGGGCGACATCGCCTGGTATCCGGGATCGTCGATCCGCTCCGCCATCTGCCCGACGCCGACGAGCACAGGGGTACGCCGATCGAGATTCATAGAGTAACTATCTACAGTACGGCCCGGGAGGGTTGAGAGGCCGGGGTTTCATCTGCGGTAACGGCGGCGGCGGGGCTGGCCTCGGGGCTGGCCTGTTGGGAAGCGGTCCCGGCGGAATCGGCGGCCTGGGTGGCACGTTGTTCGGCGCGCGCGGGGCCAACGGGTAACCGCAAGGCGCTGCCTGCGCCGTTTCTGACTGCTCGAAAAAGCGAGTCTGCCGGGCGAACCCGCGATACGCTCGGCTCCTCATCATTGATCAACTGGCGAACGGGGTTTGGGATGTCATTTGTTGTGGCGGCTCCAGAGGTTGCGGCGGCCGCGGCGTCGGATTTGGCGAGCATCGGCACAACGATCGGCCAAGCCAACGCGGCGGCCTCCGCACCCACCACGGGGCTGCTGGCCGCAGGCGCCGACGAGGTCTCGGCGGCCGTCGCTGCGTTGTTCGGTGCGCATGGCCAGGCCTACCAGGCGCTCAGCGGCCAGGCGTCACAGTTCCACCAGCAGTTCGTCCAACTGATGAACGCGGGCGCGGGTGCGTATGCCAGCGCCGAGAGCACCAATGCGAACCCCCTGCAGACCATCGCCGACGATTTGCTCGGCGGGATCAACGCACCGAGCCAGGCGCTGGTCGGACGCCCATTGATCGGCGACGGCGCGAATGCCGCCGCGGGTAGCGGAGCAAACGGCGGGGACGCCGGGATATTGGTCGGCAACGGCGGGAACGGCGGGTCCGGCGCACCCAACCAGAACGGCGGGAACGGCGGGTCTGCTGGGCTGTTGTTCGGCACCGGCGGCAAGGGCGGGGACGGCGGGGCGGGCGGCAGTCCCGGTAACGGCGGGGTCGGCGGCCAGGGCGGCCAGTTGATCGGCTTCGGCGGCACCGGCGGCGCCGGGGGCTCCAACGTCGCAGGCCCGGGTGGCGCAGGTGGAGCGGGCGGATCGGCCGCCGGATTCCTCTACGGCGTCGGCGGCACCGGCGGGGCCGGCGGGTTTGGCGGCGGCTCCAGCGGCGGA
>Ga0213876_10002340_pt1 | contig 11176 bp, 11 predicted proteins | sample BarmaccomBMRX_R9_FD_160113 | JGI IMG/M metagenome (GOLD analysis project Ga0213876, IMG submission 160113) | Root-associated microbial communities from Barbacenia macrantha in rupestrian grasslands, the National Park of Serra do Cipo, Brazil - RX_R9 | ecosystem: Host-associated > Plants > Roots...
GCGTCGCCGTGCGCTCCGCGGCCACCGGCGCGCTGCTCTATGACCGTGGCGGCGCCCAGCGCATGGCACCCGGCTCGAACGAGAAGCTGCTCACCACGACGGCGGCGCTGGCCAGGCTGGGGCCGGCGTACCGCTTCCGGACGCGGGTGCTGGCCGATGCGCCGCCGCGTGACGGCGTGGTGTCGGGCACCCTGTACCTGCGCGGCGAAGGCGATCCCAGCCTGCGGCCGAGCCGGCTCGAGGACCTGGCCGCGGCCACCGCGGCGGCCGGCGTCACCAGCGTGCGGGGCGGCCTGGTCGCCGACGACAGCTTCTTCGACCAGGTGCGCCTGGGCACCGACTGGTCCTGGCAGGACGAGACGTTCGCCTACGCGGCGCCCATCTCGGCCCTCTCGCTGGCGCCCGATGCCGACTTGAACACCGGCAGCGTCCAGGTCGACATCCTGCCGGGTGCCAGCGCCGGCGCGCCCGCGCAGGTCGGGCTGCAGCCCCCGACCGGGGTCCTGCAGCTCGAGGCGCACGTCCTGACCGGGCCGCCCGGCTCGCCGCGCCAGCTGTCGGGGCAGCGCGAGCACGGCACCAATCGCCTGGTGGTGGCCGGGACCATGCCGCTCGACGGGCGGCCGGCCCACCCGCTGTTCAGCGTCGACGACCCGACCGGCTATGCCGCCGACGTGTTCGCGGCGGCCCTGGCCCGCCACGGCGTGCGGCTGGGCGAGCGGGCCGTGCGCCAGGCCCCGACACCCGCCGGCGCGGTCGAGCTGGCCGCGCTGGACTCGCTGCCGCTCGGCGAGCTGCTGGTACCGTTGCTGAAGCTCAGCAACAATCCGATGGCCGAGATGCTGACCAAGACGCTGGGTCGCCGCGACGCCGACCAGGGGACGTGGGACGCCGGCCTGGCGGTGGTGCGGCGGTTCGTGGCGACCGAAGGCGTCGATCCGGCGCAGGTCCAGCTCGTCGACGGCTCGGGCCTGTCGACCAGCGACCTGATCGCGCCGGACGATCTGACCGCGCTGCTGGTGGCCGTTCAGTCCGAACCCTGGTTTGCGCTGTGGTACGCGGCGCTGCCCGTCGCCGGCGACGCCGAGCACCTCGTCGGCGGCACGCTCGCCACGCGGATGCAGGACACGCCCGCGGCCGGCAACGTGCACGCCAAGACCGGCACGCTGGCCACCACCTCGGCCCTCTCCGGCTACGTCACGACCGCCGCCGGCGAGCGACTGGTCTTCTCGATCATGGATGGTGGCTTCGTCGGCGCGCCGCCTCGCCAGCTGGAGGACGCGATCGCCGTCAGCCTGGCGAGCGTGCCGGCCTGCCTCGTGGCCTGCGACGCCCCCGATGCGGCGGGCTGACTGACGGCCGGCCGTCGCACCGCCAGGCGCCAGGCGTGGATCGTCTGCCCGTGGGTGAGCCGCCACCGACCAGGTTGGCAGCCGCGGGGTGATCGCCACCGTCCGCACCGGGCACGTGCAGGAACGCGCCCTCGCGTGCCAGCATGCCGCGCGGCAGCATACCCGGAGAGCCCATCGTCCTCACCATCGAGCTGGCTGAGATGCTGGGCCACCTCGATACTCAGCTTATGCATCGGCCTGAACCGCGTCAGCGTTTTGTCGTTCGGCGATTGGCAGACGACGAGGTCGAGCGGGTTGGGGCGCTCCTCGGGCTGGCCCGGCTGGACCAGGGCAACGGCTTCTATCTGGTCGCGTGGGACAACGAGGAGCCGCTCGGGCATGCGTACCTTGCGCTCACCGATCCGCCGGAGCTTCAGGATGTGCAGGTGCGCCCTGAGCATCGACGCCGCGGCGTGGCCTCGGCCGTGACGGCGGCAGCTGAAGCACAGGCGCGTGCGCGTGGCTTCAACCGGCTGCGGCTCGTGGTCAGCGAAGGGAACACCGCTGCGCAGGCGCTCTACCGTCGCTGTGGCTTCGTCGACAGCGGCGCGCCGCCGAGACGCGTGCACGGCACGATCATGATCCGCACCGGCCCCATCGACGTCGACGATACCGTGTTGACGTGGGACAAGACACTGGCGCGGCAACCGCTGAGCTCGAACACGCGCTGTCTCGATGAGCCGTGAGCCGTGACGTCGATCGCATGGCCGCCGACCGCGTGCCTGGGCGCCGGCTCGGCTCCCAACCAGTGCGTCGTCCTTCGAAAACGACCGGGCGGGGGTGAAGAACCGGGTGGCGAGGTCGGCCAGCTCGCTCGACACCGGTGACCTCCTGGCAGACCATGAGCGGCGTCCATCTTCAGGCGATCTTCAGGAAACGCTCCAGCGCTCCATGCGCCGCATCAGCCAGCCACCGCTACCGTGCCAGCCATGTTCACGTCCCTCGCATCCGGTCTGCGCATGGCCTTGCTTGGCGGTCTGGCGATCGCCGCCGTCGCCGGTGCATCCGTGACCCAGGCTGCGCCCGCGGACCAGGCGGTCAGCATCGATGGCTTCGCGTTCGCACCAGCCGAGGTATCGGTGCCGGTCGGCACCAGCGTCGTCTGGACCAACCTGCAGAACGGCGTCCAGCACACCACCAGCTCGCTGGATGGGCTGTGGGACTCCGGCGCCCTGGCGACCAGCGACGCCTTCAGCTTCACCTTCACGCAGCCAGGCGACTTCGCCTACCAGTGCACCATTCACCCGAGCATGCGCGGCATTGTCCACGTCGTGGCCGACGCGCGTGCACAGACCGTGTCAGCTGCGGCTCCTGATCAGCCGGCAGCGACGCCGCTGACCGTGACGCTGAGCACGGCTCCCACCGTGCCGCCTACCCCGGTGGCGACGGCCACGCCACTGCCCCCGACCCCCGTCGCACCGGCCGCGCGGTCGACGGCGACGCCAGCCCCGTCCTCCGGCTACTGAGCTGGACGAGACCATGGGTCGCGGAGACTGACACGATGCGCGTCCTCGCCGCCACCACCGCGGGTCTCGGCCACTTCGCCGCGCTGGCGCCGTTCGCCGCCGCCGTCCGCGACGCTAGTCACACCGTCCGCGTGGCGGCACCGGCATCGTTTGCCGCCACGGTGCAGCGCGCGGGCTTTGACCACGTGCCACTAGCGGATCCCTCGCTGGAGGAGGTGGCTCGCATCTCCGACCGCTTGGCCGGCCTGTCCCGAGAAGACGCCAACGCGGTCGTCGTCCGCGAGGTCTTCTGCGGCATCGGCGCCCGCGCGGCCCTGCCGGCCATGCAGGCGGTGGTCGACCGCTGGCGACTGCCGTACCCGACCTGCCTCGGGCGTGGTGGCCCGACACGGCGGCGCCGCTGCTCTATGTGACCTTCGGCAGCGTCGCAGGGCGCCTCGGCTGGTTTCCCGGCTTCTACCGTGCCATGCTCGCCGCCCTCGCCGACCTGCCGCTGCGCATCCTGGTCACGCTCGGCGAAGCGGGCGACCCCGAGCAGCTGGGACCCCTGCCGCCGAATGTCCACGTCGAGCGCTGGTGGCCCCAGGAGCGGGCGATGCCGCACGCCGCGGCCATGCTCACCCACGGCGGCTTCGGCACAACGCTGCTCGGTCTCAGCAGCGGCGTTCCGATGGTCATCGTCCCCCTGTTCGCCATGGACCAGGTCGCGAATGGGCGTCGCATCCAGGCCATTGGCGCCCCGGCGTCGCCGTCGCCGATGGACCAGCCGCGGCCTGGCACGTCCGCTCGGCGCTCGACGAGCTGCTCACCACCCCCACCTACGGCCGCGCCGCCCGGCTGCGTGTTCTGTGGGATCGCCAACGGCCGCGAGCCAGCGAGCGTGGTGTACCAGGACGACCCTCGTCATGGCCTTCATGGACACCAACCCGGTCGCCACCGGGCACGTGCTGATCATCGCGAAGCGGCACCATCCGTCCCTGAGCAGCGTCCCGGCGACGACGGGCAGCCGAGTGTTCGTCGTGGGTCAGGCCGTGGCGGCGGCGATCCGTCGCTCAGGGGTGCGGTGCGAGGGCATCACTCTCTTCGTCGCCGACGGACGGGCCGCGTTCCAGGACGTCTTCCACTTCCATCTGCATGTCTTCCCGCGTTTTGTCGGCGACACCTTCCGCATCGAGGCCGACTGGTCCGTTCATCCGGCGCGTGAGGAGCTCGACCGAACCGCAGGCCTGATTCGGGCCGCCCTGCACGACGCCAGTGCGTGATGATGACCTGTCACAGCGCGATCCGCTCACCACGAGAAGATGAACAAGCGCCGGCCGGGTTCCCTACCCTGAAGTCCAGGGGGAGCAGTCCAAGCGCTGGTCGAGGCGGCCGACGTCCGGCGCGGCCACTACGTGCTCGAGGTAGGCGCCCTGAGTGTCCGTCGCGCGCGTGCGCCGGACGTGGCCGACCGGCTACCGTGGGGACCGGAGAGAGGTGTGCATGCTCGTCAACCTGGTCAAGGTCCGCATCAAGCCGCAGCACCGCCAGCGCTTCCTGGAGGCCATCGAGCACGACGCGCTCGCGTCCGAGCGCGACGAGCCCGGGTGTCTCCGCTTCAACGTCCTCCAGGATAGCGCGGACGCCGACGTCTACTACTTCTATGAGGTGTACCGCGACGAGGCGGCCCTGGAGGCGCATCGGGCCATGCCGCACTACGCCGTCTGGCGCGAAGCCGCCGCCGAGGTTCTCGACGGCCAGCCCGAACGGACCCTGTGCCAGACCGTGATCCCCTCGGCCGCCGCGTACTGGTCCAACGCCGAGGCGGGCTCGCGCTAGGCTGCGGCCGCGCGAGCAGACCATGGTCGCGCATCTCGCGGCACCTCGACTGAGAACTGTCCAGCCCGGAGCCCAAGGTGGACGCGCAGCGGGCGAGCGCAGCGTGCGTGGTGCGGGGTGGGCTAGCCTTGGCGGTGATGAGCGCGTCGATCGGGCCGATTCGGCTGCCTGCGGCTGGGCAGGTGGAGTCGGGGTACTTCACGTTTGACGATCCGCTGCTGGCTCGCTACCAGTGGCCGTACTTCGCGGCGGCGGGACGCTCGCCGGGGCTCACGTTCCTGCTCACGGCGGGCATCCATGCGGCCGAATACACCGGCACCCTGGCCGCCATTCGTCTCGGACGGCAGCTCAACGCGGACCACGTCGCGGGCACCATCATCATCATTCCGCTCCTGAACCGGCCGGGCTTCTTCGAGCGCAGCGTCTATGTCAATCCCGAAGACGGCCAGAACCTCAACCGCGCCTTCCCAGGCCGGCCCGACGGCACCTGGAGTGAACGCTTCGCCTTCCATCTGCTGCATGACGTGGTCCGCCACGTCGATCGCGCCATGGACCTGCACGCCGGCGACATGGTCGAGGCGCTGGAGCCGTTTCTGGGCTTCCGCGCCAGCGGCAACGCCGAGGTTGACCGTCGCTCGCGCGAAATGATCGACGCGCATGGCGGTGCCCGCTGGGTGTCGGTTGGGACGCCGAGCGGTGAACGGGCCGGGATGCTGTACGGCGCGGCGGCCGAAGCCGGCGTGCCGGCCATCCTGGCCGAGTCGGGCGGCCGCGGGTTGGTCGAGGAGGAGGCGGTGGCGCGCCACGTCGACGGTGTGCTCAACATCTGGCGCACGCTTGGGCTCCTGACCGACGCGCCACCGATCCAGGCGCCCGCGCCGCGCTCGCTGGTGCGCAACGAGTGGCTTCGCGCGGAGCACGAGGGCATCTTCCTGTGCACGGTCCAGCCTGGCCAGTGGGTCACACGCGGCGAGCGCCTGGGCGAGCTCGTCGACCTGCTGGGCGAGCCGCTCGCCGAGGTGGCATCACCGCTCGATGGGATCGTGCTGTTCACCGTCACCAGTCCGGCCATCAAACAGGGCGGCCTGCTGCTGGCGGTCGCCGCGCCCGAGGCGTAGGCGGCGCTCAGGCCGGCCGGGTGGGCGGTGGCCTCAGGCCGAGGGCGGCTTCGAGGGCCGGGGTGATCAGCTGCGCCCACATGGCGGCCATCTGATCGACGGAGCAGGGCAGACCCGCATCCAGCCACCAGGTCACCAGGCCCAGCAGGGCGCCGACGGTGAACTCGGCCTGCACTTCCACCGGCACCCGGGCCTGGCCGCGGTGCTGGGCCAGCATGTCCTGGAGGTGCTCACGAGCCAGCCCGACGAGCTCGGCCCGCACCTGGCGCACGACGCCGGCACCAGTACGGCTGCCGACCAGGGCACGGTACAGGTGGCGGTGGTCGACGATGTGCTCGAACAGGGCGCGGGTGGCGGCCAGGCCGGCGCTGGGCGGCCCCAGCTCGCCGCGGGCGTAGGCGGCCATCGCCCCACGTAGCGTGGCGCGGAGCTCGGCCAGGCCGCTGGTCAGCAGATCCTCTTTGTCGCGGAAGTGGGCGTAGAACGTCGCTCGACCCAGGTCGGCGCGCTCGAGCACGTCCTGGACGGTCACGCGGTCGTAGCCTTTCTCGACGACCAGCGCCAGCAGCGCCTCGCGTAACAGCCGGCGCGTGCGACGGACGCGGCGGTCCTCAGGCCGGCTGGGCATTGGCGGCGCGGCGAGTTCCGAACAGCTGGGCGCATGTGTTCGGAAGGGAACATCTGGGCGGGACTGTCGGTTGACCCGGGCGGCGCGGCCACCCACACTCGAAATCGAACATGATATTCACTACTGTACAGTCCGTTCACACGCGAGGCCTGCGCCTCGACTGGGGCTGGCGCTACGACCTCTTGGTCGCCGGCCTCGACCTGGCCCTCGGCGGCCAGTTGCGCGCCATCCGCCGCCGGACCCTCGACCTGGCCCAGCTGCAGCCCGGCCACACGGTCCTGGATGTCGGCTGTGGCACGGGCACGCTGGCCCTCGAGGCGGCCCGCCGCCTGGGCACCAGCGGCCAGGTCACGGGCATCGACCCGGCCCCGCGCCAGATCGCCCGGGCGCAGGCCAAGGCCAGACGGCAGCGCCGGCCGGCCGGCGTGCCCGTGCGCCTGCACCTCGGCGCCATCGAGCAGCTCGCCTTCGCCGACCAGTCGTTCGACGTGGTGCTGAGCACGTGGATGATGCACCACCTGCCCGACGACCTCAAAGAGGCGGGCCTGCTGGAGATCGCCCGCGTCCTCAAGGCCGGCGGTCGATTGGTCGTCGTCGACGCCGAGCACGGCCACGGCTATGGCCGGCCGGCACGACTTGGCGCTGGCGCGCTGGGCATCCAGGCCCTGCCCCGTCTGCTCCAGGCGGCCGGCTTGTCGGTGCTGAGCAGCGGCCAGGTCCGTTTGGTGCCGCTGCCGGGGCTGCCGCGGGCCGGCTTCGTGGTCGCCCAGCGCCCGCCCGATCGGGCCGCCGTGGTGGCCGCCTAACTCAGCGCGCGCCAAGCGGCCAGGATGCGCGCCCCGTCGAACGGACCGAAGGGCAGCAAGTTGGCCGTCGAGGTCAGCAGCTGCAGCAGGCCGACCTGGACCAGCCAGCTGGCCACGAGCGTATTGGCCGCCAGGTGCATGGTGGCCCAGCCGCACACGGCGGCCAGGATGAGGTTGGCGAGCGGCCCAGCGATGGCCGTCAGCAGGTCGACATGGGCGTGCTCGGCGTGGCCGCGGATGGTGATGCCACCGCCCGGGCCGAGCACGATGGCCCGCACCGGCAGCCCGGCGAGTCGCCCAGCCAGGGCGTGGCCCAGCTCGTGGCCGAGCGAGGTCAGCAGCACCGCCACCACCGACCCGAGGCCGAGGCCGAGCCGCAGCGGGAGCGGCAGCGGCGTGTCGTGGCTGAGCGGGCCGGCCGGTGAGGCCAGCACCAGCAACAGGCTCAGCAGCAGGCCGCGCCGGCTCAGCCAGCTGGCCTCGAAGCCAACCAGCGTGCCACGCACGCTGGCCACCGGCAGGAAGCGGACGCCGTGCAGGGTTTGCACCTGCTCCGAGCATCGGCTGGTGCCGACCGCGGGACGTCCCGAAAGGGGCAGCCATCCGTCTCGAGCCGCGGCCAGCACTGAGCGCGCGCCCCGCTTCGGCCGGTCGCGATCGGGCAGCCAGCCGCGGCCGTGCCGTGGCGGGCCGGCCACCCGAGCCGGCGTACCCAGGCGCCCCGGTCGGCGCGGCCGGGGCGGACCACGGGCGGGGCGGCGCGATGCCGCTGCCGACGAAGCGGCAGCCGGCCCGGACGACCGCCCAGAGCCATGCCCATCGGGTGGCGATCCCGTGCTCCATCGCCTGCCGCGCCGCCCGCACCCGACATCTCATGCGCTCAGCGTAAGAAGGCAACCGTCACGGGAACCGTCACGTGGGAGCCGACAAGCGTCACGCCAACCGTCACGCGCGTCACAAATCTGTTAAATGTGGCGGCTCACTTGGCGGCGAGGGCTTGGCGGGCGATGACCAGGCGTTGGATCTCGGAGGTGCCCTCGTAGATGCGCAGCGCGCGCACCTCGCGGTACAGCCGCTCCACCGGCGCGCCGCTGATGACGCCGCGGCCACCGAGCACCTGGACGGCTGCGTCGACCGTGCGCTGGGCTGCCTCGGTGGCGAACAGCTTGGCCATGGCCGCTTCGCGCGTGACGCGGTCGGCCTGGCAGTCACGGGCCCAGGCGGCGCGATGGACCAGGAGCGCGCTGGCGTCGACGTCGGTGGCCATGTCGGCTAGCTTGGCCTGGATCAGCTGGAACTCGGCGAGGGGCTGGCCGAACGCGCGGCGGCGGGTCGACCAGGCCAGCGCCTCGTCCAGGGCGCGGCGGGCGAAGCCGAGGGCGGCGGCGCCGACGGTTGGCCGGAACAGGTCGAGGGTGGCCATGGCGATCTTGAAGCCGTCGCCCTCCTGGCCGAGCCGCTGGCTGGCCGGGACACGGCAGTCTTCGAAGCGCAGGCGGGCCAAGGGGTGCGGCGCGCTCGCGGTGATGCGCTCGGCGACGTGGAGCCCGGGCGTTGTGGCGTCCACGACGAAGGCGCTCAGGCCGCGGGCGCTCTGCTCGGGGGTGCCGGTGCGGGCGAACAGGAGGTAGTGATCGGCCAGGCCGCCGTTGGAGATGAACGTCTTGTCACCGTTGATCAGATAGGTGTCGGCCTCGCGTCGGGCGGTCGTGGCCAGAGCCGCGACGTCCGAGCCAGCGTCCGGCTCAGTCATGGCGAAGGCGGCGATGTGGGTGCCGGCGGCCACGGCTGGCAAGTAGCGTTGCTTGAGCGCCTCTGTGCCGAACAGGGCGATCGACGCGCTGCCGAGGCCTTGCATGGCGAAGGCGAAGTCGGCCAGGCCGGCATGCCGCGCGAGCGTCTCGCGGGCCAGGCACAGCTGGCGGACGCTCAGGGCGGCCGGCGCACCGCCGTAGGCGGCCGGCACGCACGCGCGCAGCCAGCCAGCCTGACCGAGCCGTTGGACCAGGGCCCGGCACGTGGCGTCCAGGTCGGCGTCGGCCTCGGCATCGACGTGGCCAAGCTCGCGCGTGGCCCAGGCGTCAAGCTCGCGTGCGAACTGGCGCAGGCTCTCGTCGAAGAACGGCCAGTCCAGGAAGCTGCGGTCGGCCACCCTGCGAGGCTATCGCGCCCGGCGGGCGATCGCGAGGGGGATACGCCCGGCGGATGAGACGGACCGCCGGGCGAGATGGGCGGCAGGCGGGCTGGGCGGCGGCGGGCGGATCGTGGGGGCGAGCGGTGGATGGGAGGTACGGTCGGCGGATGAGACGGTCGGACGGGGAGACGGACGGCCGGTGAGACCGACGGCCGGTGGATGAGAGGGGCGACGGGCGGGTGAGGCGGACGGGGTAGGGCGGGCGGTGAGCAGGCTGTTGAACGACTCAGCCCCAGCGCGCCGCCATCCAACCTGGTGTGGTCTTCGCCGCGCCGCAGGTTGTGGTCCACGGATCGGCGAGGCACTTCTTCAAGAGCCTGTCAGAGGGGGTGCATCCAGTGGTGGGGGTCGGGGGCGGTGGCATAGTGGATGGCGCGCAGGGCGTCGTACAGACGCTGGGTGAGCTCGCCGATGTGGGCGCCGTTGATGACCAGGCGCTGGCCGCGATAGCCGAGCTCGCCGACCGGGGAGATGGCGGCGGCGGTGCCGGTGCCCCACACTTCGCGCAGCGAGCCGTCGGCGGCGGCGGTGACGACCTCGTCGATCGAGATGAGCCGCTCGGTGACCGGCACGCCCCAGTCGCGCAGCAGGGTGAGGACCGTGTCGCGGGTGACGCCGGGCAGGATGGTGCCGCTGAGCGGTGGCGTCAGCACCTCGTCGCCGATGCGCAGCATGATGTTCATCGTGCCGACCTCGTCGAGGTAGCGGCGCTGGACGCCGTCCAGCCACAGCACCTGGTCGTAGCCCTGCTGGTGCGCCTCCTCGGCCGCCAGCAGACTGGCGGCGTAGTTGCCGGCCGTCTTGGCCGCGCCGACGCCGCCCTCGACGGCCCGCACGTAGCGGTCGGCGACGAGGATCTTGACCGGCTGGACGCCACCGGCGTAGTAGGCGCCAACGGGTGAGAGGATGACGAAGTAGAGGTAGCTGCGGGACGGCCGGACGCCCAGGAACGGCTCGGTGGCGACGATCGTCGGGCGGACGTAGAGCGAGGTGCCGATGGTGTGCGGCACCCAGTCGCGCTCCAGGCGGACGAGGCTCAGGAACGAGTCGAACACCTGGTCGACGTCCGGCGGCGGGATGCACAGGCGCGCGGCCGAGGCGATCAGCCGCTCGGCGTGGCGGCGCGGCCGAAACAGGCGGACCTGGCCATCGGCGCCACGGAAGGCCTTGAGCCCGTCGAAGATGGCCTGCGCGTAGTGCAGCACGGCGGCGGCCGGATCGAAGGTGAGCGGGTGGTAGGGCTCGATGCGCGGGTTGGTCCAGCCGCACGCGGCGTCGTACTCCAGCAGGAACATGTGGTCGGTGAAGACGGTGCCGAAGGTGAGGCCGGCGTCGTCTGGCTTGGGTTTCGGCTGGCTGGTGCGCTGGATGGGGATCGGCGGACGGGCGGTGGTGGTCATGGCTCTAGCGGCAAATCATGCCCTGCTGATGGGTCGGCGGGCCAGGCTGGCGGCCGCCGTCGGGCGGACCTCGCCGGGGCCGGCGGCGCTGGCGGTGGCGGAGGCGCCACGCGTGGCGGATGCAGCGTTGGCCGAGGGCCGACCGGCGGTGACGGAGCCGAGGGCGGAGGCAGCGGAGGCGGCGGCACTCGAGGCGCCGGGGGCAGCGGCGCTGGAGGTACTGGAGGTGCTGGAGGTGCTGGGGGTGCTGGGGGCGACGGTGCTGGACGTGGCCGAGGCGCTCGCGGTGGTGGTTGAGGTGCGACGGCGGCGGCGGGCGGCGAGCACGTACACGCCGGCCAGCAGCACGCCCAGC
>Ga0213876_10002341_pt1 | contig 11172 bp, 10 predicted proteins | sample BarmaccomBMRX_R9_FD_160113 | JGI IMG/M metagenome (GOLD analysis project Ga0213876, IMG submission 160113) | Root-associated microbial communities from Barbacenia macrantha in rupestrian grasslands, the National Park of Serra do Cipo, Brazil - RX_R9 | ecosystem: Host-associated > Plants > Roots...
GGAGATGCGCGCGAGCCTCAGCGCATTGAGCACGCGAAAGGCCGCTTCCTTGCCGCCCGCAACCTCGAAGCCGACCAGCGTCGAGCCGGCGCGCATCTGCTTCTTCACCGTGGCGGCCTGCGGATGATCGTCGCGCCCCGGATAGATCAGCCGCGAGATCTTTGGATGCTTGGCGAGCGCGTCCGCCACCCGCGCCGCGTTGTCGGTCTGCGCGCGCACGCGCACGCTGAGCGTCTCCAGCCCCTTCAGCAGCACCCACGCGTTGAACGGCGACAGCGACGGGCCGGTCTGGCGCATGAAGTTATGCAGATGCTCGGCGATGAACGCCTCCGACGACAGGATCATGCCGCCGAGGCAGCGGCCCTGGCCGTCAATGTGTTTGGTCGCGGAATAGACCACGACGTCGGCGCCGAGGGCCAGCGGGCTCTGCCAGAGCGGGGTCGCGAACACATTGTCGACGATCAGCCGCGCGCCGGCGCGGTGCGCGATCTCGGCGATCGCGCCGATATCGAGCACGTCGAGCGTCGGATTGGTCGGGCTTTCCAGAAAACAGCTCTTGGTGTTCGGCTGCATCGCGCGCTGCCATTGATCGAGATCGAGCCCGTCGACCAGCGTCGAGGCGATGCCATAGCGCGGCAACAGATCCTCGATGACGTAGCGGCAGGAGCCGAACATCGCCTTGGAGGCCACCACATGGTCGCCGGCTTTCAGCGGCGCCAGCACCGCCGTGGTCACCGCGGCCATGCCGGTCGCGGTGGACCGGCCGGCCTCGGCGCCTTCCAGCTCGATCATGCGGCGCTCGAACATCGCGATGGTCGGGTTGGAATAGCGCGAATAGATGTAGCCGGGGTCCTCGCCCTTGAAGCGCGCCTCGCACTGCTCGGAGCTGTCGTAGACGTAGCCCTGGGTGAGGAAGAGCGCTTCCGAGGTCTCGCCGAACTCGGAGCGCAACGTGCCGGAATGGACCAGCCGGGTTTCGGGGCGGTAGCGCGTGTTGGAAGCGGCGGACGCCGGGGACTTCGACATGTGACCTCCATCGTGGCCGGAAAAACGGCCACAAAAAACCGGCCTGGAACGTTTCGCAGGCCGGGATCACATTCGTCCCCGGCCTGTTTAGCGATTTATTTAACGTGGCTGCAAGCCGGCCGGCTCAAATCACCACGGGATAAGTCATGCTCTTATTCGCAGCCGACCTTTCCGTCAAGCCGTCCATCGGATAACCGATTAAAAGCCGTGTCTTCAGGCTCAAAAGGGGGCGGAGGCTCTAGGGACAGCAAAATTGTCGTTCTCGCTGCAAGGTGACGCCAATGGCATTCTGCCCGACCGCATGATCGCGGCGATGGCGGATTCCGGCCTGATCCTGCCGGCCTATTCCTTTGTCGAAAGCCAGATCCAGCCGGCGAGCCTCGACCTTCGCCTCGGCGACGTCGCCTATCGCGTGCGCGCGAGTTTTCTGCCAGGGCCGGGCGCCACCGTAGCCGAGCGCATCGACGAATTGAAGCTGCACGAGATCAGCCTCGCCGACGGCGCGGTGCTGGAGACCAACTGCGTCTATATCGTGCCGCTGCTCGAAAGCCTGGCGCTGCCGCCGGAGATCATCGCCTCCGCGAATCCAAAAAGCTCGACCGGGCGGCTCGACGTGTTTACACGCGTGATTGCAGACGGGACACGCCGCTTCGACATGATCGGCGCCGGTTATCACGGTCCGCTCTATGCCGAGATCAGCCCAAAAACCTTTCCGGTGCTTTTGCGCGAGGGATCGCGGCTGTCGCAGGTGCGCTTCCGCACCGGCGATGCCGTGCTCGATGCCGACGATCTGGAGGCGCTGCATAAGCGCGAGCGCCTGGTCGACCGCGACGACGCAGACCTCAATGGCGGGCTTGCGCTGTCGGTCGATCTGTCCGGCGAAAAGACAAAGGGCTCTGTCGGCTACCGCGCCAAGCGCCATACCGGCGTAGTCGATATCGACCGCCGCGCTGGCTATGCGGTGGAAGAGTTCTGGGAGGCGATCCCGGCGCGTCCGGACGGGAGCCTGATCCTGGATCCCGGTGAGTTTTATATTCTTGCTTCCAAGGAAGCCGTGCAGGTGCCGCCGGACTATGCCGCTGAAATGGTGCCGTTCGATCCGCTGGTCGGCGAGTTTCGCGTGCACTATGCTGGCTTCTTCGATCCCGGCTTCGGCTATGCCGGTGCCGGCGGCGAGGGCGCGCGCGCCGTCCTCGAAGTGCGCTCGCGCGAGGTGCCGTTCATTCTCGAACACGGCCAGATTGTCGGCCGCCTGGTCTATGAAAAGATGCTGGCGCGGCCGCAATCGCTGTACGGCCAGCGTATCGGCTCCAACTACCAGGCGCAGGGCCTGAAACTCTCCAAACATTTTCGGGTGTGATGCCGCTCAGCAGGAAGAGGGGATTCCAGTTCGTCTGTGCAGGCATGCTCGTCGCTGGCCTCGGGACTGACGCGTCGGCCGAACCAAAGCTGTTCGAGAGCAGCGAGGTGACGCCGGCGGGCGAATACACGAAAGGCATTGAAGGACCTGCAGTCGACGCCGATGGCAACCTCTACGTCGTCAATTTTGGCAGGCCCGGCACGATCGGCAAGCTCGCTGCCGGAGCCGCGCAGTCGCAAAAGGCTTTTGACCTGCCCGCGGGCAGCATCGGCAGCGCGATCCGCATCGACGCGGCGGGGACGATGTTCATCGCCGACTACAAGAAGCACAACGTCTTTGCGGTGAAAGATGGCGGCCTCGTGCCAGAGGTCTATTTTCATTCCGATCTGATGAACCAGCCGAACGACATCACGCTGGCGCGCGACGGCACGATCTACGCGAGCGATCCAACTTTCAAGGGTCGGCGAGGCCAGATCTGGCGCATTGCAAAATCGGCGAACGGATCGGTGCAAGGTACGGTCATGACAGCGTCGAGGCCGATGGGCACGACGAACGGCATCGATCTCAGTCCGGACGGCGCGACGCTCTATGTCGGTGAATCGAACACCGGCGAAGTCTGGGCCTATCGCCTCAACGGCGCGGAACTCGCCGCCGCGCGGCTGGTCCGCGCCTTCGAGCCCGATACGATCGACGGCATTCGGACCGATGTTGCAGGGCGCCTGCTGATCGCGCGGATCAGGAAAGGAGCGATCGCGGTCGTCGCGCCTGATGGCTCGCTGCAGCGTGAGATCATCATGCGCGGCGAGGAGCCGACCAACCTGGCCTTTGGCGGTGCCGACGGCAGGACCGTTTTCGTCACCCAGCGTCAAGGCGGCTTTGTCGAAGCATTTCAAACTGACCAGGAGGGGCGCGAACACTGTCTGCAGACGCGCAGTTGCTAGCGCACGCAAATCGAACCTCGCGCAACTCAGCGGCGAACTCGGGAGCGAAATGCGGATTTCGTTGAAGATTAGAATTCTTAAAATTCTAATCTGGTTCGGCAGGCGGTCCGACGTTCGCAATTGCGGCCATTTATTGCTGCAGCGGAGCTTGCCTGGTCCGGTGCAGCGCGCCGATGACATCTGCACGCCACTTTTCTGAGATCAGTCGGGCTCCGGAACCCGTTTGCTCGAAAGTTGGTGTGATGCTGCAGAGGACTGATTCGATCCGGTGGGACAATCCGGGGCCGCGGGACACCGATGTTCTTTCGCTGGCGGCGACATTCGCCTCGCTTCGCGCGCTCGTCCTGCGTCAGTATCCGCTGATGCTGTTTGTTCTGCTGTCCTGCATTGCGCTGGCGGGTGGGTATTTCGCCACGGCGCCCGCAAAATACTCAGGCATGGCCGAGCTGATCGTCGACAGCCGGAAATCGCAACAAGTGCAGCAGCAGTCTCCGCTTGGCGTCGAAGTGCCACTGGACTCAGCGACGGTCGACAGCCAGGTCGAGATCCTGAAATCGGACAACGTGGCGCTCGCCGTCATCAGGGATCTTCACCTGATCGATGATGTGGAATTCACCGGGCCGCCCGGCGGACCGCTGGGCAAGGCCATTGCCTTTGTCTCCGATCTGCTGCTGCCGGCAGGGGGGAAGTCGGAATCCGAACTGACACGCAAGGCGCTGGAGCGGTTTCAGGACCGGCTCGACGTCAAGCGCCGCGGCGTGAGCTACGTCATCGAGGTCAGTTTCGAATCGGTCAGTCCGCAGCGCGCGGCCCAGGTCGCCAATGCGATCGCAGGCGCCTACGTGTCCGATTCCCTGAAGGCGAAGTCGCAGGCCTCCCGCGTGGCAGCGGGCTGGCTGCAGGATCGCATGAAGGAGCTCCGCGCGCAGGCGTCGGTGGCCGAGCGGGAAGTCGCCGATTTCAAGGCCAAGAACAACATCGTCGATACCGGCGGCCGCCTGCTGAGCGAACAGCGGATGGCCGAGCTCAACAGTGCGTTGACGATCGCCCGCACGCAGCGCGAAGAAGCCGAAGCGCGCGCGGGTCGGGTCAGCAAGATCCTGGCGGGCGACGACAAGGATATCTTGGCCAACGACCAGGCGACCGTGGCCGATTCGCTGCGCAACGACGTGATCACGCATCTGAGACAGCAATATTTCGATCTGGCGACGCGGCAGGCCGAGTGGTCCAGTCGATACGGACCGGACCACAAGGCCGTGGTGCTGCTGAACGAACAGATGCGCGAGATTCGCAAGGGGGTTCGCGACGAACTGCGCCGCATCGCCGAGACCTACAAGAGCGACCTGGAGATTGCCAAGGCCAAGGAGGCATCGGCCCAGAAAATTCTTGACGAGACGATCGCGCAATCGAACGACACCGGTCAGGCGCAGATCGCGCTGCGGGATCTGGACAGCGACGCGCAAAGCTCGCGCGCATTGGCTGACAACTTCCTGCAGCTCTACATGGTCTCCATGCAGCAGCAGTCGTTTCCCGGAACGGAAGCAAGATTGATCACGCAGGCGCTGGTCCCGCTCAACCGCAGCAAGCCAAAGCTGTGGCTCGTCGCGCTGATCGGCGTGTTCGGCGGGGGGGTGCTGGCATTTGCGGCGGGATTGCTGAGAGACAGTCTCGACCGCGCCTTCCGGACCGGCCGCCAGATCGAAAGCCTGCTCGGCGTGAGCTGTATCGCGGCGGTTCAGCGCGTCGGTGGCGCTGCCACCGAATCGGTCAGGGCGACAAGGCGTGCTGCGCTGCCGGACCTGTCCGCAAGCTCCGATGCGACCTCGCTGGTGCCATCGGATCCGGACGGCCGACGACCCTCATCGCGCAGTGGAAACGTTATTCGATACCGGACTGCCTTGCAGGGCTACGTGGTCAATTTCCCGTTCACGCGCTTCACCGAGGCCATGCGCACCATCAAGATGGCGGCGGACCTGAACGAGCTCGGCACCCCCCACAAGATCGTCGGCGTCACGTCCTCGCTGCCGAACGAGGGCAAGTCGACGATCGGTCTGTCCCTCGCCCAATCCTGTGCGCAGGCCGGGGCGAAAACGCTGCTGATCGACTGCGACGTCCGCAATCCGTCGCTGACGGGACGGCTGGCGCCCGATGCAAAGCGGGGCCTGCTCGAGGTGATGCGCGACGCCTCCGTGATCAACGACGTCGTCTGGGTCGATCCCTCGACCAGGATGTCGTTCCTGCCCTGCGTGATCAGTTCGAGGCTTGCGAACGCCGGCGAGATGCTCGGTTCGGAGACGATGGCTCGTTTGTTCGAGCGTCTCAGGCAAAGCTATGATCGCGTGATCGTGGATCTTTCCCCCCTGGCGCCGGTTGCCGATGTTCGCGCGACCGCAAAGCTGGTCGATTCCTATGTGCTCGTCGTCGAGTGGGCGCAGACCAAGATCGATGTCGTCGAATACGCGCTCGCCGAGGCGCCCACGGTCGCCGATCGGCTGCTCGGCGTGGTGCTGAATAAGGTCGATATCGGCGTCATGAGCAGGTACGATTCCTACCGCGGCGACTATTATCACAACAGCAGTTACGAGCGTTACGGCTACGCGGACTGACGCACCCAGGTGCGCGTCAGCGGGCTTTCTTGCTCCGCTGTGTTGTCGGCCGAGAACCTGCAGGCGCCTTCTTCTTCACCTTGGCCCGATTGTAGTCGATGGCGGCACGGACGAGCGTTTTGAGAGCTCGCTCATCGATCTTGTCCCCCTCGAAGAGATCGATCGCGCGCCACACCTTTCCGTCCAGGCCGGCATTGAACAGCTTGTCGGGATCCGGCAGGGCCGCCCCATGCGAGAAGGTCAGCTTGACCTTGTCCTTGTGGGCATTGCCGACCGCGATCATCCCATCGCGCGACCACACCGGACTTCCCATCCACTTCCATTCCTCGATGATCCCGGAATCGGCGCTGAGCATGCTCTTGCGGACGCGGGCGAGCATCTTGCCGCGCCAGTCGTCAAGCCCTGCGATCAGCTGATCGATACGTTTCGTTGCTTCCATTGCTTCTTCATGCCTCAATTCTGCTGCCGCTTCGTTGCGACCTCAATCGTCATCGGGCGTCTGCAGTTCCAATGCGCAGATTGCTTGGGACGCGCGCGGCAAAGAGACCGCACGCGCCCGGCGCTTTCCGCGCTAGGCGGTTCTTGGCGACAGAAGCCGCCGAACGAGGTGGCCTTTCCACATCCAAAGCCCGGACAGCAGCATGACCGGAAGGAAGACATACCGGGTCAAAGGGGCGTAGTCCGGGATGACCTCAAACGGACTGTAGATGTAGCCGATGATCGGAATGCTGCAGACGATGTGGATCCAGCGAAAGATCGAACGCGTGGTGGCGTCTTTCATGACGAGTCTTGACTCCAAAGATGATCGTCGTGTCATGCGTGCGGGCGAGACGTGCCGGCATCAATCGGCCCGCGCCAGGACCTGCTCCAGATTCGCAAAGAACCGCTGCCAGCCGAACTTCGCGCCCTGATAGGCCTGCTGCTGATCGGCACGGAAGCCGCGCTGCTCCATGCGCAAGTGCGTCCCCGTGCTCGTCGGCGTGAGAGTCCAGGTGACGACACTCTCGAGCCCAAGCGCGTCCCATGTGTAGGACAGTGTCTTGTGCGGCTCGACGGTCAGAACCTGGCAGTCGACGGCGCCCCAGTCCCCGCGCAGATTGAAGCGATGGTCTACGGCAGGTTTGAAGTCGTTCTTCATGAGCCATTCCTCGATCAAATGGGGCTCTGTGAGCGCGCGCCAGATCTTTTCCGGCGGAAACGGGATCTCCCGTTCGACGACGACGGAGCGTGTTTCGGTGGCGGGTTCGTTCATTGGTCCATCCTTTTCAAGAGATCTTCGAGGCGATCGAAGCGGCTTTGCCAGAAGCCGGCCATCTGGCTCGTCCAGTCGATCAGGGGGGCCAGCGCACCGAGCTGCGCGCTGTAGTGGGTCTGACGGCCCTCGTGGCGGTCGCGCACCAGCCCGGCCTGCTTCAGCACACCGAGATGTTTCGAGACGGCCGGCTGGGAGACCCCGGCCCGCGCCGTCAAGGCGGCGACCGTCTGCTCCCCCTCGCGGCACAGCCGCTCGAACAGGCTCCGCCGAGTCGGATCGGCGAGCGTTCTGAACAGCACATCGTGAATGTCCGGCATTTTCAATCAATAACCCTGTGGTTATTGATCTACGTATAACCACAGAGAAATGCGTTCGTCAAGCTGTACCAGATCAGGGCTATGTCCACGCATATCCGGGACCGGCGTCGCTCACAATGGGATCTGTAAAATAGCCCACTGGTTATGCATTGGCCCTCACGGCGGGCGCAGCTGATACCCTGGACCGTCAGTCGAGGTATTCGCGATATTCGATCCGAAAGTCTCTTTCAGGAGAGATCCCGAACAGCTTGAGCTGACGTCTGTAGCCTGCAATGGGAAATGTCGAGCAGGTCCGGGTTCGATAGTAGCAGATCCAAAGCCTGATGGTCTGGCTGCATTGATTGTTGATCAGCAGGTTATGGTCGTAGATGTTGCGATTGATGGCCTGGGCTTCGGCGGCCGGAAAAATTTCCACGCACGGCTTCCCCACGGGATTGACGTGCAGTTGCGGCAGCAGGGCTCTTGCAAAGGCATTCTCCTGCGGAAAGTGCGGTGCGCCTCGCGACCCGCGATAGACCGGCGCGCTCAGTCCGAGCGGAACGAAGGCGCTCTGCGCGCGCGAGGCCGGCATCCCGCAGAAGCCTGCCATGACGACGGTCGCCGCGACGAGAAGGGGCTTCGATCCTGATGGCATCAGGCGGCGCAACTGGCAAGATCCGCAGACGACAGGATATCGAGATCATCAACAATGATCTCGGCGCAGCGGTCCCAGGTGAAATTTGCGGCGTGATCGCGACTTGCCGCGGCGAGGCGGGTGCGCAGCGCGGTATCGCCGATCAGGCGCGCGATGCCGCCGCTGATGCCGGCCGCATCGGCGTCATCGAACAGCAGTCCCGTGACGCCGTCGACAACGACTTCCGGAATCGCGTCGACCCGGGTCGCGATGCAGGGCAGGCCGCTGGCGGCTGCTTCGAGCAGCACGAGGCCAAAGCCTTCCGCACGGAACCTGTCCTTCGTTGCGGTGTGGATGAAGAGATCCGCCGTCTGATATAGCGCGCGGATCTCGTCCCGAGTCACCTCTCCGAGAATGCGGATATCCGCATCGATCTGGGCTGCCCGTTGCCGCAACCTCTCGGCATAGGCCGCTTCGATCGGCCGGCCCGCGATGATATAGGTGACATTGTCGCGCACGGGCTTTGGCAAGGCCGCGATCGCCTCCATGGCCGGCAGGAGGCCTTTGCGCGGCTCGAGCCGCGCCACCGACAATGCGATGGTGTTGCGCGATCCTGCGAGGTGGCGCGCAACGAGGTCATCGACGCGCCGGCCCGCCAGGGGGCGCTTCCAGTAGTCGTCGACCCCGAGCGGCGCCAGGCGCACCCTGTCGACCAGCGGGTTGTGCGCGAGCATCACATCGCGGGTGAAGGCGCTGTTGGCATAGATCCGCTGGAAGGCGTTGAAAGGGCTGCGCGGAGAATAGCGGTTGATGTGGCCGATGATCCGGCTCTTCACGTCGGTGCCATGGACGATCGCGATTTTTCGCGCGCTGGTCGGTACGGCTGCGAGTGCCAGCACGCTTGGCAGGTCGACGGCCATGACGATGTCGAAGGTCTTCTGCGCCAATTGTAGCGCAGCCATCGACATGTTCCAGGGCAGCCACGCGTGTCTGTACTGCTCGGGAAAGCAGCGGATCACGGGATAGGGGGCGTCAAAACGTCCCGCCCGGCATTTTGGGGCGAAGACGACCGGTCGGTGCCCAAGCCGCAGCAATGCCGATGCGGTCTCGGACGCATAGGTGGCGATGCCGCCGGGATAGGGCGGAAACTCGCACGTGAACATCGCAATGCGCGAACCCATTTCGTCCTGATCAGCCCAGCTTGCTCGTCGTGTCACTCATCAGCGTCGGCGTCTCGCGCATGCGCGGCCCGAACCGGAAGTCCTGAAGCCAGCGAACCATCGGCCGTTCGATGGTGCGGTGGACGAGGATTCCCGTGCCCAGCGATCCTGCGATGCAGCCGAGCGCGACGACCAGCACGCTGCTGCCCGGCGCAAGGTGTGACCACGCGCCGAGGATCGCGGAGATGACCGCGCCATGCGTCAGATAGATGGCGTAGGAGGCATCTCCGAGCATGAGCCCAACGCGCTCGATCAGTCCGGGCGTCGGCGCGGTCCGCGCGCGCAGGGCGACATACAAGATCAGGCTCGCGCCGATCCCGGCCAGCACGACGTCGGCCGTCGCAAGATGGGTGTATGAGATCAGCATGAAGAGCAGCAGGTACAGCCCGCAGAGGCTGGTCAGGACCGTCATGCCGTTCGGCACCTTCGGGACGAACCAGTCCGGCCGTCGCAGATAAGCGAGGCTTGCCAGGAAGCCGAAGCCGAACAGCAGGTTCAGCCGGTTGAACGCAAAGCCAATGAGCTCGGACGGGGGCGTTGGCTGCGCGGAACCGACCAGCGCAAGAACCACGATCGGCGACAGCATCCAGGCGGCCACCAGGACGAGCCGCGGCCCGCTTCGCCAGAAAATGGTGGCGAACACCAGATAGAACAGGACCTCGTGCCGTAGCGTCCAGGCCTGCGAGGGATTCACCTGCCCGATCGGAAACAGCGTCAGCGCCCGCAGATATGGCTCCAGCTCGAACGAGCCGTCCCGCCCGACAAAGCGCAGCGCCGCGTAGGTCGCAACGCACAGCCAGAGGAACGGCACAATGCGGGCAAATCGCCGCCACAGGAAGTCGCCGACGCCGCCGCGCGGCTGCAACGACGATGGCTCGAGCGTGATGTAGGCAATGATGAAGCCGCTGACGACGAAGAACAGATCGACGCCTGCCGGCCCGCCATAGAACTCGAACGGAACGGGCGTCCTGCCGAAATACTTTGGCAGGCCGACGCCGAGATTGGCGTGCTCGGCGACCACGAGCGCGGCCGCGAGGCCGCGCAGATACTGGATGCCGTTCAGCTGCCTGGTCGCGGACAAAGCGCAAACTCCGCTATTGCAGCCTGATCACGGTCAGCGTGTCTTTCACCGTCAGCGACAGCCGGTGCCCTTCGATCACGGCATCATGCGAGGTGACCATCCCCTCATCGGTGAATTCGACCGCGGTCGCCTTGCTGATCGTGGCCGGCAGCGTGAGGTCGGTGCTGACGGTCCTCGACGGGATTTCGGTGCGCTGATCGGGATCCCACGCTGGAACGCCGAGCCAGAGTGCCAGCAGAAAACTGCCATCGCTGCGCTGGAAGAGCATGGACTGGATGGCGTCGTCCTTGCTCGATTGCGACCAGTCGAGTGCTTGCGGATGCGGCACCGCTCCGCTGTCGGAAAAGATGCCGATCAGGTTCTTGATGGCGGCGAAGGCCGGCCGCCGCGTGCCGTCATAGCGGATCAGGCCGAAATTGGACTCGGGATCGGTGTCGCCCTTGTTGAAGGAATCGATCAGTTCGTAGACATAGGTTCGGACGATGCCGTTCTTCAGATCCCAGAGCATCAGACGCGGCAAATAGCGCGCGATGATGTTCTCCGGGGTCGGCCGGTGCTTTGGCGCCGGCACATTCATCGCGCTGTGATAGCCGGCTTCCGTGGCGACGACCGGCTTGCCCGAATAGAGTCCGCGCGCCTGCGCCTGATAGTCGCCGAGCGAGCCCTTTCCGGTCGCTTCGGGATATTGCCCGCCCGAATAGATGTGCCAGTTGCCGAAATCGACATTCGCGCTGATGTCACCGAGCTGCTGGG
>Ga0213876_10002342_pt1 | contig 11171 bp, 9 predicted proteins | sample BarmaccomBMRX_R9_FD_160113 | JGI IMG/M metagenome (GOLD analysis project Ga0213876, IMG submission 160113) | Root-associated microbial communities from Barbacenia macrantha in rupestrian grasslands, the National Park of Serra do Cipo, Brazil - RX_R9 | ecosystem: Host-associated > Plants > Roots...
CTACGTCACCGGGGTGTCGGCCCTGCAGGCTGATCTCCATAAGAGTGGCGACAGATCCATGGCCAAAATTACCCTGACCACGGTCGCGGTCATCTTGCTCATGTTGATGTTCGTCTACCGTTCCCCGATCACCGTGTTCCTGCTACTGGTCACGGTCGGCGTCGAATTGACCGCGGCGCGGGGAGCCGTTGCCCTGGTCGGGCACAGCGGGCTCATTGGACTGTCCACCTTTGCGGTCAGTCTGCTCACTTCGCTGGCGATCGCGGCCGGTACGGACTACGGGATCTTCATCATCGGCCGCTACCAGGAGGCCCGCCAAGCCGGCGAGGACAAGGAAACCGCGTTCTACACCATGTACCGCGGGACGGCCCACGTCATCCTCGGTTCCGGTCTGACGATCGCCGGTGCGACGTACTGCCTGAGCTTCGCGCGCATGCCCTACTTCCAAACGCTGGGCGTGCCCTGCGCGGTGGGGATGCTGGTCGCCGTGGTCGTCGCGCTGACCCTGGGGCCGGCGGTCCTCACCGTCGGCAGCCGGTTCGGCCTCTTCGATCCCAAGCGGTTGCTCAAGGTACGCGGCTGGCGGCGGGTGGGCACCGCGGTGGTCCGCTGGCCGCTGCCCATTCTCGCCGTCACTCTCGCTGTCGCCCTGGTCGGCCTGATCACGCTGCCCGGGTACAAGGCCAACTACAACGACCGGGCCTATCTGCCCACCTTCATCCCGGCCAATCAGGGCTTCGCGGTCGCGGACCGGCACTTCTCTCAGGCTCGGATGAAGCCGGAGATTCTGATGATCGAGTCCGATCACGACATGCGTAATCCCGCCGACTTCCTGGTCCTGGACAAGTTGGCCAAGGGCATCTTCCGCGTTCCGGGAATCTCCCGCGTCCAGGCGATAACCAGGCCGGACGGAACGACGATGGACCACACGTCGATACCGTTCCAGATCAGCATGCAAAACGCCGGTCAGCTGCAGACCATGAAGTACCAGCGCGCCCGCATGGCCGACATGCTCAAGCAGGCCGACGAGATGACCAAGACGATCGCCACCATGCAGCGGATGTATGACCTGATGACGCGACTGGTCGGCGTCACGCACAGGATGGTCGGCGACACCGAAGAGATGCAGCAGATCACCAACGAACTGCGCGACCAGATCGCGAACTTCGACGACTTCTGGCGTCCCATTCGCGCCTACTTCTATTGGGAGAAGCACTGTTTCGACATCCCGATCTGCTGGTCGATTCGGTCGATCTTCGACGCGCTGGACGGCGTGGACCAGATCGACGAGAAGCTGGACACCCTGGTCGGTGACATCAAGGAGCTGGACCGGCTGATGCCGCAGATGATCGCCCAGTTCCCGCCGATGATCGACACCATGGTCAACATGCGGACCATGATGCTGACCATGCACAGCACCATGTCCGGGATCTTCGATCAGATGGACGAGATGAGCGACAACGCGACCGCCATGGGTCATGCGTTCGACCAGTCCAAGAACGACGATTCGTTCTATCTGCCGCCCGAGGTCTTCAAAAACGCGGACTTCAAGCGCGCGATGAAGAACTTCTTGTCACCGGACGGGCACTCGGCTCGTTTCATCATTTTGCATCGGGGCGACCCCGCCTCGGCCGAGGGGATCGCGAGCATCGACAAGATACGCACCGCGGCCGAGGAGGCGCTCAAGGGAACTCCGCTGGAGGACGCCAAGATCTATTTGGCCGGCACGGGCGCGGTCTTCAAAGACATCTCCGAGGGCGCCAAATGGGACCTGATCATCGCGGGCATCTCCTCGCTGTGCCTCATCTTCATCATCATGCTGGTCCTCACCCGCGCCTTTGTGGCCGCCGCGGTGATCGTCGGAACGGTCGCCCTTTCTCTGGGCTCTTCCTTCGGGCTCTCGGTGCTGTTCTGGCAACATATTCTCGGCGTCGAATTGCACTGGCTGGTGCTCGCCATGTCGGTGATCGTGCTGTTGGCGGTGGGTTCGGACTACAACCTGCTGTTGGTCTCCCGCTTCAAACAGGAAATACACGCCGGCCTGAACACCGGGATCATCCGCTCCATGGGCGGCACCGGCAAGGTCGTGACCAACGCAGGTCTGGTGTTCGCATTCACGATGGCATCCATGGTGGTCAGCGACGTGCGGATGATCGGGCAGGTGGGCACCACGATCGGCCTGGGCCTGCTGTTCGACACGCTGATCGTGCGCGCGTTCATGACGCCCTCCATCGCCGCGCTGCTGGGGCGCTGGTTCTGGTGGCCGATCAGGGTGCGCTCCAGACCACCCAGGACTCCAGCTCGGCCGGCCGAGCACCCCGATCGGTCCCTGGTCTACAGCGACTGACGACAAGTCGTTCGACGAGCGTGCGCAGAATGTCGGCCGGCGCGGCGTGTCGTCGTACAGACACGCACGCTCGCGGGTCGAGGGCGGACGCGGCCGTCCGCCAACTCCGCGAGTCCGAATAACAACCATGCTCACCATCGCGCTGATCGGCTTCCTCGGCGGTCTGATCACCGGCATCTCGCCCTGCATCCTGCCGGTGCTACCGGTGATTTTCCTCTCCGGCGCCGGTCGGCCGTACCTGGTGATCGCGGGCCTGGTCTGCAGCTTCAGCGTGGTCACTCTCGGCGGTTCGGCGCTGCTGTCCGCGCTGCACCTGCCGCAGGATGCGATCCGGTGGGCGGCGCTGGCGGTGCTGACACTGATCGGGCTCGGACTGATCTTCCCGGCGCTGCAGCAGCTGCTCGAACGGCCGTTCGCCCGCCTACCGCTGGGCCAGTCGGGACGTGAGATCAGCAGCGGCCGAAGCGGTTTCGGTCTCGGCCTGACACTGGGCGCGCTATACGTGCCGTGCGCGGGGCCGGTGCTGGCCGCGATCGTGGTCGCCGGCGGCACGGCGTCCATAGGCCTGCCGATCCTGGTCCTGACCGCAACCTTCGCCGTCGGTGCCGCGTTGCCGCTGCTGGTGTTCGCGCTGGCCGGGCGGCGCATCGCCGAGCGCGTCGCCGCGGTCCGCCGGCGGCAGCGCCTGATCCGGGTCGCCGGCGGAATCATGATGATCGTCCTTGCCGTCGCGCTGGTCTTCAACCTGCCCGCGATGCTGCAACGCGCCGTGCCCGACTACACGGCGGCGATGCAGAACCTGGCCGGCGCCGGCGACATTCAGCGCAAGCTGAACTCGGGTGGCACCGTCAAAGGGCAACTGGCCGACTGCACCGGAAGCTTAGGCGGCCTTGGCGACTCGGCCCAATTGCAACAGTGCGGTCCGGCGCCGGCGCTGGCCGGAATCGCCCAGTGGCTCAACACGCCGGACGGCAAGCCCGTCGACCTCGCGTCGTTGCGCGGCAAGGTGGTGCTGATCGATTTCTGGGCCTACTCGTGCATCAACTGCCAACGGGCCGTCGGTCACGTCGTCGACTGGTACAACCGCTACCGCGACGACGGGTTCGTGGTCATCGGGGTGCACACCCCCGAATACGCCTTCGAACATGTCCCCGGCAACGTGGCAGCGGGTGCGGCCGCGTTGCACATCAACTATCCGGTCGCGCTCGACAACGACTACCGGACGTGGAACAACTACCAGAACCTGTACTGGCCGGCGGAATACCTGATCGACGCGGCAGGCGGTATCCGGCACACCAAGTTCGGCGAGGGCGACTACGACACGACCGAGAAACTGATCCGTCAACTCCTGGTCGAGGCGAACCCGAACGTGCGACTGCCGGCCACGGGCGGAACAGTGGACATCACCCCACAGACCGTGCTGACCCCCGAGACTTACCTGGGCGTTCAGCGTGCCGCAAATTACGGCGGCGACGGCGAATACAAGTCGGGCACGTTCACCTACCCAACGTCGTTGGCCGACGACAAGTTCGCGCTACACGGGCGCTGGACGCTCAACGAGCAGGACATCACTGCCGGCGGGGACGACTCCGCGGTTCGCCTCAACTACACCGGCAAGGCCGTCTACGCCGTGGTCGGCGGCAGCGGCACCCTCACGGTGACCCGGGACGGCAAGACGACCACCACACCCGTCGGCGGACCGCCCACGCTGCACCAGCTCGTCGCTGACGACACCGCCCGCCGCGATCAGCTTGACATGCAGGTCAGCCAAGGGCTGCAAGTGTTTTCGTTCACTTTCGGTTAGGTTCCCGTCCGTCCGGCACACCGCTCCGAATAATCGTTGTGCAGCAAAAATCCGGGCGTTCGATAGCGGTGATCGGCAGCGGCGTCGCCGGGCTCACCGCCGCCTACCTACTGTCGGGCCGGGACCGGGTCACGCTGTACGAGGCCGACGTCCGACTCGGCGGCCACGCGCACACGCACTTCGTCGATGACGGTGACGGCGGCGTGATGGCCGTGGATTCCGCCTTTCTGGTGCACAACGACCGTACCTACCCGACGCTGTGCCGGTTGTTCACCGAACTGGGGGTGGCCACCCAGGAGTCGGAGATGTCGATGTCGGTGCGCGCCGACGACATCGGACTCGAATATGCTGGGGCCCTTGGGCTTTCGGGATTGTTCGCCTGCCGTCAGTCGCTGCGGCCGCGCTATCTGCGGATGCTCTCCGAAATCACCCGGTTCCACCGCGCCGCCGCCGACCTGCTGCGGGAAGCAGCGGGTGACGACCTCGAGACGCTGGGAGAGTTTTTGAACCGGCACCGCTTCTCGTCGTACTTCGTCGACTTCTTCATCACGCCCCTGGTGGCCGCGGTGTGGTCCTGCGCCGGTGGCGACGCGCTGCGCTATCCGGCCCGGTATCTCTTCGTCTTCCTCGACCATCACGGGATGCTGTCGGTGTTCGGCTCCCCGGCGTGGCGCACGGTGACCGGGGGTTCGACCACCTACGTTCGAGCCGTCGCGGCCCGGCTGGACGAGGTGTTGACGGGGTCGCCGGTGCACTGGGCGCGGCGGGTGCCCGGCGGCGTACTGCTGCGTTCGGGCAACTGCGCGCCAAGGCTTTTCGACGCGGCGGTCATCGCGGTCCATCCCGACCAGGCGCTGCTGTTGCTGGACGACCCCACGCCGTGGGAGCGCGCCGTGCTCGGCTCGATCCCCTACTCGACCAATCGCGCCCAGCTGCACACCGACAGCTCCGTGCTGCCGCGCCACCGCCGCGCCCGCGCGTCGTGGAACTACCTGGTGTCGCCGGGGAGCGAACACGTGATGGTCAGCTACGACATCACCAGGCTGATGCGCCTGGGCGGGAAGCGGCGGTTTCTGGTCACCCTGGGCGGCCACCACCAGGTGCGCCCCGACTCGGTGCTCGCCGAGATGACCTATAGCCATCCGTTGTATACGACGGAATCCGTTGCGGCCCAACGGTTACTGCCGACCCTCGATGACGACCGGATCGTGTTCGCGGGCGCTTACCACGGCTGGGGATTCCACGAGGACGGCGCGGCCTCGGGTCTGCGCGCGGCCCGCCGGCTCGGCGGCGACTGGCCGGCGGCCGTTCCACGCGAGGCGGTGGCACGGTGTTGACTCCGGCGATCTATCGCACCACGATCAGCCATTCGCGACGGACCCCGGTGCAGCACTCGTTCGAATACCGAAGCTACAGTTGGTATGTCGACGTCGACGAGCTCCCCCGCCTGCCCCGTTGGCTGAGATTGTTCGCGCGGTTCGACGCCGACGATCATTTTGCCGGCCCCCGGCACGCGTCGCTGCGCGAGCGCCTCAGTGCCTTCTTCGCCGAGCGCGGGCTGGCAGTGCCCGACGGACGTATCACCGCGCTGCTGCAGGCCCGCGTATTGGGTTATGTCTTCAACCCGCTGAGCGTGTTTTGGTGCCACGACCGCGAGGGCGCGGTGCGCCATGTGGTCGCCGAGGTGCACAACACCTACGGTGAACGCCACGCCTACCTGTTGCCGCCGGCCGATCAGCCGGTGGCGACCGCCAAGCAGTTCTACGTCTCGCCGTTCTTTGCCGTGGACGGTTATTACCTGGTGCGGGCGCCCCGGCCGGACAACGAAGTCCACGTCACGGTCGCGCTGCACCTGGGCCATGACGGTGGCGACCCGCTGCGCCCGGCCACGCCGCGCTTGCGATCGCCACGGGGCCGACGTGACGGTGGCGACCCGCTACGCCGACCGGCGTTCCCGGAATTCATAGCCACTCTGCACGGCAGCCGGCGACCGGCGACGCCGGCGCAGGTGGCCATCATGCAGATCGTTTCGCCGCTGGCACCGCTGGTGGTATCGACCCGCATCCGAATGCAGGGAATCAAGTTGTGGTTACGTCGAGTTCCGGTGGTGCCGCGATGACCTTGGATACCATTCAAATGCCGCCGCCGACAATCGATTCGGCGCGGTGGCCGGCAGTGGCGAAGCTACCGGCGGGCCCCTTCGCCGCGGCATCGGCGGTCGTCGCCCAGGCGCTGCTGCGGCGCGCGGCCGCCCGCCTGCCGATGCGGCTGGTCTATCCCGACGGGACGGTGGCGGGCACCGCCGGCCGCAGCGCGCCGAGCCTGATGGTCCATCGGCCCGAAGCCCTGGCGCGTCGCATCGGGCGGCACGGCCTGATCGGTTTCGGTGAGTCCTACATGGCCGGCGAGTGGTCGGCGGAGGATCTCACGCACGTGTTGACCGTGCTGGCGGGATCCGTCGCCGATCTGGTGCCGGCCTCGTTGCAGTGGCTGCGCCCGCTGGCCCCGGCCTTTCGGCCGCGCTGGCGAAGCGCCACTCGAGACCAGGCGCGCCGCAACGTCGCCGAGCACTACGACCTCTCCAACGAACTGTTCGCCGCGTTCCTCGACGAGACCATGACGTACTCGAGCGCGCTGTTCAGCGAACTGCCGGCCCGGACGCCGACGTGGCCGGATCTGGCCACGGCGCAGCGACGCAAGATCGATCGGCTGCTCGACATGGCCGGCGTGCGGAGCGGCAGCCGGGTTCTCGAGATCGGCACCGGGTGGGGCGAGTTGTGCATTCGCGCCGCCGCGCGCGGCGCGCACGTGCGCTCGGTGACGTTGTCGGTCGAGCAGCAGCACCTGGCGCGGCTTCGGGTAGCCGCGGCAGGGCTGTCTGACTCGGCACAGATCGACCTGTGTGACTACCGCGACGTCCAAGAGGGTGATCGAGGCGGCTACGACGCGATCATCTCGGTCGAGATGATCGAGGCCATCGGATACCGCTCGTGGCCAACGTATTTCGCGGCACTGAACCGGCTCGTGCGGCCGGGCGGGCGAGTCGCGATCCAGGCGATCACCATGCCGCACCGCCGCATGCGAGCCACCCGCAACACCCACACCTGGATACAAAAGTACGTCTTCCCGGGCGGACTGCTACCGTCCACTCAGGCCATCGCCGGAATCACCGAACGCCACACCGGATTACGGACTGTCGACATGACCTCACTGCGTCCGCATTACGCCGAGACCTTGCGGCTTTGGCGGGAACGGTTCATCCAAACACGAGATTGTCTGGCGCACTTGGGCTTTGACGGGGTGTTCGGCCGGATGTGGGAGCTGTACCTGGCGTATTCGGAAGCGGGCTTTCGATCCGGTTATCTGGACGTGTACCAATGGACCTTCGCGCGTGAGGCCGCATCGTGAACTTCGTAGTGGTGTCGGGCGCATCGGCGGCAGCCCTGGTGGTCGTGCATACGGTCACCTTCCTGATCGGTCGCAGGATCGGCCGCTACAACGTGGTCGACGTGGCATGGGGCCTGGCTTTCGTTGCGGTCGCGGCCGTCGCCGCGGCGCTTGGCCACGGCGAGAAGATCCGGCGGTGGGCGCTACTGGCGCTGGTGGCGCTCTGGGGTCTGCGACTCAGCTGGCACATCTACCGCAAGACGGCCGGCAAGGGGGAGGATCCGCGCTACGCGCACCTGCTGCGCGACGCGACGCCCCTGCAGGTGGTGCGCAAAGTGTTCCTGCTGCAAGGCCTCCTGGGTTGGTTCATCTCCTTACCGCTGCAGCTGTCGGCGGTCACCGGGCCGACGCCGAAACCGTTGCTCGCCTTCGCCGCGATGGGCGTGGCGGTGTGGCTGGTGGGCGTCAGCTTCGAAGCGGTCGGCGATCGACAGCTGAAGGCGTTCAAAGCCGACCCCGCCAATCGCGGCGTCATCATGGACCGCGGCCTGTGGGCGTGGACACGACACCCCAACTATTTCGGCGACGCTTGCGTGTGGTGGGGGCTGTGGCTGATCACCATCAACGGCTGGGTGGCGCTGGCCACCATCGGTTCACCGCTGCTGATGACCTACTTCCTGGTGCGGGTGAGCGGAGCCCGGCTGACCGAGAAGCTGATGCAGCGCCGCCCCGGTTTTGCCGAATACCAGGCGCGGACAGCATATTTCGTCCCCCGGCCGCCGCGGCCGATACGACGGGGATGACTGGCATGGCGACCCGGGCGCCGACGGGCGCTAGGCTACCGATCGATGAGCGGACCGTCACGGCTGGGCAGCGACCTGGAAGCCTTGCTGCGCCGAGTGGCGCGCGGCGACCGGGACGCGTTCGCCGCGTTCTACGACCGCACCAAAACCCGGGTGTATGGACTGGTGATGCGGGTGCTGCGTGATGCGGGCTACAGCGAAGAGACCACCCAGGAGATTTATCTCGAGGTGTGGCGGACGGCGTCGCAGTACGACTCCGCCAAGGGTTCCGCGCTGTCCTGGTTGCTGACCATGACCCACCGGCGCGCTGTCGACCGGGTGCGCGCCGAGCACGCCGGCAGCCAACGGGAATCGCGCTACGGAGCGGCCAATGCCGGACCCGATAGCGCCTTGCCGCACGACCCGGTCGCCGATTCCGCAATCGCCGGTGACGAGCGGCGTCGGGTCGCCGAATGTCTCGGCGTGCTGACCGACGCGCAGCGCGAGTGCATCGAATTGGCCTACTACCGCGGGCTGACCTATGCCGAGGTGTCACAGCGCCTGACCGCGAATTTGTCGACGATCAAATCCCGCATGCGCGACGCGCTGCGCGGGCTGCGTAACTGCCTGGACGTGGCATGACCGAGCCGACCGACTCCGAGTTGCTCGACCTCGCCACTCCGTATGCGCTGCATGCGGTGTCCGATGAGGAGCGAGCCGACATCGACCGGCGGGTCGCGGTGTCGAGGGTTGGCGTCACGTTCGACGACGAGGTCCGCGCCGTTCGCGAGACCATGGCCGTGATCTCGACGGCGACGGCGGAGCAACCGCCCGCGCGGCTGCGGGCCGCCATTCTCGGCGCGGTTGAGCCAGCCCGCCCGTCGCGCCGGCGCACCATGATTTTCGCCGCCGCGGCGGCGGTCGCGGTCGGGGCCGCGGCGTTCGGTGTTGGCGTGATCACCCGACCGCCGCCGAGGCAGACGGTCGCCGAGCAGGTCCTGGGCGCGCCCGACGTCCGGACGGTGTCCGGCGCGCTGGGCGCCGGGACGGCGACGGTGATGTTCTCCCGCGAGCGCAATGCGGGCGTGCTGGTGATGAACGATGTCTCGCCGCCCGCCCCGGGCACCGTCTACCAGATGTGGCTCATGGGCGCCAACGGTCCGACGTCGGCCGGCACCATGAACAGCGCCGCCGTAGCGCCGGCGACGACGGCGATACTCACCAACCTGGGCAGCTCGACCGCGTTGGCGTTCACCGTCGAACCCGGTGCCGGATCCCCTCAACCCACTGGCGCGATACTGGCCAAGCTGCCGCTCAGCTGACCTTCCGCAGACTTCCCAGCACCGCCAGGATCACACCGAGAACCACCAGCACCACGCCCGCCGCCAGCGTCAGGTTCAGCCACAGGTGCAGGCTGCCCTCGGCGTGACCGACCATCACCTCGGCGATCTGACGAATGTCGCCGGTGGTCCGATTGAGGGCGTCGTTAACGTACCGATTGCCGACTTCGATGCCCGCCCAGCCGGCGGCGCCGACCACTAGCGCGGACACGCCGAGGCTGCTCAGTGCCTTACCGCGGCTGCGTGCCGCGGCCAGCAGCAGCAGCCCGCAGACACCGCTCAGGACTGTGGCGCCCATGCCGACCCAGGGATTCCAGCTGGCCAGCGTGCGCAGCTGGCCCTGCCGCACCGGCCTGGGTGCGGATACCGCCAGCGGAACCGTCAGTGTCGCTGGCACTTTCACGTTGTGTCGGGTCAGCATCTGCTGAATCGAGTTGTCATTGAGCATTGGCGCCACGTCGATCACCCATGAATCCCCGGAGCCGGCGCCGGTGAACAACCAACGATGCGCGGCCCGGTTGGCCTGGGTGAAGAGCGGCGGAAACGACGGGCCGGCAGTGAACGCGACGGCGGCGTCGTGCACCTCCGCGCTGTTGACCGGGTTGCGGCCGCCACTGTGCTCGGCAATCAGCGCCATCGCTCGGGTACTGAGTTCGGCCGCCACCGCGGTCTGCAGAGCCGGGTCGCGCGCCGCGTTCTCGGCCAGTGCGCTGTAACCGTTCTCGCCAATCACGTTCAGCTGCAACCACACCGCAGGGATCGCGACGGCCAGCGCAACTGTGCTGGCCAGCCACAACACCGCCGTCACCGCAAACCGCACAGCTGGCAACCTACTTGGACATCAACTCTGGATCCCGCGCAGGTAGGCGGCCTGCCCGAGGTGCTGTGCGCAGTCGTCGACGATGCTCACCAATCGCGCGCTGGCGCTCACCGGCGGATCCCAGTTGGTATCCACGATGCGAGCAAGCTCCTCGGCGGTGACACCGGCGACGTACTCCAGGGTGAGCCGGTGCACCGCGTGGTAGTAGCCGGATAGCAGGTCGGCGGGCGCGCGCACCTTGGCCACCTGCTCGGGACCGTGCCCGTAGCCGGTGTCGTTGCGCGGCAGGTCCAGTCCGAAGCGGTCCACCCAGCCGTCGCGAGCCCACACCTGTTCGACGCCGGCGACATCGGCAAGCTGGATGTCCTGCACCCGCGCGCTGTGCCAGATCAGCCACGCGATGCTGTTGGCGCTCGGGGTCGGCCGGTAGTTGGATATCTCGTCGGTGAGGCCCTCGGTGAGTTCGTCGACGTGTTCGATCAACCGGGTGAACGCATCTCGCAGCAGTTCCCGGGCGGCGGCATTGGCGGCTTGGGCGTCCGGGGTACTGGCCATGCTTCGCGACGCTACGCTCCCGCGTGGTGACACACCGCTTCGACGTTGTTGCCGTCGGGGTCACGCACGAATGCGGCGAAGTAACCGGGGTGGTATTCGGGCCAGCGCCTCGGCGCATGCAGCGACTCGGCGCCCA
>Ga0213876_10002343_pt1 | contig 11170 bp, 10 predicted proteins | sample BarmaccomBMRX_R9_FD_160113 | JGI IMG/M metagenome (GOLD analysis project Ga0213876, IMG submission 160113) | Root-associated microbial communities from Barbacenia macrantha in rupestrian grasslands, the National Park of Serra do Cipo, Brazil - RX_R9 | ecosystem: Host-associated > Plants > Roots...
CTGCAGGTGATCTGCGACATGATGGGTATTCCCGAGGGGGACCACCAGCGCGTATTCCATTGGACCAACGTGATTCTCGGCTTCGGCGACCCAGACCTGGCGACCGATTTCGAGGAGTTCCTCAAGGTGTCGATGGATATCGGGGCCTACGGCACCGCCTTGGCGGAGGACCGTCGCATCAATCACCGCGACGATCTGACGACGAGCCTGGTGGAGGCTGAGGTCGACGGCGAGCGGTTGTCGTCGCAGGAGATCTCGTCCTTCTTCATCCTGCTGGTCGTGGCGGGCAACGAAACGACGCGCAACGCGATCAGTCATGGTGTGCTGGCGCTGTCCCGCTACCCCGCCGAACGTGAGAAATGGTGGTCAAATTTCGACGCGTTGACGCCGACCGCCGTCGAGGAGATCGTGCGGTGGGCTTCCCCGGTGGTCTACATGCGACGCACCGTGACCCGCGACATCGAGCTCAGCGGCACCAGGCTGGCGGCCGGCGACAAGGCCACGCTGTGGTACAACTCTGCCAACCGCGACGAGTCAAAGTTCGCTAATCCGTGGGTTTTCGACGTCGCACGCAACCCCAACCCGCATCTCGGGTTCGGGGGCGGAGGTGCCCACTTCTGCCTGGGCGCGAACCTGGCCCGGCGCGAGATTCGAGTCGTCTTCGACGAACTGCACCGCGAAATCCCCGATATCGTTGCGACCGAGGAGCCCGCACGGCTGCTCTCGCAGTTCATCCACGGCATCAAGCGCCTGCCTGTTTCGTGGAGCTGACCCCGCGAGCCGACACAAAATCGCACGGCGCGCGTTGGTGGTGCGCGATCTCGTCTCTGCCCGCCGTTGACTGGCACCGCGATTGCGAGTACGCCTTTCACCATGACTGACGTCGACTTCTGCGTAATAGGTGCGGGTTTCGCGGGACTGACCGCGGCGCTACGACTCAAGCAGGCGGGCCACTCGGTGGCGGTGCTGGAAGCTCGGGACAGGGTTGGCGGCCGGACATTTACCGTTCCGTGCGACGACGGGTCGTGGATCGACCGCGGCGGAGCATGGGTGGGGCCGACGCAGGACCGGATCTACGCGCTGATGAACGAATTCGGCGTGCAGACCTTCAAGCAGTACACCGACGGCGACGCCATGATGGTCGTCGACGGAAAGCAGCACCGCTACAGCGGAATGGTTCCCTGGACCATGAGCCTGTGGGCCTCGCTGAGCTTGGGGGCGGCCATGTTCGAACTGGGTCAGATGTGCAAGTCGGTCCCGCTGGAGGCGCCCTGGGAAGCCAAGAAGGCGCAGAAGTGGGACCGCATGACGTTGGCCCAATGGCTGGAGAAGAATGTCAAATCCGCGGCGGCGCATGCCCTCCTGGACACCGCGGTCTCCGGTTGCTACACATCGGCGGCATCCGAGGTGTCGATGCTGTTCATGCTTTACCAGATGGGATCGGCCGGCGGCCCCACCTTCGTGTTAGGTGGGAAGGACGGCTCGCAAGACGCGCGGGTCATCGGTGGCATGGGCGCGATCTACCAGCCGATGGCCGACCAGCTGGGCGACGCGATCCAGTTGTCGCAACCGGTCCGCTACATCACGCAGGACGCCGACGGCGTCACCGTGCGGTCCGAACACGGCAGCGTTCGGGCCCTGCGGGCGATCGTCGCGGTACCGCTGGCCATCGCCAGCCAAATCATCTATGAGCCAATGCTTCCCACCGATCGCGCGTTCCTACATCAGCGGATGCCCAGCGGCGCGGTCGTGAAGATCTCGATCGTTTACGACGAGCCGTTCTGGCGCGCCGACGGCCTGTGCGGCCAGAGCGCCGCACCGGGGTCGCTGGCTACCGTGACGATCGATGCCTGCACGGACACCGGTACACCGGGGATCCTGTGCGTCGTCATCGAGGGACCGGTCGCACGCCAATACGAACGTCTCGACTCGCACGAGCGGCGCCAGGGCGTGCTGGACGCGCTCGTGGAGCGGTTCGGCGCCAAGGCCGGCAAACCGGTCGACTACCACGAGCAAAACTGGACCCGCGAGCCTTTTTCCGGGGGCGGGATGCTCAGCCACGCGCCGCCCGGTGTGCTCACCGAGTTCGGCCATGCGCTGCGCGAACCGTGCGGCCGCATTCACTGGGCCGGCACCGAGACCTCGACAAAGATGTGCGGCTGGATTGACGGCGCGATTCGCTCCGGCGAACGGGCCGCCGACGAAGTCATGACGCGTACACATACAGTACGTGCCGGTACAGGGTGAGTCATTCCGGCGGTTAAGGAACTACCGCGACACGAGTAGCGTTGTCGTCCAGCCACTCCAAGTGCCGTGCGATATTCGCCGATGCGCGCCGGCGGGAACGGGTAGTGGTAGTACCGCGTATGCCGGAAGGGCAGTTGGCGCGACGAAACTCTTTGATGTCCACGCGGCCCGGCCGCGGGCCGCAAGACGTTCCGGGGCTGCCCGACCCCTTGCCGATCTGCTCGGTAAACGGTTGCCTAGCCGTCATTTTGCCGTGAGTCCTAGTAGGTGCCAGCAAAAGCGGCGTCACTTGCACCAACAGGACTTACAATCGCTGCCATGCGAGGGGGCCACCGGCTATGCGGTCTGTCTACGGTCGCGGTGTTGGCGGCCTGCGCGACCAACGGCGTCCAGGCCGGCCCAGCATCAACGGCCCCGTCACCCACAAGCCCAGCGGCAAAAGCGATTACGGCAACCGGACCCGTCGCTCCCCCCACGCCTCGGTCCCGGACCGAGTCGTGGATCGAACTCCAAGTAGGCGACTGCGTCGCCGACCTGCCGCCTGCCGACCTCAGCCGGATCATGGTCACCGTTGTCGATTGCACGACAGCACATTTGGCTGAGGTATATCTGCGCGCACCGCTGGCCGTCGACACGGCCATCGCCAGCGTTGCCAATCGAACGTGTGCTGCGGGGGTTGCTTCCTACACCGGTCAGTCCATCGACGGTAGCCCCTATTCCGTGACATACCTGATCGATTCCAATCAGGACCGCACCGGCGCGAATCCCACGCCGAGCACCGTCATATGTTTGCTCCAGGGAGCCAACGGTCAACTGCTGAGCGGATCCGCGCATCGCTGAGGCGGTTCGGGCATAGATTTCGTGGGTGAGGCCAACCCCTCACTGCGCCAAGGCTGTTGAGGCGCAGTCGCATCCGTCACCTGTGTCCGTGGTGGTGGGCACTGGTGTTGCCCGCCTACCAGCGACTGTCGGGGCCGCGAGGTGTGGGACAGTTCACCAGCGTAACGGCACTGCGATTCTCGGGTGGCGAATTCCCGCAGTGACGGTACGCTCGCGGTCCAGAATTGCGCCGGCCGACTGCGCGCGCGGGGGCCGACCGCGCGCGGGCGGCGGCCGACCGCACACGGGCGGCCTGTCGCGCGTAGGCGGGCACAAAGGGGTGCCATCCTCCTGAGCTCAACCCAGATGCGGCGGTGTCGAGACTGACGGCGCCGGTGTGCGCTCGTACTCGAACAGCGCGGCCATAGTCACGATCGCGGCCATTACGGCCAACACCGCGAGAATGACGATCGCCCGCACGACGACCGGACGGGTCAACCAGCGCGGCGACACCGTCGGCTAGCCGGCTTTGGCGCTCAGATACGACGTAATCCCCTGGACAACGGCATTTGCGTAGCTCGCACGCCCGTCCGCGCTTTCCATTCGGGCGGCTTCGTCCGCGTTGCGCATGTTGCCGAGTTCGACGAGCACGGCCGGGTATAGGGCCAGGTTCAGCCCGGCGAGGTCGTCGCGGCCATATAGCCCGTCGGAGCCGATGTAGGTGGACGGCTGAAAACCGGCCGCAACCAGGGCCTCACGCATCGTCCGGGCCAGCTGTATCGCGGGACCCGACTGGGCATCGTTCAGGGGCGGGCTGGAGTAGTTGACGTGGAAGCCGCGGCCTGACGGCGGTCCCCCGTCGGCGTGGATGCTCACAATCGCGTCCGGGTGCATCGCGTTGGCCAACGCGGCGCGCTGGTCCACGCAGGGCCCGGCCGAGCTGTCGTCGTTTCGCGACAACTGCGTGCGCACGCCCAATTGGTTGAGGGCACCGGCGATAAGCCCAACGACGGCCCATGTGAACGCATGCTCCGGGTAGCCGTCATCGGTGGAGGTGCCCGACGTGTTGCACTGCTTTGTACCACCCCGGCCGTTGGGAACCTGCTGGGTAATCGACGCGTCGTTTACCGCGTTGTGGCCGGGGTCTAGGAACACGGCCATGCCGGCGATACCGACGGCCGACGAGCGTGGGGCGCCCAGCACCGCCGCGGCACCGAAGGTCGCCGGCGCGCCAGCCGCGTACTTCAGGACATCACGTCGTGATAGGGCGTAGGTCGGGGGCACACCCGGAGGGCTCACCGCGCGATGGTAACAATGGCGCGTCTGCGCGCGGACACCCGCGATGAGATCCGGCGTCAGCGGCGGTCATAACCGGGGCGGGTCCGGCGCTTGACGCGGTCGTGCGCCGGATACAGGTAGCGCATGAGTTCGGCGCCCTCGACGCCGTAGATTCCGCGGGTGTCGCCGCGCAATACCCAGTTGTGCTGTTGGTCGGCACGCGCGGCGAGCGCCTCCCGATAGCGCGCATAGGCGGCTTCGCGTCGGCGGTACTGGCGCACCAGCGCGCGCACCGCGATGTAGAGACCGATCAGCGCGGCGACCCCGAGAAGCCACCAGATGAACCGGATGATGATCGCGACGATCAGCAACACGCCCACTACACCGGCGAAGCCGCCATTCGCACTCGTTCTGGTACTCATGCCGGCAACGTACGCGGCACCGCCGACAGTTCCCCCCGGCGAGCAGACACAAAAGCACCCGACACGCCGACGTTTCGGGTGCGTTTGCGTCTGCTCGGTCAATGTGGCGACACACGATCCATACAAAAGAGTATGGTAGGGTCAACGGCGTGTCCGTCATCGACAGCCCGGCGGTATACGGCATCACCGACGACTTTGTCGGGCGCCTGGCCCAGCGCGCCGACGAGGCCGAGCGACTGCGCCGACTGCCCGCCGCCACCGTCAGCGAATTCAGGCAACTGGACCTGGCTCGACTGCTGCTACCGGCACGCTTCGGCGGTATCCAAGCGTCGTTTCCTGAACTGCTGGAACCGATTCGGCGCATGGCGCACGGATGTACCTCGAGCGCATGGACTTTGGGCTTCTACGCGCTGCATAACTGGATGTTGTCATTGTTCGATCCACGTGCCCAGGACGAAGTATTTGCCTCGGGACCTGTCCTGGCGCCGGCGCCCCTGGCTCCCACCGGCCGGGGCGCACCGACGGATGGCGGAGCACGGCTGACCGGCAGGTGGTCGTGGGCGACCGGCGCGATGGATGCCGATTGGGTCATTGTCGGGGCGCTGATACCGCGGCAGGACCGGATTGATCCGATGCTGGCGGTGGTGCCCGCCGACGACGTCGTGGTCGCCGATGTCTGGCACACCGCGGGCATGCGCGGCACCGGTTCTCAAGACGTGATCGTCACGGACGTCTTTGTGCCCGAGCACCGCATGATCTCAGTCGCCGACATCTACGCGGGTGATGGGCCAGGGGCGCATGCCCATGATGTCTCGACCTATCGCTGGCCGATGGTTCCGGCGCTCGCGCTGACCGCGGCGATGCCGGTGCTGGGTGCCGCCGAATGGGTGACCGAACTCTTCGCGAAACGGCTCGGCGATCGGATCCTCGCGTATAGCGGGGTGGCGCAGAAAGATCAACCCGCCGCCCAGGCCAGGTTGGCGGACGCGATCGTGCGACTGCGCGCATTGCGAACGCTCATCGCCGATACCGCCGACGACATCGAGCGCATCGTCGCCACTGGCACGCGTGTCAATCGAGCCACGCGGGCCAACGCACGGTTAGCCGCGGCGCACACGGTGCGCGAGTGCCGGTGGATCATCAGCGATCTGATGGAGGCGTCCGGGGCAAGCGCCCACTTCTTGTCCAGCCCTTTGCAGCGCGCCAAGCGCGACGTGGACATCGCGTCGGGGCACGTCGTGTTCGACTACGACGTCAGTCGGGAGCTGGCCGGGGCGCTGGCGATCGGTGCGAAGATCTCCCCGATGGCCATGATCTGAACGCATCACGTGCCATCGGCCAGCATGAGGTCCAGGAATCGTTCGCGTTGAGATGCCTTCTGCGCCTGGGCCGCCGAGTCCGCGAGGTGCAATAACCCGATCCCAGCCGCGAACGTCAACTCGGCACGCAGTTTTGCATCGCTAGGGCTCAAGCCGTAGTCGCTGTAAGCGCGGGCGACGGCGCGAAGCAGGCGGCGATCGGCCGCGCGGACATTGGCGGCGGCGGTCGGGTCCGAACGCGCCCATTCGCGCATCGCACGCTCCAGCGTCCAGTGCTGTGGCGAAACCAGCGCCGTCATCATGGCGGACAGGCGTTCCCGAGGTGGCAACGCATCGAGCTCAGTCAGGTGACAACGGTCATGTTCGAGGAACGCGTTCCACGATTCGACGAGCGCGCCCCGGTAGCTGTCCATGTCGTCGAAGTGCCAGTAGAAACTTCCCCGGGTGGCACCCACCTGCTGACACAGACGCTCGACTTTGAGTGCTCGTACACCGTGTTCGGCGAGCAAGGTGTAACCCGCCTGCAGCCAGTCTTCGACCGACAGACGCGACGGGGGCTTCTGTGCTGCCACACCGTGAAGGTTACGGGCAACAACGCCGCAGCCCCTGGCCCCTACCCCGGAATCGGCGGCACCACCGACAACCACCCGTCCGAAAGCAACTCCAGCAGTTGGCCGTCCGGGTCGCGGACCATCGCCGACCCCGCGGAGACGGTACCGTCGACCACCGTTCCCCCGAACTCGGCAACCTCGGCCAACACGCCGGCGAGATCGGACACCGAAAACGAGATATGCGTCAGCCCAACCTGATCCATCACCCGGGCGGGCCCGGTGTGAACGGGGCGTCCCGAGTAGTCGAGGAGTTCGAGCACCAATCCGTCCCGGACCAGATACGTCGCATGCAGCCCGACGGGCTTCTCGAGCCGCAGCAACTCGGCGGTGCCGTCTTCGGGAGCGTCGAGCTCCCACCAGAACTGAAACCCGAGCAGGCCCTCGTAGAAGCGACGTGACCGCTGGCGATCCGCGACGCACAAGCCGACGTGGTTGAAAGTTGTTCGGTTGCTTGTCATTACAGCCTCTCCTGCATGGTTGAAGCGCGGACGCTCGGGGCTGCCCACTTCTTTCCACCGCTCAAAAGCGTAATAATGCAAAGATAGCGTGATTAGCTGCCGGCATCGCCGATCGGTGCAGGCTTGGTGTGGTGGAGGCCTTTCGATGGCTACGCGTCGTAGCGATGTCAATGCCGATGTCGTGGTTGACTTCGACCATCATTCCGACGAGTTCAACCTTGACCAGCTCGCCATCAACGCCGAACTGAGACAGAAGTGTCCGGTGGCATGGAACCAGAACCACGGCGGATTTTGGTTCCTCACCAGCTACGAAGCGGTCAGCCAATCGGCCCGCGACGGTGACACCTTCGCCCACAAGTACGAGCCGAACTCGGGCGACGGCATCGACTATCAGGGCGAGATGGGTGTTCCGCGTCCCGACGGCCAGCCGGCCCTGGGCATCGGCGAGGTCGACGGCCCCTACCACCTGGCGCTGCGACACGCGCTTGCCCCGTTCTTCTCGCCGGGGGCCGTTCAGCGGATGCGGCCGTTCATGGAGCAATCCGCACACTGGTTCCTCGACCGGCGAATAACCGACGGGCGAATGGACCTAGTGCTCGACTATGCCAGTCCGGTTCCCGCCATCCTCACCATGAGGTTGATGGGCCTGCCCTACGACAACTGGCAGCTGTATGCCAACCTCTTCCACTCCGTCATGGCGGTCCCGCAGGACAGTCCGGAGTACGCCAGCGCCATCGCGGAAGTCCCCGCCATGATGCAGGGCGTTCTAGAGTTCGCGGCGGCCAGACGCACGGAGGCCCGCGACGACCTGACCAGCTTCCTCATCCGATTCGAGTTCGAGGGCGAGCGCCTCAGCGATGAGCAGCTGCTCAACATCCTGTGGAACCTGATCGCCGGCGGCGTGGACACCACCACCTCTCAGACCGCGCTGACCCTGCTCTACCTGGGCACCCACCCGGAGTTGCGCCGCCAACTCATCAAGCATCCGGAGCTGTATCGCACGGCCACCGACGAATTCCTGCGCTACTTCTCGGTCAACCAGCAACTGAGCCGCACGGTGACCCGCGACGTCGTGGTCGGTGGCCAGCAATTGCGGCGCAACGACCGGGTCGTCGTCAGCTGGTTGGCCGCCAATCACGACGAGCGGGAATTCGACCGACCCGACGAGATCATGCTGGATCGCGCGCCCAACCGGCACGTCGCGTTCGGGCTCGGCCCGCATCGATGCATCGGGTCACATCTGGCCCGGCTGATGTCGGAGGTGATGGTCAAGGCCGTGCTGGACCGCATCCCCGACTACCGGGTCGACCGTGACGGAGTCGACCATTACCTGGGCAACCCGAGCATGACGGGGTTGGGCAAACTGCCGGTCACCTTCCAGCCGGGGATCGATTTGGCGACATCGGCACCCTGGTGACTGCTCGCGGTCACCTCGATGTGAACGCTCGCCGGTCGATCGCTCCGTCCTCACCGTCGCAACGGCCAATGCGCTTGCGTCAACGACCATCACGTTCCGCCCGAGCGTGATCATCAGCAGTCGTGCACGACCTCAGCAGTAAAGTGATCGCTGTCAGGCACACACGGTGAGAAGGCGAGGCCTTCGATGAGCGACATGGCGGCGCTATTCACTGAAATCGTCGGTAAACACAACTTGCTGACCGGCGATGCGATCCCCGAGGACTACGCACACGACGAAGAGTTGACCCTGCCGCCACAGAAGCCGGCGTTCGTGGCAAAGCCGGCAAGCGCGGAAGAGGTTGCGGCACTGCTGAAGACGGCCTCGGAGCACGGCATTCCGGTCACTGCGCGTGGGTCCGGGAGCGGCTTGTCGGGGGCGGTGCGGCCATGCGAGGGCGGCCTGTTGGTCTCTTTCGAGCGGATGAACGCGGTCCTGGAAGTCGACACCACCAACCAGGTCGCGGTTGTCCAGCCGGGCGTGACTCTGACCGAATTAGATGCTGCCACAATTGGTTTCGGTCTTCGGTACATGGTTCATCCGGGCGAGCTGTCGTCGAGTGTCGGCGGGAACGTGGGTACCAACGCCGGGGGCATGCGTGCGGTCAAGTACGGCGTAGCCCGTCATAATGTCCTCGGGCTGCAGGCGGTGCTGCCGACCGGCGAGATCATTCGAACCGGCGGCAAGATTGCCAAGGTCTCCACCGGTTACGACCTGACTCAACTCATCGTCGGCTCCGAGGGCACCCTGGCATTGGCCACCGAGGTGATCGTCAAGCTGCACCCGCGGCTCGACCACAGTGCCACCGTGCTCGCACCGTTCGCCGACTTCGAACAGGTCATGGAGGCGGTGCCCAACGTCCTGGCCAGCGGGCTGGCGCCGTGCATCCTGGAATACATCGACAACATGACGATGGCGGCCCTCGTCCACACCCAGAATCTTGAGCTGGGCATCCCGGACCAGATCCGCACCAGCTGCGAGGCGTATCTTGTTGTGGCGCTGGAAAACCGGGATGCTGAACGACTGCGAGAGGACGTTGGGTCGACCGGCGAACTGCTCGTCGAGTTGGGTGCGGTTGACGCCTATGTGCTCGAAGGAGGTGCGGCCCGCAAGCTGATCGAGGCGCGCGAGAAAGCGTTTTGGGCCGCCAAGGCGGCGGGCGCCGACGACATCGTCGACACCGTCGTCCCGCGCAGCGCGATGCCGAAATTCCTTGGCACAGCTCGTGAACTGGCGTCAACCGCCGGTGTTGCCGTTATCGGCTGCGGACACGCCGGCGACGGTAACGTGCACCTGGCCATCTTCTGCAAAGATGCGTCAAAACGAAAGCACCTGATGTCTGACATTTTTGCGTTGGCAATGGAATTGGGGGGTGCGATCTCCGGAGAACATGGCCTCGGACGCGCCAAGACGCCGTACTTCCTCGATCTCGAAGACCCCGCCAAGATCGACGTCATGCGCCGAATCAAGCAAAGCTTCGACCCGGCGGGCATCCTCAACCCCGATGTGGTGTTCGCGACAACTAATGATTCATACAAAAAGGAGCTGGGATGTCAAAGCAAGGCGGGTGGGCCGTGGTGACCGGGGCGAGTTCCGGGCTGGGCGCGATCTTCGCCGACCAGCTGGCCAAGCGGGGTCTGTCGTTGGTGCTGGCCGGTCGGGACCACACGCGGCTGAGCGCTGTGGCGCAGCAGGTGAGCACGAACGTTGACGTCGAACTGGTCGTCGGTGACCTTGGCACCGAAGCTGGTATGAACGACCTGGTCGAACACCTGGCGGGTCGACCAATCGAGGTCCTGATCAACAACGCCGGGTTCGGCACCTACGGACGGTTCGCGGAGCTCGACGCCGGTCGGGAGCACGATCTGCTCGCGGTCAACGTCGACGCGCTGGTGCGCCTGACCCACGCGGTGCTCCCCGGCATGCTCGCCCGTGGTCGCGGCGGAATCCTGAATGTAGCTTCCGTCATCGCCTTTCAGCCGGGCCCCTATCAAGCCACCTACGGCGCTTCGAAGGCGTTCGTGCTGTCACTGAGCCAAGCCTTGTGGGCCGAGACCCGCGGCTCGGGCGTCACCGTTACAGCGTTGTGCCCCGGCCCCACCGACACCGGATTTGTCGGCGCCCTCGACTCGGATGTCTCGCACACCGCGATCTATCGACGCCTTGCCCCACCCGAACCCGTCGTCGCCGCCGGCTTGCGTGCGTTGGACCGCGGGCGGGCGGTAACCGTGACCGGATGGCGTAATCGATTGTTGGCCACGAGTTCACGACTCGCACCCGGTTGGCTCTCTGCGCGCATTGCCGGCCGGATGCTGCGGCCCGCCGCGACGTAACGAAATTAGATGCGCAGTACTGGGGCCAGGGCCGACAGCGGGATGTGAACTTGGACGGTGCCTCCGTCCATGTACCACTGCGGGAGCCCCGGTGAAAAGTTGAGCGGCTCGTCGTGACCCACCGGATAGTCGGGCATGTACAGAATCAATTCGTCGGGAGTCAGCGCCCACGCCTTATACGCGCCGGAATAGACCTTGTCGGGTGTCCAGCGGTCGATGACGAACGG
>Ga0213876_10002344_pt1 | contig 11166 bp, 9 predicted proteins | sample BarmaccomBMRX_R9_FD_160113 | JGI IMG/M metagenome (GOLD analysis project Ga0213876, IMG submission 160113) | Root-associated microbial communities from Barbacenia macrantha in rupestrian grasslands, the National Park of Serra do Cipo, Brazil - RX_R9 | ecosystem: Host-associated > Plants > Roots...
GACGGTGCCGAACGGCACCGAGCGCTCGAACGCCACCGCCCCCATGCGCCGCTCGACCGGCGCCGCGGCCGCCTCGCGACGATACGCCGCCGGCCCGACGCCCATCACGCGCGTGAACTCGCGCGTCATGTGGGCGTGGTCGGTGTAGCCGAGTCGGTGCGCGAGGTCGGAGAGGGTGGCTGGACGCGGCGCGCCACGCCCGGGGGCAGGCGCCGCCGGCGTCGCGCCCGCGCGCTCCAGCGACTCGGCCACCGCGCCGACCCGACGCAGCCGCTGGTACGTGCGCGGCGAGAAGCCCACCTGCTCGGCGAACAGCCGGTCGAGCGTGCGCAGGCTGACGCCGAGCGCGCGTCCCACCGTGGCGACCGGCGCGGACTCGGCGCCGCCGTCCGGCGTCGGCACGCCGATGTTGCGCTCCAGGAGATGGAGCGCGCCGAGCACCCGCGGGTCGGGGGCGACGACGCCGCGCCCCCCCGCGTCGGCGCGCGCGGCGAGGCGGCGCACGACGGCGAGCGTGCCGGCGCGGGCGAGCGCGCGGATCGCGCGCCCCGCATCGACCGGCTCTTGCGCCTGGGACTGCGCGTCGGCGTGGCGCGCCGCGCCGACGGCGAGCGCCGAGCGGACGCACCCCGCGGCGCGCGCGTCGATCACCTCGCGCAGCGGGCGCGAGCCGTCGACGAGGTCCGCCGGGGCGCGGCGCAGAACGCCCGCGGCGGCGCCCAACCGGAAGCGCGCGCCGGTGACGAGCAGCGGCTCGGTCATCGGCAGCGTGCGGGCGGTGGCGGCGGCGCCGCACACGACGGTGGGGCTGGCGGCGAGCGCCTCCATGACCGCGCGACGCTCGCGCCGCGACTCGGGGGTCGCGGCGGCGCGCACGACCTCGGGCGTCAGCGCCAGGCGCGTCGCGACGTCGACGTAGCCATCGGGGACGACGCGCCACAGCGCGCCCGGGGGCGCGTTCGGCGGCAGCACGAGCTGCCACACGTACTCCACCAGCGCCGCCAGGTCGGCGGGCGGGGGCAGCAATATGAGCGTGACGAGCGCGGCGGCTTTCGCGTCCGCGCCCGATGTGGACGGTGCCATCGGTGTCTCTGAGGCGGCGAGCCGGCTACCATAACACCGGCCGCCTGGTCCGTCTTGTATGAGTTGGCCACGAAGTGACCAGGGGACGGGGAGTGGGACGGGGTGCGGGCCGGACGGGTTCAGCGGCGGCGCCAGCCGCGCAGCGGGCCGCTGCGATCGCCGATCCGCCAGACGCCCGACAGCGAGTCGTCGGCGCCGCGCACGTGGAGGACCATCGGCTCGCTGCCGGCGCCGAAGTCCCACTCGGCGTCCAGCGAGTCGCCGGCGAAGCGGGCGCGCGCGAGGCGCCCCGGCGGGCCGGCGATGGCGAGGGTGAGGGCGGTGTCGCTGCCGGTCACGGTGACCACGGCGATGCGGTCGCCGTTGGCGAAGCCGGTGCCGATGGTGTCGTACACTCCCGGCCAGACGAACGGAGCGACGTGCCGCGCGGCCGTGGTGGCCAGCGCGACGAGGAGGACGAGCACGGCCGCGGGCATGCGGCGATGGACGATATGGCGCATGGGTCTCTTGTCGGCGATCGATGGAGGCTCGGCCCGCAGCGTCGCGGCGAGCGGCACCAGGCTACGAGTCCCACCCCTGGCGCGCTTGTACGGTCGCGCCGTTCGCGTGACGCGGCGCACGCCTGCGGGAGACGGTCCGACGCTGTGCCCCGCGTCGCGCAGCAGCCGCGCGCCCCCTCCCCCATGCGCCCTTCTCATGCGCCGTTCCCGTGCGCCGTTGCCATGCGCCCTCTCGCCCGTGCCCTTCGCGGGGCGTCGATCGTCCCCCGACGTGACGACCACGATCCCGCCGACCGCTCCGACCGTTCTCGTCGTCGACGACGAGCCCGAGATCCGCAACGCGCTGCGCGGCGTGCTGGAAGGGCTGGGCGCGCAGGTGGTCGAGGCGGCGACCGGCACGGAGGCGATCGCCCGTGCGGCGACCGTACGCCCGCACCTCGTCGTGCTCGACCTCGGCCTCCCCGACGTCCAGGGCGACGACGTGTGCCGCGCCGTGCGGGCCTCGTCGGACGTGCCGATCGTCGTCGTGTCGGCGCGCCACTCCGAGCACGAGAAGGTGCGGCTGCTCGACGCCGGCGCCGACGACTATCTCACGAAGCCGTTCGGGTCGGCCGAGCTGGCGGCGCGCGTCCGCGCCCACCTGCGCCGCGCCCGTCGCCAGGACGCCCCCGCGCCGACGACGGTGCAGCTCGGCGACCTCGCGCTCGACGTCGAGGCGCGCACCGCGTCGCGCACGGACGGCGGCGGCCACGCGGTGAAGCTGACGCGCATCGAGTGGGGCATCCTGCGGGCGCTGGCGGCGATGCCGGGCCGCACGCTCACGCACCGCCAGATCTTCGACGCCGTGTGGGACCGCGACTTCGGCGACGCGGCGCAGTACCTGCGCGTGCACGTGACGAACCTGCGGCGCAAGATCGAGCCCGAGCCCTCGCGCCCGATCTACCTCGTCACCGAGCCCGGCGTCGGCTACCGCCTCGAGCTGACGCGCTGACGCCGCGCCATCGGTGGATCGTGCTCGTCGAACGGCATGATCCACAGATTACGCAGATCACACCGATTCGACTGCCTAACGGCATGCAGTGATCTGTGTAATCGGCGTAATCCGTGGACGATCGCTCTTGGAACGAGCGGAGGGCCGACGCCGAAGCGCCGACCCTCCTGAGGTACCCCCCGGTACCCTTGCTCGATTCATGCTCGATCGTGCTGCGTTAGGCGTTCAGCTCGTGCGACGGCGCCGCGCGGCGATGCCGCCGAGGGCGAGCAGACCGCTGCCGAGGAGCGCGAGCGAGGCCGGCTCCGGCGTGGCCGTGACGGTCGCCGAGCCGTTGGTGGTGTTGCGCAGCACGCCGTACTGCCGGTACTCCACGAGCACGCCCACGCTGTTCAGCATCACGCTCTCCGGCACGATGCCCGAGGCGAAGTCGCACGTCGTCTGGCGCGCGCGGCCGGCCGGGTTCGGATCGCTGAGCTGGCACTTGGTGTTGCCGATCGCGACGTTGCTCTTCGTCGTGCCGTTGAAGAGGATCGTGCTGTAGGCGGGCTGCTGCGACAGCACGCCCGACGGGCCGAAGAGCGCCGCCGGATAGTTGGCCGGCGTGGCGATCGGCGCGAAGCTGCCCGACGGCGTGTTCATCACGCCCTCGACGGTCCGGTTGCTCGTGTTGGTGACCGAGAACCCCTCCGACTCCGACGCCGTGATGTAGCGGTTGGGCGCGATCGGCATGCCGAACGCGAACGCGAAGTCGAAGACCGGATCGAGCGCGTTCTCGGGCGTGATCGTCGTGCGCGTGGCGATCGAGTAGGTGACGTTCGGGTCGCCGGGGAGCGTGCCGTCGGCCGCGCCGGTCGGGTCGAACGTGATGCTGTAGTTGCTGAGGAACGCGCGCATCGTCTTGCCGGCCGACGTGTACGTCGACAGCGCGGTGGCGTTGTTCGAGTACGAGAGCTGGTACGTCCCGTCGACCGACGGGGCGATGAGGCAGCTGAAGTTGTAGACGTTCCCGTTGATGCGGGCGAACGCGAAGTAGTTCGTCTGCAGGTTGAACGACGCGCCGGGCGCCGCGCACTGCGCGTGGGCCGCCGCCGGGAGCCCCGCCACGATCGCGGCGGCGAGCAGGGAGAGAGAGCGCTTCATGAGGTGAGGTGGGCTGCGGGGTGGGTGCCGAGGCGGCCGTTCGCGATGACCGAGCCGTGACCTCGATCCGTGGACGCAGTATACCAGAGCCCGTTTAGCGGGTCGCGCTAAGAGTCCACAAAGAAAAACGGGGGTCGGGGCTCGGGACTCGGGGATCGGGTAGCGCAACGCCCCGATCCCCGAGTCCCGAGCCCCGACCCCCGATCCGTTAGGCGCACTAGGCGTCCGTGCCCTGCAGCAGCGCGCGCGTCGCCTCGTGCTGCGGACGGACCAGCACGTCGGCCGCGGGGCCCTGCTCCACGAGCACGCCCTGCGACAGCACCACCACGCGGTCGCAGTGCCCGCGCGCGAAGTCGACGTCGTGGGTGGAGATGAGCAGGCCGCGCCCCTGCGCGGCGAGGGCGCGGAGGGTGTCGCCGAGGGCACCGCGGCGGGCCGGGTCGAGCGCGGAGGTGGGCTCGTCCATCAGGAGCAGTAGCGGCCCCGGGGCGAGCGCGCGGGCGATGGCGACGCGCTGCGCCTCGCCGCCGGAGAGCTGGCGCGGATAGGCCGACGCCCGATGCCGCACGCCCAGCGTCTCCAGCAGCTCGGAGGCGACCTGCTCGGCCTTCGCGCGCGGCCAGCGCAGCGCGTGCATCGGCGCGAGCGTGACGTTGTCGAGCACCGTGAGATGCTCGAACAGCGAGTGCGCCTGGAACACCATCCCCACGCGGCTGCGCAGCCCGCGGAGCCGCGACTCCGGCGGCAGCGGCCCCGGACGCAGCGCGAAGTCGCCGACGGTGACGCTCCCCGCGCCGAACGGCTGCAGCGCGGCGATGGACCGCAGCAGCGTCGACTTGCCGGAGCCGGAGAGTCCCATGAGCGCGCACATCTCTCCCGGCGCCACCTCGAGGTCGATGTCGCTCAGCACGGTGCGCGCTCCGTGCGCCACCTGCAGGTCCTGCACGACGAGCGCGCCGCTCATGACGCCACCGTTAGGCCGAGGGTCATACGGCGCTCCAGCGGCGCTCGAGGCGGCGCGCGAAGCGCGACAGGGGCAGCGAGAAGGCGAGGTAGATGGCCGCGCAGAGCATGCCGGGAACGACCCAGCTCCCGACGTTGGTCGCGTAGATGGCGGTCTGCTTCGTGAGCTCCACGACGGTGATCACCGACACGAGCGAGGAGTCCTTGAGCAGCGCGACGAAGTCGTTGGTCATCGGCGCGAGGGCGAGGCGCAGCGCCTGTGGGCCGCGCACGAGGCGCAGGATCTGGCGCTCGGTGAGGCCCAGCGTGCGCGCCGCCTCGAGCTGCGCGCGCGGGATCGCCTCCAGCGCGGCGCGGTAGATCTCCGACTCGTACGCCGCGTAGTTGAGCCCCAGGCCGAGCATCGCGGCGACGAACGCCGGCAGCCGCACCACGCCGGAGAGGCCGTAGTAGATGACGAAGAGCTGCAGCAGCACCGGCGTGCCGCGCATGACCTCCACGTACACGGTGAGCAGCGCGCGCGCCGGCGCCGGCCCGTACACCCGCCCCGACGCGACGCCCACGCCGATGCTCACCGCGAGCGCCATGGCGAGGAACGACAGCGCGAGCGTCACCCCCGCCGCGCGCGCCAGCGCGGGCAGATACGCCCCCACGCTCCGCGCGCCGCGCGCGATGCCCAACGAAGCGGCCGGCGCTGCGTCAGGCGCTGCGTCAGGCGCGGCGACCGGTGCCACGCCTTGCGTTCCCGCCTCGGCGAGCACGCGCTGGAAGTACGCGCCCTGCGCGTCGCTCCACACGTTCCAGGTGCGCAGCGTCTTCTCGATCGAGCCGTCGGCCATGCGCGCGCGCAGCACCGCGTTCACCGAATCGCGCAGCGCCCCGTCGCGCGACGCGAGCACGCCGACGTAGTGCCCGGTCGCCGCGGGCTCGGCCTGGATCAGCATCGCGGCGCCGAGCCGCCGCTGCGCGCGCTCGGCGATGATGTTGTCGAGCAGCACGGCATCCACGCGGCCGCCGACGAGATCGTCGTAGGGATGCACGTCGTCGTCGTACGACACCGGCTCGAGGCGCGACCGCGCGGCCTCGTCGAGCAGCATCTGGTACGCCGTCGTCGAGCCCAACGTCCCGACGCGGCGGCCGGCGAGGTCGGAGAGATGCCGGAAGCGCGCGCTGTCGGCGCGGCGCACGGCGAGCACCTCGTGGAACTCGAAGTACGGGATCGTCACCGCATGCGCCGCGCGCAGCGCCGGCCGGTCCTCCACGCCCGACATGCCGATCTCGAAGTCCCCCCGCTCCACCGACTGCTCGATCGACGACCACTGCACCTGCACGAACCTCGGCTCGCGCCCCAGCCCGCGCGCGATCATCCCCGCGATCTCGACGTCGAACCCGCGCACCTTCGAGGGATCGGCCGGATCGGCCTCGACGAACGGCGCGCCCCCCTCGGCGTCGCCGCCCCAGCGGAACGGGGGCCTGGCGGCGTTAGGCGCGGCGCAGGCCGTCAAGACCATCGCCAGCAGCACGCGCCACACGTTCGTGACTCGTGACTCGCGACTCGACCGTCCAACGAGTCGCGAGTCGCGAGTCACGGCCGTTCGATCTCCTCTCACACGTCCTCCGTCCGTCCGAACATGAGATGCAGGAACGGCCGGTCCTCAGGCCGCGCGAAGACGTACACGTGGTCGCCGGTCTGCAGCACCGTCCGCCCCTTCGGCGCCAGCAGCTCCCGGCCGCGCACGACCATCACCGCCGACGACGTGCCGGGGAACGGCAGGTCGCGCAGCGGCACGCCGGTGACCGCCAGCGCCTCGTCGATGTAGTACGACACGAGCTCGCCCGTCATCGGCCGGACACTCTCGATCTGCAGCACCGCCGCGGGGCTCGGCGGCTCCCCCGACTCGAGGTCGAGGCGGCGCGTGATCCACGGCACCGTCATCCCCGGCACGAGCGCGTTGACGAGGACGATGAAGAACACGACGTCGAACACGCCGCGCGCGCCCGGCGCGCCGACCAGCACGGGATACGTCGCGAGGATGATCGGCACCGCGCCGCGCAGCCCCACCCAGCCCACGTAGCCGATGTCGCGCCGCGTGTACGCGCGGAACGGCAGCAGGCAGAGCGCGACGACCACCGGCCGCGCGACGATGGCGAGGAACAGCGCCAGCGCGAGCCCGATCCCCGCCGACTGCAGCACGCGCGCCGGGAACACGAGCAGGCCGAGGACGAGGAACATCGTGATCTGGCTGAGCCACGCGAGCGCGTCGTGCACGCGCAGCAGCCCGCTGTGGAACGGCAGCGTGCTGTTGCCGAGGATCACCGCCGCCACGTAGACGGCGAGGAAGCCGCTGCCGTGGGCGAGCGTCGGCAGGCCGAAGGCGAGGAACGCGAGGCCGAGCGTGACGGCGGGATAGAGGCCGCCGGCCGGGAGCCGCACGCGGGCCAGCAGCATCCGTCCGCCATAGCCCACCGCGAGCCCGAACACCGCGCCGACCGCGATCTCGCGCAGCACGTCGACGGCGAGTCGCCAGCCTAACGGCGTGCCCGGCGCGAGCAGGTGCGCCGTCATCGCGAACGTGAGGATGACGGCCATCGGGTCGTTGATGCCCGACTCCAGCTCGAGCGTCGACCCGACGCGCCGCTTGAGGTGGATGCCGCTCGTGCGCAGCACCGAGAACACCGCCGCCGCGTCGGTCGACGAGACGACGGCGCCGAGGAGCAGCGCGTGCGGCCAGTCGAGCCCCAGCGCGTGGGCCACGGCGGCGACGAGCCCCGCGGTGCCGAGCACGCCCACCGTCGCCAGCACGCCCGACGGCAGCGCCACGTCGCGCAGATGCGGCAGCGACGTGTTGAGCCCTCCGTCGAAGAGGATCAGCACGAGCGCCACGGTGCCTAACCGGAACGCGAACGCGTAGTCCTCGAACGCGATGCGCCCGATCCCCTCCGATCCGGCGAGGATGCCGATGCCGAGGAACACGAGCGCGACGGGCACCGCGAAGCGCTGCGACGCTCGGCTGAACAGCGCGCTGACGGCGAGCAGCGCGCCGAACGTCGCGAGGAGCACCGCCGTGGACAGCGGCTCGGCCGTCACGCGCGCACGGCTACGGGGAGGCGGGGGTCGGCCATCCGCGCAATCTCCCCGTGGGCCACGGCCGGAGCAAGCGCGCCGGCGTGAACGACGCCAGCCGGCCGATCAGCCGTGGCCGAGGTTTCCGAGGTCGAGCGCCTGCATGATCATCTCGTTCGACGCGCGGGCGGCGTGGAACGTCGCGAGCATTGCGAACTGCGCGGCGGCCATGGCGACCATCGCGTCGCCCACGCCGCCGGCCGCGCCGGGCGCATCGGGGGCGTCCCCCGCCTCGCCCGCCGCGGCCGCGGACACCTGCACCGCCGCCTGGTCGAACCGCGCCGCGGCGAGGGCCACGCCGCGCATCGCGCTCCCGATCCCGCCGATCATCGCTGCCATCCGTGAGTGGTCCGCGGGAAGTCTCGGCCGGATGGAGGCGCGGCTTGAGTCGTGACTCGTGACTCGTGATTCGTGGCTCGGTCGTCGGGCCTGTGCCACCCCTCCGCACTGTCATCCTGAGCGCAGCGAAGGATCTGCTTTGCAGACCGTGGGGCATGCCGGCAACTGGTGCTTCACAGCAGATCCTTCCCCCGCGTCGAGCACGGGGTCAGGATGACGGATCGGGGGGACACCTCACTTCCCGCCCGCGACGCGGCGCACCACCTGGTCCATGAACTCCAGCGCGTCGTAGAACGACTTCACGCGCAGCTTCTCGTCGCGGCCGTGCATGTTCTCCTCGCCCGGCACCGTGAACAGCCCGCTCACGCCGAACGTCGGGATGCCGGCCGCGCGGAGCGCCGCGCCGTCGGTGGCCCACGTCGACATCATCGGGATGACGGGGATGTCGCCCCACATGCGCCGCGTGAGGTCGCCGACGGCGCCGAGCAGCTCCGCGGGGATCGGCGCCGGCGCGGTCGCGGCGCGGGCCGTGGGCGGCGTGGGGAACGCGACGTGGACGCCGGTGTCGGCGACGATGCGCACGAGCGTGGCCAGCGTCTCCTCGGGGCTCGACGTCGGCACGATGCGGCAGTTGAGCGTCGCCGTCGCCGTCTGCGGCAGCGCGTTGTTGGCGTGGCCGCCGCCTAACCGCGTCGCGACGCACGTCGTGCGCAGCATCGACGCGTAGACGGGATTGCGCGACACGATCGCCGCCGCCGCGGTATCGACGGTTCCGTTAGGCGCCACGAGCGCGCGCATGGCCGCCGCCATCGCCGGCTGCTCGACCTTCGCGGTCTGCGCGAAGAAGGCGCGCGACACGTCGTTGAGCGCCACCGGAAACGGCGTCCGCGCGAGGCGGGCGAGCGCGTCGGCGAGCTGGTAGATGGCGTTGTCGGGGCGCGGGATGCTGGCGTGGCCGCCGGGGTTCGTCGCGGTGAGCGTGACGTTCACGGGCGCCTTCTCCGCCGCCTGGATCGCGAGGTACACCGGCCGCTCGCCGTCGAGCGCGCCCATCGCGCCCTCGTTGAGCGCATATGCGGCGTCGATCGCGTCGTGGTGCCGCGCGAGGAGCCACCGCACGCCGTTCATCGGCCCGCCCTCCTCGTCCGCCGTGAGCGCGACGATCAGGTCGCGGTCAGGCACCCATCCCTGCTGCTTGTAGCGCAGCAGGTTGGCGACGAAGATCGCCGCCATCGACTTGTCGTCGACCGTGCCGCGGCCGAGGAAGAAGCCGCGCTCCTCGTGCAGCACGAACGGGTCGCGCGGCCAGTCGCTGCGGTTCGCAGCGACGACGTCGAGGTGCGCGAGCAGGAGGATGGGCTTCGCGGCGTTAGGCCCGCCCCGTCCGCGGTAGCGCACCACGAGGTTCCCCTTCGTCGGCTGCCCGTCGGGCACGAGGAGCTGCACGTCCGCGGCCGGGAACCCGGCGGCGAGGAACCGCGCCTGCATCGCCTTCGCCGCCGTCGTCACGTTGCCCACCGAGTCGACGGTGTTGATCTCGATGAGCTGCCGGTAGACGTCGCGCGCGAGCTGCTGGTGCGGCGTCGGTGTCTGCGCGCCTAACGGCATGGCGGCGGCGAGGGCGACGACGGCGAGCGGTCGGTGCAGCGAACGGTGCAGCGAACGGTGCATGCGGGCGATCCTCGGTGGCGGAATGCGGCCGAAGATACGCCGGGCACCGGCCGTCGACAGCGCGATGATGGGATTCGCGGGCGCTTCGCGCATGGCGCGCCGTGTCGACGAAGTGCCGTGCCGGTCCCCTTCTCCCCGCCCCAGGAACCCATGCGCCCCGTCTCCGCCCGCTGGTCGTTCGTCCTCCTGCTCGCCGCCGCCCCGGCCGGTGCGCAGGCGATCCTGCAGCCGTTGAGCGCGACCAGCAGCATGGGAAGCTTCGGCGTGTCCTACGATCCGATCCACGCGATCGACCAGTCGGGGCTCAGCGCGTCGTACGTCTCGGGGGTGACGCCGTTCGACACGTTCGTGGCCTCCACCACCACGACGCTGCTGCCGAGCAACTTCTTCGACACGAGCTGGTTCTCGGCCAACGGCCAGCCCCTCGGCACGTTCGACTTCACCCTGGCGAGTGGGTCGACGATCTCCGCGTTCGCGCTGTGGACGGACCCGCAGATCAACAGCATGCAGGGCATCCAGCGCTTCACGCTCCGCGCCGACGACGATCCGACGTTCGCGTCGGCGACGCTCCTCGGCGCCTACAGCGCGCTCCCCGGCAACGGCGACGCGACGAACTTCGGCCAGGTGTTCGCCTTCGCCCCCACCACGGCCACCTACGTGCGGCTCACGGTGCTGTCCAACTACGGCAGCGCGGACATCACGGGGATCTCCGAAGCGGCGTTCCGCGGCTCCGCGCCGCTCGCGACGACGACGCCGGAGCCGGCCTCGCTCGCGCTGGTCGGCTCCGGTCTCCTCGGGCTCGTCGGCGCCGGCGCGGCCCGGCGGCGCGCCCGCGCCTGACGGCCCGACGGCCTAACGGCGCGGATACGTCAACGCCTCACCGGTCGGCAGCGTGATGCGGAGGCGCGTGACGCGGTCGCCGTCGCGCTCGAACGTGAGGCGCGTGGCCCCCATGCCGAACGTGGCCTCGCCGAGCGCCACGAGCGGCTCCGGCGGCGCGCCGGGACGCGGGCTGTAGCCCAGCCGGCCGTCGTCGAGGCTCACGGTGCGACCGCCGTCGTAGCTGCCGGCGAACGTGCCGAGCATCGCGGCGGGCACGGCGCGCGGCGCCGCCTGCGCCTCGATCGTCTCCTTCGTGAGCGCGAGCACCTGCCGACGCGCCGGATCGGTCTCGCGCGCCGCGATGGCGCCGAGGGCGAGTGCGTGCGCGGCATCGAGCGCGCGGGCCTGGTCGACGGCGACGTCGGGGCGCACGCCGACGCGCTCCCACTCCCGCCCCGTGCGCGGGTCCGACACGCGGGAGAACGAGATCGACGTGCCGAAGCCGTGGCCGACGTCGAGCGTGGCGTTGT
>Ga0213876_10002345_pt1 | contig 11158 bp, 8 predicted proteins | sample BarmaccomBMRX_R9_FD_160113 | JGI IMG/M metagenome (GOLD analysis project Ga0213876, IMG submission 160113) | Root-associated microbial communities from Barbacenia macrantha in rupestrian grasslands, the National Park of Serra do Cipo, Brazil - RX_R9 | ecosystem: Host-associated > Plants > Roots...
CCTCGAGCTGTGGAGCGGCATTGCGCGACGCGTGCCTCAAGCTTAAGGCGCGTCTCGACTCGGGCGAACCGGCGGCCGGCCTGGTGGCCGATGGCGAGGTCAAGCCGGGCGATACCTACAAGAAGTACTCGCAATACGCCTATGGCGCGCATTTCGCCGAGGTCGGTGTCGAGGAGACCTCCGGCGAGGTGCGCCTGCGCCGCATGCTGGGCGTATTCGCCGCCGGGCGCATCCTCAACGCCAAGACGGCGCGCTCGCAGCTGATGGGCGGCATGCTCTGGGGCGTCGGCTCAGCGCTGCACGAGGAGTCGGTGATCGATCCGCGCTTCGGCAGCTTCGTCACCCACGACCTCGTGCACTACCACGTGCCCTCGCACGCCGACGCGCCGTCGGTCGAGGTTGTGATGCTCGACGAATCCGATCCGCTGGCCAACGACCTGGGCTCAAAGGGTATCGGTGAGCTTGGCATCTGCGGCGCCGCCGCGGCGGTGGCCAACGCCGTCTACAACGCCTGCGGTGCGCGCGTGCGCGACTACCCGATCACCGTGGACAAGGTGCTGCCGGTGCTGCAGCGGTACACGTAACTCCTTCTCCCCGCGAAGGCGGGGAGAAGGTGCCCGAAGGGCGGATGAGGGGCTTAGTGGCGCTGCGGCGGCCACGATCATCGTGGTTGCGCGAGAAGCCCCTCATCCGCCTCGCTGGCGCTCGGCACCTTCTCCCCGCCTGCGCGGGGAGAAGGAAAGAGCCTACTTCTTCACCGGATCCAGGTGATCCTTCACGAAGCTGAGGTCGAGCATCTTGCCCATGTCGGCGTCGCGCCCGACCATGCCCTGTGCCTGGTACCAGGCAACCTGGTCGTAGAGGTTCTTCACCAGCAGCCGGCCCTTGGGATCGACGTACGAGGCGCTGGCCTTGACCTGGTCGGCGCTCGGCCTGGGCTCGACGTATTTCTGGATGATCGGGATTAGCGCATCGGCCTTGTCGCCAAAGACGCGCTTGCCCTGCGCGTCGCGCTGCAGGAAGGCCTCGGCATAGTCGTTGCAGGCCTTGACGTAGGCCTCGACGAACTTCTCGACGACGGCACGGCGCTTGTCGATCACCGGCGTGCCGGCGAACAGCGCGCCCAGCTGCCACGGCGTCTCCTGGTGCACCCAGCCGATGATCTTGGCGAAGCCTTCCTTCTCGGCGGCGTAGGCATTGTTGGCCGGCAGCAGCGCGCCGTCCACCTGCTCGCCCTTGAGCGCGGCGGTGATGTTAGGGATCGACTGCAGCGGACGCAGCGTGACGTCGGTCAGCTTGAAGCCGCGCTTGTCCGCCAGCATGCCCAGCATGTAGTGGAAGGTCGAACCCGTCGTGGTGATCGCGATCGACTTGCCGGGGAACTTGCCTGCGTCGGTGAAGCCGGCGGCATGCGCCTTGTTGGTGGCGACGTAGGCGACGAAGTCGTAGCCCGGTTCCTCGCGCGACTGTGCGGCGATGATCTTCATCGCGCCCTTGCCGGCGAGGTTGAAGAAGCCGCCGGTCAGACCGGTGATACCGAGATCGGCGTCGCCGCCGGCGACCGCGACGGCGATCGGCTGCGCCGCCTGGAAGAACTTGAACTCGACCTCGAGCCCGGCGTCCTTGAAGTAGCCTTTCTCCTGGGCGATGAAGATCGGCGCCGAGGACACGAAGCGCAGCGCGGCGATCGATACCTTCTCCTGCGCCGATGCCGCGGCCGACATCACGAGCATCGCCAGCACGGCGAAAACCGTCTTCCTGATCATCGCATTTCCCCAACGCTTGACTGTTGCCTGCAGGTTATCACCGCGGGCAGGTGCGTACACCGGCCTTCATCGGTTGGTCCGACTGCACGAAGTCGCGCACGCAGGCGCCGTAGTCGCGCGCCATCCTGAGCGTGGTGCCGGCCGAATGGCCTCGGAGCGCACGCGGCCGGTCGATCAGCAGCAGCGGCATGCCCGGCTCCTTGGCGGCCGCCCGCAGCAGCCGCGCGCGCGCCTCCGTATCGGGGTCGTAATCGTCGTCGCTGAACAGCGCCACCACGACCCGTGTCGCGGAATCGCGGCGCGTCTTCAGCAGCTCCTCGAACTCGCGCAACGCCAGCTCACGACGTGTCGTGCGTACGGTGCGATTGCCGTGCGTCGCGGGCGCGAAGGCGATCACAGCGTGCAGGCCCTCGACCTTGTCCATGGCCGACAGCGCCAGCCAGCCGCCGGCGGATTGCCCCGCGACGACGACGCGCTGGTAGCCCATCGCACGCAGGCGCTCGATGCCTTCCAGGGTCAGCGCCAGGCCGTCGGTATTGTTGTCCTTATCGGGCGCGCGGTCGGCGCGGAACAGGTCCCAGCCGGCGAAGGCCAGCGCGCGCATCAGCGGTGCAGTCGGCGCCGTGCGCCGGTCCTCGCGCACGCCGTTGACCACCGCGGCGCGGCCATGGCCCCAGATGATGGCACCCGCGGCTACCTTGGGCCCGCGGAACGGGAAGCTGGGATCGCGTACCAGCGGCGCCGCCTCGGCCGGCGTCGCGGCTTGCTTGTCCGGCGGCACGTCGTTGAAGGCGATGACGGTGCAGGCCAGCGGCACCGATTGCGAGCAGTAGGACTTCGCCCGCTCCTGCGCCTCGTTCAAGGTGCGTGCGCCGGTGGCGTAGCCGCAGCCGCCGCGTGGGCCGATCGCGAAGGCCCTGTTGTAGCTGCCCAGCAGATAGGTCTCGTAGAGCGTCACGCAGCGCGGCGCGAGGCGATGGCCCGAACGCATCTCATCGAGCGTCGGCTCAGCCGCTTGCACGCCCAATGCGAAAAGGAGCAGCGCGGCGATGGCAGCAAGGAGACGCCGCGCCTCAATCATTCAGCCGCCTGCAATAGGCGCGAGCGTCACCAGGACGGCGCGGCCGGAAACCTGCTCGCCCTCGCGCACCGAGACCGTGGCGACGGTCCCGGCCGAAGCGGCGCGGATCTGATGCTGCATTTTCATTGCTTCGAGCACGACCAGGGTCTGACCCTTCTCCACGGCGTCGCCCGCCCCCACGCGAATGGATACGATGCGGCCATCCATCGGCGCGCGCAACACGCCATCCGCCGCACCATCGCGCGCTTGCGCCGGCTCGTGCGTGACGTCGGTGAAAGCCAGCGACAGCCCGTCGATATCCAGCAGCAATTGGCCGTCGGTCCATAGCGCCTGTACGCGACGCTGCACGCCGTCAACGGCGACGCGCAGCCAGACGTCCGTCTCCACGCCGATCTCGATGGCGATGGCGCGCTCACCGATCCGAACGACGAATCGGTTGCCGTCGCCCTCGACCAGTGCCTCTTGCCGCGTCTCGCCAGTCGACAGACGCACGGTCGTGGCCACCGGATTGGAATTGCGCCAACCCGCCAGCATCGGCGTGACGCCTGAAGCGCTCCTGCGGAAGGTCAGCGCCGCGGCCAGCGCCCAATGAACATCGGTGGGCGCGGGCGGCGTCAGGTCGGTGGCATTGAAGTGCTGGCCGATGAAGGCCGTGGTCGCCTCGCCGGCGGCGAAGACGGGATGGCGTAAGAGGCGCAGCAGGAAGTGCCGGTTGGTGGTGGGGCCAAGCACCACGGTTTGCTCCAGCGCCCGCGCCAGCTTGCGCACTGCCTCGACGCGGCTGGTGCCATGGGCGATCACCTTGGCGATCATGGGATCGTAGAACGGCGAGATCGCCTGGCCGTCGCGCATGCCGTGGTCGGTACGCAGGCCCGGACCTTCGGCCGGCCGCCACGCCGCCACCATGCCGGTCTGCGGCAGGAAGCCGGCATAGGCATCCTCGGCATAGAGCCGCACCTCGATGGCGTGGCCGTCGAGCGTCACGTCCTCCTGCGTCAGCGGCAGAGGCTCGCCCGACGCTACACGCAATTGCCAGGCCACGAGGTCCTGTCCCGTGATCATCTCGGTCACCGGATGCTCGACCTGCAGGCGGGTGTTCATCTCCAGAAAATAGAACACACCGTCGGCGCCGAGCAGGAACTCCACCGTGCCGGCACCGCGATAGCCGATGGCGCGCGCTGCCGCGACCGCCGCCGCGCCCATGCGCTGGCGAAGGGCGCCGTAAACGGCAGGCGAGGGCGCCTCCTCGATCACCTTCTGGTGCCGGCGCTGCACCGAGCAGTCGCGCTCGCCGAGATGGATCACGTTGCCATGCGCGTCGGCAAAGACCTGGATCTCGACATGGCGCGCGTCGACCACGGCCTTCTCGAGGATCAGTTCGCCCGAGCCGAAGGCGTTCAACGCCTCGTTGCGCGCGCCGCTGATCGCCTCGGCCAGCTCGGCCGCGTCCGTCACCAGGCGCATGCCGCGTCCGCCGCCACCTGCTGCGGCCTTGACCATGACCGGCAGGCCGATCTTCGTGGATTCCGCGATCAGGTTTGCGTTGCTCTGATCGCTGCCCTGATAGCCGGGCACGCACGGCACACCAGCATCGATCATGCGTCGCTTGGCTGCAGCCTTGTTGCCCATGGCGTCGATCGCCGATGGCGGCGGACCGATGAACACCAGCCCGGCATCGGCGCAGGCCTGCGCGAAACCGGCGTTCTCGGACAGGAAGCCGTAGCCGGGATGCACGGCATCGGCGCCCGAGCTGCGCGCAGCCGCCAGCAACTTCTCGACGTTGAGATAGCTGTCGCCGACTAAGGTGCCGCCCAGCGCCACGGCCTCGTCGCAGGCGAGCACGTGCGGCGCGCCGGCATCGGCATCGGAGAAAACCGCGACGGTGCGATAGCCCAGCGCATGCGCGGTGCGCGCGACCCGGCAGGCGATCTCGCCGCGATTGGCGATCAGGATCTTGCTGAAGCTCATCGGTACGGGCTGCCGTCCCTGCGGTAATAGCCTTCGGGCACGCCGACCTCGCGGTACAGCATGTCGATGTCGGCGTAGTGTGCGGTCTCGGCATTGCTGCGCGTGCCGACTTCGAGCACACGCGCGACGTGGCCGGAGCGATTGACCAGATGATGGCCGTTGGGCTCGCCGGCACGGAAACCGGCGATCATGCCGGCGGAGAGCGTCGTCGAGCCGGCATCGGTGACAAGATCGACCTCGCCCTCCAGCACGTAGACGAACTCGTCCTCGCGCTCGTGCCAGTGGCGCTGCGCGGACCATGTGCCCGGCGATAGCTCCAGCAGATTGACGCCGAACTGGCTAAGGCCAAAGACGTCGCCCAGCGCGCGGCGGCGGCGCTCGAGGCACGGCTGGTTGTACGGCGATGGATAGTCCGTGCCGACCTGCTCCGGCAGGTTGGTCACCCTGACGCTGATCGGGAAGGCGGGCATGGCTATTGCGCCCACTTCGCCGGACGCTTCTCGGCGAAGGCGCGCAAGCCCTCGGCCGCTTCAGGGCTGCGCCGCGCCTGGGCGAAGCAGTCCGAGGCAAAGTCCAGCGTCTTCGACAGTGGCTCGGTGCCGACACGCATCACGATCTGCTTGGTGAGCGCATTGGCCAGCGGCGCACAGCGGTCGATCTGCTTCAGCACCTCCTCGAGCTTGGCGTCGAGCGCGGCGCTGTCTTTCACGAGGTAGTGGCCGATGCCCAGGCGCACGGCTTCCGGGCCCTTGAAGCGCGCGGCCGTCAGCGTGAGGTGGCGCGTCTGCGAGATGCCGATGCGCGCGGCGACAAACGGTGCGATCTGCGCCGGTACGATGCCGATGGCGGTCTCGCTCATGGCGAAGCCGGCATCTTCGGTAACGATAGCGATGTCCGACGTGCAAACGATACCGAAGCCGCCGGCGATGGCATAACCCTCGACCGCCGCGACCACGGCCTGCGGCAGGTTGCCGAGCGCTTCGAGGAAAGTGCCGTACTGGCGATTGCCCGTGGCGATCGGATCCTTCTCGCCCGCCTTGGGCGCCTCGCCGATGCTCGATTCCATGTTCTTCAGGTCTGCGCCGGCGCAGAACGTGCCGCCGGCACCGCGCAGGATCACCGCCTTGATGTCGTCGCGGCCCTTGAGGATGTCGACGACCTCGCGCAGCTCGGCCAGCAGGGTCGGATTGAGCGCGTTCTTCACCTCGGGCCGGTTGAGCGTGACGTAGAGGCGCATGCGCTCGCGGCGCAGGATCAGCGTCTCGTAGGATGCGCGGAAATCGGCCATCACGGTCTCCAGTCTCTATCTGTCATGTCGAGCACAGCGAGACATCCAGATCCCTCGCTGCGCTCGGGATGACAGGGGTTAGCGGTTGGCCAGCCGGGGCAGGGTACCCATCAGCTTGGCGATGATCTGCAGCATGACCTCGTCGGCGCCGCCGCCGATCGAGGCCAGGCGCGTGTCGCGGAAGGCGCGCGCGGTCGGGCTTTCCCAGAGATAGCCGGCGCCGCCCCAGTATTGCAGGCAGCCATCGGCCACCAGGCGCACCATACGGCCGGCCTTGAGCTTGGCCATCGAGGCCAGCATCACGACGTCCTTGCCGTCGATGTATTCCTCGCAGGCGCGGTAGCACAGCGAACGCACCAGCTCGACCTCGGTCTGCAATTCGGCGAGCTTGAAGTGGATCACCTGGTTGTCGAGCAGCGGCTTGCCGAACACCTTGCGGTTGCGCGCGTACTCGATGGTCTGCTGGATCAGGCGCTCCATGCCGACCACGGCGCTGATCGCGCCCCACATGCGTTCCTCCTGGAACTGCTGCATCTGGTAAGTGAAGCCCATGCCCTCGCTGCCGATCAGGTAGCGCGCCGGTACCTTGACGTTGTCGAAGAAGATCTGCGCCGTGTCGGAGCTGCGCATGCCCATCTTGTTGAGCTTCTTCACGACCTGAACGCCCGGCGTCTTCATCGGCACGCAGATCAGCGACTTGTTGCGATGGACCTGATCGCCGCCGCTATTGGCCAGCAAACAGATCCAGTCGGCCTGCGTGCCATTGGTGGTCCACATCTTGCCGCCGTCGATGACGTAGTCACCGCCGACACGCCGCGCCGTGGTCTTGATCGAGGCGACGTCCGATCCGGCGCCGACTTCCGACACGCCGAGGCAGGCGACGAAGTCACCGCTGATCGAGGGCGCGAGGAATTCCTTGCGCAGCTCGTCGCTGCCGTAGCGCGCCAGCGCCGGTGTCGCCATATCGGTCTGCACGCCGATCGCCATCGGCACCGAGCCGCAATTGATGTGCCCAAGCTCCTCCGCCATCACCAGCGCGTAGGAATAGTCGAGCCCCATGCCGCCGTACTCGACCGGCTTGTGGATACCCAGAAGGCCGGCGTCGCCCAGCTTCTTGAACACCTCGTGCGCCGGGAAGATGCCGTCCTCTTCCCATTTGTCGACGTGTGGATTGATGTCGCGATCGATGATCGTGCGCAGCGTGCGGCGGATCTGCTCGTGTTCGGCTGAGAACTGCATCGCCGCCTCCTAGTTCTTCGCCGGGCGGGGCAGGGTGCCCATGGACTTGGCGATGATCTGCAGCATCACCTCGTCGGCACCGCCGCCGATCGAACCGAGGCGGCCGTCGCGGAACGACCGCCCGACGGGATTGTCCCAGAGATAGCCGGCGCCGCCCCAGTACTGGATGCAGGCATCCGACACCTCGCGGCGCAGGCGGCCGGCTTTCAGCTTGGCCATCGACGCCAGCAGCGTGACGTCCTCGCCCAGCAGATGCTGCTCGCAGGCGCGATAGACCAGCGAGCGCAACGCCTCGACCTCGGTCAGCAGCTCGCCCATGCGGAAGTGGATCACCTGGTTGTCGAGCAACGGCCGGCCGAACACCTTGCGCTCGCGCGTGTACTCGATGGTGGCGTTGATGATGCGCTCGCAGCCCGCCAGCGTGCCAGCGCCGGCCCACAGCCGCTCCTCCTGGAACTGGCGCATCTGGTAGATGAAGCCCATGCCGACCTGGCCGATGGTGTTGCGCACCGGCACCTTCACCTCGTCGAAAAAGATCTGCGCGGTGTCCGAGGCGCGCATGCCGAGCTTGTCGAGCTTCTTCACGACCTGCACGCCCTTGGTCTTCATCGGCACGCAGATCAGCGACTTGTTCTGGTGGATCGCGCCGTCGCTGGTGTTGGCCAGCAGGCACATCCAGTCGGCCTGGGTGCCGTTGGTGGTCCACATCTTGCCGCCGTTGATCACCCAGTCGTCGCCGACACGGCGTGCCGTGGTCTTGATGGAGGCGACGTCGGAGCCGGCGCCGGTTTCAGAGACACCGAGGCAGGCGACATAATCGCCGCTGATCGAGGGCGCGAGGAACTCCTTGCGCAACTCGTCGCTGCCGAAGCGCGCCAGCGCCGGCGTCGCCATCGAGATCTGCACGCCCACGGCCATGGGCACCGAGCCACCCTGCACCCAGCCGAGCGATTCCGAGCAGATCATGGCGTAGGAGAAATCGAGTCCGGCGCCACCGAACTCGACCGGTTTGTCGACGCCCAGCAGCCCGGCATTGCCGAGCTTCTTGAACAGCTCATGCGCCGGGAAGATGCCGGCTTCCTCCCATTCCTCGACATTCGGATTGATGTCGCGCTCGATGATCGTGCGCCAGGTGCGGCGCAGCTCCTCGTGTTCGGCGGTGAACTTCATTTCGATGTCCTTACATCCGGGCCACGCCGAACGTCGTCGGTCGAAGCTTGCGCACCATGGATTCGCGCGCGATGGAAAGCGTGTAGGCAAGGACCCGGCGCGTGTCGCGCGGGTCGATCAGCCCGTCGTCCCAGAGATGCGCCGTGCTGAACAGCGACGTCGACTCGCGATCGAATTGATCGACGATGCCCTTGAACATCTTGTCGATCTGCGCGGTGGGCACCTCGGTGCCTTCGCGGATGTGCTTCTGCTCTGTGACGATCTTCATCACGGTGGCGGCCTGCTCACCGCCCATCACGGCGGTGCGGCTGTTGGGCCAACCGAAGATGAAACGCGGGTCGTAGGCACGGCCGCACATGCCGTAATTGCCGGCACCGAAACTGCCGCCGATGACGATCGTGATCTGCGGCACCGAGGCATTGGCGACAGCCTGGATCATCTTCGAGCCGTGCTTGACGATGCCGCCCTTCTCCGACTCGGTGCCCACCATGTAGCCGGTGGTGTTCTGCAGATAGACGATCGGCGTGCCCGACTGGCAGCAGAGCTGGATGAACTGCGCCGCCTTGGTCGCGCCCTTCACCGTGATCGGCCCGTTGTTGCCGATGAAAGCCACCGGCTCACCCTCGATCTCGGCCCAGCCGCAGATCGTCTGCTGATCGTACAGCGCCTTGAACTCCAGGAAGTCCGACCCATCGACGATGCGCGCGATGACTTCGCGGACGTCATAGGGCTGGCGGTAATCCGGCGGGACGACCCCGCAGAGTTCCTCGATGTCGTAGAGAGGCTCACGGAAGGTGCGCAGGCGCGGCACCGGAATATTGTCGTTCCAGTGCCATTTGCGCACGACCTCGCGCGCCAGGCGGATGCCGTCGGCGTCGTTCTCGGCCATCCATTCGGAGACACCCGAGATCGTGCTGTGCATCTCCGCTCCACCGAGATCCTCGTCGGTGGCGATCTCGCCGGTGGCGGCCTTCAAGAGCGGCGGGCCAGCGAGGAACACCTTGGCCTGGTTGCGCACCATGATGACGTAGTCGCTGAGGCCAGGCAGGTAGGCGCCGCCGGCGGTCGAGCTGCCGTGCACGACCGTCACTTGTGGGATGCCCATCGCCGACATGCGCGCCTGGTTGGCGAAGCCGCGGCCGCCGGGCACGAAGATCTCGGACTGATAGAGCAGGTTGGCGCCGCCGGACTCGACGAGGTTGATCACCGGCAGCTTGTTCTCCATGACGATCTGCTGCGTGCGCTGGCCCTTGCGTTGTCCCGCCGGCGCGATGGTGCCGCCCTTCACCGCGCTGTTGGTGGCCGAGATCACGCAGCGCACGCCCTCGACATAGCCGATGCCGACGATGTTGCCGCCGCCCGCGCCGGCGCCATCCTTGTCGTCGTGCATGCGATAGCCGGCGAGACCCATCAGCTCGAGATAGGGCGCGCCGCGATCGAGCAGCAGCGCCACGCGCTCGCGCGGCATCAGCTGCTTGCGCTGCTTGAAGCGGCCGCGGGCGCGCTCGGCCACCGCCTGCACGGCCTTCTCCGCGGCACGGAATTCCTCGATGGCCGCGAGCATGCCGTCGCGGTTGCGCTTGAACTCGTCGGAGCGCGGATCGATTTGGGACTCGATGACAGGCATGGGCTAACCGCCGAGGACCTTGGGCACCACGGTGCGATGGAAGCCGTTGAAGGCCGTCGTGCCGGGGCCATCGGGCAGGGGGATGTTGCGCGTGCCCAGAGGCACGCCGCCGTCGATGCGCAGGTTCAGCCCGGTGATGAAGGCCGCAGCCTCGCTCAGCAGGAAGCACACCCCGGCCGACACTTCGCTCTCTGTACCGAGCCGGCGCACCGGCACGTGGTTCTTCAGGAGCGGGATGTTGCGCTTGAACTCGCCTTCGTAGGTGTCCATGCCCGACGACGCGATCCATCCCGGCGATATCGTGTTCACGCGCACACCGGCGTGGCCCCACTCGAAGGCGAGCGTCATCGCCAGATTCTTGGTGCCCGAGCGCGCGGCGCCGGAATGCGCCATGCCGGGCATGCCATTGCGCATGTCGGCGGACATGAAGACGATCGCGCCGCCATGGTGCTTCATCGATTGCAGGTAGGTCTCGCGCGCGACCAGGAACCCGCCGGTGAGGTTGTTGCGCACGACGGCGTCGAAACCGCGCTGGCTGATCGCTTCGGCGTCGGCGGGAAACTGGCCGCCGGCATTGTTGAACAGGCCGTGGACGCGGCCGTTCTTCGCCACGATGGCGGCGATCGAGTCTTTCACCGGCTGCTCCTCGCGGATGTCGAAGGCGTGCGTCTCGCAGGAGCCGCCATCTTCCTCGATCTCGGCCTTCACCGCGGCGAGCTTCTCGGTCTTGCGGCCGGTGATGACGACGTGCGCGCCGAGCGCCGCGATCTCGTGCGCGGTGCAGCGGCCGATGCCGCTGCCGCCGCCGGTCACGACGATGGTCTGGCCCTTGAACAGCCCCGGTTTGAAAACCGAGCGGTACGACATGTTTCCTCGCCTGAACGGCCGTTTATCCGGCCTGTAGTTGACGTTTACGTAAAGGTCAAGTAAGCCCGCGAAGACTTCGACCCAGGAGAATTGCGCCATGGCGACTTTGCAGGAAATCACCGCGAGAATGAAGGAAGGCGCCTCCAAGAAGT
>Ga0213876_10002346_pt1 | contig 11157 bp, 11 predicted proteins | sample BarmaccomBMRX_R9_FD_160113 | JGI IMG/M metagenome (GOLD analysis project Ga0213876, IMG submission 160113) | Root-associated microbial communities from Barbacenia macrantha in rupestrian grasslands, the National Park of Serra do Cipo, Brazil - RX_R9 | ecosystem: Host-associated > Plants > Roots...
CCGGCGCGCTGGGCCAGGTCGTTGAAGCGCACGCTGCGCAGGACGGTCGAGACGACCTTGGCCAGGGCCGAGGCGATGAACCAGCCGATGAGCAGGATGACCAGGAAGCCGATGACCTTGGGGATGCCGCCGAGCAGGAGCGCCAGGGCAGCGGCGACCGAGCTCATGATGGCCGTGCCCCAGTCGGTCACGACGGGTGTGGTGGGCATGGATGGGGTTCTCCCGGAAGCGCAAGTGGCGCCCCGCCCGCCCGGCGCGGTGGGCGGACGAGGCACGTCGGGAAGGGCACGATCCGTGCCAGTGCTGCTAGCACGATCCGAGCAGTTCTGATGCTGTACGACCTGGGCTCGCGGGCGCGCAGCGTCTATGACGTGCTGCGCGAGCGCATCCGCTCGGGCGACCTGGCGCCAGGCACGCGGCTGCCGCCCCACACCGCGCTGGCCGCGACGTTCGGCGTTGCCCCGCTGACCGTGCGGCAGGTGCTCGCCCGCCTGGAGGCCGACCGGCTCCTAGTGCGCGAGCGCGGGCGCGGGACCTTTGTCCGCGCGGCCGAGGGCCCGCAGATCCTCATCGTCGCCGCCGATCCCGCCCAACGCACGGACCTGGCCGGCCAGGTCCGGGCAGCCGAACGGCACGCCGTGCTGGCGGCAACGCCGGCCGAGGGCCTGGCCGCCCTCGACCGCGAACCGTTGCTCGTGCTGGCCGTCGTCGACCTGCACCTGCCCGGCGCACGGGATGGGCTGACGTTCGTGCGCCGCTTGCGGCACCGCCAGCCAGACCTGCCCATCGCCATCCTCAACCCGACCAGGCGACAACGCAGTCGGCTCCAGGACACCGTTGCGCCCCCGCTGCTCAGCGTGGGCGATCCGCCGCTGGGGCCGCTCGCGCGGGTGCTGCGCGCGGACGTGCCCGGGGCACCGCCCGGGCTGCTGACGCGAGCGGCCGGGCTGGCGCAGCGGCTGGAGGAGCTCGTCAAGCGCTACGTGGCCGTGCAGCTGAACGGCGACCGCGTGGCCGCTCAGGCGCTGCTCCTGCACGACCCCCGGGTGGCCGGACTGAGCGTCGCCGACCTGTACACACACGTCCTGCAAGCCGCCCAATACCGGCTCGGCGACCTCTGGCAATGCAATGCGATCAGCGTCGCCCGCGAGCATCTGGCCACGGCGGTCACCGAGGCGGTGCTGTTCGACGTCGCCGCGGCCGCGCCGCGGGCGCCGGGCAGCGGCATGGCGGTGCTGGTGGCGTGTGTCGAGGGCGAGCGGCACGACATCGGCGCGCGCATGGTCGCCCAGCTGCTGGAGCTCGACGGCTTCGCGGTGCGGTTCCTCGGCGCGGACGTGCCGACCGACAGCCTGCTGGCGTTGCTCCGCCAGGAGCCGCCGCGGCTGCTGGTCCTGTCGGCGGCCAGGCCCGAGCGGCTGGGGCAGCTCCGCGCGGCGGTGGCCCGCGTGCGCCAGGCCCACGGTGCCGGTCTGCCCATCTTCGTGGGCGGCCAGGTCCTCGACTGGGCGCCCGACGCGGTGCGTGCCCTGGAGGTAGACCTGGCCGCCCAGGACGCCCGCGAGACCCTGGCGGGCGCCAGGCGCATCCTGGCGGCCGGCGCCGCCGAGGCCGCGGCTGCCGCGCCGGGCTGACCGGCCAGGCGGCACGCGCTGCGGCGGCTGGCGTTACGGTCCCAGGCCGCCCGCGCGCCGTGCGCCGCGCCGACCTCGTCTGGCGCGGCGGAGCGTCTGCTCGACGGCCGCCAGCCACGCGACTGGGAAGCGGGCGGGGTCCGCGAGCCACTCCAGCAGGCCGGCGACGGCCCGTGGCACACCGGCCCGCTCATCCGCAACAGCGGCGGCGATGAGCACGCCCGCGCGCAGGTCATCGCCGGCCGCGTCGTCCAGCAGCGTGCGGAAACCCGCCGCGAGCGCCCGCAGCTCCGGCTCGGGCATGGCCGCCGCCCGCTCGCGGCGGAGGGCGGCGGCGACCCGGAGCAGGGCGCCGTAGTCGGCTGCGCGTTCGGGCACGGCCGCCACCAGCTCCTCGTGCAGAATGCCCAGGTGCTCCTCCAGCAGCAGGCGGGGCATGCCGCGGGCGGCCAGCAGCGCACCAAGCCAGCGGACCTGCCGCTCGACGACCGAAGCCGGCCAGCCCGCCAGCGTCGCGAGCCACGCGCTATCGCTGCGCGTGAACTGGCGGCCCCGCTCGCCGTAGCGGCGGGCGTAGTACGGCCAGCGCAGCCACGATCGCTCGCCGGCGCGCTCGGCGGCCGCCAGCTCGCGCGGGTCGCCCGTCACCAGGTGGTGCCCGGCGCTCGGGTTCAGCGACGCGGCGCTCGCGAGCCGGCGCCCGGGAGGTGGACCGGCCACGGGCAGCAGGCTATCTGATCGGGTTGGACGCCGCACACGCGCGCGCAGCGAAGGCGCCTGACGGAAGACGACGGCGCCCGTGCAGGACCCCTTGGTCGGTGGCAGGCTGGGCCACACGGCGACCACGCAAGCCTCTCCCTTGTGTTATACATTCACTAGACAGTCGGCGTGGTATTGCATATAGTTTGTACGGCATGCTGACCCTCTCGCGGCCGCCCTGCTCGCCCATGCTGCCTGCCTTTCGCGATCGCGCGCGCACGTTCTGGTTCGCCGCGCGCTTCTTGCCCGGCGACCGCCGCGCCGCGGTGGGCGGGCTGTACGCCTTCGCCCGCACCATCGACGATCTGGTGGACGAGCCGACCGCGCCGCGCGGTCCCGACGCGACGCGCGCGATCCTCCGCGCCTGGCGGGCGTGGCTGGCGGATCCGTCACTGACCGACGCACCGGACCCACAGGTCGCCTCGGCCGTGGTGCCGCTGCTCACCCAGGACCACGTCCCGGCCGTGTATCTGCAACTGCTGGTCGACGGCGTGGCGTCCGACCTGACCCGGCCGGAGATGGGCTCGTGGCCGGAGCTGCGCACGTACTGCGTGCAGGTGGCCTCGAGCGTCGGCCTGGCCATGTGCCACCTCCTGGGTGCCGGCCACGATCCGCTCGCCCGCCAGGCCGCCATCGACCTGGGCATCGCCATGCAGCTGACGAACATCCTGCGTGATGTCGGGGCCGACCTCCAAGCCGGCCGCGTGTACCTACCGCGCGATGAGCTCGTGGCGCATGGCTCCTCGCGCGAACACCTGGCCTGGCTGGCACAGGGTGTGGCGCAGCGCGGGGCGGTGGCGATTGATAGCACGTTCCGCGGGCTGATGCGGGTCCAGATCGCGCGTGCCCGGGCGCACTACGACCGCGGTCTCGGGGGCGTCCGTCGCCTGCCGGCCGACAGCCAGTTGGCCATCATGCTGGCGGGCCAGTTGTATCGGGCCATCCTGGATGCGGTCGAGGCCGCCGATTACGACGTCTTCTCGCGCCGAGCGGCCACGTCGGCCCGCTTCAAGCTGGCCCAGGCGATCAGATGGTCCGTGGCGCTGCGGCGACCGGGCCGCAGGCGGCGCGCTCGGCCCACGTGCGCCGCCGCCGAGCCCCCGCTGCTGGCCCGAGGCATCGTCGGCGTCCCTGATGAGTCCCTGGGGCTGGCCTCGTCATGAGCGGCACGCACATCGTGGTGGTGGGTGGCGGCTTCGGCGGCCTGGCCGCTGCCATCCGCCTCCAGGCCGCCGGCCACCAGGTCACCGTGATCGAGAAGCGCTCCCGGCTGGGCGGGCGGGCCGGCCAGCTCACGCTGGACGGCTACACCTTCGACACCGGCCCCAGCATCATCACCGCTCCGCACCTGCTGGCGGACCTGTGGTCGAGCGCCGGCGCCCGGCTCCAGGACGACGTGGACCTGCTGCCGCTGAGCCCGTACTACCGCATCGCTTTCGCCGATGGGCGGCACTTCGACTACGGCGGCACGCCCGAGCACGTCGAGGCGCAGCTGCGGGCGTTCGATCCGAGCGCCGTCGACGGCTACCACCGCTTCATGCACGCGACCCAGCAGATCTACCAGCGTGCCTTCGAGGACCTGGCCGGCCAGCCGTTCCACCGCCTGGGCACGTTCCTGAAGCTGGTGCCGGAGCTGCTACGGCTGAACGCGGCGCAGAGCGTCTACGACTTCGTGGCCCGCTTCTTTCGCGACCCGCAGCTGCGGACCGTCTTCAGCTTCCACCCGCTGTTCATCGGCGGCAACCCGTTCCGCGCCAGCGCCATCTACGCCATCGTGCCGTACCTCGAGCGCCAGGGCGGGGTATGGTTCGCGCGCGGCGGCATGTACACGCTCGTCCAGGCCATGCACGCGCTCTTCGAGCGTCTGGGTGGTCGCACGCGCCTGGCCACGCCGGTCGCGGAGGTGCTGATGGACGACGACCGCCGCCGGGCGACCGGCGTTCGCCTGGCGTGTGGCGAGCAGGTGCGCGCCGACGCGGTCGTGCTCAACGCCGAGGTGGCCGCGGCCTACCTGAAGCTCGTCCCGGCGCGCTCCCGCCGCCGCCTGAGCGACCGCCGCTTGCAACGCTACCGCTACGCGATGAGCTGCTTCCTGATGTACCTGGGGCTGGATCGCCAATACCCGGAGCAGCTGCTGCATCACACCATCGTCATGGCCCCGCGCTACCGCGGACTCATCCGCGACATCTTCGACGGCCGCGGGCTGCCGCCGGACATGAGCCTCTACCTGCACGCACCGACGCGGACCGATCCGAGCATGGCGCCCGCCGGTGGCGAGAGCCTGTACGTGCTGGCGCCGGTGCCGCACCTTGGTCGCGGGATCGATTGGGCGCGCGCGGCGCAGCCGTTCCGCGACCGCATCGTCCACTTCCTGGAGCACGAGTTCGGGCTCCAGGGTCTCGCACGCTCCATCCGCGTCGAGCACCGCTACACGCCGCTCGACTTCCGCGATGACCTGTCGAGCTACCTCGGCTCGGCCTTCTCGATCGAGCCGACGCTGCTCCAGAGCGCCTGGTTCCGGCCGCACAACCTGTCGGAGGATGTAGACGGGCTCTTCCTGGTCGGCGCCGGGACGCATCCGGGGGCTGGACTGCCGGGCGTGCTGCTGTCGGCGAAGATCACCAGCCGCCTGATCCAGGACCGGCTGCCGCGGCCGGTGCCCGCCCGACCGTGGTCACCGGCGGTGGCGCCAGGACGGTGAGTGTGCTCCACGCCCCGGCCACGGACCGGGTGCTCCGGCAGCGGCGGGACACGCTGGAGGGCGCCGCGTGAGACGGTCGATGGCGTGGCTGCTGGCGGTCGTGCAGGCCGGGCTCGGCGCACGCGTGGCCTGGCGGCTGCTGCGGAGCGGGGCTGAGGCACCGATCGACGCCGTGGCGCCGGGGACGGTCCCGCCGGCGTGCATCAGCGTGCTGGTACCGGTGCTGAACGAAGCCGCGCGACTGGGTGACTGCCTCGCGGGCCTGCTGGCGCACGGGGCCGAGGTGGACGAGGTGCTGGTGGTCGACGGTGGCTCGCAGGACGGCACGTGCGACCTGGTGCGCGCCGCCGCGCGGCGCGATCAGCGGGTGCGGCTGATCGAGGCTGGCCCGGCGCCAGAGGACTGGAACGGCAAGATCTGGGGGCTGCACGTGGGCGAGGGCGCACTCGGTCCGACCAGCGACTGGGTGCTGGTGGTCGACGCGGACGTGCGGCCCGGGCCGGCCCTGGCGCGATCGCTGGTCGCCCGCGCCCGCTCGCGAAGGCTGCGCCTGCTGAGCGTCGCCACGGCCCAGCAGCTCGCCGGGCACCTCGACGGTGTGCTGCATCCGGCGCTGCTGGCCACGCTCGTGTATCGCTTCGGGCGCCCGGGCGTGACCACCGCTCGGCCCGACGAGGCCCTGGCCAACGGCCAGTGCTGCCTGATCCACCGCGACCTCCTGCGCCACCTCGGCGGCTTCCGGGCGGTGCGCGACTCGCTGTGCGAGGACGTGACCCTGGCCCGCCTGGCCGCGCGGGCGGGCGAGGTGGTCGGCTTCTACGAGACGGCGGGCCTGGTCACGGCGTGCATGTACACCGACTGGCAGGATGCGTGGCGCAACTGGCCGCGCTCGCTCGCCACCCGCGACCGGCTGTTCGGGGCCAGCGGCTGGCTGGGCCTGCTCGAGGTGCTGCTGGTCCAGGCGCTGCCGGTGCCCGTGCTGGTGCTGGGCTGGCGGACCGCGGGCCTGCGGCGGGTCAACCTGGTGTTGGCCGCGGCCCGCCTCGGCATGCTCCTCGGCCTGGCGCGGGCCTACCCGGCACGGCCGTGGAGCTACTGGCTGTCACCGCTGGCCGACCTGCCGGCCGCGCTGGCCGTGTGGCGGAGTGCGCTCGCCGGCCGCCACACCTGGCGCGGGCGTTCCTATGCGCACAAGAACGGCTCCATTGTGGCCGTATGAGGCTGGCTCGTTGGCTCCTGGTGGCCCACGCCGCGGCCCTGCTCTTCGGCCTGGCTGGCATGCTGATCGCCCTGCCCCACCCCGAGCTGTGGTCGTCGAGTCCACTCGGGCAGCAGGTCTTCGCCATCGGCATGCAGGATGCCGGCGCGCTGCACATGCTGCTCGGGGCAGCCGCCATGCTCGCCTTCGGCAGCGTTGCACTGGGCCGGCGCCGCACGGCCATCTTCTTCCTCCTGGCGTGCGGCCTGTCGCTCGGCGCGGAGCTGATCGGCACCAGCACCGGCTACCCCTTCGGCAACTACGAGTACACCACCGGGCTCGGCGCCAAGATGCTCGGGCGAGTGCCGTTTTCGATCCCCCTGTCATGGTTCTACATGGGCCTGGCGTCGTTCCTGCTGGGCGGCAGCCTGGCGCGGTGGCACCCGACCGCGAGCGTTCTGCTGGGGGCCTATCTGCTCACCGCCTGGGACCTGGTGCTCGACCCGGCCATGGCCCACCCTGGCCTGGCGCTGACCTTCTGGGTCTGGCACACCAGCGGCCCGTACTTCGGCATGCCCGTCCAGAACTTCCTGGGCTGGACGGCCACGGGCGCGCTGTTCATGGGCCTGAGTCGGCGGGCGTGGGGCACCACGGTGCCGCCCGTCTCGCCGCGCTTCCCACTGGTGGTGTACGGCCTCAACGTCGCGTTCGCCGTGGTGCTGAGCGCCGCCGGGGGTGCGTGGCCGCCGATCGGCCTGGCCCTCGCTGCCACGCTGGCCGCGGCGCTGGCCGCCAGCGCCAGCGCACGCCGGCACCTGGCCCCCGGCCCGGCGGTGTGAGACGGCGGAGCCCCGCCGCCGCGAACGCTGCGCCCGCGCCGGAGCGGGTTGCCGCGCGGGTCGGCGCGAGCGCTCGACGCCTGGCGGCCCGCGCGCTGGTGCGTCGTGCGCTGGACCTGCACACGGTGGGCCTCGAGCATGTGCCCAGGCACGGCCCGGCCATCCTGGCGGCCCGCCACTACCACCACCTGTACGATGCCGCCGCGATCCTGGCCAGCGTGCCACGCGAGGTGCATGTGCTCGTCGCCGTGGACTGGCTGGGCAGCGGGCGCCGGCTGGCGTGCATGCGCCGGCTGGCGGCGGCCGCGCGCTGGCCGATCGTGTGGCGCGCCGGCGCGGGCTGGCGACTCAATCGCGACGGCTACCGCTCGAGTCTCGACCTGCTGCACGAAGGCCGGTTGCTGCTGGTCTTCCCCGAGGGCTACCCGACCATCGATCCGCGCGGCGGTCGCCAGCGCGCGGCCGACGGCTTCCTGCCCTTCGATCCTGGCTTCCTGGTCCTGGCCGAGCGGGCCGGCCGCGGGGTGCCAGTGGTGCCGGTGGGCCTGTGGTACGCACCCGCTGCCGGCGGCGGCTGGACCGTCTGGCTCCGCTTCGGCCAGCCGGAGGTGGCGGTCGGCTGGGGGCCGGCTGGGCGCCGCGCGCACCTGCGGGCTGTCGAGGCGGCCGTGCGGGACCTATCCGCGCCGCCCACCTGAGCGCGCGCGGCCACGCCGCGGGGGCGCGGCCCCGTTGGCGCGTTCGACCATGCTGGCGATCGCTTCGGCGGCCGCCGCGGCGCTCGGGCCCACATAGGTCCCGTCCATGCCACTGCGCAGCGCGGGGTCGTTGTTGAAGGCCTGGCCGCCGAAGACCAGGTGGGGGTGTGGTGGTGGGCCCTCGGCCAGCAGCCGCGCGGCGCCGCGCAGCTTCCGGGCGGTCTCGCGGCTCTGGGCCGACAGCGCGACGACGGCTGGGTGGTGCTGTTCGACCAGCCGGGCCAGCGACTCCAGCGGCAGGTTGGGCCCGAGGTAGCGCACCGCGGCGCCGCGGCGGGCCAGGAACACCGAGACGAGCAGGATGCCGATCTCGTGCCACTCGTCCGGCGCGCACGCCAGGAGCACCAGCGGCCCGGCCGCGTCGGCACGTTGGTAGGCGTCGAGCAGCGCGAACAGCCGCGCGCGGATGAACGCCGTGACGTAGTGCTCCTCGGCAATCGACAGCTCACCGGCATGCCAGCGATCGCCCACCTCGATCAGGAGCGGTTCGAACACGTGCAGACAGACGTCCTCGACCGAGTACAGGGCGAACGCCTCGGCCAGCGCCGCCTCGGCGCGGTGGAGGTCGAGGGCGAGCAGTGCGCGGAGGATGTCCGAGCGTACGGTGGCGAACGAGCGCGGGGCGGGCGCGTCGGCCGCCGCCGCCGACGCGCTACGCGTGGCGTAGCCACTGCGCAGCATGGCCACCGCACGGCTGATCGCCACGCCCTGGGCGGTCTGATCGGCCAGCCAACGGATGCCCGCGATGTCGCGCTCCGAGTACAGGCGCTGGCCACCCGCGTTGCGCCGCGGCAGCGGGTAGCCATAGCGTCGCTCCCAGGCGCGGATGGTGACGGCGGGGATGCCCGTGCGTTGGACCACGGCGGCCATGTTGTACAGCGGCGTCTCTGGGGCGCTGGGCACGGCCTGCATCAGCAGAAGTCTACCTGCCGCATAGGGCTCGTCACGCCGTTGTACCGGCTTGGTGCACGCGGCCAGCGGCCGCGAGGTGCGGCCGCGAGCGCGTGCCCGCGAGGGTCCCGCCGAGGGGCGCGGCGAGCCGGCGTCTGACGCGCGTCGGGCGCCGCGCAGTGCACAACGCATGATATACAAACTATGGACAATTGATGTGCATACAGCGTACTATACGCCTGAGGCCCGCGCCCGGGCCATCTTCAGCTCAAGGGAGTGCGCCCATGCCTCCTGCACGTGTGCGGTCACTGCGGCGGCTCGTTCGTCGGGTGGCCCTGAGTGCCGTCCTATCGGCCACCGTCATCACCACCACGGCCGCCCCGCCGACAGCCGCCGCCCAATCGGCCGACATCGTCGCGACCGCGGTCGGCGCCGGCCAGTTCACCACGCTGGCCAAGGCCCTCCAGGCGGCCGGCCTGGTCGAGACGCTCGAGGGCCCCGGACCGTTCACGGTCTTCGCGCCGACCGACGCCGCCTTCGCCAAGCTGCCGGCCGGCGCATTGGATGCGCTGCTGGCCAACCCGGCCAGCCTCAAAGCGGTGCTGACCTACCACGTCCTGAGCGGCGAGGTGCCCGCCCGCCAGGTTCTCGACCTGCAGACCGCCACGCCCATCGAAGGCGAACCGATCAGCATCGCCGTCTCGGGCGGCGGCGTGGTCCTGAATGGGTCGGCCAACGTCGTGCAGACCGACCTCATGGCCAGCAACGGCATCATCCATGTGATCGATGCGGTGCTGCTGCCACCGTCGATCGCCCAGGCCATGCACGCCGCACCGGCCGGCGCCGGTGGCCAGGTGGCGCGTGACGGCCAGAGCCTCGCCACGCAGACGCCCGCGACGCAGGCGCTGTTCATGGCCGTCTGGGGCGGCAGCGCCCCGACCGAGTGGGTCAGGGAGCACGAGGCCGAGCTCGCGCGCGGGGGCCGCTGAACCACCCCCGTCCTGGGGCGAGCCGGTGCCAGGGCCGTCGATGCCCGGCCGGCCCAACCCCCTGGCGGCCGCTGACGGCGCGGTGTTCGGCGCCGAGGACACCGCGCCGGGCAGCCGTCGCGGGGGCCGATTGTCCATCTATTGCATACTTTTGGCACAGTCTTTGCACAGGAACCGGCATGCACGAACAGACCCGCCAGTACCTGGCCACGTATGTCGAGGATCTCCATTCGCTCGTCACGCACGGCCTCCAGCCCGTCGGTCACCAGCTGGACGAAGCGCGTGAACGCGAGCATGCCGACGCCGCCCCGCTCATCGCCGAGCTCCAGCGGGTGCTCCGCGAACACCAACACGCCTTGGCCGAGCGCATGCGCGCGCTCGGGACCAGTCCGACGACTGGTGTGCAGGACGCCGCCACGGCCGTCGCCGGTGTCGTCGCCGGCATCTACAACCGGGTCCGCACCGAGGCTGTCGCCAAGTCGTTGCGCGACGACTCCACATTCCTCAGCCACTGCTCGATCTCGTGGCTCATGCTGCTGGCGACGGCCCGGTCGCTGGGCGACCACGAGGTCGAGGAGCTGGCCGAACACGGCTACCGCGACTGCGCCCGGCTGGTCATGCGCATCGACCGTGTGATGCCGAGCCTCGTGGTCGAGGAACTGCGGCAGGACGGGTTTGCCGCGGAGGACGTCGCCGACTGGGCCCACCGCATCGTCTCGGACGCATGGACCCGCGAGCAGGTCGGCAGCACCACCACCTGAGTCGAAGCACGCGCGAGCCGCCGCCGAGCCGCGCTCAGCCGCCTGCGTGGGGATGCAGCGCGTTGCGCAGGCTGTGCAGATAGGCCAGCCCGCTGCGCGCGTGCAGCGGGTCTGGCCGGCCCGCGCCTGGGCTCCCAACCAGCGCGCGGACCGGCCGCCCGAGTCGGTGCCGACTCGGGCCCGGCGGTGGCCTCGTCGAGGAACAGACGGGATCAGTGCCCATCGGCGACCCACGGGCCGGGCCGAGACCCTGACACCGCCCCGTCGCGGGCAGGTTGCGGCCTGGTATTGACCGCGTTGCCGTCAGGGAGGGCGTGATGTACGCAGTGGTACGGCGCTACTCGGGTGCCGCGGCACTCTTCGACGAACTGGCGCGACGGGAGCAGGAGGTTCGGGACGTGATCCAGGGTGTCTCGGGCTTCGTGGCCTACTACCTGGTCCGCTCGGGTGATGGCGGCGCAAGCATCACCGTCTGCCAGGACCAAACCGGCACGAGCGAGTCCACGCGCCGCGCGGCGGAGTGGATCCAGCAGAACCTGCCCAACACGGCCGGTGGGACGCCCGCGGTCACCGAAGGCGAGGTGCTGTTCAACTTCTAACCCTGCCCATCGTGGCGGCACGACCGCG
>Ga0213876_10002347_pt1 | contig 11155 bp, 3 predicted proteins | sample BarmaccomBMRX_R9_FD_160113 | JGI IMG/M metagenome (GOLD analysis project Ga0213876, IMG submission 160113) | Root-associated microbial communities from Barbacenia macrantha in rupestrian grasslands, the National Park of Serra do Cipo, Brazil - RX_R9 | ecosystem: Host-associated > Plants > Roots...
TCGGCCTGTTCAGCCAGGGCACCAGCCGCACCTTTACCGGCTGGGTCAGCCAGTTCGCGCTGAATGCGCCGCTGCCGGGGGCGACCAACCCGGCCGCGCTCGTTTCGCCACCACCGGTGCTGCCGGCGACCGGCTTCGCCGTCACCAGCTTCGCCACCGGCTTCGCCAACCAGGGCACGGGTGGCGTCGGGCCGGTCGGCCTGGCCTTCGACTCGGCCAATAACCTCCTCGTCTCCGACTACGTCGACGGCAACCTGTACCGCTTCGGTCCGTCGGGTGGCGCAGCGTCGCCGACCACGCGGCTGACGGCCTCGCCCCTCGGCTCAGGCATCGCCGGCATCGCCTTCGCCCGCGACGGGCGGCTGTACGTCGCGCGCCAGGGCAACAACGACGTCGTCGAGGTCAACCCAGCCACCGGTGCGACCGTGCGCGGGGTAACCAGCTCAGGCCAGCTGTCGTGCGCGACCGGTCTGGCGTTCGATCCGCTCAGCGGCGACATGTTCGTCTCGCCCGGCGGCTGCGTCTCGACCCTCAACCGGCTGAGCGGCTTCGGCGCTGGCACGCCGACGATCAGCCCGTACGTCACCGGCCGGCCCATCGACGGCCTCACCTTCAGTGCCGATGGCACGCTCTACGGCGCGCTCTACCAGACCGGCCTGGTCCGCATCGCCGGCACCAACACCGCCACGCCCGGCGCGCTGACCACCATCGCCACCATCCCACTCGCCGATGGCATCGCCCTGGCCGCCAGCAGCGACCCGACCCATCCACCGTTCCTGTTCGCCAACCGCAACGACGGCATCATCACCCGCGTCGACCTGACGACCAGCCCACCCACGCTGAGCGCGGTCGTCAGCGGTGGCACGCGCGGCGACTTCGTCACCGTCGGACCGGATGGCTGCCTGTACGCCACCCAGACCGATCGGGTCCTGCGCGTCACCAGCGCCGACGGCACCTGCGCCCTGGCGCCGATCGGCGTCCAGCCCCAACTGAGCCTGCTGCCGACGGTCGTCTCGCCCGCGCCCCACGTGGGCAGCCAGACGTCGCTGGTCGCCACCCTGCGCAACGTCAGCAACCCGAGCGGGACCCCCGTGACCTTCACCGTCACGGGCCCCAACGCGCGGAGCGTGGTCGTCCCAGCCGCCGCCGACGGCACCGCCACCCTCGTCTACCAGGGCACCCACCCCGGCACCGATAGCGTGGTCGCCACAGCGACCGCCGCTAGCCAGAGCCTGACCTCCAACGCCGGCAGCGTGACCTGGCTGGCCGATGCCTGCGCCGGTGCGCCCAGCGGCGGCGACGCCGAGCTCCAGATCGCCAGCATCGGCGCAGGCGGGCCACTCGCGTTCGGCCAGTCGGTCGGCCTGGGCGTGGGCGCGGCCGGCCTGGGCGCGAGCGCGGCCGGCCTGGCCAGTGTGGCCAGCGCGCCAGTGCCCAACACCGCCAGCCTGCTGCTCGACGGGACGACCGGCTACGCCGAGACGCCCGCGAGTGCTGATCTGAATCTGACGGGTGACTGGACCGTCGAGTTGTGGTTCAAGGACGCCGACCCGGCCGGCTTCAACCACGAGTATCGGTATCTCATCGACAAGGGCGACGGCAGCTTCGGCGACTCGCCCTTCTACGTGCTGCTCGGCAACGGCAGCCTGCTGGCCGGCCTGCGCAGCGGCGGGACCAACCACCCTCTAACCTTCAATCTCCAGAATGCCGGGTATAGCCCGAAGATCTGGCAGCACGTGGCGGCGACCTTCAGCGCCGCGACGACGCAGCTCACGCTGTACCTGAACGGCGTGCGCATCGCGCAGCAGACCCTCGGCGCCCGCTCGCTCGGCAACAGCCTGCCGCTGGAGATCGGCCGCCAGGGGCCTCTCACCGGTCGGTACTGGTTTGGTGGTATCGATGACGTGCGCGTTTGGAACGCGGTCCGCAGCGCGACCGACATCCAGGCCAGCTACCTCCAGGAGCAGGCCGCGCCGTTGCCGAATCTAACCGCCAATTGGCGTTTTGATGGTGACGGGGCTGATGCAGCCGGCGGACATGTGGCCGTTCTCGTCAGCGGCGCCAGCTTCTCGGCCGATGTCCCACCCAGCCCCAAGAGCGGCACACCGACGGCCACCCCAACTACCACCAGCACCAGCACCAGCACCAGCACGCCGACCGCGACGGCCTCGGCGACGGCGACGTCGACCGCGACCGCCACGGCCACCGCCACCGCCACCGCCACCTCGACGGCCACCGCGACGGCGACCTCGACCGGCACGGCGACCAGCACGGCCACCGCGACCAGCACAGCCACGGTGACGCCCACCGCCACCCCGCGCGACCAGGCCCCGATCGCCACCGACGACGCCTGCCTGATGGCCCAGGGCCAGACGCTCACCGAGCCCGCGCCCGGCGTCCTCGGCAATGACCGCGACCCCGACGGCGACCCGCTCACCGCGGTCCTGCTCACGCCGGCCAGCCACGGCGCGCTCGACCTGCACGCCGACGGCGGCTTCGTCTACACCCCGGACGCGCTCTTCAGCGGCACCGACAGCTTCACCTACGCGGCCAGCGACGGCCGCCTGACGTCGACGCCGGCCACCGTCCGCATCGGCGTCGTCGCCGCCGCCACCAGCACCCCCACGCCCACGCCAACCGGCACGGCGACCGCCACGGCCACGGCGACAGCTACCGCGACCGCTACGGCGACGGCCACCGCCTCAGCGACCGCGACGGGCACCGCCACCCCGACCATGCAGGCGGCAACCGACACGCCGACCGCCACCCCGACCTCGACGTCAACGGCCACACCGACGGCCACGGCCACCGCCGAGGCCACCGATACGCCAACGGCCACGCCGACCACGAGCCCGACGGGCACCGCCACGGCGACGGCCACAGCGACAGCGACGGCCACTGAGACGACCACCGCCGCCACCGACACCCCGACTCCGACGGCGACCAGCACCACCACGCCGACACCAACCGCGACCAGCACCGGCACGCCGCCGTCGACGAGCACCAGCACGCCAACGTCGACGGCGACGTCCACGGCGACGCCGAGTCCGACGCCGACGGCGACCGCCACGACTGGCGTGACTGGCACCGCCACCAGCACCAGCACGCCGACCAGCACAGCCACGCCGACCCCGGCTCCGTCGGTCGGGCCGCCGCCGACGGCCAGCATCAGCGCGCCGACGACCGGCCAGGAGCTGAACGCGCCCACCGCGGTCATCGGCACCGCCGACGCGCCGGCCCTGCGCAGTTGGACGCTGAGCGTGTTCCCCAGCGGCTCGCCGGCCGCGGCGATCATCCTCGCCAGCGGCACCAGCGCCGTCCACAACGTCCAGCTTGGCACCTTCGACCCCACCACGCTCAGCCCCGGCGCCTACGTCCTCCAGCTCACCGTCCTCGACCAGGCCGATCGCAGCACGACCGCCACGGTCCCAATCAGCGCCGTCAATCAGTCCAAGTACGGCCTCTACGCCTTCACGTTTACCGACGCCGTCGTGCCGCTGCCGTCGTTCAGCGTCAGCGCCCAGCGCACCTACAACTCCGGCGACCGCGCCCGCGATGGTGACTTCGGCTTCGGCTGGCGGCTCGGCCTGCGCTCCGTCCAACTCTCGGTCGACACCGCCCAAGGCGACGGCTGGGCCAGCCAGAACCAGGGCGGCCCCTTCGGTCTGCCGCACTTCGTCCTGGTACCGCTCCACCCGCACACCGTCTCAGTCACCGACGATGACGGCAACACCATCGTCTTCGCCTTCACTCCCACCTTCAACGACCCGATCCAGGACCCCACCTTCGCGACCGCGTCGTGGACCGAGCAGACCAGCACCGGCGCCACGCTGACGACGACCGACTCCACCGACCTCGTCTTCCAGGACCCGAACCTCGTCACCCTGGACACCTTCGAGACTTACAACCCCAGCCACTACACGCTCACGCTGCCCGACAAGCGCAGCTACACCTTCGATACCACCGCGGGACTCACCGCCTACACCGACCCGAGCGGCAACACCGTCACCATCACGCCGGCCGGCATCACCTCCTCGCGTGGCGTCGGGCTGACGTTCGCCCGCGACGCCAACGGCCACATCACCCAGATCACCGATCCGGCCGGCGCCTCGACGACCTATCACTACTCGTCGGCCGGGGACCTAGCCTCCGTCGTCGATCCTAACGGCAACACGACCACCTTCACCTACACCGGCCACCTGCTCCAGACGATCACCGATCCGCTCGGGCGCATCCCGATGCGCAACGAGTTCGACAGCAGCGGCCGGCTGGTGGCCATGGTCGACGCGGCCGGCAACCGCACCCAGTTCTCCAGCGATCCAACGACGCACACCCAGACGTTGACTGATCGTCTCGGCCAGACGACCGTCTACACCTACAACGCCAACGGCCGGCTGATCGCGCAGCGTCTACCGGACGGCGCGGTGAAACAGTTCACCTACGACGCCGACAACAACAAGACGTCTGAGACCGATGGCCTCGGCCGCGTCGCCCACTGGACCTACGACGGCCAGCACCACATCACCGACTATCAGGACCCAGCCGGCCATCACACCACCTACGCCTACGATGGCAACGGCAACCTGACCAGCACCACCGATCCGCTCGGCCACACCAAGACCTTCACCTACGACGCCCAGAATCGGCCGACGCACGTGACCTTCGCCGACGGCTCCGCCCGCGCCTACACCTACGATGGCCAGGGCAACCTGCTCACCGAGACCGACGAGCGCGGCGGCCTCACCCAGCACCAGTACGACGCGCAAGGCCATGAGACGCGCAAGGTCATGCCCAGCGGTGCAACGTCGAGTGGTACCTACGACGCCGACGGCCGCAAGCTGACCCAGACCGCGCCGGATGGCACCGTCCAGCACTTCGCCTACGACGGTGTCGGCAACATCACCACGCGCACCGACGAGGGTGGCGCCGCCACCATCAACCAGTACGACGCGCTCCAGCACCGTACGTCGCAGCAGGACCCGCTGGGCCACACCCGTACGTTTACCTACGATGCCCTCGGCCACCTGACCAGCGCGACCGACGCCAACGGTGGCACCACCCACTACACGTACGACGCCGAAGGTCGCCTCACCCAGCAGACCGACCCGGACGGGCACGTCGTCGTCTCGCACTACGATCCGCTCGGTCGTCTGACCGACACGGTCCTCGATGGCGCGACCGTCGAGCACCGCACCTACGACCTGGCCGGCCAGATCACCAGCCACACCGACGCGCTCGGCCAGACCACCACCTTCGACTACGACGCCACCGGTCGGCGGACCGGCATCCACCTGCCGGACGGCACGACCCAGACCACCACCTACGACGCCGCCGGCAACATCCTGACCGACACCACACCGCTCGGGACGACCAGCTTCGTCTACGACGCGCTGAATCGGCCGACCCAGCGCACCGACCCCAACGGCCAGATCTGGCACTTCACCTATGACCCGGCCGGCCACCTGGCCGCCAAGCAGGCGCCGGATGGCAGCACCACGCACTACGGCTACGACGCCGACGGCAACCTCAACCTGGTCACCGACGGCCTCGGCAACACCACCCACCTCAGCTACGACGGCCTCAACCGCCGCGTCAGCATCGTCGATCCGCTCGGCCGCACCACCACCTACGCCTACGACCAGCGGGGCTTCCCCACCTCGCGCACCGTCGCCGGGAGCCTGCTGGAGCAGTACGCCTACGACGCCATGGGGCGGCTGAATGCGCGCACCGACGCCAACAACCAGACGACGACCTACACCTACGATGCGGCCGGCCACGTCACCGCCATCGCCTACCCGGATGGCAGCCGCCTGAGCTTCACCTACACCTCGGCCGGCCGCCGGGCGAGCGTGGTCGATAGCCGCGGGACGACCACCTCTACCTACGACAGCCAGGGCCGGCTGACCAGTGTGGCCACCCCTGATGGCCAGACCACGAGCTACCACTACGACGCCAGCGGCCTGCTCCAGAGCCTGGGCGCGGCCGGCCTCACGACGACCTACGAGCGCGACAGCCTCGGCCGCATCGCGGCCGTCGTCGATCCGGCCGGCCACCGCTACACGCTCCAGCGCACCGCCGCCGGCCTGCCGGCCGTGTGGACCTTCCCCAACGGCGTCCAGCAGCGCACCACCTACGACGCCAATGGTCTCCCAACGGATCGGACGATCATCTCGGCCGGTGGGGCGACCCTGGCCCACTTCGCCGTCACCCGCGATGCGGCCGGTCGCACGGTGCGCCTCGACGAGAGCGGCAGTGGCGTCAACGGCAGCGTCTCACGCTCGTACGCCTACGACGCGGCCGCCCAACTCAACCACACCACCGTCACCCGCAACGGCGCCACCGAAGACGACCAGGCGCTCACCCTGGACGCCTTCGGCAATCGCACCCAACTGGTCCACAACGGCGCGACGACGGCCACGACCTACGACGCGCTGGACCGGCTCGTCCAATCCGGCAACCGCAGCTACGGCTACGACGCCATCGGTCGCCTCACCGGCCAGGACGCACCGGCCGGCCACACCAGCTACACCTACGACTTCGAGAGCCGCCTGCGGCAGATCACGCCGCCCGGCGCGGCGCCGATCGCCTACGACTATGACCCGGACGGCAACCGCGTCGCCCGCACCCAATCCGGCAGCACCACCCGCTATGTGCTGGACACCACCACGTCGCTGCCCAACGTGCTGGTCGAGACCGATGCCAGCGGCCACGTGCTCGCCTCCTACGTCTACGCCGACGGCGAACTGCTCTCGATGACCCGCGGCGGCACGCCCAGCTACGTCCATACCGACCCGCTCGGCAACGTGCGGCTGGTGACCGACGCGAGTGGCACCGTCACCGATACCTTCGAGTACGACGCCTTCGGCAACGCCACCGCCCGCACCGGCACCACCGACCTACCCTATCGCTTCGGCAGCCAGCGCTTCGATGCTGACACCGGGCTCTACTACCTGCGGGCGCGCTACTACGATCCGACTACCGGCCGCTTCATCACCGCCGATCCGGCCATGGGCGATCCGCTGCGGCCGCTGACCTTCAACCGCTACCTGTACGCCAGCGCCGACCCGGTCAACATGGCTGACCCGAGCGGCCGCCAGGACGGCAGCCTGGCCGGCACGATGACCGCCGCGGCCGGCTTCGGCACCCTGTCCAGCATCGCCTTGCCGTCGTTCACCGCCATCCTGAGCAACGTCTACGTCCAGTTGATCGGGGCCGGCCTCATCACCGGCCTGGCGGCCGTGGAGATCGCCCAGAACCCGACCGTGCGCCGCGAACTGGAGGTCGAGGCCGAAAAGCTGAAGGAGGCGATCGAGGCGGCCGAGTCACTGGCCCGCTGCGGCGTGCCGCTGTTCCACTACACCGACCAGGTCAGCGCGGTGCTCATCCTGGCCAGTGAGGAGCTGTTCGTCACGCCCACCTTCCGCGGCGGCGGCTTCACCCACCCCTCCGGCGCCTACGTCACCCTCATCTGGCCGGCCCCGCCGACCACCAAGCGCGACCTCCAGGCGCTCTACAAGATGGGCGACCCGAACTGGAACGTCGACTGGTTCGTCATGTTGTGCTCGAACGAGAACCCGACGTTCATCCCCAGCGGCTACCCAGGCGAGCTGTACAGTCCGGCGCCACCGGGCGGCGCGGTGCCGGTCGTCATCTACACCATCGGCCCCAACATGATGCTGCCCTAAGATCGGGCATGCGCGTCCGTCGGCTCGGCACGCTGGAGCGCGCTGGCGTGGCCGAGCCCGGCGCCTGCCTCGTGGCCGCCGATCGCCTGGCCCTGATCGTGCGGCGCGGGACCAGCCAGGCCGCCGTCGGCCTCGAACTCGGCGCCGCGACCATCCACACGCGCTGGCGCCAGCCGCTGGGCGGCGAGGGCCGGCACGCCTGGGCCGGCCACCACATCGCCCTCGACGTCGGCTCGCTCGTGCCTCTCAGCCACGGCCGACTGTTCGCCGCTGGCGGCACGAGCCGCCTCGAACTGGACGGCCTCGACGGCACCGTGCTCGACCACTTGGAGGTCAACGCGTCGCCGTCCGCCGCGGCCGGACTGCTCGGTCCATCGGCCGCCCCGGCCGGCCCGCACGGCCCATCGCGAGTCCTGGTGCCCGAGGGCCAGACCGTGAGCCTCTACGAGCTCGATCCAGTGCGACGCATCGAGCAGCGTCCGACGCCGCCCGGCACCTGGGTCTGGGCGCCGCCGAGCCACGGCTACCTGAGCCTCGAAGCCGAGTCGGCCGCCAACGCGAACCCGGACGCCCCACACCGCCCGGATGACCTGCCCATTGTCTGGTCCTGGCACACCAACGCCGTGTGGCGCCTGCCGCTCGGCCCGTTCCTGCGCGGCGCCGCACTGCTGAGCGGCGACCTGCTGCTGGTGCCCGCCGGCCTGGTCGCCTGCGAGGGCGTCGTCGCCCTGCGCCTGCCGGACGGCGACCTGCGCTGGCAGACGACGCTGGCCCCGCCAGCCAGCCCCCTTGTGCGCCAGCGGCCGCCCCTGGCCCGCCCCTTGGCCCATCTGCCGAACGGCGACGTGGTCGCCGCGACAGCCGCGCCGTCCCTGCACTGCCTCGACCCGCAGGCCGGCACCCCCCACTGGCAGCGGCCGCTCGAGGCTGAGCCCACCGTCGTGCTCCCAGACGATGACACCCTGTGGGTTGGCCAGGCCAACAGCCGCCTCGTGTGCGTCGAGGCCGCGACCGGCGAGGTCATCGACGCGGCCCAGTTGGCCGTCTTCGCCGTCGCCCTCGTCGCCCGCCGCCGCGGCGAAGTCATCGCCATCGACCGCCTGGCCAGCGTCTACGTCTGCCGCCACGCCTAGCCAGCCGGCGCGCGGTCGCCCTTGTGGGCGAGGTCCAGCGGGCCGTCGGGGGCGAAGACGCTGATCGCGGCGGCCAGGTTCTGGGCGCGGTTGGCCCCGCCGCCGGGCGTGCCGAGCAACTCTTCGCTGAGGACGGCCAGGTCCTCCACGATGCGGGTGTAGCGGTAGTAGGCCAGCGCGGTCGGATCGGCCGCCCGGCCGCCGTAGCCGCGTCGCATGAGCGCCACCTCATGCTCGCCGCCCCAGCGGCCGCCGATGAACTCGAAGTCGCGCTCCGGCGGCGCAAACACGAGGGTGTCCCAGTCGACCAGGTAGAGCGTGCCATCGGCGTCGTCGACCAGCACGTTGCGGTAGTGCACGTCGCCGTGGCACAGCACCCGCGCCGGCTGGCGGGCGCGCAGCGCCGCCGCGAGCTGCCCATGGCGATCCGTGAGGCGGTCGATGCGCGCCCGCTCGGCCCGCAGCAGGTCGGCCAGGCCGGCCGCGGCCGGTTCGTCGAACGCCGCGTGCGCAACCCGCGCCTGGAACCGCCGCAGCCTGGCCCGCCAGCGCGGCCCGAAGCGATCGGTCGGCACCCGCCGTGCCAGCGCCTCCGGCAGCCGCGTGGCGTGGACGCCGGCCAGCGCCGCGCCGAGCGCGAGCCACTGGTCCGTCCCGAGCGGCACTGCATACGCGTCGTGACCGGCCACGAAGGGGAACAGCACCACCGCGAAGCGCCGCAGGCGGGTCCACAGGTGGCCGTCACGCGTCGGCAGCGGCGGGATGACGTGCGCGAGGCCGCGCTCGTGGAGCAGGCGCGGCACGGCCACGCCGGTCCCATCGAAGCGGCCGCTGCGCAGCTTCAGGAAGTAGGCTCGCCCATCGGTGGCGACGACGCGGTAGACGGCGGTGTCACGATCGAAGCCGAGCGGCAGGAACGTGACTTCGGCCGCCTGGAGGCCATAGGCCGCACGTAGGGCGACGACGAGCGCCGCGTCGGGTAGATCGGGCTTCTGGAGCACCCGGGCATCACGCGGCTGACGAAGACCAGCCGAGCACGCGGCGGACCTCGCGGACGATGGTCAGGTCCTCGCGGGCGGCGATCACCAGCACGCGCACAGCGCTGTCATGGGCGGCGACATCGACGTCGGCCGCACCCGTCGCCGCCGCGTTCGCCTCGGCATCGAGCTGCAGGCCGAGGTAGCCGAGCCCGGCCGTGGCTCGCGCCCGGATCACCGCGCTGTGCTCGCCGATGCCGCCGGTGAAGACCAGCCCATCCAGTCCGCCCAGCACGGCCGAGTAGGCCCCGATGGCCATCTGCACGCGGTGCACGAACATCGCCACCGCCAGGCGCGCCCGCTCGTTGCCACCTGTCTCGGCCGCGAGCACGGCCCGCACGTCGGCCGAGACGCCCGAGACGCCTTCGAGGCCGCCCTGCTCGTTCAGCCCGTGGTCGACCTCGGTGACGTCCAGGCCCTGGTGGTCGAGCAGATAGAGCAGCAGGCCCGGATCGACGCTCCCCGAGCGGCGGACCATCATCACTCCTTCAAGTGGCGTGAAGCCCATGCTCGTCTCGACGGACCGCCCGTCGGCGACGGCGGTGACGGAACAGCCGGCACCGAGGTGGCACACGATCAGCCGCCGCGGCATCTGGCCAAGCAGCTCCGCCGCCCGGCCGGTCGCATAGTGCACACTCAAGCCGTGGAAGCCGAAGCGGCGCAGGTCCCAGCGCTGGGTCCACGCCCAGGGCAGCGGGTAGCGCGCGGCCGCTTCCGGCAGACTGGCGTGGAAGGCGGTGTCGAAGGCCGCCACCTGCGGCACGTCCGGAAAGCGGTCCCGCGCCGCGTCGATGCCGGCCAGCGCCGCCGGATTGTGCAGCGGCGCCAGTTCGCTGAGCTCGGCGATGCCCGACCGCACGGCATCATCGATCTGCACCGCCTCCCGAAACCGTACGCCGCCGTGCACCACGCGGTGTCCAACGGCATCAACGCGCGGCACCTGCTCGAGGGCGCTGGCCAACTCGGCCTGGTGCTGCCCGCCGGTCGTGCCGTCCCAACTGGCCGCGCCCTGGTCCTGGACCACCTCAGTCGTCGCCTCCAGCACGACCCACTTCAGGCTGCTCGAGCCCATGTTCAGCACCAGCACGCGCGGCACACTCCCATCCTACCCGCGAAGGGTTGCTACCCCGATGCCACGCTCTGACCAGCAGCTCCAGCTCATGGATGCGTACTGGCGCGCTGCCAACTATCTGTCCGTCGGCCAGATCTATCTGCTCGATAACCCGCTCCTGCGCGAGCCGCTCCAGGTCGAGCACGTCAAGCCGCGTCTGCTCGGCCACTGGGGCACCACGCCCGGGCT
>Ga0213876_10002348_pt1 | contig 11148 bp, 10 predicted proteins | sample BarmaccomBMRX_R9_FD_160113 | JGI IMG/M metagenome (GOLD analysis project Ga0213876, IMG submission 160113) | Root-associated microbial communities from Barbacenia macrantha in rupestrian grasslands, the National Park of Serra do Cipo, Brazil - RX_R9 | ecosystem: Host-associated > Plants > Roots...
AGCGGCCACCGTCTGGCCTTTGACGTTCGCCGCGCGGAACTGGACGCTCAACCGGGTGATCCTACCCGTGTCGCCCAGCCAGCCGCGGAGCAGGTTGTGCAGATAGGCCCATTGTAGGTTGCCCATACCGAACGCCGAAGGATAGCCGGCGGCGCGGCCGGCATCGTCGTCCATGTGGATGGGCACGAACTCGTAGTTCACGGCGGCATAGCGGTTCCAGTTGTGGAAGCCGGTCTTGCGGACGAAGGGCGGCAGGGTGTCCCCCACCCGGGCCGTATGAGGATCGTCGGCTTGCGGCATGGTCTAGTAGCGGATCCCGGTGGAGAGGGTGCGCTTGACGAATTCGCCTCTCTGGTTGGTCCAGATGTCTTCGGTGAGCGTGAAGAGCATCCGCCCGAGACGCCCCTCGCGCTCGTAATAGCCGGCGAGGCGGCTGATGGAGGTGATCACGTCTCCAGGCCGCATCGGCTCGCCGTATTCTGTTTCCAAGCCGCCGTTGAGCTGGAAGTGCAGGTGAGGCGGCTCGATGCCCAGCATGATCTCCGTCCGGTCCGGGGCGTCGGCCTGCGCCGGCGGCTCAATCCCTTCGCTGCAGGCGCACACCCAGTTGAACGGGTTGAACTCCTGCGGCGCCACGATGCCGCCCCAGCGGCGCCCGCGCGCGTAGTCCGGATCGATGAACTCCTGCGGCGGGGCGCGTGGGTAGTAGACCGCCAGGGCCCACTTACGGATGTCGGATTCCGACACCGGATAGGAGACCTGCAGGCGCAGTCGGCGGCCCACCGCCTCGCGCATCGCCTCCGAGACGTAGCTTTTCGACATGGTCGTCGCCCAGGCTATGGCCGCAGGAGCTGAAGATCGACGGCTTAGAGGCGTCTGGCCACGCCCGCCGCTTCCTCGAACGCCCACATCGGCACGCTGTGCTTGGAGATGTCGCGAATCTGATCCATGTGCGCGGCGACCTCGTCGGCGCTGAGACCGTCCATCGACGCCGTCCAGCCGTCGCCGACGCCGACGAAGGTGCGCGCATAGCGGCCGCCCGAGACCGAGAAGGCCTCGCCGTTCGGCTCGCACCCCTCGCTGACTAGGTAGGCGGCCAGATAGGCGATGGAGTCGGGCGTGTTGCGCCCGGCGAGCTTCGCGTCCATGGCCTCGCTGACGAACAGCCGCCACACCTTCAGCATGTCTGGAATGGGGTTGTTCTGGCCGATGGTTGTCGCCGCCCACGGCAGGATGCAGTTGGTTTTGACGCCATATCTCTGGCCCTCGTAGGCGAGCGCCTTGGTGAGGCCGTAGAGCCCGGCCTTGGCGGAGGCGTAGTTCGACATGGCCTGGTGCGAATACATTCCGGAAGCCGAGCTGGTCATCACGATCCGTCCGTAGCCGGCGCCCTTCATCAACCTCCAGGCGGGCTGGCCGACGAAGAAGGCGCCCCGCAGATGCGTGTCGAGAATGGCGTCGAGATCGGCGAGGGTAAGGTCCTCGAAATAGGCCGGGCGGATCTGGCCGGCGTTATGGACCAGGATGTCCAGCTTGCCGAACGCCGCCGCGGCCCTGTCGATGATCGCCGCGCCGCCTTCTGGCGTGGCCACAGTGTCATAGGAGACGGCCGCCTTGCCGCCCGCAGCCTTGATCTCGTCGACAGTGGCGTCGGCGTGCTCCCTGGAGACGTCGTTGACGAGGACCGCCGCGCCGCGGCGCGCGAATTCCAGGACGTGCGCCCGGCCGATGCCGCGGCCAGAGCCGGTAACGACCGCCACGCGGCCTTCCAGCGAAATCGACATGCTCCTTCCTTTCTCAAACGGTGATCGGGGGTCCCGCCATCAACGCGACTTCGTCGTCTTCCGCTCCGGCGCAGTCTCATCCACGCGGCGCATTATCTCGCGGGGCGTCTCGGCGCCGTCAACCAGCCTATTGGTCCGACGCAGGATGCGCCATTCGCCGTCCTGGCGCGCGAACTCCCAATAGTTCACCGAGCCGCGCGCCACCTTGAACTCGCCATTGTGGCGGTTGGTCATGACGTGCGAATAGCCGAGCGCCGTCGCCCGGTCGCCCGCAACGACGACATAGGGCATGGCCATGAGGTGGGTGCTGCCGTCCTTGAGGTAACCTTGGTGGTTCGGCCCCTTCAGCGATTTCTCGGCGAACTCGCGGCCGCTGTATTGCGCATTGTCCGCGATATCGTAGACGCCGTCGTCGCCGAAGTACTCCGCCACCTTGCGCAGCCGCTCCTCGGTTGTGGCGCTGTCGACAAGCGGTCCGTACCTCGAGATGATCTGTTGAATCGCCAACTGGTCGCGCAACCTGCCGACTTCGGCCTCCAGCGCAGCGATGCGGTCTTCGAGATCGCTCATGAGTCTTGCTCCTTCCCCATTCGCCAGTGGTCCGCTCCGCCGCGTCGGACGGCGCAGCCACGGGCGCCATGGTAATGGGCTCAGCGCAGGTTTCGCCCGCTAAATTTGATCTGACACTTCCGCCGCTTGCGCCGCTAGGATGGCCCATTCCCCTTTTTGTGAGGCGAGCATGCAGATCGGCGTCATCTACCCGCAGACCGAAATGGAGACCGACCCGGGCGCGGTCCAGCAATTCGCTCAGACGGTCGAGGCGATGGGCTTCAGCCACGTCCTGGCGTTCGACCACGTCGTCGGCGCCAACCGCGCCTCCAGGCCAGGGCAGACTTTGCCCTACGATCTCGACTCCAGCTTCCACGAGCCGCTGGTGCTGTTCTCGTTCATGGCCGCCCGGACCACGAAGCTCGGCTTCATCACCGGCGTCCTGATCCTGACGCAGCGGCAGAGCGTCCTGGTCGCCAAGCAGGCGGCCTGCCTGGACGTGCTCTCGGGGGGACGGCTGCGCTTGGGCGTCGGCAGCGGCTGGAACCTTGCGGAGTACGAGGCCCTCGGCATGGCGTTCGAGACCCGCGGCGCCCGGATCGAAGAGCAGATAGCCGTCATGCGGGCGCTGTGGACCGAGCGGACCGTGGACTTCAGGGGCAAGGAACACCTGATCCCCGACGCCGGCCTCAATCCCTTGCCTGTCCAGCGCCCGATCCCGGTCTGGTTCGGCGGGGGAGGGGACCGGCCGCACTTCGGCCAGACCGCCAACCTGAAGGTGGTGCGCCGGATAGCCCGAATCGGGGACGGCTGGATCCAGCCCAAGATGCCCCTGCCGAGGGCCCAGGAACTCACCGAGGTCTTCCGCGGCTATTGCCGCGAATACGGGCGCGATCCGGGGTCGGTCGGCATCGAGGTCCGCATCGACCTGTCGCTCGCGACGCAAGGGGATTGGGCGGAAGAGCTCAAGGCGTGGGAAGGCATGGGCGCCTCGCACGTCTCGCTGAGCACCATGGGGGACGGCCTCTTCGGCGTGGACGCACACCTCGAGCGGCTGAAGCTTTTCCGGGATGCGGCGCCAGCGGCGAGCTGAGGCGCCGCCTTCAGGTCTCCGCCGCAGGTTCGGCCGTTGCGTAAAGCTCCCGCAGCCTCGGCTTGACGACCTTGTTCATGGCGTTGCGCGGCATCTCGTCGACGAACACCCAATCGACCGGAAGCTTGTACTTCGCCAACTGCGCCAGACAGAGCTGCTCGAGGGTCTTGCGCATCTCCGCCGGCGGCGGCGCGCCCGCTGCAAGCTCGATGACGGCCAGCACCGTCTCTCCCAGGCGCGCATCTGGACGGCCGATCACCGCCGCCTCGCGAACGCGGGGGTCCATGGTGAGCACCCGCTCGATCTCGGCGGGATAGATGTTGGCGCCGCCCCGGATGATCAGCTCCTTCAGCCGGTCCTTGATGAAGAGGTCGCCCTCAGCGTCCAGCACCCCGATGTCGCCGGTGTGCAGCCAGCCGTCCTTGAGCGTCTTCTCGGTTTCCTCCGGGCGTCGCCAATAGCCCAGCATGCAGGTGTAGACATTCGCCCACGGGCCCTCATTGGCGGCGCGCACGCAGATCTCGCCGGCTTCGTTGGCCGGCGCCTCGCGGCCTTCGGCGTCCAGTATGCGCACATCCAGGTGCGGCGCGGCCCGGCCGACGCTTTGCGGCGGGGCAGGGCGGCCCTCCCATATCGAGGATACGCTGGTGGGCGCCTCGGTGAGCCCATAGCCGGTGATCAGGAACCGGCCGAACTTCTCGCGGTACATCGCCCGCAGCTCGTCGGTCACCTTGGCGCCGCCCGCCACCGGCGCGACCAGGGTGGCCAGGGCCTTTGGCGTGATTTCGGGCTTGGCGATGAGATCAAAGGCGGTCGCGGGCGCCAGGCTTATGGTTTCGACCTGCTCGGTCTCGATCCATTCGGCGACCCCGAGGGCGTCGAGCCTGTCCATGCAGACCAGCGATCCACCCCCGGAAAAGGGCGTGACGACGTCGAGCACCATCATGTTCAGGATGGTCAGCGGCAGGGTCACGCCGGTGCGCATGTCGGGCCGCCAGACGGGGCCGCGCAGGCCGGCATGGCGGCTGACGGCCACGGTGAGCATGTTGTGCTGGCTATGGACGGCGCCCTTGGGGAGGCCGGTCGTGCCGCTGGTGAAGCCGAGGCCGGCCGGCGCGTCGGGATCGATCTGGGCCTCGGGCGGGGCGACGTTCCTGTAGGCGGTCATCATGCCAGCCCAGTCGCTGTCGGCTGCGCCCGGCTCCATGTCGACGATGTGCAGAAGCTCAGGAAAGTCGCCGCCGACGCCTTTGATCTGGGCGATCGACTCCCGGTCGGCGAGGTAGACCTTCGCTCCGGCGTAGTTCAGCTGGTAGGCCTTCTCGGGCGGGGCGAGCGCGCGGTTGACGCCGGCCCATATCGCTCCGATGCGCATGGCGGCCAGGAAGGCGATCACGAGATCGGGGTCGTTGATGGTGGTGGCGGCGACCCGGTCGCCGCTGCGCACGCCCAGTCCCTGCAGCGCCGCGGCCGCGGCGCCCACCGCCGCGTCCAGCTCGCGGTAGGTGTAGCGGGCATGGCGCCCGATGAGGGCCATGGCGTCAGGAACGCGGGCGACGGTGGCGGCGAAGGCGGATGGGACGTCCCGCGCGCCGCCCGGGATCGGCGCATGCCCGTAGCGTTGCTGCAGTCCGTACTCGGGGCGCGTCCACTCCGCGCCGTGGTTTACGCCGTGCAACTCAGCCTCCTGTCAACAACGCCAGCCATGAGATACAGGGCGAGGTCCTACGACGCCACATCCGGCGATACGGATGGATTCGAGAAGCCGGCGAGCCTCCTCCGAGATAGGCTCGTCGCGGCGAGGAAAGTCCCCGGACAGGGTGGGAACATGATGTTCGCGCGGGTAGGCGTGGGGGCGGACGGCCGCTCGAGGATCGTCGAGCAGCGCAACTGCGAGCCGACAGCCGACTCCACGCCCGTGTCGTCGATCGAGCTTTGGCGCACGGCGTCGACCCCCCCGGATCCGGCTGCGCCCCGCCGGGCCGTCGATGCGCAATGGCTGGACCTCTCCGTGCCCGAAGGGGGCGGCCGATGGGTTACGATCGCGTTCGCGCCCGGCGGTCCAGGCAGGATGCATCATACGAGCACGCTGGACTGCCAGGTCGTGCTCAGCGGCGAAGTCACGCTCGGCCTTCAGGACGGCGAGATCCTGTTGCGGCCCGGCGACTGCGTGCTGATACCCGGCGTCGAGCATCGCTGGACCTCAGGGCCCGAGGGGTGCGTGCTGGCGGGCATGCTGTTCGGCTTGCCGAGAACTTGATCCGCTCAGCGCAAAGCTCAGTCGAAGCGCACGTAGAGGTGGTCCGGCGTGCGCAGGTTGAAGCCGCGGATTTCCGGCGGCGGCATGTCCGGGTCGAGCCTCACGCCCGGCAGCCGGTCCAAGATGGCGTTCAGCGCCCGCTCCATTTCCACCCTCGCCAGGTGCTGGCCTATGCAGACGTGCGGGCCGGTGGTGAACGACAGGTGCCGCCAGGTGCGGTCGCGCGAGATGTCGAAGCTGTCAGGGTTCGCGAATTTGGAGGCCTCCCGGTTCGCCTCGCCCTGGCAGAAGTCGATCCACGCGTCCTTTGGGAAGGTGAACCCGTCGATGGTGATCTCGCGGTTGGTCATGCGCATGGCGTTCATGACCGGGGCGTTCCAGCGCAAGCCCTCTTCGATAGCGCTCGCCACGAGGCTGCGGTCCCGGCGCACCGCCTCCAGCTGGTCGGGGTTCTGCAGCAGGCCGGCAAGCAGGCAGCTGGTGGCGCGGTAGGTCGTGTCGCCGCCCGCGTTCATGAGCTGCCGCAGGAAGCCCAGCACGACTTCCTCCGGCAGCTGTTCCCCGTCCGCTTCGGCGGTGCACAGCACGCTCACCAGATCCTGGCCGGGATCCTCGCGCCGCTGCCGGATCATGTTCAGGAAGTAGTCGCCGAGCTTCCTGCCGGCGTCGATCGCCATCTCCGGCGCATACCAGTAGGTGGTCTGGGCGACGGCCAGCTTGTGGAAGATGGCCGTGTCGTCCGGCGGCAGGTTCAGCTGCCGGTAGACGACATGGAAGGGGTAGTGGAGGGTGAAGTCCTTGATCAGGTCGCAATGCCCCAGGTCGACGACCTTCGCGAGCAGGCTCGTCACAACCGGGTCCACGACGCTCTCGCCCCAGCGGCGGACGTATTGCGGCAGGAACGCCTTCTGAAAGATGCGGCGGTAACGGGTGTGCTCCGGCGCCTCCATGCCCGAGATCGTCGCGCCGAAGCTGAGGCCGAGGTGCATCTTCAAGGGGCGGTTCGAGAACACCTCGGTGTTGGGGATGTGCTGGGCGCAGCGATCGTAGCCGAACACCGTGAAGCGCGGATGGTCGAAGCCGGCCAGGTTCGAGGTCTTCATGCCGAAGACCTCCCGATAGCCGACCGGATGCACCCAGCTCTCGCGCGCCATCTGGTGCAGCAGCGGGAAAGGATCGAGGGTGTCGCCGTGCGCCAGGAAGTGGCCCGCGAAGGGATCGAAGCTCTTATCCTCCAGATCCTGCGGCGACGGCGACGGCGGACGGATCTCAGCCTCGAGCTGCATCGGAATCCTCCCTTCGCGGGCCCATCGAAAGTCCGGATCAGGACCAGAGCTTGCGCGACCAGACCTTCCGGGGCAGGCGTGGGCCGCCGCCGAATTTGAGCGCCCCGCGCTCCGGAGTCGAGAAGCGGCGGGCCGAGGAGCGGCTGATATTTCCCGTCAGCTCACCAGGAAGCCGCCATCCGCGGCCAGCATCTGGCCGGTGATGAAGTTCGCGGCCGGGCTGGCCAGGAACAGCACCGCGTGGGCGACATTGATCGGCTCGGTGGCGCCGCCCATCAGCGAGCGCCCCGGCAAGGTGACCGGGCCGCGGAAGTCGTAGTTGGCGCGCATGTTGGCGACGCCTTCGCTCTTCATGCCGCCGGGCAGCACCGAGTTCACCCGGATGCGCTCGGAGGCGAACTCGCCGGCGAGGCCGCGCGTCAGGGCGTCGACGCCGCTCTTGGCCGAGTCGTAGTGGTAGTTGATGCCCCACAGGTTGGTGTGGGCGGCGCTCATGCTGGAGATGTTGACGATGGCGCCGCCCTTGCCCGCGGCCCGCATCCGCTTGATCGCCTCGCGCGAGCACAGGAACGTCCCGCGCGTGCAGACGTGGTGCATCTTGTCCCACTCTTCGACGGTCATCTCGAAGAACTCGTTCTTGGCGCGGTGGGCGGCGTTGTTGACGAGGATGTCGATCTTGCCGAAGCGCTCGTCGGCGGCGGCGAAGGCCCGCTTCACCGAGGCCTCGTCCGAGACGTCGCATTGGACGGCGATGGCGACGCCGCCGTTCGCTTCGATCTGGGCCGCCGTCGCCTGAGCCGCCTCGAGAATGAGGTCGGTGACCACGACCTCGGCCCCGACTTCGGCAAAAAGGTTCGCCGTCGCCTTCCCGAGACCCGACCCAGCGCCGGTGATGAGCGCCGTCTTGCCGCTCAGGCTGAAGAGGGGCGCGAGGCGCGCGCCGATCTTGGCTTCATCTTGCATTCCAGATTCCTCCGGTTCGGGGTCAGTAGGCGGCGAGCCCCAGGGCCTGGTTGATCGCCGACCCGATGAGGTAGGTGCCGTCTTCTTCCTTGGGCAGTCCTTGAACCAGCCGATTGTGGCAGATGGCCACCGCCACGTCGTTCTCCTGATCCGCCCAGCCCAGAGAGCCTCCGGCGCCCGGGTGGCAGATCGATGTCGGCGAGCCCACGGCCCATACGGCGGGGCGATCGGCGCCCAGCCAGTAGCCGCCGATCGAGAGCGGCAACGGAATGCCGTACATGACCACGTCCGGCTCCTCGCTGTGCGGCCGTGGGGTGTTCAGGCTGCGCGCCAGCGGCTCGGAGAGCAGCCGCACGCCGTCCAGCTGGCCGCCTCCAGCCAGCATCGCCCAGAAGCGCGCCTCGCTGCGGGCGCTGAACACGCCGCCGACCGCCGCCACGACCGCGGCCCGCACGTCGGGCCGCTCGAACACGGCCGGGACGAGGTCCACCTGCGGCGGCATGGCCGCCAATGAAAGCGCTGGGCGGGTCGCGGGATCGCTGGTCGGCCGGTAGTCGTACATCGGCGCGACGCGTCCGAGCTCGGAGTCCGGCACGCCGAACCAGAGGTCGGGCGCGCCGAGCGGCAGGGCGATCTCCTCGCGAATGAACTGGTTGAACGGCCGGCCCTTGGGGTCCGTACGCCGCACGACCTCGCCCACCAGCCAGCCGAAGGTCATGGCCTGGTAAAGCGCCTTCGTGCCCGGCTCGGCGATGGGCCTCGCCGCCGCGATCTGGCCGGTCATCCAGTCCCAGTCGCACATCTGCTCGGGCGTGACGCCCTCGGGCATCTGCGGGACGCCCGACCGGTGCGTGAGCGCGTGGCGGATCGTGGCCTTCTCCTTGCCGTTCGCCCCGAACTCCGGCCAGTAGCGCGCTATGGGCGCATCGTATTCGATGAGGCCACGGTCAGCCTGGATGTGTACGGCGGTGGCGGCCACCGCCTTGCTGACGGAAAAGACGTTGAACAGCGTATCGCCGTCCACCCGGCGGCCCGTGTCGCGGTCGGCCAGGCCGGCCGAACAGTCGGCGATCTGTTTTCCGTCCTTGTAGACGCAGACCTGCGCCCCGATCTCGATCCCGGATTCGACCAGTTCGCTCAGCCGGCGATCGAGAATCCCCTGGATATCGGCCGTCCCTGTCATCGTTCGGTTTCCCTGATCCGCATCAATCGAGGCTGGTCGGCCATATCCCCACCCAGGTCAAGGCGACCAAGCCCGGAACAAGTCCTGCGCCCCGCGCGCACCCTCCCATCAGAAAGAATATCTGCGCAGGACGGTCTGGGTGCGCAGGGCGATCTGGGCGGAAGGCTGAGCGCCGCCGCTCTCACCTTCGGGTCCGACCGCGCAACCGGATCGAGCGACTTGAGGTACTCGCCCCAGGCCTCGGCGTAGGTCTTGGTCATGGCCTGCGCGTTCCTAGAAGCGCCGAGCGTAGGCGGCGCGGCGCTTGTCGAGCTGCGCCTTTCGTTGCTCGGCCGTGAACCAGACCGTTTCGGCGGGGAGGGCGGACTTCAGCTCTGCGAGTTTCACGAGCCGCATCTGGCAGGCCGGGCCGCCACGGACCGGCGGGTCGGGCGCCGCCTGCCAGCGCATGATCATCAGCACGATGCGCAGACCGCCCGTGTCGATCCAGTTGGCGACGCCGGGATCGCGGCGCGCGATGACCAGGCGCACCTTCCCGTCCGCATCGACGGCTGACTGGGCCTGGGTGAGGCTGGACTGGATCTCGCCGTAGTTTAGCGACTGATAGTACCAGTCGGTCAGCTGCAGCGCCGCATAGCGGGCGCCGGCGGGCTCGTATTCGATGATGACGCCCTCGTCCTCGGCGATGTCGAAGATGCCGTGGCTGTTGAACTGCGTCACCAGCCCGCCGCCGCTGGCACGGGCCGCGTGGATCTGGCTGTTGGGGTTGCGGCTCGACCAGACGTTCTGGAACCAGAAGTAGAGCGGCACGTCCTCTTTCATGCGGAAGACCGCGGCCTCGATCATCTGGTCCAGGGTCAGCGGCGGCGCCTTTGCCTCTCCGAGCCGCTCGATGGCCAGGTCGAGCGGGGTTTCGGCGGACCAGTCGTTCATGGAGTCCCGGACGTAGAGGAACTTCACGTGCGGGGCGGTGGTCAGGTGGTTCGGCCGGCCGTTCGCCTGCTGGTCGTCGATGGTGATCACGAACGAGCCGTCAGCCGCGCGCTCGAGCTGGTGGTCCTCGATCGTCTGGATGGTGACCGAGGTGCCGAAGTTGGCGGTCAGCGTGAAGGAGACATTGGCGGGCTGGCGGCCCACCACCTTGCCGGTGACGCGATAGGCGGTCCCGTGCCTGATCCCCGCCAGCCTGTAGCAGTTGTCCGGATTGTCGCCGCCGGTGCGCGCGCCCGGCACGTCGCGGCCCTGCCAGTGATGGGGGGGCATGAAATCGCGGACGAAGCGGGGATGCTGGCTGTCGCTGGCGGCGGCCTTGAACAGCCAGTTGGTTACGTATTCGTCGACCGAGCGCTCGAAGGTCGGCAAGGCTTCGGCCGGCGGGCGGTCGCCGTAACCACGCTCGAACAAGCCCTTCACCATCTCGCGCGCCTGGCGGACCCGTTCGTCCTTCCACATCTCGACCACGTCGGTCTCAGCGGCGAACTGGCCGGGATTGGCGATCGGGTTGTTCATGATCGAGCCTCGGGCTTCATTCTCATCGTGTCAGGCCGGCGGGCGCGATTCGCCTCGTCACGGGTGAAGGAAAAGGCCGCCGTCGACCTGAAAGGTCATGCCGGTGAGGTAGGCGGAGTCCGGTCCGGCCAGAAAGACCGCGATCCGGCCGCCATCGGCGTAGATGTCGCCGTAGCGGCGCAGCGGCAGGGCTTCCAGGGACCGCCGGGACTCTTCGGGCTGGTGGTCGCGGAAGTAGATGAGGGCGTCCGAGGCGATCATGGGGTTGATGACGTTGACGGTGATGCCGTACTGGCCCCACTCGCGCGCGCCGGTGCGGGTGAGCCCCCGGATCGCCTCCTTGGCCGCGTTGTAGGCCGCCGAGCCCGCATAGCCGATCTGGCCCCAGTGCGATCCCATGTTGATGACGCGCCCTGCGCCGGAGGCCTTCAGGTGCGGGAAGGCGGCCTTCATGAACCGGTAGGTGGCGGTGGGGCCGGTCTCGAAGGTGCGCTCCCACTCGCCGTCGTTGAAGTCCTCCA
>Ga0213876_10002349_pt1 | contig 11145 bp, 11 predicted proteins | sample BarmaccomBMRX_R9_FD_160113 | JGI IMG/M metagenome (GOLD analysis project Ga0213876, IMG submission 160113) | Root-associated microbial communities from Barbacenia macrantha in rupestrian grasslands, the National Park of Serra do Cipo, Brazil - RX_R9 | ecosystem: Host-associated > Plants > Roots...
ATTCTAATCGGGTTCCGTCCTTGGCTGGCGCTCCAGCATCGGCAAATCCTTATGTTCGGCCATTAACGCCTGAAGTTGGGCCTTTAGGGCATTCTGATGCTCTCCCAGATAAATAAGCCGCTCACGCGTCTGTCGTGTGTCGGTGGCTTTCTGATCGGATGAGCGGTTTTTGAGCTTTTCCAGGAGTCCCTTCGACTCCTGGACGACCTGTTTCATTTCGTCCCGGATCATAGGAATGCGGTGTCGAAGGTAGACGCGCCGACGCTGCTCCTGCCGACGCTGCTCGGGCGATCTGTCGGGTAGATTGCTCATCCTCATCCTCTCTTCCAGCCTGCCCTCTAGCCAACACGACAACTCGAAAAGCGCTTGCGGCAATCACGCATACGCAACAGCTGCAATCTTGCCGACAAAGATCATAATCCTACCTTGCAATGGGGCCTTGCTTCCTTACTCTACCTCAGGAGCAGTCATCATTGAATTGCACGACATGAGCGAGCTTGAGGAAGCCAAAAGACTGCGTCCCGGTGACCGCCATTACATGGCATATGTCGGCCCTCCCCGACAGTACGATTTCATGGGGGCCACGCAATTCCGCCTGCTCTGCAGCCTCGGCCTGCGCGACGATCATAAGGTGCTGGATTTTGGCTGTGGCAGCCTTCGGGCGGGACGCCTGCTAATCCCATATTTGCGCCCGGGACATTACTTTGGCATCGAACCAAACCACTGGCTGGTCGAAGATGCGATTGCAAATCAGCTGGGCCAAGACATTGTCCGGATAAAGCGACCGCAGTTTTCGAATTCCGACAGGTTCGACGCAACTGTTTTCGATGAAAAGTTCGATTTCATCGTCGCCCAGAGCATTTTCAGCCATGCCGGTCCGGACTTGACGCTAAGGGCATTGACGAGCTTTTCGGCCTGCCTCAACGCGGGTGGATTGTGCGCGGTGACCTTCATCGAGGGCGAAGGAGGCATCGCGAGTGGCTGGGTTTATCCTGGCTGTACGAGATATACGCGCGAAGCCATTCATCGCTTGGCTTCTGATGCTAACTTGGAATGTATGGCCGTTTCCTGGTTTCATCCTCGCCAAAGTTGGTACCTGCTTGCAAGAGAGACTTCGGCCTTTCCGTCGCAGGGGGAAGCACGCCTGCTGCATGGTGCCGTGTTAAGATCGCCGGAATTTCGCGAAAGCATTGCCAGCGCTTTGAATCAGATAGGTCCGAACGCGCCAAACCCTGAGTCCGAGAGCGACAGGCAAGCACGGCGCCTCAGACGCCAAACAAGACGGGAAGCCCGCGCTCAGGGTCGCAGAGGGGAACCTTCCAGTTCGTAGCTGCTATCACGGGCGCAGAACGTCAGAACAGGGCTGCTAGCCGACCTTTCCAGCTTTAGGGCAGCCGGATCGATCCGGAACCCGCAAATGCCGCTCCGTGAAATCCTCTTCTCCTTCAATCGTTCGCGATAGCGATCCGCCTTTACGAGCGCGAGGCGTATACCGCTTTGCAGCACTTCCACTTCCGGGATGAACTCCCGCGCCGTGTTGCACAGCCAACCGACAATCACGCCATCTTTGAGACTTACGGAACCCTTGTAGTCCTGCTCTATGGATACCTTGGGTTTTGGCGCCAGAAACGTCCCCCAACGCGCTTTCCGCAACCGTTCGTACAATGCAATATCGGGGAGACTGCGTTCCGTGACCATTCGTCGGCATTCGTCACTTTCAAGTATGGCTGAATCAACGGCTGCATAGTTACCGATGTTGAGCTTCTGCAGCGAAAGCGGCTTGCCGATGAATTGCCCCAGAGCCTGAAGACTGGCCGCGAAATCTTCCATGAAGCCCACAAAACCGAGATCGTCTAGATTTGTCCCGGCCAGCAGCCACGAAAGCTGATTGCAACTTCCCGGCTTTGCAAGGAATTCGTCGAACGAGCCGGTCCAACCGCGGTGGTTCACCCAGTGTGCATACGCTGACAATGTCCGGTCGACGGGATGCCGCAAGAACGTGACGAACGACTCAGCATTGAAGTAATCCCAGTAGCGTGACGCCTGAATGTGCCCGGTCAGCAATATTCCACGCGGTGATTTGAAGTGCTTACGAAAGTTTGACATCCCATCTGGCCTGAGCACGAGCTGCAGCAACTCCGGAGTGGTTTCCGGCTCCTTCCCGTAATCGTGCAGAATGAGGCGATCGTTCAGCGCCTGCTCCAGCGCGGCGCGAACGGATGTGCCGCCGGTTTTTGGAATGTGGACGAAAACGACATCGCGCCTCTCAGCCATTCGCCGCGCTCGCGTTTGTTGGCACTCTTTCCGACAGCCTTGTACGAATCTGCTGCACAGCCTTCTTCAATGCCTGCTCCCCGAAGGCGCTATTCGCGTGCGTCGAATTGTGCCAGCCCGCCTCCAGCAGCATCCCATGCTCATCCTGCATGTCTTTCGGCGCGGAGACGTAGCCAACCCCAATTCGAGCAACGAAATTCCGGACGAGAAAATTGCGCAGGCGCCACAATTTATATCGCAACATGGCAGGCGCTACGCCCAGTTCCCCTATTTTGTCTTCGAACGCAGCTTCTGGCCTGCTGCGGATGAATTCGTCGCTTGGAATCGGCGGAGGCGACTCAAGATGAAATACCGGAACTTGGACGCATTGTCGGACGGCACCTAAAAGTCTGAAAGTCATCCGTTCGAGGCTAGTCTGAAGCCAGATCTCCACGATCTTGGCAGGAATAAGATCGACAATCTGATTCAAAGGGAGGTCTGGCTCCTCGGGGAGAATGAAATCAAACGGCACGGGGTGGTTCAACAATCCAAGCACGTTGTGCTCGTTGCCGCCGACGCAGGACAAAACGGCATCTGGCTCCCGCTCGACAATGGCCTGACCGACACGCGGGTTTAGCGCGCCGGCGAGTAGTGGCGGCCGATACTCCGGATTGTGCAATGGAACAAAACCTACTGTGGCGGTTTCGCTCGCCTCGCGCCACTTGGCGTGGCCCTGCATCAAGGCGGCGATGTGGCTATGGCCAACGACGGCGACACGCAAGGTAGACGCCGCGGCCGGTGGCGTTTCGGCAATAGCCGCCTCACTCATGCCTTAGCCTGCCCTGCTCCCTGCACATTGCCCTAAGCTGCGCCACGCGGCACATTAGCATGCTCAAACTGCACGCTATGCGGCTGCAGGCTCACGGTTCTACATTGCATCTGCTGGATCGCGGCCCAATCGAAAAGCATGGCTACCAATTCTGAATATTGCCGCAAAGCTGTGCAAGCGGAAAAGTGATGGAACTCGGCCGATCAATGCAGCGACCTGCACCGCGCATCACCGCAATCGGCAAAGCGCCTCCACGCCTATTCGAAAACTGCATACACCAGGAGCCACTTCCCATTGAAATAGTGGAGGAGGGAGTCATCCCCGGAATTCACGGATCAGCACCGGGGCGGTTCTATGCAGGCGTGTATCGGCGAGACGGACTGTGTTGCGATGCCTCTCTAGCGATGCGAGCAGAGAGTCCTTTGGACGCCTATCCCTATCAAACAATCACGGCATTATCACCGCGGAGAAGCGGTGCGCAGGCACTCTACGCAGGATTGCTGACACCGCATTTCGGCCACTTCTTGCTGGAGGGCACAAGCCGACTATGGCTGGCGCTGCGAGACGGTTTCCAAGGAACTATCGTCTTCGATTCGCACGATGCAAGGCATCTTGAGCTTCCCTATGTGAAGCGGTTTCTGAGTCTGACGGGGCTATGGGATCGCACGATCGTCGCCACCGGGCCCCTCCAGTTTGAGAAGGTCTATGTCCCTTATCCGGCATTCCGCTTGGCCACCGAAATTCATCCTGAGTTTTTACGTCCATTTGCGCGAGCTTTCTCATCGCTCAATGTTCAAGCCCGCGCCAATCGCCTACGTCCCCTCTATCTTTCGCGTTCCAAGCTTTCGGGGGGCGTCATCATCGGCGAAACAACTCTCGAACAAAGTTTGGAGAAGGAAGGCTTTCGAATAATCTATCCCGAGTTGTTGCCGCTGAAACGCCAGATCATCTTGGCCGCTGAGGCGAATTTGGTTGCAGGAATTCAGGGATCGGCGCTGCATAACGTGCTGTTTGCTCCGGAACCGAAACGCATGCTTCATCTGTGCCGCGAGGGCCGGATCCGAAATTTCGTGATGATCGATCAGGTGATGGGCAACGAAGCCCAATATGTCATGGGTATCGCCCGTGAGATCCGGCCGGTGTTCAACGCGGCAACGCCGCATCTTCTCGATGTGGAGCGTGCGTTCGATGTCCTGGAAGAGCTAGGAATTCTCCGTCGGAAGCATCGCCCAGCGGTCGACGCCAAAGCACTGATGTCCGATTATCTGAGCGAGTGGGAGAAACAATGGGCAATGCATGAAAAGCGACAGCAAAGACGGGCACAAAGCTGAGGGCTGTGAAGTGAAGAAAGTCATTCTCGTTGTGGGTATGCATCGGTCCGGGACATCGGCGTTAACCGGAACCCTCGTAGAGGCTGGCGCTGCGTTCGGCGACACGGCTCTCGCAGCGGGCGGGCGGCCGGAAAATCCACTCGGCCTCGTCGAGCGAACGGATTTTATGGCCCTTTCCGAACGAGCCTTGCGGCTCCTGGGGTGCAGCTGGCACGACCTTTCGGAATTCCGGCCGAATTGGGATAACGAACAGGCGGCCTCAATTCGGGAAAACTTCCGAAACACGGTGTTAGCCGACCTCTTGAAACACGAGGTTTCGATTCTGAAAGATCCCCGGCTGTGTTTTTTGCTGCCGCTCTTCCTGCCAGCGATCCCAAACCCAGCAGCCGTCCTGATTGTGCGCCATCCCGGCGAAGTGGCTCTCAGTTTGCAGGCCCGCAACGGTTTTCCGCTGCCGTTCGGCGTCGCGCTTTGGGAAGCGTACAATCGCCAGGCGCTTCTGTCGTTGCAGAACGTCCCGGGGATACTCGTTCACCACCGCCGCCTTCTCCGCGACACGGCAAATTGCATCGAAGAACTGGTCGCCGGGCTCGCCCGCTTGGACGTCCGCGGCCTGAACGCCGAAGCTGCCGTGGGCCACATCCGGCCGATGCTTCATCATCATCGTGGCGCGGATGCAGCGGAAACCTACGAACTTTCGCGAGGGCAGCGGCGGTTTTGGCGACAGCTGCGAGACGCAACGGAACTCGCCGGTCTTGTACCCGGCGAGTTGTCAGCAGAAAGCGCCGAGGCACTCAGGCTGCACCACATAAACCCGATTCTTCCCCTTCGGCGCGGCAAGGCATCGCCAGGAAAGGGCAGCGCTAGCTAAATTTCCTCCGCCAGTTGCTGCAGATAGCGGCCGTAGCCGGTTTTGAGCAGCGGCTGCGCGAGCGCCGCCAGCTCGTCACGGCCGATCCAGCCGTTGCGGTAGGCGATCTCTTCCGGGCAGCACACCCGCGTGCCCTGCCGCCGCTCCAGCACCTGGACGAAGCTCCCCGCTTCCACCAGCGCATCATGGGTGCCGGTGTCCAGCCAGGCGAAGCCGCGCCCCATCCGCTCGACATGCAAATCGCCGCGGGCGAGATAGGCAAGGTTCACATCGGTGATCTCGAGTTCGCCTCGCGCCGATGGCTTAAGGCCGGCCGCGATTTCGCAAACCCGCGCATCGTAGAAATAGAGGCCGGAAACCGCCCAGTTCGAGCGCGGCGCGGCCGGCTTCTCTTCCAGCGACACGGCACAACCGCCCCGGTCGAATTCCACGACGCCATAGTGGCTTGGCTCGTCCACCTGATAGGCGAACACCGTGGCGCCGCTCTCGCGCGCCGCCGCTTTGCGCATCATGTCCGTGAGGCCGTGGCCATGGAAAAGATTGTCGCCCAGCACCAGCGCGACCGGCCCGCCTGACAAGAATTCGCGCCCCAGGATGAACGCCTGCGCCAGCCCTTCTGGCTTCGGCTGCACGACGTAGTCGAAGCGCATCCCCCAGCGGCGGCCATCCCCCAGCAGTTGCTCGAATTGCGTCCGGCTTTCGGGCGCCGTGATGACGAGGATCTCACGGATTCCCGCCAGCATCAGCGTGGAGATCGGATAATAGACCATCGGCTTGTTGTAGATCGGCAGCAGCTGTTTGCTGATGCCGATGGTGAGCGGATGCAGGCGCGTGCCCGATCCTCCCGCCAACACAATCCCCCGCGTGATCGCCATACTGCCCTGCTACACCGGAGCCAGCAGTTCGTCCAACACCTCGGCAAGCGGCGCGCGCCAATGGCGGAAAGTATGGCCGAAGGCGCTTTCGAACTTGGCCGTGGCCAGTTCGGAATTCGCCGGACGCCGCGCCGGCGTCGGATATTCCGAGCTGGAGATTGCCCGAAGGGCTGGAGCGCGTTTGCCGCGTGCTGTCGCCTGTTCGAAAATCGCCGCCGCGAAATTGTACCACGTGACAGCACCGGCGTTGGCGACATGGTATGTGCCAGCGAGCGCCGGATTCGACATCATAGCCGCGCTTGCCTTCACAATGGCTGCAGCGAGATCAGCTGCCGCCGTCGGACATCCCCGTTGATCCGCGACAATGTCGAGAGTCTCCCGCTCCGCGGCCAGCCGCAGCATCGTGCGAACGAAGTTTGCGCCAGTTGCACTGAACACCCAAGAGGTCCGTAAGATCAGGTGCAGGTCGTTGGCTGCGCGCGTCAGCCGCTCGCCTTCGGCCTTGCTGCGACCATAAGCGCTGACAGGTGAGATCGGATCGTCTTCCCAGTACGGACCGTTCTTGCTGCCATCGAACACATAGTCGGTGGAGACCGTCACAAACGGAATGTTCGAGCTGGCGCAGGCCGACGCAATCGCACCCGGCGCCAGCGCATTGATGCGCATCGCCAGCTCCGGCTCGCTCTCGGCTTTGTCCACCGCCGTGTACGCGGCCGCGTTGATCACCAAACTTGGTTTGCGATCGGCTATGGCTTCAGCCGAGTTTTCCGGAATGGAAAGATTGATTTGATCGCATCCGGCGAACTCCGTTTGCCATCCTGCCGGCCACGCAGCGCGCGCCAATTCACGCGCCAGCTGTCCGGTCTTGCCGAGGACCAAAACCTTCATCCAGCGCTGCCCAGGCGTTCCAGCCGGTAGGTTTTCTTGAGAATGGGTTCCCACCAGTCGCGGTTATCGAGATACCATTGTACCGTGCGCCTGAGCCCTTTCTCGAAATCGTGCCGGGGCGACCAGCCGAGTTCGCGCCGAATCTTGGTGCAGTCGATCGCATAACGCCGGTCGTGCCCAGGGCGGTCCGGCACGAACCGGATCAGCGCCTTGCGCGAAGATTTGGCCGGCGCAAGTTCATCAAGCAGTACAGCAATCGTTTCAACGACATCGACATTGCACCGCTCACACATACCGCCGATCGCGTAGGTCTCGCCGATCCGGCCATCGTTCAGTACTTGCCACAGCGCTTCGGCGTGATCGTCCACGAACAGCCAATCGCGAATATTTCCGCCGTCTCCGTAGACCGGCATGGGCTCGCCGGCCAGACCGCGCAAAATCATCAGCGGGATCAGTTTTTCGGGGAATTGATAGGGCCCGTAATTGTTCGAGCAGTTGGAAATCACTATCGGCAGGCCGAAGGTGTGGTACCAGGCACGAACGAGATGATCCGAGGCCGCTTTCGAAGCCGAATAGGGCGAACGGGGATCGTATCGCGTGGCTTCGTGGAAATAGGACGTTTCGCCCAGCGAACCGAACACTTCGTCTGTCGAAACGTGATGAAAGCGGAATCGTGCTTTCCGCTCTCGGTCCAGCTCGCGCCAGTAGGAAAGCGCAGCGTCGAGGAGCACTTGCGTCCCCACAACATTCGTCTGCACGAAAGCAGCCGGTTTTTCAATCGAACGGTCGACATGGGACTCGGCTGCGAGATGCATCACGGCGTCAGGCTGAATTCTGCGAAGCACATTGGCTATCGCAGCCCCATCGCAAACATCGTTTTGATAGAAGTCAAAGTCCTCGCGGTCTTGAAAAGCTGCAAGCGTTTGAGGACTCGCCGCATAGGTCATGGCATCGAACACGGCAACGTCGGCAAGCCGTTTTTCCAGGCAAGAGCGCACAACGGCCGAACCGATGAAACCGGCGCCCCCGGTAATCAGAACCTTCATCAGCCACCTGCCACATAGCTGAAATACATCGGTAGTGCGGAAAGCAAAGGCTGCGTCCGGTCCTTGTCCGACAGCTTCGCGTCCTTGTCCGGCACCGGCCAGTCGATACCAAGCGCGGGATCGTTCCACCGCAGCCCGAAATCCCGCTGCCGGTCGTAGTAGCCATCGACCTTGTAAAGCACGCGCGTGTTTGGCCGGAGCGTGCAGAAGCCATGCGCGAAGCCGCGCGGCACCAGCATCTGCAATCCGTTTTCGGCCGAGAGCTCCGCGGCCACATGAAGACCGTAGGCCGGCGAACCGTTTCTGATATCGACAACCACATCCACGATGGCGCCGGTCAAGACCGATACAAGTTTGGTCTGTGCCGACGGCGGTGCCTGAAAATGGAGGCCGCGAACGGTCCCGGCCTCCACCGAAAGCGAAACGTTGTCCTGCATGAAATCCAACGCCAGACCGTGCGCTTCAAGCGCGCGGCGGCTGTATTGTTCGCTGAAATACCCGCGTGGATCCTCAAAGCGCGCCGGTTTCAGCAGCAAAACGGGAGCGATAGCTTGTGGAAAGACTTCCATCGATTCCACGCTTGCCGTTACTCGTGTTCCCAGAGTTCATGTTCATCGTCGTGCGACCCCGGAGGCAGTGTCAACAATTGCTGCGGACGCAGCCGCGTGAAAGGCCGGCCCGTCCGGTTGAAGCGCGGATTGTAGAAGGGGTCGCTGTCCAGCGCGTCCTTCCAACGCGTCCGCATCACCGTGATCTCGCTCTGACTGCGCAGCCGCTTGGCGAAATCGTCATCCAGTCCGCGCGATTTGGATTCGAAGTGGTAGAGCGTGGCGAAGGGCGTATAGATCACCGATAAGCCGGCCGCGCGGACCTTCAGACAATAGTCGACATCGTTGAAAGCGACCTTCAGTGCCGTCTCGTCGAAACCACCAAGCTCCAGAAACAGCTCCTTGCGCGTCGCGAGACAGGCGCCGGTAACAGCGGAAACGTTCCTGAGCAGCGCCGTGCGGTCCAATTAACCGCCCTCCCCCGGCCGCTGGGCTATTCCTTCATGAACCGCGCGACCACCGAGCACCACACCGCCATGTTGAATGGTTCCATCCTCATATAGAAGACGGGCGCCGACTGCGCCAACCTCCGGACGCGCGGCAATCGCCGCCAACTCTCGAACCCAGTCTTCCGAGAGCACGCGCGTGTCATTGTTCAGGAACAGCAGGATATCGCCGGTCGCCTCGCGTGCCGCCAGATTGTTGATGGCCGACCAGTTGAAGGCGGCACGATAGGGAATGATCCTTGCTCCGTGCTGCCGCTCGACGCGTTCGAACAACGTCTGCGTTTCCGGCTCGCAGCTTTCATTGTCCATGACGATGACTTCGTACGGCTCGGGATAGTGTGCCTGCGAGTCGAAGACACTTTGCAGGCAGGGACCCAGCAGATCAGCCCGGTCGCGGGTGGGAATAATGATCGAGATCTTCGGCGCGGGCTGTGGTAGCTCCCAAACAATGCGCTGCGCGCGGGGCTGCGGCACGCCGAATGGGTCGGCATGAGGTTCTGCCGTGGCCGGGGCGGCAATTCGCTTCAAATGCGCGTCAACGCAGGCCACGCGCCTAGCGCTGGTCTCCCCACCGCTGCCGTCGCCATCCTGTGCATCGCCATTATCCAGACGATGGTAGAGAATTCTCGGCAGATAGGAAATTTCCGCGGGCTTCAACCGCTCGATCATGCGCAGCAAGGCGTCGTACTCGTAAGACCTCTCAAAGTCCCCCGTGAATCCGCCGGCATCGTGCAGAAGAGTTCGTCGGCAAACGAAAGCGTTGCCGATGTAATTCGTCGAAAGAAGATGCTCATGATCGTAGGCAGTCTTCAGCACAGGTGCGAGGTAGCGGACCTTGCCACCCTCGCGTGCAAACAGATCCTCGTCGAAATAGACGAATGGCGCCTGCCATTCCTGAAGCGCTCTTGCAACCTCAAAAAGGGCGTCCTCGGCAAACAGATCGCCTTCCCTGAGAAACGCGATGTATTCACCGCTCGCGCCGCGAAGTCCGGTGTTCGCAACGTCCCAAGGCGTCGATTCCGCCTGGAGGTCGGCAGTCTTGATGCGGCTGTCGGCAGCGCAAAGCGCCTCCACCTGCGCGCGCAATTCATCGTCCGCCGTCCGAACGCAGATGACGCATTCCCAGTTCCGATAGGTTTGACGGCGAAGGCTGTTCAAAGACGTGATTAACCGGCTTGGCGCATCCGCCACGCCAAACAAGACCACCGAGATAGAGGGCGAATAGGCGAATGCGGCTGCTTCGGCGGCTTGCGCGAGGCGGTTCACCATCAGCGCTTTGCGGGAGGCCTTCTGGTAGGCATCGTACATCGCGATGGGATATTCGGTCTGCGCGAGCACGATGGGCAGCGCGGCTTGCAACCGCTCGATGCTGCTCGCCACCGCCTCCACCTCCCGGTGCAACCGCAGGAGGGAATCGAGTGCCTCGGTCTGGCCCAGACGAATGCGCACCGGGAATGCAATCGGCATTCGGGAAACCGCATCGCGCACCGTCAGCAATTTTTCCGACTGCAGATCCGGATGGTGAGCGGCCGGAACGTTGAAGGCGAAGCCGAAATGGCCGCCACCGCCGATCTTCTCCTGCACGTCGCGGCGAAATTCCGTTGTTGCCGTCGTTCCGACAAACAGATTGTCGAGAAAGAATTCCAGGGTCAGCGGCTCATCCGGTTTTATCAAATTCGCCGCCCATCCGCGAATCTCGTACATGGACGTATCGTCCACCCAACCGGCGATCTCCCGCTCCCGATGCTTGGAGATCAATCCCTGGCGCTTGCGGACCATCGGAAGCAATTCATCGTTTGCGACCCGGCCGAACTTCGCAGTGAAATCGGGATCGCAGACAATGTGCGTGAGCAACTCGCGCCATGTTTTCGCCCGGCCGAGCTTCTCGCGCGTTGCGCCGCCGACCGGCAGAACATCGCGGGTCCATGCGATCATCTCGGCATTTGGGAAGGCAGAAACGCGAAAATGCAGGAGGGATAGCCGCTCGCCAGCGATCGC